>ENA-UPXC01005480-UPXC01005480.1-human-gut-metagenome-genome-assembly--contig:-NODE-5480-length-10436-cov-2.279467_pt1 | contig 10436 bp, 9 predicted proteins | sample MGYA00250047_ERZ773371 | MGnify/ENA primary metagenome ERZ773371 (study PRJEB29103, sample SAMN06111975) | human gut metagenome | biome: human gut; feature: ankylosing spondylitis patient; material... | reverse complement strand
AACTGAAAAAAATATGAAACACAGCGTATATACTTGCTTGTGAAAAAATTAATTGTATATTGACAATTACAATCTTCTATGTTATCATCAAAAATATACAAAATTATTTAGAGATAACAAAAATTTTTAGGTACAATAATAAAAGATTGGATGGCAGGCAGCCACGGGATTGTATAAATCAGTGAATCAGATATTTTTAATTAATTGAGGTGCGTTATGGATCTTATAAGAGGCAATATCCGCCTGCGGCACAGCTGGCAGGCCATTTTAAAAAAGTCGGAAAAAATCATACAGGGGGTTTTTTGGCGGGAGTAACCGGTAAGGTTGTTCCCGCCATTTCTTTGTATAATTTTTCACAATACAATCCTCCGAAGACAAAGGAGGAAACCTGCGGTGAGGGAGCCGACAGACAGACTGCAGCTGTCTGCCCGGCCAGCAGCGCAACGCTTTTTAGAGGTGAGCCACTGCGCAAAGCGGTCAAGGGACGGCCGTTTTCGTGCCAGTGGCATGTATTGCACACAAGCGCCGGATAACGGGCGGTAAGTGCTCATAACAAGGAGGAATGAAGTGATGGGTGAAAACACACATGCATGCTGCTGTGACCACAGTGAAGAAGCGCTGTTAAAGCGGATTGGCGAGTTGGCGGCGGAATACAGGGGGAAAGAGGGAAGTCTGATACAGGTCCTTCATATGGCGCAGGGAATATACGGTTATCTGCCTCTGGAGGTACAGAAGGTCATAGCGGATGCGCTGGAAATCAGTCTGGCAGAGGTATCGGGGGTGGTAACATTTTATTCATTTTTCTCTACCCAGCCCAGGGGAGAACACACCATACGTGTCTGTCTGGGGACAGCCTGCTATGTAAGGGGCGGCAAGAAAATCGTGGAGCGGTTAAAGGAACTGCTGGAGGTGGAGATTGGCGGGACAACGGCTGACAGGAAATTCACGTTTGAGGTGGCCAGATGCATCGGGGCCTGCGGCCTGGCTCCGGCCATGTCAATCGATGACCAGGTTTACAAGCAGGTGAATCCTGACAAACTGGAACAGATTCTGGAACGCTACTATGAAGAGGAGGGGCAGGAGTAATGGATGCAGTGAAAAACCGTGAAGATTTATTAAACATAAAAGAAGAATATCTGAGACGGCAGAAGTCCTACCGGCGTCAGGTGCTGGTGTGCGGCGGAGCAGGATGCATATCCTCCAACTGCGGGGAAGTAAGGGATGCGCTCATAAAATCAGTGAGTACATATAAGCTGGATGATGAAGTTAAGGTTATGGTTACCGGGTGTATGGGTACATGTGCCATGGGACCTGTTATCCTGATTGAGCCGGAGGGGATTTTTTACACAAAAATGAATCCGGAAAAAGCAGAGGATGTGGTGGCCAGACACCTTCTGAAGGATGAGGTGTGCGAGGAATACACTTATTTTGACGAGGAGGAGGGAGTCCATGTACCAAGGATGGAGGATATTCCCTTCTTCAAGGGCCAGGTCAGGGTGGCGCTCAGAAACTGCGGCCATATGGAGTACGCTTCCCTGGAAGCTTACATATCCAGGGACGGATACGGCGCCCTGGCAAGGGCCCTGTCGGAAATGACGCCGGCCCAGGTGGTGGAGGAAATAAAGGCATCGGGCCTGAGAGGGCGCGGAGGCGCCGGATTCCCCACCGGAGTGAAATGGGAAGCAGGATTAAAGGCTGTGTCTGAGGACGGACGCAAATTCATGGTCTGTAATGCGGACGAAGGGGACCCGGGCGCATTTATGGACAGAAGCATCCTGGAGGGCGACCCCCACAGCATTATCGAGGGAATGATGCTGGGAGGCTACGCCATAGGAGCATCCAGGGGGTATGTGTATGTAAGGGCAGAGTATCCCATCGCTGTAGAGCGTCTGGGCAATGCCATTGACCAGGCCAGGAAAGCGGGAATCCTGGGAGAAGACATCATGGGAAGCGGCTTTTCCTTTGACCTGGAAATCCGCATCGGTGCAGGTGCTTTTGTCTGCGGCGAGGAGACATCCCTTCTGGCTTCCATTGAGGGAAAGAGGGGCGAGCCAAGGCAGAAGCCCCCGTTCCCATTTGAAAAGGGGTTATTTGAAAGCCCCACCATCATCAATAATGTGGAAACCCTGGCAAATGCAGCTCCTATTATCCTGAACGGGTCCGGGTGGTACCGGGGATTCGGCACTAAGAAGAGCGCCGGCACAAAGGTATTTGCCCTGGCAGGAGATATTGTCAATGCAGGCATTATCGAAGTTCCCATGGGAACGGTTCTGGGGGATATCATATACAAGATTGGCGGCGGAATCATTGGCGGCAAGAAATTTAAGGCCATCCAGTCAGGCGGCCCCTCCGGCGGATGTCTGACCAAGGCCCATCTGAACACGCCTGTGGATTATGAATCCCTGTCAAGTCTGGGAGCCATCATGGGTTCCGGCGGACTTATTGTCATGAATGAGGACACCTGTATGGTGGATACGGCGCGGTATTTCATGGATTTCATCTGTGATGAATCCTGCGGTAAATGCCTGCCCTGCCGCAACGGTACCAGAAGAATGCTGGAAATACTGGAGCGCATCACCGAGGGCAAGGGACAGCCTGAGGACCTGGAGCTTCTGGAGGAACTGGCCAGAACCATCCAGCAGACAGCCATGTGCGGCCTGGGGCAGACCGCGCCCAATCCGGTCCTGTCTACCCTCAAATATTTCCGCAGCGAGTATGAGGCGCATATCTATGAGAAGCACTGCAGCGCAGGCGTCTGTGCCGAGCTTCAGACCGCCCCCTGCCGCAATGCATGTCCTGCCAATGTGTTCATACCCGGATATATGTCCCTGCTGGCGGCAGGCAGAACCGAGGATGCGTACCGCCTGATTCGCCAGGATAATCCGTTCCCGGCAGTGTGCGGACGCGTCTGTACCCATCCCTGCGAGGACCATTGCCGGCGCGCCCAGGTGGATGAGCCTTTGGCTATCTGCTCCGTGAAGCGCTTCATCGGCGACTATGCGCTGCGGGATGAGTACAATGTGCCTCTGGTTGAACCCAGACCCGCTACCGGCAAACACATATCCGTTATCGGGGCAGGTCCGTCGGGCCTTACCTGCGCTTACTATCTGGCTAATATGGGCCATGAGGTTCATGTGTATGAGGCGGAGTCCGTGGCCGGCGGCGTTCTGTACTGGGGCATTCCGGAATACCGCCTGCCCAAGGCTGTGTTGCAGAAGGAGATTCACGCCATAGAGAGGAGCGGCGTGCAGATTCATCTGAATACCAGGATAGGTTCCGACATTACCTTTGAGGATATGAAGAAGCAATCGGATGCAGTGTACATTGCCTCCGGAACCCAGGTTTCAAGGCTGCTTGATGTACCGGGTGAGGACCTTAAGGGCGTGGAAAGCGGACTTGGGTTCTTAAAGCGCATCGGCCTTAAGAAGGATATGTCCGTACCCAATAAGCTGGTTGTAATCGGCGGCGGCAGCACGGCCATGGATGTGGCCAGAACCGCTGTACGTCTGGGAACCTCCGAAGTGACTGTGATTTACCGCAGGTCTGAGAGGGAGATGCCTGCGGGAAAGGATGAAATAATTGAGGCCAGGGAAGAGGGCGTGAAGCTCATAGCCATGGCATCGCCGGTGGAATTCCTGGGCGCGGAAGGAAAGGTGACAGGAATTCACCTGGTACGCAGGAAGGAGACCGACTACGGAAGCGACGGGCGCAGGCGCACGGCCCATATTCCGGATTCCGACTTCTTCCTGGAGTGCGACGGCATTGTTACAGCCATCAACCAGGATGTGGACCACCGGGTTTACAAGACCACCCATGTGGCCGCGGACCGCAGCGGAAAGCTGGAGATCGACCGCTTCACCCGCCAGACCGCGGAAAAGGGCGTGTTCGCAGGCGGAGATGTGAGTCCCTGGGGCGCCAATGTGGTGATCCAGGCTATCGCGGACGGCAAGCAGTCGGCCATGAAGATCGACCAGTATCTGGGCGGCAAGGGGCAGCTCAACGTAGGCCAGTGGTTTGAGATTCCGCAGATCGAGCTGGAGGTGAGCGAACCTCATAACCGTTTTGCCACCAGGAATTTAAGCCCGGAGGAGCGCAAGGACAATTTCAGGGAAGTGAACTGCGGATTCCACAAGCTGGATGCCATGGGCGAGGCTCTCAGATGCCTGCATTGTGACAGGAGATAGGAGGTAGATTATGATACATATAACGATAAACGGAAAACCGGTGGAGGTTTCAGAGGGCTCCACCATCATGGAAGCGGCTGAGACAGTGGGAATCAGGATTCCCAGTCTGTGCCATATGAAGAATGTGCATCAGTACGGCTCCTGCCGTATCTGCGTTGTGGAGGTGGAGGGCATGAAGAATCTTCAGGCCTCCTGTATGGCTAAGGTAAGGGAGGGAATAGTCATAAGGACACACTCCCCCAAGGTGCTGGCAGCCAGGAAGGTGCTCTATGAACTGCTGCTGTCCAACCATCCCAAGGATTGTCTGAACTGCAGCAGGAACACCAACTGCGAGCTTCAGGAGCTGGGCTATGAGCTGGGCGTGGGCGAGAGCCGGTTTGAGGGAGCCATGACCAAGCCGCTGGTGGATATTTCACCGTCCATCACAAGGGATACCAGCAAATGTATTCTCTGCCGCAGGTGCGTCACTGTGTGCAGCCAGATTCAGAAGGTGGGAGCGATTCAGGCCCAGAACCGCGGATTTGATACGGTGGTAAGCCCGGCCATGGGGCTGCCTCTTAACTCCACAGCCTGCGCCATGTGCGGCCAGTGTACCGTGGTCTGTCCAACCGGGGCCCTGAAGGAGACAGACGGCCTTGCGCCGGTGTGGCGCGCATTGGCTGACCCTGAGAAGCGGGTGGTGGTCCAGGTGGCCCCGGCAGTGAGGGCTGCCCTGGGCGAGGAATTCGGCCTGCCGGTAGGAACCCCTGTCACCGGGAAAATGGCCACGGCCCTTCACGAAATTGGCTTTGACGATGTGTTCGATACCCTGTTTTCCGCCGACCTTACCATATTGGAGGAGGGGACGGAGCTTCTGGGACGGCTCAATGCAGCCCTGAAAGGGGATGAATCACAGAAGGAGAAAGCCGTGCTCCCTATGATTACCAGCTGTTCCCCTGGCTGGATTAAGCATATCGAGCATCAGTTCCCGGAGGAGTTAGACCACCTGTCCACCTGTAAGAGCCCCCATACCATGCTGGGTGCCGTGGTGAAATCCTTCTATGCAGAGCGCACAGGCACTGCTCCGGAAAACATGTTTGTTGTATCGGTTATGCCCTGTACGGCCAAAAAGTATGAGATACAGCGTCCGGAAATGGAAGTGGACGGCCATCGGGATGTGGACGCAGTGCTGACCACCAGGGAGCTGGCCCGGATGATTAAGACAGCTGGCATTGATTTTGTAAACCTTCCGGAAGGTGAGTTTGACGCACCTCTGGGACTGGGAACAGGCGCAGCTGATATCTTTGGCGTAACAGGAGGCGTTATGGAGGCAGCCCTGCGCACGGTGTACGAGGTGGTGACCGGGAAGGAGCTTCCCTTTGACAAGCTGCATGTGACGCCTATCGTGCAACAGCCTTCCCTTTAAGACGGTCACGGGTGCAGCCCATAACTGCGGCCACGACATACATACCGCCATGCTGCTTGCGGCTGCCCGGATTCTGTACGAGCGCAGGGATGAACTCCGGGGGAACGTGAAACTGATGTTCCAGCCCGCGGAAGAGGTTTTCTCAGGCTCTGAAAACATGATTAAAGCCGGACTCCTGTCCAATCCAACAGTGGATGCCGCCATGGGTATACATGTGATGTTAGACACCCCGGTTCCCTCCCTCAACTATGGCACCGGCTTCATGACATCCTCCTGCGACGGTTTTAAAATCACGGTAAAAGGCGTGGGCTGCCATGGCGCCATGCCTCATCTGGGCATTGACCCCATCAATGTGGGCTTCCATATTTACAGCGCCTTCCAGAATCTCATAGCCAGAGAATGCGACCCGGGCGAGAAGGCAAGCCTTACCCTGGGCGCCTTCAATGCAGGCTCCACCTCCAACATCATTCCTGACAGCGCCGTGCTCATGGGCACCCTGCGCACCTATAATAAGGAGCTGCGGGCCAGACTGGTAAAAAGAATGCATGAGATTACCGAATACACGGGCAGGGTCTTCGGAGTCACTGTTTTATATGAATCCCTCTCCGAGGTTCCCTCCACCTATTCCGACCCGGACCTTACCAGGGAGCTGGCAGGCTACGCCTCAGAGATAACGCCTGATTTCATCCAACGCACGGATTACTCCGTCACGCCCTCCGACGACTTTGCCCGTGTGGCTGAGAAGGTTCCCTCTGTCTACTTCATGATAGGATGCAGGGTGGAAGGATGTACGGTCCAGCACCACAATCCGGGGGTATTATTCGATGAAACCGTCATGCCCTACGGGGCCGCCGTACATGCAGCCTGTGCATATAACTGGCTGAACAGGAGGAACGCATAATGGAGCACAAAAAAATATATTATGGCTGGTTTGTTGTCTTTGGATGTCTCATGATTACATGTACCATGGTGCCCCCCATCATGGCGCTCAGCAATAAATTCCTGATTCAGGTCACCGGTGAGCTGCAGATTTCCAGAAGCGCCTTTACCCTGGCCAACACCATTCTCCAGGGCCTGGGAATCTTCCTGTCCCCCATGGTGTCCGCCAGGCTTGCAAGGGGCAACATGAAGCGTATCCAGACCGTCAGCATCATTGGCTTTGTCCTTTCATACGCCTCCTTCTCCCTTGCCACCAACGTGATTCATCTTTACATATCCTCCTTTTTCACCGGCATTTTCTTCCTAAATGCCTCCCTGATTCCCGTAAGCATGATGATTACCAACTGGTTCATCAAAAAGAGGGGACTTGCCATGAGCATTGCCATGGCCGGAATCGGAGTGGGCGGCACCATCTTCAGCCCTGTCATCACATGGCTGCTGGGAGCCTACGGCTGGAGGAGCACCTACCGCATTATGGCAGTCATCATCCTGGTGCTGGCCCTTCCCGCTGCCCTGTTCATTCTCAGGAAACGCCCGGAGGACATGGGACTCCTGCCTTACGGCAGCGAGGATGTATCCCAACAGGAGGCTGCGCCCAAAAGCAGCCCCAAAAAGGCAGATATTATATTTCCCCTCAGTGTAAAGGAATCCAGGACAAAAGTGTTCTTCATCCTTTTTATCTTCGGCATGCTGTGCAACGGCCTGATTAATACCGGTTCCCTGGGCCACTTTCCCCCGGCCATCGAGGAACTTCAGGGTCCCCAGGTACAGGCTTTAATCATCTCCATGTACTCCATGATTGGCATATTCGGCAAACTGGTGCTGGGATGGCTCAATGACAGGTTCGGCGTTGTGGCCAGCACTGCCTTTGGATGCATCACCTTTGCCCTGTCCTTCATCTTCATCCTCTTTGGACAGAACATAAACATGCTGTACATCATGGCCCTGCTCTTCGGCCTGGGAGATGCCATCGGCACCGTGACTCCGCCTCTTATTACCTCCGCCATCTTCGGCGCTGAAAAATACGGCGAGGCATACGGAATCGCCAACAGCTTCTCACAGATTGGCCTTTCCCTGGGCGCGCTTATGGTGGCTGCCATCTATGATACCAGCGGCTCCTACAATACAGCCTGGATTCTCCTGCTCATCCTGACCCTGGGCGCCTTCGCGGGCTGGGTAGGCGCATACGTAGCCTCCAGAAAGTACTGTGAAAAGCCTCTGCCGGACAGCAATACGCAGAATGCATAAGGCCAGGTAAAAAAGGAGTGTCTCCGAAGCACCATCTGTATATCAGAATGGTGCCGGAGCACTCCTTTTAGTGTGTCTGCGTATCGTCTATTAACGACATATTTCCCCTATGTTATTTCAGGACTCCATCAGTCATAGGACGGCTCCCCTTCGCCGCCAATCCGCTGCCTGCCGGGATTGTACCACAGGATTGCCGCTGTCTGCAATCATTCTTGCTGATAACCCTTTTATGATAACAGTCCCTCATATAGTTTCCTGTCCACGTCCTTAAACACATTAAAAATAATTCGGTCAAAGGCTGTTTGCCGTTGTTCCAGGAATTCTGCCGCTGTATCCACTGCAATCCCTGCCGCCTCATCATTGGGAAAATGGAATTCCCCGGTAGAGATACAGCAAAAGGCAATGCTCCTTATTCCCCGTTCTGCAGCCGCAGCCATGCAGGAATAGTAGCAGTTCCTCAAATCCTGTCTCAATTCTTCTGTCAGCCTCATTCCCACAACTGGCCCCACGGTATGAATCACATACTTACAGGGAAGGCAGAATCCCGGCGTCAGAACCGCCCTCCCAACGGGCTCCTCATAATCCGGTTCCTCCCTGCGCTTTTCGTCCATGTACCGGCGGCAGGCTTCACGCAGCCCCAGACCCGCAGCGGAATGAATCGCATTATCAATGCAGCCGTGACAGGGTACAAAGCATCCCAGCATCCGGGAATTGGCCGCATTGACAATGGCGTCCACCTGCAGGCGGGTAATATCACCCTGCCATATGGATATACGGTCCCCAAAGGGAATACTGCTTCCATACTGTTCCTGTACATCCGGTATATCCTCCAGACCCAGAATTCCTTTTTCCCTGGCCTCCTCCCTCAGGAATTCATCCTGAATCTCCAGGAAACCAGCCGGAAGGGGCTTGGGCATGCGGATATTCATCAGGGAGCGCATAACCCTGCGCCTGTCCCCCGGCCTCACCTCCATATCCCTGTACAGGACCGAATCTGTCTTAAGTGCGTCCACAATATAGTCCAGACGCTGTTCCTGGTCCATCTGCCTCATGACTGTCTGCTCCTTTCCCGGAAACCGGTACTGCTTTCCTGCATACCGGGCCTATTTTCAAGCGCACCGGGCTCATTTTCCCGCATACCGCTCCCATCATCCGTTCCGGCAGATGCTGGTGTCAGATGCTCCAGTACACCGGCAATGTCCGCCCCCAGCACCAAAGACCGGTCCATGATGTCAGCCGGCGCCCACGCCTGCTCCAGGTTAATGCTGACATAATATGCATTGTCCCACTGCTTTGTCATCTGCCAGAAGGGATATTTGATGATGCCGGGCGTGTTCATTCCCACTCCCAATTCCAGGAAAACCAGACGTTTTTCCTGGTTGTTCCTCAGAAATGTTTCATAACGCACCGCTGCCCTGTACCATGCCTCATCCTCCACAAAATAACCGTCGCACCGCAGGTGCACTTCCATATCGCCTCCGCAGACAGGACACTTTGGCACCAGACCGGAGGGAATCCTGCAGTCCTTCTGCTCCCTCACCATGGCCCTGACAAGGGATTCATTGTCATACAGCTTCTTATGGCAGGCCCGTTTGCACTGGAACAAACCGTAATCACCCTGGGTTGCAAATATACGCTCATCCTGAAAACCGGCCAGCCAGAACTGATGGTCCACATTGGTGGTCAGGACAAAGTGGTTCTTATCCTTCATCATCCCATACAGGTCCCTGTACAGCTTTGCCGCCGGCATGTCATAACGGTTATAATAAATGTGGCGGCTCCAGTAGGCCCATTTTTCCTCCTGGGTAGGAAACGGGTAGAATCCCGCCGAGTACATGTCCCTCATGCCGTACCTCTCTATAAACTCCTGGAAATGCTCCTCAAACCGCCTGCCGGCGTAGGTCAGGCCCGCTGCCGCGGACAGGCCGCTGCCCGCACCGATGACAATGGCATCCGCCTGTTCCAGACGCTGTCTCAGCAGCTCTTTGTTCCGCTCTAACTGCTCTTTGTTCTGCTCCAACAGCCCCTTATTCCGTTCCCTGACTTCCATTATCCCACTTCCTTTGTTTGATTTCCTGGGTTCTGCCCAGCCGGTTCACCGGCGCTCCACCGCGCCGAAGGGACATACCTCCAGACAGTTTCCGCACCGGATGCAGTGTTCCCCAAGTATCTCAAACGGAACCCGTTCCATGGTTATGCATTTCTGCGGACATCTGGAATAGCAGATTCTGCATCCGCGGCATTGGCTGGTGATAAAATATCCGACCTCTTCTTCCCTATCCCAATCCCCAATTAAAAATCCCTGTCTTATAATGGGTTTTGCGGACAAATCAAAATACTCTCCCCTTCCCCCTGTTATGCAGAACACAGTCAGGGCCATGCGGCTTTCCCTGTCAGGATATATCTCCGCCATATAAGGGTTCTCTTCAAATACACGGTCCAACAGTCCGGGCCCCAGCTCCTTCACCCGGCCCTGGATGGATATGGCCTTTTTGCTGAGGGAGCCTTGGCCCCCGGTCATTCCGCTGATGGCCACATACTTCTGTTCTGTCAGCTGCCGGTAAAACTCCTTGCCCTTAGCCGTAATAAAATACAGGGTATTTTCATCCGCCAGCATAATATCAATGACCCTGGCCGCAGGATGCCCGTCCCTGTCCACA
>ENA-UPXC01005479-UPXC01005479.1-human-gut-metagenome-genome-assembly--contig:-NODE-5479-length-10437-cov-5.844498_pt1 | contig 10437 bp, 14 predicted proteins | sample MGYA00250047_ERZ773371 | MGnify/ENA primary metagenome ERZ773371 (study PRJEB29103, sample SAMN06111975) | human gut metagenome | biome: human gut; feature: ankylosing spondylitis patient; material... | reverse complement strand
ATACTCATGAATTCCGCTTAAAATCGTGCGGTCTGTACCAGTTCCGTCATCCAGAGTGAACTGCAGCAGCTTCTTTGGCTTCTTTACTGCCTCGCAGGCCTTTACCTTAACGACACGGAAATCAGACTTCTTTGGGGCGTAAATCAGGCGTAGAGTGGGCGTATGCTATTCTGAAAGCATTTTGCAGAACTCTGCTGGCTCTATACAGGGTGTTCCGCTGCTCTTAAAGTCTGCACAGTTCCTTGTAACAATATAATCCGCCTGAAATGCAGCCGCACACTCCTTTTGCAGACAATCCTCAAAATCTGAAAATGTTTCATCTGCCAGGGCATTGAGAATCTTTGCCTTGTCGATTTCTTCAACCTCAAATAATTCGCATATGCTTAACAACAGTTTACGTCTTTACGCAAAATAAAGAACATATTCTAAATGGAATGTGCCGCAATACATCCTGATACCCGTCTCTGCTTACAAGCAACGACGATCTGCTCTGCGGCCCGATCATAGGGACTGCGGCAAAGCAGATAATCAAGAAGAACATTTGTATCAACCAAAATTCGCAGTCCCATATTTCTCCTCTCTGTAACTAGCTAATTCTCTTTCATAATCTATCTGCGGTGCTTTCCGTCTGAGACTCTCTAACTGCTCAAATGCCTGTTCTCTTACTTTTTCTGATTCTGAGCCATAAAGACCAGTCACACATTCCATAATCTGAATGATAAATACAGCTTATCTTCCGGCATCCGTTCCAGTAAATCCATCGCATCTTTTCTCAGTGCTGTCATTACTTATCACCTCTTCCATTCTATAGCATCCCAAAATAATACTGCACCCACTTGACAAAGGGTTTATGATAAAGTCAAGAGGTGATTATTATGTTACACAATGAAGCACGTAAATTACTCATCGAAGCCTGGAACAAGACACACAATGCAAAAGAAATTGCAGAATGCTTTTCTGTCAATACCAGCACAGTTTACCGGCTTGAAAAAAGAATGCGTGAAACCGGATCTGTGGAAACCAGAACCTCTCAGCGGGGCCGTAAACCAGCCCTGAGCCAGAATGACATCCAAAACATAGACCGGTTAATCCAGTAGCAACCAGTTATTACAATCAATGAAGTACTGGAAAAATTACAACTCCATGTCAGCGATGAAACGGTTCGCAAAGCCATCCTGAAACTCGGGTATGTTTATAAAAAGAAATCTCTGCATGCATCAGAACAGGAGCGTCCCCTATGTCCAGGCCAAACGGAAGAGCTGGAGAGAACATATATCGGAGAACGATGCAAATCATCTGGTATTTCTTGATGAAAGCGGTACAAATACGAATATGACAAGGCATTATGCTCGTTCCAAAAAGAATGAACGGGCTGTAGACAGTACTCCTGTTAATACACCATGCAGCACTACTATTTTGTCCTCTGTACGGCTAAATGGAAAAACATCCTATACGGTTTATTGCGGCGGAACGACTGGGGAGCGGTTTGCAGAATATTTGAAAACAAAACTGATACCGACCTTGTCTAAAACTGACGTTATTGTTATGGATAATATGCGCTCCCATCATGCAAAAATCGTGAAACAAGTATTGGATGAATCAGAGATAAAATATGCGTATTTGCCGCCATATAGCCCGGACTTAAATCCGATAGAAAAAATGTGGTCAAAACTCAAAGCATATTTAAGGAAAGAAAAAGTCCGAGTCGCATCAGAACTTCCAGCAGCAATCGAAAGGGCATTTTCGACCGTTCGAGTTTCAGATTGTTTAGGGTGGTTTTGTTCGTGCAATTATGTGCGGTAATTTGATGGATTGCTATAATAGATGATCCTCTTGTTACCTTTATTATACCCATTCTATCGGGCTTTGTATAGAAATATTTTTCAACATGCTCTGTCACGCTCTCCATTTTGCCGTATATTCATCAAACACTCCTATTTCTCTGATTCGTTTTTCGGCGATGTTACCGAACAATAGCACTTACCTTCATCTCTCCGGTAACAAACCATAGTTTCAATTCTTTTTTGACCATAACACAAAAGGACATCTTCCTAAAATTTCTTTTAGAAAAATGTCCTTCTTAGTACAAAATATTTACATCGCTTATTAAAACCCGTTAAGCCACTTTAAAATGTCGCACCGCTGTCGTACGCTGCTCAAAAAGCACGCTTTTTCTCTAAGCCTTAGTACAGCTTCGCCCCCGCGGGAATGCTGTCATCCAGCATTAAAAGATTCAATCCTTCCTGTCCATCATATTCATACACTGCACTAATCAGCATACCGCAGGAATCAATGCCCATCATCTTACGGGGAGGCAGATTGGTGATGGCTACACAGGTCTTGCCTACCAGCTCTTCCGGTTCATAATACTCATGAATTCCGCTTAAAATCGTGCGGTCTGTACCAGTTCCGTCATCCAGAGTGAACTGCAGCAGCTTCTTTGACTTCTTTACTGCCTCGCAGGCCTTTACCTTAACGACACGGAAGTCAGACTTGCTGAAGGTCTCAAAGTCTACGTCATCTGCAAACAGAGGCTCGATCTTTACCTTAGAAAGGTCAAGCTGTACACTTGGTGCGGACACGCTTACAGCCGCAGCCGGTGCTTCCGCTGCAGCAGAAGAAGCTTTCTCTGCCTTGTTCTCGCCCTTCTTTGCGTCTAATGACTTCATTGTCGGGAATATAACCGAAGCTAATCCACCACAGTCCAAATAAGTTGATAAACGCTTTTTTACACGATTTTCATTATATATCGCCAGTCCATATTTGTCCACCAAAATCCAACAAACTAATGTCATTTTGATGTATTCTGACTTTTTTGATGTCAGGTTTGTCTTGGAAATCGTCCCCTTGCAAGGACTTCTTCCTAAAATATATCACTATTATTTTCCAGAGCTTTAATTGCTTCCTTTTTCTTCACATCTGTTGCTTCCGCATAAATATCCATCGTTGTTTCAATATTTGCATGACCCATAATACTTTGAATCACTTTCAGATTTCTTTCATTTTCACAAAATCTGGTGCAAAATGTGTGTCGGATATGATGACACGAAAAATGAGGAATCAATACCGGGCGTCTGCTCTCCCGTTTTGCCTTAATAATTTCTTCGGCATTGTAGGCTTCGTAAATTCTTTTGATTGCACTGTTGATTACGCTGGGTTTATGGATAATTCCGTCTTTATTGCAAAAGATAAACCCACTCATACCATCAACCACTTGCACATTAAAACCGGTTTCTTTCTGTGCTTCGTATTCATCCTTAAATGCCTGTTCTACAGCCTGCATCATCGGAATAGTACGAATCCCGGCTTCTGTCTTTGGCGAAGAAATATGAAATTCACTCTTTCCATTCTCCATTACTCGATAGATAGCCGCATGGTTTATACTAATGGTTTTATTCTCATAATCCAAATCTTCCCAACGCAGCCCTATCATTTCTCCTATGCGACATCCCGTTCCAAAAAGTGCTGTAAACAGTGGCAACCAATGGCAATACACAGGACTGTTCGATACATAATTCAAAAATGCTCTCTGCTGTTCCAATGTAAGTGCGTGTCTTATGCCCTTATTCTTTCCATTCGCCTTTTTGATTTCTGCCATTACACCGCTTGCCGGATTATTGCGTATCACATTGTCCCTAACTGCCATCTGAAAGGTTGGGTGCAGAATCGTATGAATATTATCCAATGTATTCGCCTGTAACCCCAATATGTTCATCAACGAACAATAAAAGAATTTCACATCAGAATACTTTATATCATTGATGATTCTTTTTCCAAAAGTATCTCTGACAAAACGGTTATACATATACTTATAATTTACCCGTGTGTGTTCTTTCAAATCATACTTCGTTGAAATATACCTGTCAAATGCATAGTTCAAAGTTGTCTTTCCACTGCAATAGCTTTCAAGACCGTCCAACTGATTGCGAACAAGTTCTTTTTCCTTTTCCCTTAACTCCAACAGGTCATTTGAATAAACGACCCGCCTTTTACCTGTCGAATCGGTGTACTGGTAGATATACCTTCCGTCGTTTTTCCTCTGACTTTCGCCTTTCCTTAATACTCTGCCTTTTGAATCTTTTCTCGACATTGACATTATGTACCACCTTCCTCTCAATATAAGAAAGAGGTCACAAATGCCATTACTCATTCTCGGTATTATCCTGCTCTTGCAGCTTTCTAAATCCTTGAACAAGCGTCTGTGTTATGGTCAGATCATGAGAGCTGGCATACTCTGTTATATCTGTATGCTCATCTTTTGTAAGACGGATGAATACACCTTCACTTCTCGGATTTTCTAACTTAGGTCTACCCATTCTTGCCATCCGTCAACACCTGCCTTTCATAACCTGACTTCATTTTACTACTTGTATATCAAAAAGTCAAATGCTTTTTGATATACAATAATTCGTTTTCCTCTTTCTTATCATGTCTACGCCCGAAAAGATTCCAAATACTCCTCAAAAATCTTCACGTTTACCAATGTGATACGGTTAATTTTATAAACAGCACGAGCATCCTGTGCCAATTTCATAAAGCTGTGTTTACTCATAGAATACCTCTCCGCACCCTCGTCATACCTTATAAAATTTTTTGTGTTCACTTTTGCCTGCATTCTTCCACCTACCTTTTCAAAGTGTGTTCTTTTTCTCTTGCTATGGTTATGGCATATCTGCCAATAAAAACATACTTAACAAACAAATATGCTTTTATTGGAAGATATTAAAAAATCCGTACAGGTGGCAGCTCATTACACTACCCACATCGGTATCGCACCGTCATCTTATCTGACCGGACTAAGCCGGAAGTATCATTATCAAAAATATGTATCAACGCCTCCGTGTAACTGCTACACATTTATGCCGGATATTTCTCGCTCCACACCTTAACTTCAATATCTGCTTTCAATATTCCTTCGTATCCACCTCTGCCAAAGGCAAAAGCAGGTGTCTTATGGCGTATCCTCAAAGCGGCTCCACATATTCCACACGTCCTGTACGCATTGGTTTATGAAATTGTCAAGGTACAATCGCAGACATCGTCTGCATTTTGGATAAAATCAAAGCTGAAATTGTCAGCCTAAAAAGCACATAAGCACACTTCCGTCTGCTATGAACGGTTCTGTAAAAATTATGTGCTTTATCAGAATGACAAGATCAAAGTTGTAATTTATCCGGTCCATATTTTCTTAGAACTTGAAATAAAACTTTTTTATGTATGCCCTCCGTCCAATCATATAATTCATGCAAGGCAGCTACTTCCATAGGTGTCAGCGAATTGGCATAAGGCTTGTAATCCTCTCTTATAAAAATTCCTCCGTTCTCTCCCTGTTTTGTATAAATCGGATAAACCGGAGTTAAAGCCTGAATATCATACTGTATCGTGCGAATGGAAACGCCAAATTCCTGTGCCAATTCATTCGCTGTTGTATGTCGTCTGATAATAAGAATATTGATTATTTCCGTTCTACGATGTACGGTATTCATGCTTCACCCCCTCTCTTCTGGTTTTCCAATTCTAATTTTAAATGCAGAATATGCAGTATCTTTGCTTATTCCCCTAAATTTCTCTGTAAATCTTTTATCTCTCTCCAGCCATTGACTTTCCCCTTTCCCATTGATAAAATCATTATGGATAGAATCAAAAATCATAAAAAGTCACACAAACTGCTATGGAGTTTTTACGGGCAATCCATGCCCTTATGAACCGTGGCAGTTTTTTATTGCTTCTGCCCAACTGCAAAGTCGAATTATCAACGCTATCCATAACAAGGGCGGTAACGCCCTACTGTGTTGCAAACCGCTCGCCTATACTCACGCAACACGCAAATTCCCTACGGGTAATTTGCAGAAGAATAGCAAGCACTGCCTGTGTTCCCTCACAGGCACCATTTCCGCAAGTTTCTACCAAGTGAAAACTTGCAGAAATTGGCTTGCATGGGGCATATCCCCCTGTCCCCCTAAAAGCAAAAAACAACCGCCGGCTACGGCATATTTGAAAATCTTTTATACAAATAAGGAAAGGACTGATACTGCAATGGCAAACCGAGAAAGACAAAATGAACTTAAAATCTATCTCAGCGATGACGAGCAATACATCTTAGATCAGAAATGGAAAGCCTCCGGCATGAAGAGCAAATCCGCATTTATTCGGCATCTGATTTTGTATGGCTATGTCTACGATGTAAACTACGAACACCTGCGGGAATACAACACCACGCTCGCCCGTATCGGCAATAATCTGAACCAGATTGCCAAGCGGATGAATGCTACTGGCAATGTTTATAAAGCCGATGTAAACGAAGTAAAGGAGCTGATGAAACAGGTATGGCAATCACAAAAATCCATGCTATCCAGGCAACCGTCCATAAGGCAGTAAACTATATCTGTAATCCCCAAAAAACAGATGAAAGTATTCTCATTTCTTCCTTCGGATGCAGTCCTGAAACCGCTGCCTTTGACTTCAAATTTGCTCTGTCAAAAACAAATCAGGCAGACCCCAACAAAGCCTTTCATCTGATACAGGCTTTCGCTCCGGGAGAGGTATCTTATAAGGAAGCACATCAGATCGGTGTGGAGCTTGCCAACAAGCTGTTAGAGGGGAAATTTTCTTATATCGTTTCCACTCATATTGATAAAGGTCACGTTCACAACCACATCATTTTCTGTGCCGCAGATAATGTGAATCACGAAAAATATCATGACTGTAAACAGACCTACTACCACATTCGCCGCCTGAATGATGAGCTGTGTTCCAAGCATCAGTTATCCGTCATTTCTCCCACAAACCAGCGTGGTAAAAGTTATAAAGAATGGACATCCGGCAGAAATGGCACCTCGTGGAAAATCAAGCTCAAGCAGGACATTGATGAAGCAATTCAAAACGCTGATACATATGAACAGTGCATGGAGCTGATACGGGCAAAAGGTTATGAAATCAAAGGCGAAACCATTGGAGGAAACGCCTTAAAGTACATTTCCTTCCGCCCCCTTGACCGGGAGCATTTTGTCCGTGGCAGCTTAAAGTCTTTGGGTGCAGAATACACCAAAGAACGGATTAAGGAACGGGTAGAAACAAAGGCTTTAGCACAGACACAAAAACGTGTCCCATTCCCTGCCCGAAAGAAACCTCTTATCAAGGATTATTCTTCCCGAACGCTCATTGACACCTCGGAAGAAAAGTTCACGCAAAGCCCCGGTCTGCAGCATTGGGCAGCGATTGAAAATCTCAAAATCGCTGCCAGCAGTTACAGTAAAGCAGGTTCTATCATCGAGCTTGAAAAACAGATTGAAAGTAAGTCTGTTCTTGCAAAAACCGCACGGAACAGTCTTGTGGAAACAGAACGTCAGCTAAAGGATTTAGGACAGATATTGAAATACGCTGAACAATATCAGAGCAATCATATCTATCACATCCGTTACCGGAAATCGAAAGACCCTGACGCTTATCTCCGCCACCATGAAACAGAACTCCTGCTCCATGACGGTGCAGAAAATATGCTGAAACGCTTTGGAATCAGCTTAAAACATTTTGATATTGATAAGTTTCGTAATGATTACAATGCTCTGTATGCCAAGAAAGAAGCCTTGCAGAAAACCTATAAATCTGCTGAAAAAGACATACAGGCTCTCAACCGAAAACTGGATAATCTGAACCAGTATCTTGACCGGACTCCGGGACAGGAACAGACCACAAACCACAAACCGGAAAAAGACTTTACAACGCTCTGATTTCCCCACAAAAAAGGTGTATCGCGTTGAAGTTTTATACTTCTTTGCGATACACCTTAGTGTGTAATATGCTGCTATCTCAAAACTTTTCACTATTCTTTTTCTATGTATTTTCCCATACTTTACATCCATGTATTACGCTCCATATCTACACTGTATTCTATTGCAATTCACTCGTTTTAATAGGTATTGTAAACTACTATCGAGGTGAATTATAATGCATGACATAAAACAAATTCTTGCCATTGCAGTGCGTGAAGCCCGTACCGAACTCGGACTTTCACAAGAAAAGCTGGCTGAAACTCTTAATATGGATACCCGCACCATACTAAATATTGAAGCCGGACGTGGTAACCCCAAATATGATAAGCTGTATCCTTTGATTACATATCTGAAGATACCCGCCGATAAGATTTTCTACCCAGCCAACGCAAACCAACATCCAAATCTCCAAAAACTCCTGACCCTGCTGAATGACTGCACGGAACAGGAGGCTGCGGATTTATTGCCTATGGTTCGTTATCTGCTTGATCTGCTGCACAAGCAAGACCATCCAACTCTGTAAGAATGCCAATAGACTCCTTGTGACTCTATTGGTTTTCTTATTTTCAAAGCACTTTATTTACAATTTCAATCATCCTGATTCCACTCCTTTTTTTAATTCTTACTTATGTAATATTTGAATTATTACATAAGTAAGATTTCAAGTCAATCTATTTTCTCTTAAATTGACAACTACACAAATAACATCTATAATATTTTTATTACAGCCGTAAGATTTAAGGAGGGATTTGAAATGAGCGATTTACCACAGATTTCTGAAGCTGAATTTGAAGTTATGAAAATCGTATGGAAACATGCGCCGATCAGCACCAATGAAATAACTGATAAATTATTACAGACTACGAGCTGGAGTCCAAAAACAATACAAACTCTAATTAAACGTCTAGTGAACAAGGGCGTTCTGACTTATGAAAAACAAAGTCGGGTGTTTGTTTACACTCCAGTTGTGAAAGAAAGTGAATACATCGGTCAGGAAAGTAACTCTTTTCTAGAACGATACTACGATGGGGACATCACTGCCATGCTGTCTGCATATATAGAAAATGACAGACTGTCCGAAACGGAAATAGACACTCTCCGCTCTCTTCTTTCCAAGAGGTCAAAAAAAGGAGGTAATTAACATGGCTGATTTTATGATACGCTTTTTAATATGCAATGTATTTATCAGCGGTATCATCGGAATTCTTTTGATAGCCAAGCGGATATTCAAAGACAACCTTTCCAGCCGTATGCAGTATAATCTGTGGTTCCTGCTTCTTGGGTTGCTGACATTTCCCTTTATACCGTTCCGTCTCATCGGATTTCCACAAATCTTCTCGTGGCTTGGTAACTTAAGAAGCTCTCCTGCTTCTGGTACCGCAACCGCTATAGGAGAAGCTGTGGGAATTAATCCAGCAGGAAATACAGACTGGATGAATGACTTCGCACTTTCTGTAAATAGCGAGACACCATCCATTTCCGGATACATATTGTTAGGGATATGGATTGTAGGCATTTTTGCAATGATTATATTGGTAATCAAATCCTCTCTCCGTTTACGCAACTTGGAGAAATCTGCACTTCCCCTTCAGAACAAGGAAGTCCGCAGACTGTATCATCACTGCTTAGAAGAGATAGGGATTCACAGAGATATTCCTGTCTACAGTACCGCATTTTTGAAATCCCCGATTATTGTTGGACTTTTGAAACCGTGTATTTATCTTCCGATTCATCTGATCTCTGATTATAACGAATCCGATATGCGGTATATGCTGTTACATGAACTGCAGCATTACAAGCACCATGATGCTATTGCCAGTTATCTGATGAACCTTGCTGGAGTGGTATATTGGTTCAATCCTCTTGTTTGGTACGCTCTGAAAGAAATGCGTAATGACAGAGAGGTTGCCTGTGACACCTCTGTTTTAAAGATGCTTGAAGAGGATGCTTACGAAGATTATGGCAATACATTGATTAACTTTGCAGAGAAGGTTTCACTTACTCCTTTTCCGTTTGCTGCCAGCCTTGGTGGAAACATGGAGCAGATGAAGCGGAGAATTATCAATATCGCATCTTATGAGAAGCCAACATTTACAAAAAGGCTAAAAGGTATGACGGCATTTGTACTGACTGCTGTCCTCCTGTTAGGTTTTGCTCCTTTTATTTCTACATACGCAGCAGACGAAAACTACTACCAATGGGACTCCTCTTCTGAGAATGTTACCTATGTAGACCTCTCCACATACTTCGGAGAATACAAAGGTAGCTTTGTTTTATATGATTTAGAAAATGATGCATGGAGCATACACGACATGGAGCATGCCACCTTACGAGTTGCTCCAAACTCCACCTACAAGATATATGATGCCCTGTTCGGATTGGAAGAAGAGATCATTACACCGGAAAATTCGTTCATTGCATGGAATGGCGAAACCTATCCATTTGAAGCATGGAATGCGGATCAGACTTTACAGTCTGCAATGAATTCCTCCGTGAATTGGTATTTTGAATCTGTGGACGAACAGCTTGGAACCGCTGACATTTCCAACTATATTGAGGAAATTGGGTATGGAAACGAAAATATAAGTGGTGATTTCTCCACTTATTGGATGGAATCTTCCTTGAAGATTTCCCCAATAGAGCAGGTCGAACTTCTAACCAGGCT
>ENA-UPXC01005465-UPXC01005465.1-human-gut-metagenome-genome-assembly--contig:-NODE-5465-length-10468-cov-5.025984_pt1 | contig 10468 bp, 6 predicted proteins | sample MGYA00250047_ERZ773371 | MGnify/ENA primary metagenome ERZ773371 (study PRJEB29103, sample SAMN06111975) | human gut metagenome | biome: human gut; feature: ankylosing spondylitis patient; material... | reverse complement strand
TGGCAGCAGGAATTTGCCGTATTTAAATGCGAAGCCACGGCAAATTCCGTTACTGGGCACGTATGCGTGTACAGTAACATATTATTTCCACAGCTTCCAGGGCGCATTGCCTTCCTGCCACATCTGTTCCAGCTGCATCTTGTCACGCTGGGTATCCATACATTTCCAGAAACCGTCGTGGCGGTATACCATCAGCTGTCCGTCCTTGGCAAGCTGCTCCAACGGCGCTTTCTCAAAGACGGTATCATCGCCCTCGATATAGTCAAAGACGCCCGGTTCGAGTACCATGAAGCCGCCGTTGACGATCTTGCCGTCATCATCGTTCTTCTCACGGAACTCGCGGATGTGTCCGTCGCTGTCAACATCCATGACACCGAAACGCTGTCCGATGTTGACGCCGGTCAGGGTCGCGATCTTGCCGTGCTGCTTGTGGAATGCCACCAGCGCGTCCAGATCCACGTTGGAAACGCCGTCGCCGTAGGTCAGCATGAACGTCTCATCCCCAATGTAATCGCGGATACGTTTGATACGACCGCCCGTCATCGTGTGCAGTCCGGTATCGACCAGCGTCACGCGCCACGGCTCGGAATAATTGTTATGCACCTGCATCTCGTTCTTCGCCAGATCGAAGGTCACATCCGACGTATGCAGGAAATAATCGGCAAAATACTCTTTTACTACATACTGTTTGTAGCCCAGGCAGATCACAAAATCATTGAACCCATACTGGGAATAGTGCTTCATGATATGCCAGAGAATCGGCTGTTCTCCGATCTCGATCATTGGCTTTGGTTTTAAATGGCTTTCCTCGCTGATTCGTGTGCCGAATCCACCCGCTAATATTACAACTTTCATTGCACTTCTCCTTCTGTCCATCGTTTTTATCTAAATATATTCAAATGGTTTTCTTCCAAAATTCTCATCGCATCCCGCACTGCATCCGGGTCGTTATGCAGGTAAGTTTCCAGATCCTCATCGCTCGCCGTCCGGTAATTCAGTCCCAGCTCCCTTGATACCTGTAAATATGCTTTCCGGTACGGCGCTGTCCGGATTTCTGCCCGGGTTGTCCATGCATTTCCAAAGACCGTCAGCACGGTAAATGCCAGCATACAGACCTTTAAAAGTGTGCGGGCTGCCCGTTTCTCCGGCACGCGTGTTTTCGCCTTATCTGCCTCTGTTTCCTGCGCCTTTTCCCGGCACATACTCCAGACGAGTGCAAACGTAAGCAGAATTCCTACAATTCCCATCTGATACTGTATCTCGTACCGCGAGGACATCCCGTACTCGTCCTTCAGGAAAATCCACCGCGCCGCCAGCACCAGCAGATGGTTACAGCCGCCGCTGAGAACCAGCAGAAGCGGAAAAATAGTCTTTTTATAAAGCTGAAACCGCACATTCAGATACAGTGCCAGCAGATACGAAACAAACACTGCCAGCCCCAGCAGAAACACCAGATGCAGCCGGACAAACCAGGGGCTTCCTGCCTCCAGCTCCTGAATCTGCGCCACGCCGATCACCGACGATGCCACCGCTTTCAGCAGAAACCGCAGGAAAAAGAGCGGCTGGGCGACAAATTCCTGAGCGATTGAAACATCAGTCACTGCTCCACGGTGTACGTAAACTGCCTGTGAACTGCTCCAAAGATATAATACCATCGCAAGAACCGTTGTCAATGCCCCGATGCACCAGGTTCTCCGGCACTTTCGGCTCCAGGAGCGGCTGCTTGTTTCAGCACCCCCGCGCCGATCCGCCAGCCACAGTGCGCCGTATGCCAGCACCAGAATCACCGCATAGCCGCCGCTGTACGGTCCTGCCACCAGCACGACCAGCAGGATCGGCAGAATTGCCAGAAGCACCCGGTCAGACATATTCCGGCACCGGGTCGCCGCTGCATGGTCGAGGACTGCAAAATGGAATAAAAATCCGGAGATCGACAGAGTGCAGACCCAGCCGGTCCCGTTCGTCATCATTTCCCATTTATTCAGGCTGAAATATACAAACTGAATCAACAGGAAGGAAAGATAGCCGACCGAGCGGTTCCGCTCTGCGTAGAGCGCCAGCACCGCCGCGCCCGCACCCAGACTCAAAACACCCAGAATCATGTCAAAATACGTATTATAGCCAAATAGTTTCACATTGATAATGCGCCCCAGATACGTGATCGGAACGCGCGTCAGGATATCCGGTACAAAGAATTTCGCCGGATTTGTCACATCCGGCAGATATGAATTGATCAGCCGGATATAATCCGAATACGCCACATTGTCTGAGGCATGAAATATATACCAGATATAAAATAAAATCCCCAAAATAACCGGAAGCCCTAAAAATACACGGCGTTTCATCCGTCTCTCCTCTTTAAAATGCTCAGCTGGTTCAAGTAAAGTTCAAATAACTGACGGTGTTTCTTCGTGATAACCTCCAGAATCACACCGCTGATCCACAGCAGGAACGAAATCACATAAAGCCCGGAACACGCGATCAGGGTCGGGAACTTCGGCACCATGCCGGTTGCCAGATAGCCGCCAAGCACCGGCGCGAAAAATGCCGTTGCAATCGCAAAACAAATGAGTCCCAGCCATCCAAAGAACGCAAATGGCTTGTAATCCCGGAAGAGTCTCGCGATCGTGCGTAGCACCTTAAATCCATCCGAAAATGTATTTAACTTTGACACACTTCCCTCCGGGCGGTCACGGTATCCAACCGGGATCTCCACCAGCTTAAAGTTCTTGTCCAGCGCATGGATGCTCATCTCCGTCTCAATCTCAAATCCGGTCGAAAGAATCGGGAAGCTCTTGACAAATTCATAGTTAAATGCACGCGCGCCTGTCATGATATCCTTGATATTACTCTTGAAAATCAGGTTGATAAGCCCACGCACCAGACGATTTCCCGTATTGTGGAACGGACGCTTATTTTCGGTAAAATACGTCGAAGAAAGGCGGTCGCCGATGACCATATCCGCTTTTCCCTGTAAAATCTGGTCTGCCAGCTTTCTCGCGTCCTCCGCCGGGTAGGTGTCATCGCCGTCCGTCATGACATAGCACTCCGCGTCAATGTCGCGGAACATGCTGCGGATGACATTTCCCTTGCCCTGCTGGTATTCATAGCGCACAACCGCGCCTGCCTCCCTGGCAATCTCATCCGTGTGATCCGATGAATTATTGTCATATACATAGATCGTTGCCTCCGGCAATGCCTCGCGGTAGTCCTTGACCACCTTGGCAATCGTCTGGCCTTCATTATAACACGGAATTAATACCGCTATCTTGTCCATTTTTCTCCTCCCGTTTTCACTCTTCCACCGTTTTGGCGGACCATTCCGGATTGATCACAACAGCCCGTTTTGTCTCAGCTGTACTTACCAGTTCCAATTTTATCTCTCCCTGAAGCCCTGTCAGATCAAGCTGTACTTCCATCGGTTCATATTCCTTCTGCCCCGCCTGGATCACAGCTGCCGTCCGGCTGTTTGTCCCATCCGAGACGATGATCTCCACTTCAAATGGCTGCTTCATCATCCAGTAGTCCGGATCGCACAGAACCGCCCGGATAGTCGGATGATCGTCCCCGCTGGCATTCTCCCAGCGCCATTCTGGTACTTCTTTTTCCGTTTCCTGTGCATCCATGAACGTCTTCTGCGTGCGGTACCAGCAGTTTTCGCGACCATGCGCCATCTCAAGCCCTGCCAGCGTAAAAGACTGGACACCCTGCAGGATTGTTTCCTGATATTCCATATCATGCACGTACCATCCCGCCTCATTCATCCATTCCAGATAGCCTTCCAACGTCTCAAGCCCCTGCGGTATCATGTCATAGACGCCCTCGCCTGTCTCCATCGCCGCCTCGATTTCATCGATATAGGCGTCTTTCTGCTCCGACAGCTCATTGACGATCGAATACCGGTTCCAGACCGGCACATCTTCGCCCGCAAGCCGCGCATAACTTCCCACATCCGACCAGGTCAGGAAAATGCGGTCAATCTTGGAACGTTCTTCCGGTGTAAACAGCTGATGATCGTGAAATACGTAAGGCAGGTTGCTGCGGATACTCTCACGGCTCACCGCCCGCATCGCCCATTCCCCGCCGTTCCAGACACAGGTATAAGCATCGTAAGCGCGCCCGGCGTAAACAACTATAAACATAATTGCAAATACAACGCCGCCTGTCAGCCTGGGAGAAACGGAAGCCATTCCCTGCAGCGCCAGGAACCCGCAAAGCATTCCGGCAAATAAGATTCCGCCCATAAAATAGCGGCTGTGTCCCGTCGTTGCCGCCCAGAGAATAAAGGATGCGGCATACAGCAGAAATAGGGTTCCCGTCCTGCTGCTAACCCGCTTCCAAATCCAGCAGAGCCCGGCTCCCGCCGCTCCCAGATACATCAGCGCCAGATCCAGGTTGTATTTCGCCGGGATCTCACTCAGGCGGTAATCTGGATGCCGGATCATCGAATATGCCCACAAAAGAAACTCTTTTATATTGCTGGGTCCCCATCTCGGGTCCTTAAAGTCCGTTTCCCCAAAATACGGCGAATGAAACAGGCTGTTATAATAAGGATAAACTGGATTTTTCATCGCTATCCCATTGTAAATCAGGTACACGCTGACGGGAATCACCCCCGTCACCAGACACCCCAGAAACAGCTTCGGTGTCAGATACTTCCGGATTTTCCACAGATACAGGAGCACCAGCGGCACCAGATACACGATATTCGTCATCTTGAGGCAGAACAGGATTCCACCAAACAGGCAGAATAAAACCGCCTCGCGCTCCCGCTTCGCCTCATCCAGCCCGCGCAGAAGCAGAAATACCATTTCCAGCAGAAACGGCAGCGCCAGAAGCTCGACCATGTAGCTACCGCTCTCCTGAATCAACTCCAGGCGGCTGACAATCAGAAATGCCAGTACCGGCGCAAGATGCTTCGACCAGCTGCATTTTCTTTCCAGCCGGTCTGCCTCCATGCTCAGGAACACAGTTACCTGCCGATAAATCACAAGCATCGCCAGTGCGTTTAACATTGTCCCCATCCGAAGCCCAAAAAGCGCCCTGAATGGATAAAACATCCGGTCGCCCAGCCGGAAACCGAACATCTGGAACCGTCCCGGTATCACATGATAATGAAGGTTGTCCACAAATCCGGGTATCTGCGACAGCAGGTGATAGTTCTGCGTATCATAGCTCTGATCCGGGGCAAATCCCTTGACCGAAAAGAACGCCAGGATGAACAAGCTTCCCACTATAAAAAGCGGACTCACTCCCGCATGGTCCCATTCAAATCTTCCGATTGCCACCATGACAGCGCCACATAAAACGAGCGCTGCCGCCCGCGACAAAACCGTTCCCTGTGGTACATGTAAAAGCCATGCCAGAAGATCCAGCACTTCCAGCCACCAGATAAAAAGCGTATAGGCAAGCAGCACTGCAAAGCTGCGGGTACTGACTCTCCATTTCGCCGTTTTGTCTGCCGGCCTGTTTCCAAATAACATACTTTTCCCTTGTAATCATCCAGTTTTCTTCATGAACCTGCTGAATCATTACTTCCTTTCCATGAAACAAAATATATCTTAAAAGAAATATTCTTCCAGCATCAGGCACAGTGCATGGTACACCGGAAGATGCAACTCCTGAATCTTAAATGTCTCCTGCTCCGGCACGACAATCGCAGTGTCGCTGTACCCACGGATCCGCCCGCCGTCGCGTCCCAGAAGCCCGATAACCTTAAGCCCCTTTGCCTTTGCCGTCACGGCTGCATACAGGACATTTTTTGAATTGCCCGAGGTTGAGATTCCGAGGAACACATCCCCCTCTTTTCCATATCCAAGCACCTGTTCCGCATAAGTCATGCTGCCATCCACATCATTCATAAATGCGGTGGTCAGTCCTGCATGCCCAGTCAGCGCGATCGCCGGAAGTCCCTGCTGCAGCTTTTCAGAAAGTTCCGCTCCCATCTGCGGGTCTACCGTTTTAAGCGCCGCCTCTATCTCCGCCGAAACCAGGCGTTTCTTCACAAACCCCTTCATCAGCTCGCCCACGATGTGCTCCGAATCCGCACAGCTTCCGCCATTTCCGGCAATCAGAAGTTTTCCGCCGCGCTCATAGCACTCCTTCATCGTCTCATACACAGTGCGAATATCCGCTTTCACCGGTGCAAGAACCGGATAGCGGCTGATCAGTTCGTCCAGATACTCGTATTCCTTCATGATTTCTATTTCCTCCTGTCAGGTTTTTCGATGTCTATTGAGCTTCTGCATCATAAAATAAATACTCCCGCTCAAACATTTCCAGATTGTTCTGCGCTTCTTCCTCCGGCACCGCTGTGTCGGATACACGCGCAAGCATATTTCCATTTTCAAAAAACAGATCGGTCAGGCTGCCGCTGTGGATCAGCTCCCGCAGGAGATCCAGACTCCACTCCCAGCTTCCCGGTCCCAGATAGCCTGCTTCCGCGTAGACATAATCTGTCTTCGCATACGCCATATAGGTTTCAAACGCCTCCGGCGAGTTGACAAGTTCGACGTTGCCCCACGGCGATGTAATATCCTTATACGACTCCACATTGCACGGAAACTGCAAACAGTACGGATGCGTTCCAAATGCGATCACCCGGTTTTCCGGATCCTGTGACACTTCCTGCCAGATCAGCGTGTTTCCCTTTTCCTCCATCCGCGCCTGTTCCTGCGCCCGGTGATTGACACGCCCTTTATTCAGAAGATGAATCTCCGAAAATCCAGCCGTCCACGCCCAGCTGCTGATCGCCGTGACAATCAGATTTAATACCAGCAACGGCGCCAGGCACTTCGACGCGAGCGGATAAAAGCCGATTTTCTTAAAATACACCATCGCCCGGCATACCCCCAGAATCAGCATAGAATACAGAAGCATGAAATAATTTCCGTCGATCTGGTAAAGCATCGACAGGCTGATCAGGCTGACGATCACAAATGGGAAGAAAATCACCAATGCCGCGTTCCAGATATGGGACTGCTCATCTCCCCTTTTGGAGAAAATCCCATAAATCACCAGCATCACAATCAGCACCGCCATCAGCGAGGTTCCCCACGCCAGAATTACATGCCCCATATCTTCACCCTGCGGCTGCATCAGCATCTGCCAGATGCGCCGCGCCAGCACATGAAGCGTTGATTCCTCCTGATAATTCTGCGGCAGCTCCGAGGTAGCAAATGGGTATTTCATTTTAAAACCAAACCATGCAAAAATCGAAGTAAACACCGAAGTGACCGGCATTCCCGTGATCTTCATCGTCCGCGCCCAGATACCAACCAATGCCCCAAACGGCAGGCATAAGGAGCCAATCAGGCGGACCAGATGGTGAAACAGGTCAGCCGCCGCCCCGCGCTCATGAAACCAGAACCATAGAAGGTACAGCCCCATCATGCCAAATACGGCAGTGGAAAAGACCAGGGAGGTCGGCTTCATCGTGAGGGACAGGAAATAGGAACCGGCTGCCCCGGAGAGGAATATCCAATGATTTTCATACACATGAATATACTGAAAGAAACATCCCAGCATAATAAGCTGCAGCAGCCACGTAATCAAATCCGCCTTGGCTGTGAGCGCCATATTCATGATGCCCGGCACCGAAACCGTCAAAACAGCTGCCATAATTCCCGGCAAGACGCTGTGATACGTTAGTTTCTTTTCTGTCTCCTGCTTTCGATTGCCCGTCAGCAGCACCGCATTCCAGACCATCGCCCCGATTCCCAGAACTGCCAGCCAGAGGTTAAAGAACGTCAGGTAGCTGTGACTCGCCAGATCGCAGAGCGGCAGAGTCAGCACCTCAAAGCCCTTCGAATACACATAGACCATGCCGACCAGCCCCGGATTCTCATACAGCCCGGTTCCGCCTGCCACAATGTACTGGGAGCGAACGCCATACCAAAGTGTATCAAAATCCAGTGCGATATTCAGGCGTCCCACCTGAATCAGGAACATCAGGGCACACCAGCCAGCCGCCAGCGTCCATGCCCGGCGCACCCGGCGCGGTATTTCCCGCGATACCCCGCTGCCAGCCTGAACCGACACCTTGTCCCTGCCATCCAGCATCCAGGAAAGCGTCTGCCATCCCATGATGCACTGGCAGGAAATCGAGGAAAAATCAAAGCCCAGCGCCGCCACACCCAGAGCATAGACGCTCAGGCGCATCCAGGCGATTTTTCCAACGCCAAGGGCAGAAAGGAGGCAATACACAACGATTGCAAAGGAGGCGCCAAAAAGGAAGTCCATATAAAAAGAAAAATAAGGCCGCTCCCAGACCGTTCCCCTGAAAAACACCCGTTTTCTCAAAAACCGCCCGATCGCCAACAGGCTAATCAGATACATCGCCGACACCACCATCGGCAGAAATACCACATGAATCCAGGAAAACACCAGCACAACCGCCGTCAGCCAGTACATCCGGCTGCGTCCGCGCTTCAAAAGCGCCAGCCCCCCAAAGATCAAGACTGCCAGAATCGCAATCTCCACATACATCCGTTTCAATTCCGTGAAATGAATGTAATCTGCAAAAAAACCATTTCCCGTAAACAGCGTTTTCACCGGAATCAGAACCGCCGCCACGCAGAACAGCACCAGAAAAAGACCAGCCATGCGCACGGCTGCGTCTGGTCGTCCGTTTTTTCTCTGATTCTGCATGTCGATGGTTCCTCTCTTTCTAGTTTATGTACTCCCGGAATCTTTTTGTGAGCAGCATTCTATATACGCCCGTCTAAAATCCCGCGCACCGCATCCAGCAGCGTATCGGCATACGCGTCATAACCGCCCACCGGGCAGCTTCCGTCCTCTTTTATAAGTCCAGCCGCCATATCTTCCGCATGTTCTTTTGCCCCATAGCCGGTTCCTACAAGGACTCCGGTCACGCCGAAGTTTTTTCCTGCCTGCGCGTCGATGCGCTTGTCCCCGATCATATAGGAATGTGCTTTATCAATGCCCCCCGGCAGATCGCGCTCTGCCATCTCAAACATTCCTGTCTCCGGCTTGCGGCAATGGCATTTTTTCTTATAAAGTCCAATCCCATGCTCCGGGTGGTGCGGGCAATAGTAGAACGCATCTACGTGTGCTCCGTCACGCCCCAGCACCTCATTCATATAATCATGAAGGATTTTTACATCCGCCTCGGTATAGTAACCCCTCGCCACGCCCGCCTGGTTGGTAATGACGATCACCTTATATCCGGCCTCGTTCAGGAGACGGACTGCCTCTGCGGTGCCGTCAATCAGCTTCAAATCTTCTTTTCGGTGAAGATAATTGACCTCCACGTTCATCGTGCCATCACGGTCAAGGAATACTACTTTACAGTTATTTTTACACATGGAATGTATACTCCTTATCCGGCATCTGCACCTGAATATCGCGGTAGTCCCAGCGGTCTTCATCGCAGATCCAGCTCTGTGCGCCGCGCAGTTCGAAATTCCAGTCCATCAGCTGTCCGCCTGCCGCTTCCAGACGGTGCGCCACCTGATGTTTGACGTTGTATGGGCAGTACACAAGAAGGAAGCCGCCTCCGCCAGCGCCCAGAAGCTTTCCGCCGAGAGCGCCCGCTTTTTTCGCCTCGTCATAGAGCATATCAATCTGTGGATTCGTGATCTTGCTGCTCATCCGCTTCTTGCTCTCCCAGCCGTAGTCCAGAAGGCGGCCGAAATTGTGGAGATTTCCCTTTAAAAGCTCGTCCTTCATCGCATAGGAAAGCGCCTTTACCTCACACATCGCCTGAAATGCGTCCGGTTTCTTATAGTTGCTTACCTGATCCTTGATAATATTCGCGGATACATGGATATTGCCCGTGTAGCATAACAACAGGTTATACTGCAGCTCATTGATAATATCGCGGCGGATGCGGAGCGGGTTTACCACGACGTTGTTGCGTCCGTGAAATTCAATAAAGTTAAAGCCGCCGAAGGTCGCCGCATACTGATCCTGATAACCGCCGGAAATTCCCAGATCGATCCGCTCCACGCCGTAAGCCAGATCCGCCATCGCATAATTATCCAGCGTGATTCCTTTCCAGCGCGCCATCGCAGTCAGAAGACTTACCATGACGGTCGAGGAGGTTCCAAGTCCCGAACCAGCCGGAGCATCGCACTGTAAATAAACCTCACAGCCCTGCTTAATATCCATCGCCCGCAGCGCTGCCGTGACAAGATCCAGCCGTCCATCGCAGACGTAATTTTCCTTCGCATTGTACTTGACTGTCATATCAAAATCCAGGGAATGAACCGTGATCTGGTCATCATCTCTCGGAATGATCGAACAATATGCATATTTATTGATGGTACTTCCGATAATGGCACCGCCCTGTTCTACACAGAATGGTTCTACATCCGTACCGCCGCCGCCAAAGCTCACGCGCAGCGGCGCTCTTCCTCTGATTACCATGTAATGTCTCCTTTTCTTACGTCCTCCTGAAACCGGAAATAATCCTCCGGCACACCGATATCCATCAAATAGCCGTCAT
>ENA-UPXC01005459-UPXC01005459.1-human-gut-metagenome-genome-assembly--contig:-NODE-5459-length-10474-cov-2.413581_pt1 | contig 10474 bp, 10 predicted proteins | sample MGYA00250047_ERZ773371 | MGnify/ENA primary metagenome ERZ773371 (study PRJEB29103, sample SAMN06111975) | human gut metagenome | biome: human gut; feature: ankylosing spondylitis patient; material... | reverse complement strand
GGGAGGGATACGTCCAGGGACAGATCGCTGAGGGCTTAAATGCGGCCGGCTCCAATCCCAACGGCAGTCTGGCCGGATTCATGGGCATGGGGATCGGAATGCAGAGCGGTGGAAGCTTCATGGGCGCAGCCTCGGCAGCCAACACAAGACAGATGGAGATGATGAACCAGGGAAGAAACGGGATGTACGGCCAGAACGCCGGGAATTTCCAGGGAGGAATGCCAGGCGCCGGCCCCAATGCAGGAGGAGGCCAGAACGGGCCTGCCGGGCAGACCTGGACCTGCGCCTGCGGCAGCGTGAATACGGGAAAATTCTGTCCCGAATGCGGTTCTCCCAGACCTGCGCCCGCAGCCTGGACCTGTGCCTGCGGCGCTGTGAACACGGGGAAATTCTGCTCTGAGTGCGGAAGACCAAGACAGTAGAGACGGAGGATGAGAGCATATGGCGCTGATGTCTTATAAATGTCCCAACTGCGGCGGCGGCCTGGTCTTTGATCCGGATTCCCAGAAATTCCAATGTGAATACTGCCTTTCAGAGTTCACAGAGGAGGAAATGAAGCGGATGGAGGAGGCGTCCGCTTCTCCCGCAGAGGAAGAGAAGGCTGTTTTGGAAGAGGAAGGGACGGCTCCCCAGGAAGGGGACTCGTCCCAGTCTCCGGAAACCGGGGAGGCGGCCGTTTACACCTGTCCCAGCTGCGGGGCCCAGATCGTCACGGACGCCACCACGGCGGCTTCCTTCTGCTATTACTGCCATAACCCGGTGGTCTTTTCCGGCCGCCTTTCGGGAGACCATATGCCGGACTTTGTCATCCCCTTTGCCATAGATAAAAAGGAGGCCACATCCCGCTTTTTAAGCTGGATCGGAAAAAAGAAGTTTGTGCCGGGGGATTTTTTCTCCAGGGACCAGATCGAAAAGCTGTCGGGGATCTACTTCCCTTACCTCATATACAGCTGCCAGGTGGACGGCCAGGCAGAGGCGGAAGCGGAAGAACAGCGCACCTGGGTCTCCGGCAGGACCCGGTACACAGAGCATAAAAGGTACCAGGTGGAACGGGCGGGCACACTGGAAGTTAAAAATTTAACAAGAAATGCTTTAAAAAAGAGCAATAAGGAGCTGGTGGAGGGAGTCCTGCCCTTTGATATGGAAAAGCTCCTGCCCTTCCAGATGGGGTATCTCTCCGGTTTCCAGGCGGAAAGGCGGGACATGGACGGGGAGAGCTTTGCAGGCGAGGCGGAGCAGGAGGTAAAGCAGTATACCCTGGACCGGCTCCGGTCCTCCATGGATACATACAGCAGCGTGCGTATAAAAGATTCCTCCATGGAGATCCGGGATCCCCGGTGGCAGTACGCCCTTCTGCCGGTATGGGTCATGACCTATGGCCATAGGGCCGGAGGAAAAACGTACTATTTTGCCATGAACGGCCAGACCGGAAAGATCTGGGGACGGCTGCCGGTGGATAAAAGGAAGCTGGCGGGGCTGTTCTTCGGCGTATTTTTCCCGGTGTTTGCAGCGCTTATGATCGGAGGGTGGTTTCTGTGAGGATGAAAAAATGGATGGGAGTCCTGGGCATGGCGGCGTTTATGGCCGTTGGGATCCCTGGGAATGCCGGGAGCGGACTGAGTATGACCGCCCAGGCCGCGGGCTCCGGGGAGATGGCAGGAAACGTCAGGGTCTTTGACCAGGCGGATCTTTTTCTGGAGGAAGAGGAAAAAGAGCTCCAGCAGGCCATCGACGCCCTCCGGGAAAAGATGGATATGGATGCGGCGGTGGTGACCGCAGAGGAAAATCCCGGTTCTGCCCAGGCCTATGCGGACGATTTTTATGAGGCCCACGGCTTTGGTACGGGAAGCGGCCGCGACGGGGCGCTTCTCCTGATCGACATGGACAACCGGGAGCTGTGTATCTCCACGGAAGGGAAGATGGTGCGGTATCTGACGGACAGCCGGATCGAAGCGGTGCTGGACGACATGTACGGCTATGCCGCAGCCGGAGACTATTACCAGGCAGCCGGAGCGTTTGTGGAGGATCTGGAGGTCTGCTACGACAACGGGATCGCCGCGGACCAGTATAATTACGACCCGGAGACCGGAAAGATCAGCCGCTACCGGTCGGTGCGCTGGTATGAGGCCCTGTTTGCCCTGGCGGCTGCGGCTGCCTGCGGCGGCTTTGCCGTCCTGGGCGTTGTGAGAGAGTATAATATGCGGGATGAGGAAAGCCGGATGGAGGCCAATTTTAAGCTTTCCTACCGGAAGGACAGCGCCTTCCGTATGGGGAGCCGGGTGACGGATCTTCTGATCGGAAGCTATGTGACCCAGCAGGTCATCGCCTCCCAGGACCACCGCAGCAGCGGAAGGAGCGGCGGAGGCAGGAGCCTTTCCTCCGGCGGCCGCAGCACCACCCACCGGTCCTCCAGCGGAAGAAGCCATGGAGGCGGGAGCAGAAAATTTTAAAAGCAGGAAAGAGAGGAACAGGGATATGACGATCATGGTAATGGACGGCCAGGGCGGCCGCATGGGAAAAAGCGTGGTGGAGCAGATCCGGAAACGGTTTCCGGAGGACGAGATCCTGGCCATCGGAACCAACAGTATCGCTACTGCCGCCATGCTGAAGGCCGGGGCGGACGCCGGAGCCACAGGAGAGAACCCGGCCATTGTGGGGAGCCGGAGGGCGGATATCATCATCGGGCCCATGGGCATCGTCATCGCCGATTCCCTGATGGGGGAGATCACGCCGAACATGGCAGTGGCCCTGGGCCAGAGCCAGGCGAAAAAGGTGCTGATCCCGGTGAACCGGTGCCAGCATTTTGTGGTGGGCTGCCAGGATCTGCCCCTGGGCGATTATGTAAAGCTGGTGGTAGAGCAGGTGGAGGCCATTAAGCGGGGAGACTGCTAAGGGGCTTTATCCCTCCGGCTCCCGCTGGTCATAGACCCGTTCCCATTCCTTTGTCCCCTCCACCTTTGCCACCTGGCTCTGGTTCATCCGCAGGAATTTTACCAGCTCATAGCAATCGATCCAGATCTCGTTGTTCCCTTCCTTCTGGGACTCGTCGAAGATCAGCTGGAGGCCGAAATGGAGATGGGGCGTGTCGATGTTGTTGGTGTTTTCCGTGGAGCTGTATCCGGTGCGGCCCAGATAGCCGATCACATCTCCGGCAGTGACCACGCTGCCTTCTGAGAGACAGCTCTGGTAGGGATAATTTTTTCTCAGATGGGCGTAGTAATAATACCGTTTTTTATCGAAGCTGCGGATGCCGATGCGCCAGCCGCCGTACTGGTTCCAGCCCAGGGCCTCCACGGTGCCGGATTCCACGGCGATGATGGGAGTTCCCACCTGGCCCATCATATCATGGCCCAGATGGCGGCGCTTGTAGCCGTAGGAGCGGGAAACGCCGAAGTCGTCATAGTCGCTGTATGGGAAGTCTCTGGCGATGGGGGAAAAGGCCTTGAGCCCGTATTTTGTGACCCAGGTCCCGGATCCAGTCTCTTCCGTGGAAGCCTGCTCCGGTCCGGCTGTTTCTGACGCGGCCTCTTCCGGTCCTGCCTCCTGATCAAAATATCCCACCATGCCGCCCAGGACTGCGCCGTAGGCTTCTTTATAATAGGGATAATATTTCAGGCCCTCTGCCAGCGTATCCATGGATGTGCCGTTTTTTAAGGCTTCGGCCAGGGAATCCAGATCGGCCTGGCGGAACCTGGAAAAATCGCCGCCGTACCGCGCGCCTAAAAATGCCAGGAGCTGGATCCAGTCCAGGTGGACCGGAGCCTGACAGGTGTTGATATCCAGGCGGAAGGCCTTTTCCATGACCTCTGCCGGGACGGTGAAATCCACCCAGCGGATGAAGTCCTTTTCCTTTTCTTCCCCAGGGGGCGCGCTGTCGTCCTGTTCTGAAAGGAAATACGTCTCCGAGGCTGCTTCCCGGCTTTTTAAGCCCAGGGAAAGGGTGAGAAAGGACAGGACCAGAAGCTGTATCACGATGATGACAGACGCTTTTGTTATATGGAACGGTTTCATGGCATACACTCTCCTCCAGGGATTTGCGGGGCAGAGTTCCCGGCCCTGATGCAGAACGGGAGGGAACGCCCCGCAGACATTATATGGGGACAGGCCGGAGAATATGCCGGTTGTCAGGAAAAATGAATTGTGCTATGATAGGGCGTAGCAGGAGGAACCGGCGGCAGGAACGCGGGACTCCCGGAAAGGACGGAAGGAACAATGAAAAAACTGGAAGATTATGTGATCAGCATCCCGGATTTTCCCAGTCCCGGGATCATTTTCAGGGATGTGACATCCATTTTACAGGATGGAGAGGGCCTTCATCTGGCCATTGACCAGCTCCTGGAAATGGTAAAGGATGTGGATTTTGATGTGATCGTGGGAGCCGAGTCCCGTGGCTTTATTTTCGGGATGCCCGTGGCTTATGAGCTCCACAAGCCCTTTATCCTGGCAAGAAAGCCGGGAAAGCTGCCGCGGGAGACGGTTTCTATGGATTATGAGCTGGAATACGGCACAGGGACCATCGAGATGCACGCAGATTCCATTAAACCCGGCCAGAAGGTGGTCATCATCGACGATCTGATCGCCACCGGAGGCACAGTGGAGGCCATTGCAAAGCTGGTGGAAAAGCTGGGCGGCCAGGTGGTGAAGATCTGCTTCATCATGGAGTTAGCGGGCCTCAAGGGCCGGGAAAAGCTGGCTGGCTATGATGTGGAATCAGCCATTATCTATGAAGGAAAATAACGTGTAAAAGCAGCGGGACGGGCTGGAGGAGCGCAGGAGGAAAGCGCCCCTGGCCCGTATTCTGTACCCATAAGGGACATCGTGGAAAGGAAGGATAAGGATGCGGGAGATCGTTTTTAAAATGGAACGGCCCGGCCTGGTGGAGGAGGGCCAGACCGTGGAGGTGAGCGAATCGGTGTCGCCGGTGAACGTCAACTATATGATCGAGCCGGCGGTGGCCATGTCGGGGCTTTTTAAGTTCAACGAGCGGTTAAAAAGCCGCCAGGGCGTGGTAAAAAAGATCGTGGAAAACGACCGGGGCTTTTATGTGACTGTGGAATTTGACGAGTGATCCGGCCTTTTGTGGAACAGCAGCAAAAATAGAAGATATCCGGTGCAGACCAGCCCGATCTGGAGGACGGTGCCGAAAAAGGGAGGCAGGCTGCCGGGAAGGGGCAGCGGATCCGGGAACAGGGAGAAGATCCCCAGGGCTGACGCCAGGCAGAACGAGGGCTTTACGATCACCGCCCAGGCGTTGGGAGCATACCGGACCAGCCTTCTTAAGGAGTACAGATGAAGGAGGGAGAGGACCAGCTCTCCGGCCAGCATCCCCCAGAGGCAGGCACGGATCCCGGCCCGGGGGATCCCGAAAAACACAAAGGCCAGGCGCACCAGCAGGGAGACCAGGTTGTGGAGAAAGGTAACGGAGGTCTTTCCCAGGCCGTTTAATACGCTCCCCATGGTGGTGGACAGATAAAGGAAGGGACAGAGCCAGGCCAGGATGGAGATGAAGCTTCCGGCCTCGGCGCTCTTAAACACCTGGAGCCCCAGGGAATCTCCAAAGGATGTGAAGATCCCGATGCACAGGATCCCCATATAGGAGCTGTACCGGAAGGACAGGGAGATATTTTTCAGGATCCCGGAGCGGTTTCCCAGGGACTGGTGACGGGCCACCGAAGGCAGGAGGACCACTGCCAGAGAGTTTATGATGGCCGAGGGGAACATGACAAAGGGCAGGGCCATTCCTGTGAGGACACCATAGACGCTTAAGGCCTGGGACCGGGAAAGGCCGGAAAGCTCCAGGCGGACGGGGATCAGAATGGCCTCCAGGCTCTGGAGAAGGTTCATGACCAGCCGGTTTCCCATGAGGGGCAGGGCCATGGCCAGGAGCGGGGCTGCGGCTGTGAGGACAGAAGAGGGGGCGGGACGTCCGGAAACGGATGGCCCGTCTTTTTTCCTGCTTCCAAAGAGCAGAAAGGACAGCAGCGTAAAAAGGGCGGAGCCGGCCTCTCCGGCCACCAGACCGGCCACAGCCGCCAGGACCGTTACCGGCCTCCCCTGCTCCTCCCAGATCCTGGCAATGAGAAAGACGGTGAAGATGCGGATGCACTGCTCCACCATCTGGGAAAGGGCCGGGACCTGTACCTTTTCTTTTCCGTAATACCAGCCGCATAAGCAGGCGTGGACGGACGTGCACGGAATGGCCAGGGCCATGGCCGGGAGCAGGGGCGCGCACCGGGGCTCCATCAGCACCTGGGACGCCAGGAAGCCGGAGAAGCGGATGATGACGGCAGCCAGTCCCAGGGCGGTTTTAAGATCTGGTATGTCCTGGTTCCGCTGGTGCTTATTCTTGCGGCCGTTGTGGCAGTTATCGTCATTCGTAAGAAAAAGGCAAAGAAAGCGGCAGCTCTTCTGGACGCAGAGGACCTGGACGGCCTGGAGGAAGTGGATCTGGGCGAGGACACAGAAGGCACTGACGACGCAGACGATACAGAAAAGGAGTAATCCATGAGTTTTAGCGATTTGCTCAAAATGAGTCTGAGCAGCCTCTGGAGGCGGAAACTCAGAACAGTTCTGACGGTGCTGGGCGTAGTTGTGGGAACGGCTTCTATTATGGTTATGATTTCCCTGGGACTGGGACTCAGCAAGTCCAATATGGAACAGATCGAGCAGTACGGAGGCCTGACCACGATTACGGTCTATCCCAATGAAAATGGCGGAATGTATTACGGCGGGGGCGGCATGGCCATGACTGCGGAAAGCGGTATGTCGGGCTCTGCCAACAATGAGCCGATTCGGATCAACGACACCATGATGGAGACGCTGGCGGCCATCGATCATGTGGAGATCGCCTCCCCGGTGCTCTCCACCTCAGCCATTGCCAAGTATGGGAAATGGGAAGCTTATCTGAATATTCAGGGCATGAGTAAGGAAGCTCTGCAGAAGATGAACCTGGAACTGACAGAGGGAAGCGAGCTGCCGCTGTCAGACTCGGAGCTGAAATTCTTATACGGCAATACGGTAATCACAGACTTCTATGACGCAAAGACGAACAAGTATTACTGGGATACAGGCCAGTTGGCAGATATTGATTATATGAAGGATCCGCTGTTTATCATTTTCGATACGGACGCCTACTGGAACAGTAAGAATGGGGGTACCGACGAGAACGGAGCTCCGGTGGCAGCGCCGAAGAAGTATCTGATTCCGGCCTGCGGTGTGATGGCGGGTACGGAAAATGATTATACGGAGAATTCCAACAGCGTGCTCTGCGATGTGGAAGCGCTGAAAATGCAGCTGAAAAAGATTTATAAGGGAAAGGCCATTCCGGGTCAGCCTACCACCAAAGCCGGCAAGCCTTATAAAGAGATTTATTACGATTCTGCCTATATCCGTGTGGATGATATGAAAAATGTCAAAGAGGTGCAGACTGCCATTCAGAATCTGGGACTGCAGGCCAACAGCAATGCGGAGTGGATGGAGCAGGTGCAGCAGAGCTCCCGTTCCATTCAGGCGACTCTGGGCGGTATCGGCGCCGTATCCCTGTTCGTGGCGGCGATCGGTATCGCGAACACCATGATGATGTCTATCTATGAGCGTACCAAGGAAATCGGCGTTATGAAGGTGCTGGGCTGCGATATGGCGGCTATCCGGAATATGTTTCTGGCAGAGGCCGGCTTCATCGGCCTGATCGGCGGCGTAGCGGGAATTGTTCTCAGTTATATGATATCGGCCATTATCAATTTCGTCCTACGGGACAGTTATTACTCGAATGTGTCATACATTCCGCCCTATCTGACCCTGCTGGCGTTGGTATTTGCAGTGGTGATCGGTATGCTGGCCGGATTGTTCCCGGCGCTTCGGGCTATGCGCTTAAGCCCGCTGGCGGCGATCCGAAACGAGTAAGCGAAAAGCCCGGAAGAGGGCTGCAGATAGAAGTAAAGACGGTAAGAGAGTATGAAAAAGAACGGCAGAAAGAGACGGAAAAGAGTATTGCTCCGGCTGCAATATGTTCTGACGGGAGCAGCGGTGGTCTGCGTGGCAGTCATTGCCCTGCTTCTGGTACAAACGCTTGGAGACAACGAAATCAGCGGACCTGGCGGGAATGCCGGGTCTGCTCTTTTGGCCTCCGGGGGAAATGCGTTTGCGGCAGCGGGAGAGAAAGCAGCACAGATGGCGGTTCCGGTAGCTTCGGAAGATGCGACAGCAGGACAGAAAAAAAATGGAAATACAAACGGAACAGACGGCGAAAATATCGGTGCGCAGTCAAAGGAGGAGACCTTTCTGAGTCCGGAAGAACTGGCTGCGGAATCTGGGGTTCCCCGTATCCGTATCGTACTGGATCCCGGTCACGGCGGACCCGGAACCACCGACGAGCAGGAGCTGGGCGCGAAATACAGAGATACCTTTGAAAAATACCTGACCCTGAAAATCGCCCAGGCGGCAGGGCAAGAGCTGTCCACCTATGGCAACGTGGAAGTCCTGTACACAAGAGAAACAGACAAAGCCATGACCCTGAAGGAGCGGGCGGCCTACGCCAAAGCTGTAGACGGAGACTACCTGATCAGTTTTCACTTAAATGCCTCCGAGGAACATAATTTCTTCGGCTCTGAGGTATTTACATCGGCCTTCGGAAGCTATTACGCCTGGGGAAAGGGCGTCGGCGACCAGGTGCTGAAGCAACTGGAGGCAGACGGCTTTGTATCCAAAGGAGTGAAAACCAGACTGGGCCGGAAGGGGGCTGACTATTATGGAGTGATCCGCGAAAGTAAAGAACAGGGAATTCCCGCGATAATCATTGAACACGGCTATATGGATCAGGACGGCGACTGGAGCCGTATGGATACCGATGAGAAGCTGATACAGCTTGGAAAAAGCGACGCTGCCGGAATTGCCGCGTTCTTTGGCCTGCAGAAAGGCAAAAACTTGTCAGAGCTGCCCGCTGCCGATACCACGGAGCCGGTATCTTCTCCGGTGCGTCCCGACACCACCGATCCGGTCAACGTTTACTACACACTGACCCGCCAGGATACGGCGAACGCCCAGATCACCCTCCACGCCGAAGACCCCGACAGCCGCGTTATGTATTATGATTACAGTACGGACGCAGGGGCTACCTGGTCCGAACTGTATCTGTGGCCGGAAGAAACCGGCGAGGATATTACCTTCATGCTCCCCGTGACGGAAGCCGAGGAGGAGAAGCTACTTATAAGAGCGTATAATACTTATGAATTGAGGACGGAAGCTTATAAAAGTGAATAAAGACGGACGAAGCGAGAGAAATCCCCTCTCACCGGGAAAACAATGCGTTCCCGGTGAGAGGGGATTTCTTTCGCTTCTGTGTATCAAATTAAGATTCTTTGAGGCCGAGTAGTTTTGCCCCATTCTTATAGAGAATTTTCTCCAATTCATCCTCCGTAAATCCCATCCGTTTGATGTGCTCCACATCCTCCGTCTGGCCGCTCCATGGCGAATCCGTCGCAAACAGGATCTTGTCGATGCCGTGATTCCGGCTCATGCGGAGAATCTGCTCCGGCAGGGCCAGGCGCAGGATATAGGCCAGATCCATGTAATAGTCGCCGCCCACCAACAGATGCTCAGAATCATTTTCCATATCATGACCGCCCAGATGGGCCAGAATCAGCTTGGAGGTATCTCCCTTATCATTCGGAAACACATCTTCAATCATGTGATGCAGCCTGGCCGGAGTGGCGTTCACCTGGCGTGGAAAGCCCAGATCCCGGCCGCAGTGGATGGACACGAGAAGCCCCAGCTCGGTGGCATAGCCGATGATACGTTCATAGCGGATATCATTGATGTAGGTGTTCTGATAGGTGGGATGGAGCTTAATGCCCTTCAGTCCCATATCCCGGATAGCCCGAAGCTCGCCTTTGTAGTCGGGGGAATCCGGGTGGATACCGCCGAAGCTGATGATGGAAAGGCCATCCTCGTCCGGCTCCTCATGGGTGATGGAGCAGGCAAATTCATTGATGTGGCGGAACTGGGAGGGCTTCGTCACGATGGGAAGCACCACCGAATGGGTGACCCCAGCCTCCTTCATAGAGTGCTTCAGATCCTCCAGGGTACCGTCTGTATAGGCCACCACCCGGCCCACCTGCTCCAGGTTGCAGACCGCCCGGTGTGCCACTGTGTTCGGAAATATATGTGTGTGAAAATCAATAATCATTGCGAAAATCCTCCTGTAAATCCATAGAATGAAACATGCGTACGAATTGACATAGTAATATTTATATAGAATGAAATGTGCATATCATATAAAATTTCCAGTAAATTCACAGTATTTAGTATAGGAGATTTTAGTGTATTTTTCAAGTGGAGAGCAGACAGAAGAAGTTTGGAATAAAAAAAGGAATTCTGAAGATTCAGAATTCCTTTTCGATGAAAGCGATAGACGGGGCTCGAACCCGCGGTCTCGACCTTGGCAAGGTCGCGCGTTACCAACTACGCCACTATCGCA
>ENA-UPXC01005456-UPXC01005456.1-human-gut-metagenome-genome-assembly--contig:-NODE-5456-length-10477-cov-4.644231_pt1 | contig 10477 bp, 9 predicted proteins | sample MGYA00250047_ERZ773371 | MGnify/ENA primary metagenome ERZ773371 (study PRJEB29103, sample SAMN06111975) | human gut metagenome | biome: human gut; feature: ankylosing spondylitis patient; material... | reverse complement strand
TGGACTTAACCGTTCAAGAGGTTTTGTTTTCTAGGACCATTTTCCAGAAATTTTTAAGAAAGAACTGATGGTTTCTTCTTAAGCGTCTAAGATTTTTCTTATCTTGCATACAAATTAAATAAAAATTAAAAGGATTCAATACTTATCCTCGGTAAAACCCTACTTTTTAAGAATCGGTTACGAATGTAAAATGTTTGTAGCTTTTACATTTTAGTTTATGAAAGCGATTTCACATTGTGGTTTTTGTGAAAAATTAATTACAAATTCCAAGAGGATAAAAAATGGCAATTCTTGAACTCCCCTATAGCCAAGTTTTTGACCTTCTTCATCACTCTTGCACCACTATTTCACCTGATGCTCTATTCTTGATGAAAGAAGCGGCGCTTAGAGAAACAAACGCAGAGGCTAAGACTTTTCTTGAGACAATGCTCAAAAATGTTGAGCTTGCTTCACAGTTAGACAAACCCGTTTGTCAATCTCCGGGTTTTCCTTCCGTATGGATCCGTTGGGGGGAGGCAATTCAACCGGATCTTTCAAATCTTACTGACAACATCACCAAAGCTGTCCAGCAAGCAACGAAAGAAGGTTACATTCGTCCTTCTATTGTTCATCCGCTTACTCGCTTTAATCCCGGAGATTCTTCCGGACAGGGCGTTCCCAACTACGAACTTCGTTATCAGAAGGATCTTCCTTACTGTGAAATCGTAGTTAGTGCAAAAGGTTGCGGTGCTGAACTTCCTAATGTTGCAAAGATATTGACTCCGGCAACTTTGGGTAAAAATTTCAAAGGTCTCAAAAAACTAGTTTTGGATACTATCGTGGGGGCCGAAGGTTTCATGGGCGCACGCGGTTATCCCTGCCCGCCTTTCTCTGTCGGTATCGGCTTAGGCGGTCAGATGGACGTTGCAGCTAAACTCTCGAGAGAAGCTATCTCTACAAGAAGTTGGTTGGATCACAACCCTGATCCTTTATTCGATGAGCTGGAACAAGAGCTTTTAGAAGACATTAATAAGCTTCATAACGGTCCCGGTGGAATCGGTGGAGATACAACCGCCCTTGCTCTGAAAATCGGTTGGGCAGCCACTCATACTGCGATATGTCCCGTTGTAATTAATTTCCATTGCTGGGTTGCAAGACGCTTTGGAGTTAGGTTCTACCCGGACGGTCATACTGAACAACTCTTCCAAGTCGGAGAATAAAAATGGCTGTATATGAAATCAATTTGCCGGTTGATGATGAGACGATCTCTAAATTGAAGGTAGGCGATATCATCTACTTAAACGGTCAAGTGTGCACCGCGCGCGACATAGCACACCTTAAACTCAGAGAGCTTGCAGAAGAAGGAAAACCTTTTCCCGAAGATTTGAAGGGAGGAGCAATCTTTCACGCAGGTCCCGTCATGAAAAAAAATGAAAAAGGTGAATGGTATTTGAGCGTAATCGGACCGACAACCTCAATTCGTATGGAACCTCATGCGGATTTTGTCGGCAAAGAAGGTGTCAAGATCATCATTGGAAAGGGCGGCATGGGTGAAGGCACTAAAGCTGCACTTCAGAAGTACAAGCAAGTCTACGTTCAAGCTTGTCCCGGTTGTGCTGTAGTTTTAGCAGCGGGTATTAAGGGGACGAAGAATCCGCATTGGTTTGAACACGGAATGCCTGAAGCAATGTGGCCGTTGCAGGCAGAGCATTTCGGACCTTTCCTCGTTACCATGGATTCTCACGGAAACAGCCGTTATGATGAAGTTCGTGCAAACGCCCAGGAAATCGAAAAGGAAATTTTGGCCCAAAAGTAATTAGGTCAAAAAAATAGCAATTTTTGGAAAATTTGGAAGAGTGGACTTTCTGCTCTTCCTTTTTTTAAAGGAGCCATCCAATGGAAGAAAAATTTTCTCCAACTGAAGCTTGTGCAAATTTTGTTTCATCGGTTTCCTTTGAGGACATCCCGGCAGAATCAATAGACCTTTTAAAGCGGGATCTTCTTGATTGGATCGGGTGTGCTATTGCAGGTGCGGCGGATAAATCTTCTGAGCCTATAAAAAAAGTTACTGCTGAATTGGGAGGAAAACCGCAAGCCGGAGCCGTCGGATTATTAAAGAACGACGTAGCTCGTTCAGCAATGTGTAACGCTTATTACGGTCACATTTTCGAAATGGATGATGTTGACCGTGAGAGTATCAGCCACCCGGCAACTGTTAATTTCCCTGTTGCTTTGGCCATGGCAGAATACTTGAAAAAGTCCGGAAAGGATGCTTTGTTAGCGACATGCTGTGGTTTTGAAGTCATGTTGAGAATCGGGGCTTCTGTTACCCCCGGACATTACAAAGTTTTCCATACTACCTCAACTTCAGGAGTGTTTGGTTCAGCAATGGTGGCCGGCAAGCTCTTAGGACTGAACGCCACGAAATTAGCCTGGGCCTTAGGAAACGCAGGTACATCATCAGCCGGTCTATGGCAGTTTTTACAAGACGGAGCTATGAGCAAATTCTTGCATGTCGGTTTAGCGGCAAGCAATGGCATTCTTGTAGCTTTGCTAGCCAAAGAAGGTTTCAGCGGCTCTAACCATATACTAGAAGGCTCACAGGGATTTTTTGTAGGCTATGGCAGACAAGAACCTGATCTTTCTCTATTCAAAGATTTTGGAGAAAAATGGCGTAGCGCCACGGTTTCTTTTAAACCTTATCCTTGCTGTCGCCATACTCATTCTGCCATTGATGCAGCTGAAGAAATCAGAGAAAAATTAAAGGGACGGAAACCTGCAAAGGTCAAGTTATACACTTACGGAACAGCTAACCAAGTCGCCGGAAAACGAAATCCTAAGACGGGCCGTCAAGCAAAATTCAGCACAGCGTATTGCGTTGCAAGTACCATTCTGCGTGGAAAACCTTCCAATAACGATTTCACAGATGAAAAAGTGACGGAACGTGAAGTTGCAGAACTCGAAAACTTGATAGAAGTAATTGTTGATCCGGAAATCACCGCGATGGTTCCAAAGAATTGGCCGTGTCGACTGGAAGTCGTAGCAGATGATGGTGAAAATTTGGTTGCTCAAGTGTGGAGTCCGACCGGAGATCCTGAAAAAACATTGAATTGGGACGGAGTTGTTTCAAAATTCCACATTATGACGGATGGAATAATTGACACTAAATCTCAAGAAGCCTTGATCGAAAAGTGTAAGAATTTTGAAAACTTGCAAAATGTCGGAGAAATTTTTGAGTTAATTAATTCGTCCTTTAAGCGGAAATATTAACTTTTAATAAAAAAACAGCCCCTCGATTAGAGGGGCTGAGAATTTTTCCTCAAAGAGGAAGACTACAAGGTTGAATTACTGCGGATGAATCATCTTCTTAGGATCGACGTATTTGTCGAAGTCTTCATCAGAGCAGTAACCGAGTTCTCTTACAGCCTCCTTCAGTGAGGTATTGTCATGCAGGGCTTTCTTGGCGACCTGAGCGGCTTTTTCGTAACCGATGACAGGAGAAAGGGCTGTTACAAGCATAAGCGAACGTGTCATGTATTCGTTAAGCTTGTCTGTATTAGCCGTGATTCCGATTACGCAGCGATCTGCAAAGGAGACCATGCAGTCGGCCAACAGACGAATGCTTTGATAAAGGTTCTGAGCGATTACCGGCATGAAAACATTCAATTCAAAATTGCCTTGAGAAGCTGCAAAACCGATTGCGGCATCATTGCCCATAACTTGAACGGCGACCATTGTGACTGCTTCGCATTGTGTCGGGTTGACCTTGCCCGGCATGATTGAAGAGCCCGGCTCGTTGGCCGGAAGTGTGATTTCACCTAAGCCGCAGCGAGGACCGGATGCGAGCCAACGAATATCATTTGCGATCTTCATCAAATTGGCTGCCAGTGCTTTAAGAGACCCTTCTAAGAAAACGACGGCATCTTTGGAAGTAAGAGAGTGGAACTTGTTCGGTGCCGAAACAAAATGGAGGCCTGTCTGTTTTGAGAGTTGAGCGCAGACTTTTTCGCCGAAATCTTTAGGTGTGTTCACGCCGGTTCCGACAGCCGTACCGCCAATGGCGAGTTCAGAACACATCTTGACGCCCATTTCAATCTGAGTGAGCGCATGATCAAGCATGGAAACATAACCGGAGAACTCTTGACCTAAAGTGATAGGGGTTGCGTCCTGAAGGTGGGTACGACCGCTCTTAATGAGAGGCATAAATTCTTCGGATTTCTTCTCTAAAGCAGCTCTGAGGTGCTTTAAAGCCGGGATGAGAAGATTCGTCGTCTGAACAACGGCCATGATGTGCAAAGCAGTCGGGAACGTATCGTTGGAGCTTTGGCCCATATTGACATGATCGTTCGGATGGACTTTCTTTTCGGCAGGGATCTTGGATTTATCTCTGAAGTCGCCGCTAAGGATTTCGGTAGCACGATTTGCGATTACTTCATTGGCATTCATGTTGGATTGTGTGCCGGAACCGGTTTGCCAAACAGCGAGCGGGAAGTTGCCCGGGAACTTCCCGGCAAGCAGTTCATCGCAAGCTTGGATGATTGCTTCGGCACGTTCTTTGTTCAGCTTGCCTTTTTCTTCATTAACAACTGCACAGGCTTTTTTCAGCTGCTGGAAAGCAGAAACAATAGCTTCCGGCATTTTTTCGGTGCCGATCGGGAAATTCTCGAGACTGCGCTCTGTTTGCGCACCCCAATATTGATTGTCATCGACTTTAATGTCGCCCATGGAATCGTGTTCAATACGATACTTAACCATCGAAACCTCCTGTCATTAATATGTTTGAAGAATAAGTGTGGATTGTAAGGGAAAGTAAGTAAAAACAGTGAAAATCATAATTATTTTCAGGGTTAACACTTAGATGATTTTAAACATATATATAAATAAGCTATCTGAAGGAAAACGCTAAAGGCTGAGGAGAAGTCCATCTCAGTTAATTTTTGAGCAAAGTTAATAAATAATCTCTGCCTAAATGTCTTGCAAGCCTGTTTTCACATTCTTTTTCGTAACTATTAAGTCTTTTGGCCCACCAATCGGAAAAACTACGGAGCGTTTTATTTTTCCAATCTTCCTTTTTGCACGCTACGTAATTTTGATGGCTCGGTCTGTGCCAGCCGTCTAATATGGGAACAAGCCTTCCTTCCTCTAAGTCTTTAATAATCAATATGATAGGAAGGCATAGGGCGATTCCGTCTCCTTCTAAAGCAGCCTTATGAACCATTAGTACGTTTGAAAAACGAATATTGTTTTTGGATTGTAAAGGCCAGGACTCTCCTTTTCTGACTAACCTAAATTTAACTTCAAAGTCATACCGGTTTGCATAAAGGTTGGTGTACACACGATGGTTAACGAGTTGCGAGGGATGCGAAACTTGGCCGTACTTTTTAATATATTCCGGAGAAGCTACAGGCACAAAAATCATGTGTCCACGCGGAAGTAAGACACAATCGGAGATATGTTGATGGTTATTTTCTTGTTGACCGGACAAACAGATGACTTCTGCTTTCCCCGCAAGAAAATCTGGTACGTCCGGAGGGGATATAACATTAAAAGAAAGGGAGGGAAACATCTCACTATATTCTTTAAGAAGTCTTGGAGCAAAATTTATGTGTCCGTTTCCGATCATTAAACGGATCGTCATAGAGTCGCCGTTGGAGAGCCTCTTAAACTGGTTTTCCAACATATTTTTTTCGTCAATAATGTTTTGAATGACCGGATAAATGGATCGGGCAAGATTCGTCATTAGAAGAGGCCGCTTATCGTGCTCGAAAAGTTTCCGCCCAAGTTTCTTCTCTAACTTAGCCAACTTTCTAGAAACGCTTGACTTGTCACAGTCTAATAGTTCGGCTGTTCGTTGAATCGAACCGGTTTCACAGAGCAAAACAAAAATTTCCAGCGAATCGAAGTCTTCTAACATTTTGCGTAGATAAAAAACAATCTTTGTTGCACATTTTGCAACAAATAAACAGAATTGTCAGCGCTGAATTGATAATAACCTCAGTTATTTTATCAATTAATCATATAGTTAAGTATATTGAGTAAACAAACATTAGTTTTTTTACTAATGCTTTTGTCAGTTTTGATTTCTTCAAACGGTAGTTTTATAAAAAGATTGTTCGGAATCAAAGGATTCGGGCAAGACATAATTCAAATTCTCAAGGAGAAATCTCATGAAAATTGTCAGCGTTGACATTATCGATGTAAAGAATCCTCTTCAATCTGCTGTTGCAAAATGGCGTCCTGTAGTCGTCCGCATCAATACTGATGAAGGAATTTCAGGGTTTGGCGAAGTTGGTCTTGCTTACGGCGTCGGAGCTTCTGCAGGATTCGGTATGGCCAAAGACTTGTCCCGTTTGTTAATCGGTGAAGATCCGATGCGTATTGAATACATTTGGGACAAAATGCAGAAAAAGACCTTCTGGGGTCAAGGCGGCGGAACTGTAGTTTCTGCAGGTATGAGTGCCATCGATATTGCACTCTGGGATATCAAAGGAAAGGCCTTAGGTGTTCCTGTCTACCAGCTCTTAGGCGGCAAAATCCGTGATGAACTTCGCACCTACGCCAGCCAGCTTCAGTTCGGTTGGGGCAATGCCGAAAAGAAAGAAATCCTTATTACACCGGAACAATATGCCAAGGCAGCTGAAAAGGCTTTGGAAGACGGCTACGACGCTATCAAAGTTGACGTCAATGAAATTGATATGGAAGGTCGCGCTAAGAAACGCAACCTTTACGGATGCTTTGCTCAAAGAGATTTGATGGTCGGTTATAACCGACTGAAAGCAATCAGAGAAGCCGTTGGTGACAAGATTGATATCATCGTTGAAGCTCACGCTTTGACGGACACGGCCTCTGCTATTGAATTCGGTCGCATGATCGAGGAATTCAACATCTCCGCTTATGAAGAACCGGTGATGTCTTTGAACCCCGAACAACTGAAACAAGTTCACGATCGTGTAAATATTCCGATCGCTGCCGGCGAACGTGTTTATACCCGTTGGGGATTCAGACCGTTCTTCGAAGAGCACATCATTGATTTGATTCAGCCTGACCTCGGAACCTGCGGCGGAATTAGCGAAGCTAAGAAGATTTGTGACATGGGCCACGTTTATGACACAACCTGCCAGATCCATGTTTGCGCCGGTCCTATCATGACAGCTGCAGCTCTTCAGGTTGAATGCGTCATACCTAATTTTGCTATTCATGAACTACATCGCTATGCATTGCTCGAAGGCAATCGTGTGACATGCAAGTACGATTATTTACCTGTCAACGGCAAATATAAGGTTCCTGACCTGCCTGGTATCGGACAAGAATTGACAGAGAAATCTATTGCTGAATCGCCCAAAGAAACTGTTAAGTAAGCTTTTCGGAGTTGCAAATGCAATCAATAGGTTTAATTATTGCAATCTTAGTAATCATCTGGGCCGGATACTGTATTGCTAAGAAAGCCTATCCCGCTGCAACTTTATTCGTTGCAGGCGTCGTTCTCTTAACCATTGCCGTGGCTTTGGATATTGAGCCCGGTCTTGCCTTAAAGAAGGGAACGGGTTCCATTTTCTTCGATATTTACAAAGTCTGTGAAGATGTTTTCAAGACCACTCTAGGCGGACTTGGTTTAAATATCATGATCATGGGCGGCTTTGCCAAATACATGGATAAACTTGATGCCGGTCAGGCATTGTATGATGTCGTCGGTCGCCCCTTGAAGGGGATTAAGAATCCGTATTTACTGGCATGTATGGGCTACTTAGTCTCTCAGGTCATGGGGATGGCGATTCCAAGTGCGGCTGCATTGGGCCTGTTATTGATGGTTACTTTGTATCCGGTGCTGATTCGCGCAGGCGTCTCCAGAATGACTGCGGTCTGTACTATTGCTGCCAGCCGCTTCTTCGATTTGGGACCGGGAAGCGCAAACTGCATGCTGACTGCCAAAGTATCCGGAATAGAGTGGGCTGAGTACTTCCTTGGTTACCAGATGAAGGTTTACTGGGCAATGCTGATCGTCCTTCTGATCTCTCTGTACTTTTCTCAAAAATATTGGGATAAGAAAGACGGTCCTGATCCTGAATTCGAAGCAATCAGAGCTAAATTCCAGGCTGAAGCCGAGCATAAGGCAAAAGTACCTAAGATCTTCGCCTTGTTGCCCATGATTCCGTTATTCATTCTCTTGATCTTCAATCCGGTTGTGATCGGGCACTGGGGCATCAAGATCAAAGTAGGCGTTCCCTCTGCCATTATCCTGACAATGGGAATTGCCATGATCTTTGAGTGGATCCGTTCACGCAAGGGTGCCCAAGTTCTGGACGGAGTGAAGGTCTTTTTCCAGGGAATGGGTTCAACATTTGCGGTTGTCGTATCTCTTATCGTTGCCGGTCAAGTCTTCGGCAAGGGTTTGATCTCAATCGGCGCAGTGAATGCTTTGATCACGGGCGTAGAGTCTATGGGTCTCGGCGTCGGGTTCTTGGTCATCATGATGGGTTTAATCATTGGTGTGGTTGCTTTCTTAATGGGTTCAGGCAATGCTCCGTTCTTCTCGTTCGCAGCAATCGTTCCTGAAATTGCAGCTCGTTACGGAGTCAACACCGCAGCAATGTTGCTTCCTCTCCAGACGATGACCGGCTTAGGAAGAACAATGTCTCCGGTTACCGGTGCCATTGTGGCGGTCTCCGGTATTGCCGGTGTATCCCCGTTCCATGTTGTTAAACGCAATATGGTTCCGCTTCTTATCCAGGTGGTTGTTACCTACATCATGACGTTTACGGTCATTCTTTAACAACCTAACCTAGTTAATATTTGAATCTCCCTTAAGGTTTGGGTCTGTGACTGTAAAAGTAACAGACCCTTTTTTATCGCAAAGTCTGAGGAAAATATGGAAGAAAAACTTCAAAAAGGACTCTCTGAATTTATTGCCCTTTGTGATTTAAAAAAGATTAATAAGCATTTTAAAGAGGATGCAATTTTAAGAATCCTTGATTGGATTGGCTGTGCAATTTCCGGTGCCAAGTATCCTCAAGTAGAAATTTCCAAAAAATACCTGGAAAGTCAATATCAAAACGGTGAATGTACCGTGCTTGGCACTCCAAAGAAACTTCCCCCGCGCGCTGCCGTATTTCTTAACGGCATTGCAGGTCATGTTTGCGAATTAGACGACGGTCACAGGACCGCTATCGGACATCCGGGATCAATTACGGTCCCGGTAGCTCTGGGAATGGCGGAAAAATACGGATGTTCGGGAAAAGATGTTCTGAAAGCGGTTATTCTCGGATATGACATGTATACAAGGCTCGGACGAGTGGTTAATCCGAGTCACTACAGAACATGGCATACCACCGGGACCTGCGGAACGTTGGCGTCAACTGCAACGGCGGCATCGCTGTTGAAGTTAAGTTCCGAAGAAGTCAATAATGCTCTCGGGATTGCTGCTACCATGGCCGGCGGTTTAGTCGAGTCTTTCGGTACTCAAGCCAAAGCAATTAATATTGCAGAAGCCTGCCAAAACGGAGTGGACGCTGCGGAATTGGCCAAACTCGGTCTCACCGGTTCTCATTCTGCTTTGCTTGGGAAGAAAGGATTTGTCGCAGCGACATGCTTTGACTCGCCCAAGCTTGAAAATCTTGAAAATCCTTCCGAAAATACACTTGTTTCCGATACCGCGTTTTTTAAGGTTTACTCTTCGTGCGGACATACCAACTCACCGCTTGATTTGGTCTTTAAGTTTTTGAAAGCCATAAATCCGAATCCCGAAGATATCGAGGATATTCAGATTAAGACTTACAAAATCTCGGTGGATTTAACTTCTCAATTAAAAGTCGAAACTGAAGACGAGGCGAAATTCTCTCTGCCGTTTTGTTCCGCTATAGCAATCATTCACAAAGCCGTCTCCCTCAAGTATTTCAGTGATGAGATAAGAAATGACCCCAAGGTTTTGGCATTGGCGAAGAAAGTCACGGTTTCTGAAGATCCGGAAGCCACCGATCGTTTTCCTAAACGTCAGGCTGAACTGATCGTCAGGATGAAAGACGGGAAAGTTTATGAATACAAGACTCTGGACGCTACAGATGAAGCCTCGACAGAGCAGGTTGTAGAAAAGTTTAAGAATGCTGCTTCTGTGTTGTCTGAGGAAGATCAAGAAAAAATCATTAATTTTGTTCTTCACATTGAGGAACAAAAAGATTTGTCAGATTTAGTGGCAATTCTTCGGAAGATCTAATGAGGTAAAAACCCTTCCTTGCGAATCGTTTTTATAAAGACATTGAATTAAAAAGCTTGCAAAGAGAAGGGCTTTTTTCTGAGTTATTAACCAATAAAAAAGAGGAAGACTATGTTAGTGCTGAAATTAACAGAAAGCGACACAATAGCCACGGCTCTGGACACGATTCCGTCAGGTGAAGAAGTTGAGGTCATATATAAAGGCAAAAAAGTTGCGGGGTTAGATCGGAAGAGCACACGTCTGAACTCCAGTCACAGTCAACAATCTCGTATGCCGTCTTCTGCTTGAAAA
>ENA-UPXC01005445-UPXC01005445.1-human-gut-metagenome-genome-assembly--contig:-NODE-5445-length-10496-cov-3.423649_pt1 | contig 10496 bp, 10 predicted proteins | sample MGYA00250047_ERZ773371 | MGnify/ENA primary metagenome ERZ773371 (study PRJEB29103, sample SAMN06111975) | human gut metagenome | biome: human gut; feature: ankylosing spondylitis patient; material... | reverse complement strand
TCGATGTCACCGTTTGCAATGAAGGTGGATACCATCTGAGGAATCTCTGTCGATGGTGTGATTGGGAATGCTGCCATTACGTCAGGATTGATCTGCTTGATTGCATGTGCAACTGCCTCGTTACCTGACATTCTTTCACGAATTGCCATATTAGATTCCCTCCTTCATTGTGATTGCACCGAAGCTGCAGACACGCTCGCAGATACCGCAGCCTTTGCAGTGGTCTAAGTCGAAGTCTTCTCTTTTTCCGTCTTTTACCGGAATACAGCTATCCGGGCAGACGGGTGTGCAGAGCAGACACTGTGTACATTTTTCCCAGTCGATCACTGGAGTTTTTGTTCTCCACTCGCCTGTACAGAATTTACGGGAACCGCCGCCGCCATAGATCTGGTTGCCCGGCGTCATATCATAGTAAGGACTATGTTCATTGATTTTAGAAATATCTGTTGCCTTTGACATTTATTTTACCTCCTCGAACGCCATTTTCAGTGCACGCATATTGCCGTCGATTACTTCCGGCTTCTTTGCGAATTTGTGTTCATAAGATGCCTGCATCTGGGATAAGAACACATCTTTATCCATGATGTCTGCAACCTTTACGATAGCAGCAAGCATCGGGGAGTTAGGGAAATACTTTCCAAGTGTTTCCATTGATACTTTGTGTGCATCAATCGTATAAACGCTTCCCTTGTATCCATTTAATAAAGGAAGAATCTCTTCTTTTGGACGCGGTGTGTTGATCACGATGGCACCATCTTCCTTCAGACCATTTGTGACATCTACGGAATGAAGCAGTGTCTCATCTACAACAACCACATAGTCCGGATGATAAATATTGGAATGTACCCGGATTTCGGATTCGCCAATTCGATTGTAGGCCGTGATTGGTGCGCCCATACGTTCCGGACCATACTCCGGAAATCCCTGGACGTGCATACCTGTGTTGAAAGCAACGTCCGCAAGCAGAAGTGCTGCGGTTTTGGCACCCTGACCTCCACGTCCGTGCCATCTGATCTCGATGTTCTTTTTCATATATTGCACTCCATTTCTCATAAATACAGTAAAAAACACAATAATTATACCATTCTGATAAAAAATGTAAAGGGAGTCGGTGGTTTTTCTTGGCAAATTACAATCTTTCTTGAATAATCTGGTTGAAATTGATATAATCAGTACGTTAAGCTTTTACACAACAAAAACAAAGGAGTTTTGTTATGCGAAGAAAGAAGAAAGACAAAAATAACATAAATAATCAGGAAGAAATTGATTTGATTCCGATAGAGTCACAGCAGGAAGAAACGGAAGTGGATACACAGCCGGATGCGGAGCCAGAAAATCCGGAAGCGACGGCAGAAGATACATCTGATGCATCTCTGGAGACAGAAACGGAAGTAGAATCAATAAAACCGGAAGCAGAATCGGCAGAACCGGAAAGTCCGGAAGTGGCAGCAGAGGATACGTCTGCACAGCCGGAAACACCGGAGGAAGAAAGCGAATCTTCTGCATTGTTTGGTGCGTATGTTGCTGAGGAGAACAAATGGGAGCGCAAGAACCGGATCAAGGATGAGAAGATCAAGGCAAAACAGGAGAAGAAGCGTGCGAAGTACGCGGATGTTGATGACGATACATACGAGCAGATGAAAGCGGGCGGCGCTCATAAGTTTTTTGGTGTGCTGTCTTTGATGATGCTGATTGTCGGAATTGCCGCAGTTGCACTGTTTGTCTACCGTTTGGTCATTGCACCTTCCTACGCGCAGGTGGGAGAGAAGGAAAAGAACCTGCATGTAGAAGGATTTGCCACGGAGACAGATACTTCCAAATATGAGCAGCAGGTAACTGCCCTGCAGGGAATTGCAACTCCGTCTGACCTGACTGATACATGGGTGGAACAGCCGTTTGAGCAGGCAACACCAAGTGATGTATCTGCACAGGATACAGAAGGCGCTGATACATTACCGGCAGACGATGCAGAGGCAAAGCCTGTTGTGATTGATTAGGAGGTGCAAGGATGAAAAAGACATGGAATAAACTTATTATTGTGTCGTTTATAGTGCTTGCGGTCGTTGCCTGTGCGGCAATCGTATTCCTATATCCGTATTACAATGAATATAAGGTATTTGACGGTATTGAAGCTGGACAGTGGAACGAGGTGCAAAAAAGCTACGAAGCGTTAGATAGCGAAAAGCAAAAGGCAGTACAGGAAATGCTTCCGGATTATGCGAAGCACATCTGCCTGGAATATCAGACCGGTGAAAAAGATTACATTTATACAGTCGCAGCATATGATGCGATCAACAGTATCGATGAGACAAAGAGCATTTGTACAAAATACAATGTGCTTGTCAATCGTACCGAATACCGGGATGCGATCGAACAGATTTATAATTCAAACCAGAATTACAATGGACAGGGCGTTGTGCAGGCGAACGAGACGATCAACAAGATCAATCTTCGACTGGATACAGACACGAAAAAAGAGGTTGTAATTGAGGTTTTAAATGAGAAGTATCAGCAGTATGTAGATGGTGAAATTACGGCGGATGCGATGAACAGCTATATTTCTATTGTCAATGGTCTGGCTGTGACAGATATTGCAGATTATACAACCGTGCTCACCAATAACATTCAGGTGATCGAGTCTTATCGGGCATTGTATGACACAGCACAGGCAGCATATGATCAGGGAGATTATTTTACGGCATTGAATATTTGCCAGTCCGTGCAGTTAGATCCGCTGGATTCGCAGTATATTGATAAATTTTACTCATTATACAAGCTTGCGTATTCTACAGGCATGAATTATTATGACGGTCTGCTTGATACGTATATTGAGATCGGGGATAACCAGAACGCACTGAACCTGTTGGATAAGCTGGAAAAATATTATGCCGAAGATATGAATCTTCAGAAATACAAGCTGTCTATGGCAGCCGACTGGCAGAAGGCATATGTGAAGCTGGCAGAAAATGCAGATTCAGAAATCCAGAAGGTACTTGGAGAGACCGAGGACGGTATCAATATATTAGATTCGTTCTATAAAAATATCAAACCAGACAGTATGCTGTTGTATGATGTCGATGAGGACGGTGTGCCGGAGGCATTTTTCTATAACAGTATGGAACGCAACGAGACCTATGTGAGCTGCTTTATCTTTACCTACCGGGATGGCGCGGTTTCTTACCTTGGCTATGCGAAGGTGCGGAGCTTCTGCAGCGACAGCAGCTTTGTCGCCTTTCCTTGGTTATCGACACGGACTTCTGGGGATGAATATTGCCTGAAACGGTATTCGGATGGCGTGATCACAGATGGACCGTATGTCCAGAATGTGGATGGTACTTATTATGTCAATGAGCAGGTTGTGGATGAGACGGAGTATCTCTCCCAGCAGAGTGAAACACTTGCAACATCTTTAAATAAGGGTGTGAAGGACTTTGATACAGCAACATTAGAAGACAGCGAAAGCTATATCTTAGCTTACAAATAAATTAAACGAGAGTATGGAGGCGAATTATGGTAAAACTTTATGAAACAGGTGCATACTTACTGAATGGTTCCGAGCTGGTTCCAGATGACGGACAGGCACAGGCAGTACTTGCATCGAAGGGTGTACAGACATCCAAAGAGGATGCATCGAAAAACACAATGGCATATGGAATACTCGAAGCACACAATACTTCGGGCAATATGGAACAGCTTAAGATCAAGTTCGATAAGATGACAAGCCATGATATTACATTTGTTGGTATTATCCAGACAGCGAGAGCATCAGGACTGACAGAGTTCCCAATCCCGTATGTACTTACAAACTGTCACAACTCTTTGTGCGCAGTTGGTGGAACAATCAACGAGGACGATCATGTGTTTGGTCTTTCCTGTGCAAAGAAATATGGCGGAATCTATGTACCACCTCATCAGGCGGTTATCCATCAGTTCGCAAGAGAGATGCTTGCAGAATGTGGAGCTATGATTCTTGGCTCTGACAGCCATACACGTTACGGTGCCCTTGGTACGATGGCAATCGGCGAAGGTGGCGGCGAGCTCGCAAAGCAGCTTCTGAAGCGTACATACGATGTGGCAAAGCCGGGGGTTGTGGCAATTTACTTAGACGGTGAAGTACAGAAGGGCGTTGGTCCACAGGACGTTGCCCTTGCAATTATCGGCGCAACCTTTGGCTGTGGTTATGTAAAGAATAAGGTTATGGAGTTCGTAGGACCGGGTGTTGATAAGCTGTCCGCAGATTTCCGTATCGGTGTCGATGTTATGACGACAGAGACAACCTGTCTGTCATCCATCTGGAAAACAGATGAGAAGATCGAAGAGTGGTATGAGACACACTACAGACCGGAGTGCTACAAAGAATTAAATCCGGGTGCTGTTGCATATTACGACGGTGTTGTTTATGTAGATCTCTCCAAGGTAAAACCTATGATCGCAATGCCATTCCACCCAAGCAATGTCTACACAATTGAGGACGTGAAGGCAAATCTGATGGATGTTTTGGACGATGTAGAAAAACGTGCGCAGGTATCCTTGGATGGCAAGATTGACTTTACACTGAAGGATAAGGTTGTTGACGGAAAGCTCTATGTAGAGCAGGGAATCATCGCAGGCTGTGCCGGTGGTGGATTCGAGAATATCTGTCAGGCAGCAGACCTGATCCGTGGAAAATACATTGGCGCGGACGAATTTACACTTTCTGTATATCCGGCATCCACTCCGATTTATATGGAGCTTGCGAAGAATGGTGTACTTTCCGATCTGATCGAGACGGGTGCAATCGTCAAGACTGCATTCTGTGGACCATGCTTCGGTGCTGGAGATACACCGGCAAATAATGCATTCTCGATCCGTCACTCAACAAGAAACTTCCCGAACCGTGAAGGTTCGAAGATCCAGAATGGTCAGATTGCTTCTGTCGCACTGATGGATGCACGTTCGATCGCAGCGACAGCCGCAAACAAGGGCTTCTTAACAGCTGCAACCGATCTGGATGTAGAATACAAGGGACAGAAATATTTCTTCGACAAGAAGATCTACGATAACCGTGTCTATAATGGATGGGGACATCCACAGCCGGAGCAGGAGATTAAGTTTGGACCAAACATCAAGGATTGGCCGGAGATGGTGGCGTTGACAGACAACCTGATGCTCAAGGTCGCTTCCGTGATCCATGATCCGGTTACAACGACGGATGAGCTGATTCCTTCCGGTGAGACATCTTCTTATCGTTCGAATCCACTCGGACTTGCGGAGTTTACATTGTCCCGTAAGGATCCGGAGTATGTAGGCAGAGCCAAGGCAATCCAGAAGGTCGAGCGTGTGCGTGAAGCTGGTGAGTGCATGGGCGAAGCAGATCCGAACATGAAGACAGCTATGCACAAGGTGAAGGAAATGTTCCCGGATGCATGTGGCTCGAATACCGGTGTCGGAAGTACGATCTTTGCGGTGAAACCGGGTGATGGATCTGCACGTGAGCAGGCGGCTTCCTGCCAGAAGGTACTTGGCGGCTGGGCTAATATCGCCAAGGAGTATGCAACAAAGCGTTATCGTTCAAACCTGATCAACTGGGGTATGCTTCCGTTTGTCATGGATGAGGATTACGACTTTGATGTGGATGATTATGTATTCATTCCTGGCGTTGCACAGGCAATCCGCAACAAGGATGAAATTATCAAGGCGTATGTTGTGAACAAGGATATGAAGGAGTTGTCGTTGAAACTGGGCGACCTGACAGACGATGAGAGAGATATCATTCTGGCTGGCTGTCTGATCAACTACTACAAGACACATTAATCAGATATATTCATTTAAACCTTTACACATGGTTTTCAATACTATATAATATACGCATTAGGAGCGTATATTATATGGATATTGAAAAGGACAGCCTGAAAAAACAAATACGGGAAATGACACAGCTTGGCTATATTGCACCGGAGGATCTTCCTTCGATTGAGCTTTATATGGATCAGGTGACGACGTTCATGGATAAATATCTTTCGCAGAACAAACGGTATGAGGAAGATAAGACGCTGACGAAAACGATGATCAACAACTATACGAAGAACAATCTGCTCCCGCCGCCAGAGAAGAAGCGGTATACGAAGGAACATCTGATTTTGCTGATTTATATTTATTATCTGAAGAATGTGGTTTCAATCAACGATATTCAGATTATGCTGAAACCGCTGATTGATCATTATTTCGAGAATCCGGAGGCTGCACACAGCTTAGAAGAGATCTATGCAAGTCTTTATAAGCTTGAACAGCGTCAGCATTTCCGGGTAGAGAATAGCATTATGAAGACATTTGAATTATCAGAACGAGATTTTCCGGGTGCAGATGATCAATACATCAAGAACCTGAATTTCCTCTCTTTGCTTGGATACGATATCTATATGAAGAAGAAGATCATGGAGCGGATTATCGATGAGATGGCTGCGGAGCAGGCGAAAGAACAGGAGCAGACAAACGGGAAAGAGAAGAAAATAAAAGAAGAAAATAAGAGAAGAAAATAAAAAGAAAGACGAGGCGTCAATTACGCCTCGTCTTTTTCGTTGGATGGTTCTGCCGGAAGAAGTGTGAGAGTCACGCGTTCGATACGGTTTCTGTGCACTTCGGTTACCTTAAAGTGGGCACCTTCACAATGAGCTTCTTCACCGGCGGTTGGAATCTTATCCAACAGTTCAATGATGAATCCGGCAAGTGAATCATAATCCTTGGATTGGAAATTCGTGTGGAGTTTATCATTTAAATCATCCAGCTTGATGGATGCATCAATATCATAAGTATGGTTGCCGAGATCCCGGATCAGATCATTCTCGTTCTCGTCGTATTCGTCCCGGATATCCCCGACGATCTCCTCGACCAGATCCTCCATTGTGATGATTCCGGAAGCCTGTCCGTATTCATCAAGTACGATTGCCATACTGTCTGCGGAGGTTTTCATCTCCGCGAAGATCTGGCTCGTCTTCTGATACTCATATACAAACAATGGTTTACGCAGGATGCTTCGCAGATCAAAATAACGGATATCTAACAGCTCCCGGTAGAAAAACAGATCCTTGATATTGAGGATACCGATGATATTTTCTTTGGAATCCTCGTAAATCGGGATTCTGGTATAGGTTTCACTCTTGAAGATATCGACAAGCTCTTTGTAGGTAGAATTCACGTCGGCAGATACAACATCGGCTCTTGGAATCATGATGTCCTTCGATAATGCATCGCCAAAATCAACAACATTGGAGATCATGAATTTCTCTTCGGGCTCAATGACGCCTTCTTCATGCGATACATTTACGATAGTACGAAGCTCCGCTTCGGTAATACTTGTTTTCTTCGCGGATGGGTCGACGCGGAACAGCTTGAAGATGGCTCCGGTCAATATATTTAACAGGAAGATAACAGGGGTGAGCAGCGTCATCAGCCACGAGATCGGGTAGACAACGACCATGGAAAGCTGTAATGCATATTGCGTTGCAAGGGTCTTCGGGGAGATCTCACCGAAGATCAGGACAAGCAATGTCAGAATTCCGGTCGATACACCAATGTATTTACTTCCGAACATGTTTGTACAAAAGGTTGTTGCAAGTGCGGAGGCGGAGATGTTGACAATGTTGTTCCCGACCAGGATCGCGCTTAATAGTTTACTTGAATTTTCGGTTACTTTTAATACTTTACTTGCTTTCTTGTTTCCGTCATCTGCGAGAGAACGAAGCTTTAGATGGCTTACCGTTGTCAGTGCAGTCTCTGAGGAAGAGAAAAAGGCGGAAAGTGCCAGTAAAATCAGAATTATAATTAGTTGTAACGCGGGACTATTGTCCAAAAAAACCACTCCTTTTATGTATAAATTTCCTTATATTCTATATATTTGGATGAAGGGTGTCAAGTATAGATTTAGCTATAACATAAAATTATAGCTGATTCAATTTAATTCCTATTAGACAAATAGGAATTGAGGTGATAAGATAACCTTGCAATCAGGAAAACGGATTACAAAACAAAAAATGACAACAAGGCACAAGCCGAAAAATAAAAGAAAGACGAGGTACAAGATTATGGGAAAGAAACATTATGAGGACAGAAATTTAAAGTTTGAAACATTACAGTTACACGTAGGACAGGAACAGCCGGATCCGGTTACGGACGCAAGAGCCGTTCCAATCTATCTGACATCTTCTTATGTGTTCCACAACAGTAAACACGCAGCAGACCGGTTTGGATTGAAGGATGCCGGTAACATCTACGGCCGTCTGACGAACCCGACAGAGGACGTATTTGAGAAGCGTATCGCCGCACTCGAAGGTGGCGTTGCAGCGCTTGCCGTTGGTTCCGGAGCAGCCGCTCTTACCTATGCATTTCAGGCACTGGCACATGCAGGTGACCATATCGTTGCAGCTAAGAATATCTATGGTGGTACTTACAACCTGCTTGCACATACACTTCCGGATTATGGTATCGAGGCAACTTTCGTAGATCCGTTTGATTACGATGCAATCGAAGCAGCGATTAAGCCAAACACAAAGGCAGTTCAGATCGAGACACTCGGAAATCCGAATTCAGAGGTGGTAGATATCGAGCGAATTGCAAAGATCGCACATGCACATAACATTCCGCTTGTTGTCGATAATACATTTGCAACACCATACCTTGTAAGACCGATTGAGTACGGTGCAGATATCGTTGTTCATTCCGCAACGAAGTTTATCGGTGGCCATGGAACAACGCTCGGCGGCGTGATCGTTGATAGCGGTAAATTCGACTGGCTGAAGGCTGGGGACAAGTTCCCGTGGCTGGTAGAGCCAAACGTATCTTATCATGGAGTCAGCTTTGCAAAGGATACTGCTCCGGCTGCATTTGCAACCTATATACGGGCAATCCTGCTCCGCGATACAGGCGCAACGATCTCGCCGGTACATTCCTTCATCTTCTTACAGGGGCTTGAGACATTGTCTCTCCGTGTCGAGCGTCATGTGGAAAATGCGCTCAAGGTTGTACAGTATTTGAAGGATCAGCCACAGGTTGAGAAGGTAAATCATCCATCTATCTCTGAGAATCCGGAGCAGCAGGCGCTTTACAAGAAGTACTTCCCGAATGGCGGTGGATCAATCTTTACATTTGAGATTAAGGGTGGTGCTGCAGAAGCACAGAAGTTTATCGATAACCTCGAACTCTTCTCTCTGCTTGCAAATGTGGCTGATGTGAAGTCACTTGTCATCCATCCGGCTTCCACCACCCATGCCCAGCTCACCGAAACAGAACTTGCAGAGCAGGGAATCCGCCCCAACACGGTCCGCCTGTCCATAGGGACGGAGAATATTGATGACATCCTTCAGGATCTGGAAGAGGCGTTTAACGCTGTTTCCTGACGGATCCGGGAGGGCACAGGGGACAGTATCTGCCTTCGGACAGTAAGAAAAATCTGGAGGTAACCATGAAAATATCAACAAAAGGACGTTACGCACTGCGTATGATGCTGGACATAGCCATACACGATGAGGGCGGCCCGGTGAGGGTAAAAGAAATAGCATCAAGGCAGGAAATCTCCACAAAATATCTGGAGCAGATCGTGTCCATCCTGGCCAGAGCCGGCTATGTGAAAAGCATCCGGGGTCCCCAGGGCGGCTACCGTCTTGTGAAAAAGCCGGAGGAATATACCGTGGGTTCTATTCTCCGCCTGACAGAAGGCAGCCTGGCCCCTGTGGAGTGTCTGGAAGGAGATACGAACCAGTGCCCCAGGGCAGAAGCCTGCCCCACCCTGGTCCTATGGCAGGAGCTTGACAATGCCATCAAAAGTGTAGTGGACAAATACACCCTGGCGGATCTGGTGGAATGGCAGAAACAATGTTCCCTGAATTACGTGATTTAAAAGATACCATGAGACAACCAAGACCCGCAGCTGCCTGCAGATGTCCTGACAATTCGGCCGGCAGTGCAGGCAGGCGGCAATGTAAATGCGGGAATCCTCACACAGGATTCCCTTTTATATTTGGCAAAAATAGTCGAGAACAGTCCGGGGAAAATCTGATAGGATGGCAGTAGACAGGAGGTGACAGAAATGACAGAGCAGATACTTGCTGTTCAGCGCATGCAGGATTACATTGAACAGCATTTGAGTGAAAATATTACGCTGGCAAAGCTTTCGGAAGTATCTCTTTACTCCCCGTGGTATTCCTACCGGCTGTTTAAGGAGCACACCAATCTCACCCCGGCAGATTACATCCGCCGCATGCGTCTGTCCAGATCCGCCCTGCGCCTGCGGGATGAGAAATGCAGGATCCTGGATGTGGCGCTGGACATGGGGTTTGGAAGTGTGGATGGTTATCAGCGGGCTTTTTTCCGGGAATTCGGCTGCAATCCCAGAGAGTACGCGGCAAGCCCCGGGCCTCTGCTTCTGTTCATCCCCTATGGTGTAAAATACAGAAATCTGCGGAAGGAGCCAGAGGAAATGGAAAACGTAAAAAGTGTGTTTGTTCAGATGACGGAGAGACCGT
>ENA-UPXC01005434-UPXC01005434.1-human-gut-metagenome-genome-assembly--contig:-NODE-5434-length-10512-cov-4.179971_pt1 | contig 10512 bp, 7 predicted proteins | sample MGYA00250047_ERZ773371 | MGnify/ENA primary metagenome ERZ773371 (study PRJEB29103, sample SAMN06111975) | human gut metagenome | biome: human gut; feature: ankylosing spondylitis patient; material... | reverse complement strand
CCGCCCAGCTGCGGTGAGGTTTCTGCAAATAAATCAGCGAATGTGGGGGCTTTAATCTTCATAGTCACACTTTTCGGCAGTGTGCTAATTATAGCATATCACCCACCTTTTGTGCAGAGGTTCCGTAACAGGCGAACAAAAATAAAAGGTATTACCTATTGAGGCCCTTCCTCGTTTAACTGGATTCTTATGCTGCCGTTCCTCCTAAAGGATTCGCTAATTAGCTTTAGAATGTTTCGGTCATTGACATTAAAATTTTGAGCAGCTGCTTAAAAATATCTTCAACAAACAATTATGAAACCTTGGTTTGGACTAGGAAAGCTAGAACTGGCTGCATTTGTCTTTTTCAGCCTTTTTCTCTTGCTTCAATGCCTCTCTATTGCGGCTGCCAACGTAGCACTAGGATTTTCCGTTTTTTTTATTCTTTGCCTCTTAATCAGCGCGTTTAAAAACTCCAAAAAGAAGGGGTTCCTTGAGATCTATCAACAGAATAGATTTCTTTGCCTTTTGTTCGTTTTGTTCTGGGGAACAATTCTTTGCTCGGCCATATTTAGTGGCGACCTACTTAAAGGGAGCAAGATTTTTATAGATCAGTTTGTATACCGAGCTGTTCCTCTTTTCATTATCTTGTTCATTTTCCCTAAAAAAGGGTTCGCCTCATTTTTTTTGTTCCTGTCGCTTCTTTCCTGTATTCTCGATGTCATCGGCGGGATAATTATTCACGGAGATGGCCCCCGTTTAAGAGGTCTTTATGGCCATCCGATGACTTTGGCTGGGTTTCTCATAACCTCTTTGCCCATCTTGTTTTGTTTCCTTTTAGATTGGAAACAAAACAGAAAGGCATTATTCTTAACCATTGCGTCCTTTCTAATTGGCTTTACCGGACTTCTTCTAAATGGAACTCGAGGAGCATGGCTGGCTCTGGCAGTCACTCTTCCATTGGTTACGATTCTTTATGATCGCTCCATTAAAAAGATCCTTTTTCTTGTTGTCTTTGCTATTGGAACCTCTTTAGTATTTTTCAACTCTCCCCAACTTCAAAATAGAGCGGAAAGCATCACAAGTACGACACTGCAATCCAACACCGAAAGACTCCTCATGTGGGAGTCCGCCTGTGAAATGTTTAAAGATCACCCTGTATTTGGTGTCGGCATTGGTCAATACTCATCGAAATACTTAACTGAGTACAAGTCACCCGAAGCTAAAGAGAAGCAGAATCACTGTCACAACAACTTCTTGCAAATGCTTGCTGAAAATGGCGTAGTCGGATTTATCGGTTTCTGTTTATTGTTTGGCTATATTCTTTTGTCATCCCTTAAGAAAGCCCTATTTAATAGTTCGCCCTATCACGTATTAATATTCGGCAGCACTTTAGCCTTGCTTCTGCAAGGATTCACCGAATACAACTTCGGAAACTCCGCCGTTATTAAATATTATTGGGCGATCTTAGGTTGTCTGCTCGTGTTGGCGCACCAGAGTGAAAATAAAACTTCCAGTAGTTCGTTTCCACCCTTTCAATGCAATAAAACTGAAATATGAAAATAGGGATTGTTTGTAATGCCCTTGCTAACAGTGGCGGCATGGAGCGTTACACATTAGACATAATCAGAGGATTCGTAGCTTCCGGACATGAAGTTACCGTCTTTACGAGAAAGGTGGATGTCAGCCTTTATGAAGCAACTCTCGTGAAAACCGTAAAGATCAATACTTCATTCTTACCAAAGAGGTTCCGAGACTTTTATGTTTCCAATCTTCTGCCCTCTTTGAGAAAAAAACATCCCGTGGATGTCATGTTGGGTTGCTGCCGTTCTAGGCATGTGGATATTGTTATTTGCGGAGGCACTCATCCTGGTTTTCTCAAGGCAACGAGAAAGAGGAAAAGCATTTTCGACAGATTTGTTCTTCCCTTCGAAAAAGCATCCTATCAAGAGGCAAGCTACGTAGTTGCTCACTCCCAGTTGGTTGAGAATGAAATCAAGACTTACTACCACGTTCCGGAATCACGCTTGTTTTTAATCCCGCCGCCTGTGGATTTAAGTATTTTTAAACCGGCATCAGAAGGAAATCAACAATCAAGTTCCTCCCAACGACTATCTTCTTTCTCACAGCTGAAGAACAAAACGGTTTTTCTCTTCGTTTCTTCCAGCCATGTCCGGAAAGGATTCAAGCTTCTGGAAAAATATTTTGAGAATACCGACTTACCGATTGCACTGGCCGTTGCCGGCCGCCCACTCAAAAGAAACGACTACAAAAATATTTGTTATGTTGGTTACGAGAAGAACATGGCTGCTTTATATTCCCAGGCTGATTTCTCTATTTTGGCTTCGACCTACGAACCTTTTGGCCTGGTCCCCGTAGAGTCGCTGTGCATAGGTGTTCCTGTGGTGATTTCTGAAAATCTCGGCTGCAAAGGTTATATCTCAAACGCCGTAAAGGAAGAGTTCAATCCTTTTTCAATTGATTCTCTTGACAAGGCGATTAGAAATAGCCTTTTTCGAAAAGATTCCATGACAAAAGCCGCAAAAGAAAAAACTTCCGAGAAATTCTTAGTCGATTTTTCGTTGGACAAACATATCGCAAAACTTCTAGAAGTTTGTGAATTAGCAAGAAGAGAAAATGCAAACAGAATTTAGTAAAGGCGGAGCCGACTTAACAGCCTACATAATGACTAAAAATGAAGAACATTGCATTGCTCGCTGTGTTCGGGCGCTCTCTTGGTGCCCAAAAATCGTAGTTGCTGATACAGGATCTTCTGATGGAACAAAGGAAATTGCCAAGTCATTAGGCTGCGAAGTTATTGATGTTCCCTTTGATGGCTTTGGTACCACCCGTAATCGAATCCTTGAGCGAATAACTTCGGATTGGATTGTTTGCTTTGACGCTGATGAAGTTTGCACCCCGGAGTTAGCAAAAGAGGTCCAAGAAAAATTAAAAAATCCTTCAGCTTCAGCCTACCTCGCCAACAGATTGACCTACCTTCTTGGTAAGCCTGTTTTGCACTCCGGCTGGAATCCTGACTTTAGACATGCTGTGCTATTTAAGAAGAGCGATTATCGTTATACAGACAGAAGAGTCCATGAAGGCTTTACTACACAAGGAAAAGTAGAGAAGTTGAAATCTCCTTTCCTTCATTACTCCTTTCCAAACGTTAAAACCCTCATGAGCAAAGAAATGCAATATGCGGATCTCGGCGCGGATGCCATGTTGATGAAAAATAAAAAAATCGGAATGTATAGAGGGTTAGGACACGCAGCATGGGCCTTTTGTAGGCATTTTTTCTTAAGAAGAGGCTTTTTAGACGGCTGGAGAGGCTTTCTTATCGGCATTTCGGCGTTCCATACGACTTTTTACCGTTATGTTATCGCCATGGAAAAACTGTCCGAAAAGACTGAGAAGTAACAAAGGGTTTTAAATGAATACTAAAAACATGAAGTTTTTTATCTACTTTCCCCTCCTTCTAGGACTGGTTTTTTCTCTTTTAAGTTACAGGTTTACTTCTCCGAACGAGTTTACTGATACCCAAATTTGGAGTTCGATCTACTTTTTCGCATACTCGTTTTTCTATTACTCCTTTTTAAATCTTCTTCTAGCCTCTCCTTTTGCTTTAATTTTTCTCCGCTACAGAAGAGTGGGTAAGGTCTTTGCTTACATTGTTTTGTCGGTATTCTTAATTTTCTTTGTGGCCGACAGCTTTGTCTATCAGCAGTTTAGACTTCATCTGAACATTGCTATGCTTCAAATGACTCTGCTGGGCGGCGGGCAGGTGGTGAGTTTTTCGGCCTCCATGATTTTTCAAATCGTCCTGTTAATGGGCGCTTGCTTCCTTGCAAGCTTGTTCTGCCTTTGGCTGGCCAATTTACCTTCCGGAGAACAAAGCCGCCTCAAACCGTCGTATCTTCTTATTTTCATTGCTTTGGGCTTAGCCGTATGCCAGGGTGTTTACGGATTCGGCTTCGCTTACCACAACCCGTATACGGCCAAAGTCGAAGAGAACCTGCCTTTAAGCCGCCCTTTACATTTCAATAAGCTCTTGATAAAGACAGGGCTCGTCTCTCGAGAAGACGTTTATACGTTCAAAAAAACAGACGTCAAAGGCGCCATGAACTATCCTTTAAGTAAGCTCGACTGTTCCGGAGGAGAGGGCTACAACATTGTATTTTTGGTTGTTGATGCACTTCGTTTCGATATGATCACCGAACGAACAATGCCGAACGTCACTGCTTTCTCCAAGAATGCAATCAATTTTAAGGAGCATTATTCGGGTGGCATCAATACTCGTCATGGGATTTTCACCCTCTTTTCTGGTATTCCCGGTTCATACTGGGACAGCTCCAAGGCTTCAAAATCCGGCTCCTCTTTGATTGAAGCACTCCAAACCAGAGGTTACGAGATCGGCCTTTTCGCTTCCGCGCCCCTTACAATGCCGGAATTCAACCAAACTATCTTTGCCACCCTGCCAAATATCAGATTAAATTCCAAAGGAAATAATCCTATGGAGAAAGACGTATCTGCAATCGAGGACATGGAAAAGTGGCTCACCTCTTTACCCAAAAATAAGCCCTTCTTCGCTTTTCTATTTTTAGACTCTGTCCATTCGGCGATCTTCCCTGAAACAGAAGAATTCACAGTGTTTAAGCCTTACTGGAAGGAAGTCAACCAAATTAAACTTTCAAATGATTTTGATAGAACCCCCTATTTCAACCGATACAAGAACTCCGTGTATTACACGGATAAAAATCTTGGTCGTGCCCTTAATTTCTTAGGCCAACATATCGATATGGATAAAACCATCATCGTTATCACCGCCGACCATGGGGAGGAATTTAACGATACGGGGAAAAACTATTGGGGCCACAACGGCAACTTTACAAAATATCAGGCTCAAATCCCCTTTATTGTTAAGTGGCCGGGCAAACCATCCGTTGAGATCGACTATCGAACTTCAGCGTTAGACATAGTCCCGACACTGCTTCCACGCGTACTCGGCTGCAAGAATCCTGTGTCCGATTACAGTGTGGGCAACGATCTTTTTGAACCTAACGGAAGGAACCCTTTTGTTTACGTGAGTAATTACTCAAAAGATGCTTTTGTAGAGAAAGACAGGGTCGTTTTGATTAACGAGCTAGGTGTCCTTTCCTTCCTTGACCCTGCTTATAATCCTTCAAAAGACAGATCGGTTCCTCCTTACCTTAAGCAGGTATTGGAAGAAAGCTCCCGTTTCATGAAGAGGGACTAGAATTGTTTTCGCTATAGCCCGATAAGCATATTTTGTGAACTATTAAGTCCAGAAAACGATCGACAATGACCACTGAGACGAAAAAACTCCCGATTATTGATTCCTCCGTCTTAATTCCAAGGAAGGAAAAGAGTGCAATTCCGGCATTAGATGTTTTTTTCTGCTTCGACGATGCCTTCTGTCTTCCCACAGGAATCAGCGCGCTCTCTGTCTTAAAAAACAACAAGGAGCTGCCCCTGAATATTCATCTCGTGGGTGTAGACATATCTGAGCAAAATTTGGACTACTTCAGAAGATTAGATTGTGCTCCCAACTCGGAGGTGCTCTTTCATTCACTGACTGCACAGGAGTGTCAAAAACTTACCGCAAACCGTTCTACGCTCCACTTCCCTCCCTCAAGTTTCATAAGAATTTTCCTTCCTGAATTATTTCCGGAAATAAAGAAAATGCTGTACCTTGACGGGGACACACTTTGTGTCGGAAGCCTTCAGGAACTTGCGGATCTCGATCTTCAAGACCGATTAGCAGCGGTTGTTCTTGACATTAAGGCTAAAGACGGCTCATCCATCAGACATGGCAGAAGAGACTTCAATTCCGGAATGATGCTGATTAATGTAATGCCTTACCTAGAATCAGATATTGCACAGAAAACGTTGACGGTTTTGGAGAACACCCGTCAATATAAGTCTCCTGATCAAATGGCTCTGAATGATGCGTTGGAAGAACGAAGGATCATTCTTCCCAAAAAATTTAATTTCATTCAAGAACTGACCGTACACGGGGAGCAAGATGAAAGTCGGCCAACCGATTCCGTCATCGTGCATTACGCAAACCGGTCCAAACCATGGACTGAAGCTTTCTCAACAAACCTTTATCAAAAGTATTACAGTGCAAGCCCTTGGAGAAACTTTCCTAAGGATTTAGTGTATAAAAAAGATCCAAACAGCATCAAAAAATATGCCTTATGGCAGTTTAAGAATAAAGAATTCGGCAAGTTCAACAAACTTTTGTTGATCTATTTATCTGTACTTCTTGAAAGAAAGAGGCGCAAATTTTCTAAGCAATTTTCACGCTGAACACCAAAGAAGCGGTATCGATACGGGGGCCGAGTCGCCTCCTTTCTTCGAACGGTTCTACTTCTGTTTTCTTGCGGTTTTCCATAATTCACCTCTAACACGAAATTCACGGAGCAAGTGCCGGTGAAAGTAACGTCCTGTCCGTTGTGCCTTTAACGACTATTTCACGTTTACTTTATAATTTTTTCATTGGGTCAGGATTCTCCTGGTACTGACGAAAGTGTGTTGGCATGACTACGAAAACGCAAAATGAATTATCCAAATATTTCGGGCCGGTGGTTGCTACCGGAGCTGAAAGAATATGCGTAAGAAATTTAAATAACCAATTTTCTTGTTTCAAAATCAGCAAAAAGATCCACTCTAAAGAGACGCGCAGAGAAATTAAGTACTTTAAATTTCTTAAGCGAAAAGGTGTTATCTCTTCTTTTATTCCCGCTTTCATCAGTGACTTTGAAACGGAGGAAGAAATCATCATTGAACAGGAGTTGATCGCAGACCACCCTGAGCAAGATCTTTTTGCCTTTCGCGTTGAAGAATTTGTTGCAGATGCTTCTGACATGCAACTCATGGAGCTGGAAAAATTATTCCAAGAACTCTATAAAGAATTAAAAGATAAAAATGTCATTATCAGCGATCTGCACGCCGGCAACATGATGATTTACTGCGATAAAGCAGGACATATTAAGAGGCTCATTGTAGTAGACGGCTTTGGGAGTCCCGAAGCTATTCCGTTAGCCAAGTACTTTGGATATTTCGGAAGAAAAAAAATTGACCGGCAGTGGGCGAAGTTCAGAAGAACTTTCGAAGCTACCTGGGAAAGAAGGCGGGGCGGTAAACCAGCCATTCATTTTTAACCTAATCTGCCTTCTTATAAGTCGGAAGCCGAATTCTAAACATTTAAATCTAAACAGCACGAATTACCCAACGTTGTTATGACGCATCAACTCTCTATTGACCAAGAAAATTACTGGTACAAACATTTCCTTAAGGCCATAATTTTCTTCATTACTTCATTAGTTGTACTCAGCCTTTTCCGCGTTTTCTTCCTTTATTATTTTTCCGCCGGTCTTGACATAACCTCTAGAGACTTTCTCCCAGCTCTCGGAGTCGGAGTTCGTGTAGATGCTAAATGGTTATCTTTAGCGCTTCTTCCTGCTTTTTTAGTGTTTATTTTCTCCTACTGGAAGTCCTTCCTGTTTAAATATTCTGTCGTTCTTGCCGGTATAGGGCTTTTCAGCATGGTCTTACTGGATGCGGTTAACTTTGGATTTTTTAGTTTTTATAAAACCCCTATCAGCCCATTGGTATTCGGCTTTTTCCAGGATGACACGAAGGCAATTCTCCAAACACTCTGGCAAGATTGGCCAGTCGTAAGTTATCTTTTGGTTCTGTGCGCCGGGCTCGCACTTCCTTTTATCACCGCCGCTGTTTGCTTCAACCGACTTAAGACTAACCCTAGAGGATTCATACTCTTTTTATTAGGTTTCGTCAGCATTCTTCTATTTGCCTTTTTTATTCGCGGTTCGATGGGAAAGTTTCCACTTCGACAAGAAGACTTCGCTGTCAGCAAGATCCAATTAGTAAACGCTTCCGTACCTAACGGAGCCGCTGCTTTATATGAAGCAACAAAAGCCTGGAGAAATTTTCAGATTAAGGGAGAACCGTCTCAGGCGCTCACAAAATTCGGCTATGCCAATATAGAAGAAGCTAAAAAAGATTTAGCAGTCAGAAGTAACACATTGACTCAGTTAAATTTCAGACCTAATGTAGTCTTTGCTGTGATGGAATCAATGAGCGGGGATATTTTTAACTCTCATGATTCCTTGGTTAACAATACTTTGGGAGCTTTAGACAAGGCCTTAGAGGATGCAGTAGTGTTCAGAAAGGCCGTGAGTATTGAAAACGGAACATTCCCATCCCTTGAAGGATTGCTTTTTGATACTCCGATAAGCCCGATTTCTCAAAGCATTTACGGACGAAAAGAGCTCTCCTTCTCTCAAGTAAGAGCCTTTAAAGACGCTGGCTATAGAACAATCTTTCTTACGGGTTGTCCCGAACCATGGCGCCAGATCAATGACACCTTCAAGTTTTACGGATTTGAAGAGATCTACGGCCAAGCCGCTATCGGAGAAAAATTCCCCAATGCTGAAAAGAGTCCATGGGGAATCGGTGATAAGTGGATGTTTAAGTTCGCTGAAGATTTATTGAAAGAAGCCGAAGGCACCGGAAGACCAGTGTTCATTATGATGCTTTCAACCACGAACCATCCGCCCTTTAAAGTCCCGGATGGAGAACAAGTCTCAAAAGTCGATCTTAACAAGCTGCCCAAGAACATCAATATCGAAGGTTCTTATGACGGCAACATGGAAATGCTTCTAAAGACTTATCAGTATGCTGCAAACTCCCTGGGTAATTTCATTCTTGACCTTAAAAACAATGGCTGGTTGAAAAACACAATAGTTGCAGCAACAGGAGACCACAATGCAAGAATGCGGTATCAGTCAGAGGGCAATTGGCACCATGTTTTCGGAGTTCCTGTCCTCTTCTGGATCCCAGATCAACAATTAAAATCTTCCGCGGATACGGATAAATGGGTATCGCACCGTGACATCATTCCGACATTGTTAGCTATGTCTACAGGCAAAGTTCTCGGGAATGAAAAAGGCAGAAACCTTTTTGCAAAAGACATTGAAGAAGGAGCGGTTTCTTTTATTGGTTGGTCAGGCGCAGGCTTTGTTATTGGAAAACCAGGCATGGTAACGCTCAACGGAAAAAATTTAGAGTGTTACAACTGGCAGGATGACAAACTCATTAAAGCTGAGCGGTGTTCCAAGGAACAGGAAACAATGGGCAAAGAGGCAAGAGCCCAAAGAGCGATCAGCGAATTTATCGTTAGAAAAGGTTTGAACGAATAGACCCCTACTTTGCCCTCGTACCTTAAGCCGTCCGGGAATCCTAGCCGAGCCCACTTCTCTCTAGGACTTCCGGAGGGAGTATTTTTTATTTTCCTCTAATGTCTATAGAAGGATCCCATCTTCTGCCGGAAAGCTTCTCTAGCTCATTTCTTTCATCTTTTTGATCTTCCTCAGAAAACAGATCTCTTGGGTGGCTGACTTCTTTCGTGCTAATACCTAACCAGTATAAGATCCCCTCCGTCAGATTAGACATAAACTTTCGCGCTTTTATTTTTTGAAGCTTGGTCTCACCATCTTCGAATTTATATAAGGGGATTGACCTGTGCTCCGAAGCAGGTGAGGCGTGGTTCATTACGATTTTTCCCTGGATCTCGTTGTGTGAAACGCCATGGTCTGACAAATAAACGACAGAATAAGTTTTTCCACTACTTCTAAGGGTTTGGTCAATCTTTTCCAAAAGACTGTCGGTTTGCTTGATAGAGGAAACGTAACAAAGCGGATCTTGGAAATATTGGTTCTTGACAGCGCCCAGTAGTGGCTGCTCAATGAGACGTTCACAAACAGCCGAGTGTGATCCCATCAGGTGAAGGACTATAAATTTGGATCGGTTGTCCGGGACATTTTCTAAGACTGCTTTTTTAAGAAGAGGAATTAATTCTGAATCCGAAACGCGCTCCGATCTATCCAGAGATTCTTTGAGCCACTTTGCATGAAGTGCGCGATTTGCAATCACTGTGATCGGTGTATCTTTTTTATTGATCTTACCCTGATTGGAAAACCAATAAGTTTCGAATCCTGCCAAATTTGCCGCGTCGAGGATATTGTATTCAAGGTTAGCGTAGTCCTTCGAGTGATTCGATACTTTCGAGAAAGTCAGCATCTTTTGAATGGATGGTATTGTGTAATCATCCGCTGAGACTGCTCCGTCTATCAGGGTGCCTTTGCTTTCCATAAACGGAGTGTTGGCAATGGGATACCCGTAGGCATGCATGTAATCTCTTCTTGCACTTTCTCCTATAACCAATACAAAAATCTGCTTACGGGGATGAACTGTTTTTATATTCCATTTCGACTGAATAGCTTCTGCCTTCTTTAATTCCGATATTCCCTTCCAGGCAGTGATTGTATGTTTGTACCCTTCATGAATCGCTTTAAAGGTTCCTGAAGATATTGCTATAGATGCAACAAGCACGAAAATTAAAAATTTATTAGGGAACCTCTGCACAAAAGGTGGGTGATATGCTATAATTAGCACACTACCGAAAAGTGTGACTATGAAGATTAA
>ENA-UPXC01005423-UPXC01005423.1-human-gut-metagenome-genome-assembly--contig:-NODE-5423-length-10539-cov-5.029918_pt1 | contig 10539 bp, 9 predicted proteins | sample MGYA00250047_ERZ773371 | MGnify/ENA primary metagenome ERZ773371 (study PRJEB29103, sample SAMN06111975) | human gut metagenome | biome: human gut; feature: ankylosing spondylitis patient; material... | reverse complement strand
AGTCTGCCGCTGTTATCATAGACCCGGCCACCCACAGCTCCCACATAAGGCCGCTGTGCATTTCCCAGAAATGTTTCCAAAAAGCCTCTGGAAACCTTCTCTATCTGTCCGTCCAGAAACAACAGATAATCGCTGTCCATCTTCTCAGCCAGTCTGGAAAATGTTACAAAATTATTACGCGCACTAGTACAATATACTACTTTTATGGGTGTTTGTCTATGTTCTTTTATAAAATTCAGAATTCCTTTATTTTTCTCCGGACCATTCCAGAGTACCAGGATCTCAAAGTTTCCATAAGAACGATGGCGGCTGACCGCCCGTACGATCCGGCGAAGATCCTTCAAGGATGTTACATTCATCAGCACAATACTGACTTTTGCATTACCCTGTACCCGATAATTCACCCGGTAAAATCCCGGATTGTCCATGGGTTCTACAACTGCATCCTCGCCCATTCGTTTCAGATGCGCTTCCACAGCTTTTCGACCAGCTTCATAAGCATATGATTTGCTTCCAGGATTAGCTGCGGTCGATGCTGTATGACTTCTCCAGTGATAGAGTACCTGCGGAATGTGTCCGATTTGTTTCGCCTTTTCACTGCAACGCAGGATCAGATCATAATCCTGTGCACCATCAAACTCTTCCTTATATAATCCGGCCTCCATCAGAAGATCTTTCTTCACTGTCAGCAAATGACAGATATAATTATTGCTTCTTAACAGCTCCCTGTTGAAATCCGGTTTGAAATGAGGTTTAAAATATGTCTTTGAATCAAAGGTTACCTTATCCTCATCGGTGTAGACCATATCAGTCTCCGGATGGTTCTGAAGCCATTTGACAATTTCAAACAATGCGTGCTCTTCCAACAGATCATCATGATCAAGAAGTGCCACATACTCCCCTTCTGCCATGTTCACTGCTGCATTGGTATTGCCTGCAATCCCAAGATTGCTGCCAAGCTTCTGATAACGGACTCTCGGATCCTTCTCCACATACTCGCAGATCACCGTCCCTGCCGTATCATCCTCTCCACTTCCATCTGCCAGACAAAGTTCCAGCTTTCCATAAGTCTGGTTCAGTACCGATTCGATCATTTCCCGGAGAAATACTTCCGGTGTACGATAAATTGGCACTACAATACTGATCAGTGGTTCCTGGACAAAATGATGTTCTCTCTGCAGTTCTTTCTCGCTTTCAGAGGGACGATTGAGGATCATCCATTCCTGATATCCCCGCTCCAGTGCATTTCTTCCAAAATGCTCTCTGGCTTTTCGGTACAGCTTACCCATTCCATATGCTTTTACATATTGATAACCACGCTGAGCCAGGCCTGCGTGTGCTGCCAGTCGATCATTTCCCATATTAGAATGTCACTTCCCCATCGTGGGAGATCATAGATGCACTGAGCATACCATCCAGTGCTGCCACTTCAGATACAAGGGCACTTTCTTCTTTTACTTTAAGCTCGATCACCAGATCCAGACGTCCTTTGGACAGGTTTCTGGATTTTACTTTGTAATAACGGGCATATTTTCCTACCACATCCAGAACCGCTTTTTCGCCATTCATCTCAGAGCTGTTTACTACAAGCATCATCGGTGCTTTTCCTACCGGAAGCATATCCAGCACCAGAATGAATACGGTAACTCCTACAGAAGTAACCAATGCGATCTCATACAGACCTGCACCACAGATGATTCCAATACTGATAGACCAGAACAGGAATGCCAGATCCATAGGATCCTTGATTGCTGTACGGAAACGAACGATGGACAGGGCACCTACCATACCAAGGGAAATCACCAGATTAGACTGCATTGCCAGAATGATTGCTGATGTGATCAGCGACATGACTGCCAAAGAAATGTTAAAATTCTTGGAATAGAACACTTTTCTTGTAACCAGACGATAGATTGCAAAAATGTATAATGCAAGAAGTGCGGTTACGATCAAGGTTGCAGCAATCTTACCAGTAGTAATATCCATGCTGGTAAATCCTTCTAAAAATGATTTCTTAAATACGTCTTTAAATCCCATCTTATGTAATCTCCTTTTTCTTTACAAATGATAACGTCTGCATAAATAATATTTTGAGAATGCGGTTCTGTGAAGTCCCTGAAGCTGCACGGCTCTGTAGATGAAATCCGGCAGATATTCATCATACTTTACTTCCAGAATATGCTGTCCCGCCGGCAGGATCGGTCTGGTCGGAATCTGATCTTCCAGAAACAGCTCGACCCTTGACGATGATCGGATATTCTCATCCAGCGTGATCCGCACATTACCCTGTGGGTAAATATAAGGCACTCTGTCATATTCAACGATGACTTTCGGTCGCAGAAGTCTTGTCCTCATCAGAAGACAGAGCTTCTGGAGTACCGGCGGCGCATCCTTACCAATGTCAGGAATCTCCCCGCGCATCAGCATCTCACACTGCTCTTTTGTGATCGGGCAGGACAACTTCTGTGTCTTCTCCCGAACCTTACGCTTCAGTTCCAGCGAGATCCGGCTGTTGCTGTGATTGTAGATCCGGATACGAAACTTTTCTCTTGGATCCACACCGGCTTCATTTTCCTTCAGATAGCGATCCTCATAGTCATCAAAATACAGGCTTCGAATATTGTAGATACCATCCGGTCCCACATGGGGATCCAAAGGGATCAGGCCTGTCAGACGCACCTGTATGGTCTTTAGTTGTCCCAGCGTACTTAAATATTTAAATTCATGCCGGAACCGGTTTTCCATAAGGGAGGGATCAAATACTTTTGACTCCATCTTGTCAACTCCAATTCTCTTCTTTTATTGTTTCATTGTTGTATCATTTTATCCAGAAACTCAGTTCTTTCCTTCATAAACTGCTTCATTCCATCATAATCGGCATCGTGACGGCTGTCCGGCCATCTTGTGGCATCCCTCGTAAATGCACCGGAATCCTGTACCTGATGGGTACATTCTATAAAAATCTCATGCATGGATTCTTCTGACAGAATTCCACTTCTTAATTCTGTCCAACGATCTTTGATCCTTTCCCGGATTCCACCCACATCAAGTTCAATCAGACGATCCAAAAGCGGCCACTCCAGATATCGATCTGCATTTTCCGGCGCCCATTTCACATACAGCTCTTCCTTACTGTCCACGTAGACATTTCCCCAGGTCAGATCCGTATCCCACGGCACCAGATACAGCTTGTAGCCCTGATACCCATCGGTGTCCTTTTTAAAAGCAAAGAACATATTTTTATAAATATTATCCTCTCCATAAAGGAACTGCAGATAGATCCAGATGTCTGCCACATTATCAAGATCCAGCAGCTGCTGTGCATCCTGTGCAAACTCTTCATCTTCCTCTTCTGTTATGGCTATAAACTGCCGCAATTGCTTCCAGTCCAGCGATGTTCCATTTCCCTTTTTTCCTTTGATCTCCATACCGAGAACTGTCAGATAATCATCTGGTCCGGCGGAATCAAACAACTCCTGGGAAAGTGCCCGTCCGTAGGTTCGCTTATATAGATATTCCTCATCCGTGATCGCCAGCTGCGTCTTGTCCACCGGTTCAAAGATGCCATAGAGCCCCCTGTACTCTCCATTGACCACCAGCTCCACATATTTCATCTTTGTGCCAAAATAAGCATCATAGGGTGTGTCCTCTGCGCCGATTCCGGCCCAGAGTTCTGTATTAAATTTATCCCGGACTTTCGTGCCGTCACTGTAGATTGCATAAAAGATCCAAGAATCCGACTTTCGCATGCCAAGCACTGACTGCTTGTTTTTACGGCTGATGCCTGTGGAAGTCACATCCACCAGATTGACCCGATATCCTTTCTTCGGATAAGCCCGGGTAGTCTGTCCTCTCTCATGGGCTTCAAAGACGGACGTCAATACCCAGTCTTCCTGTCCACAGGCTTCATAAAAAGACACTGCCCCTGCAAATACTGTATCGATATCAAGATCCGCTGTCGTCTCCATCTTCACTACAGGAAGACCTGTAAATACCACATACACTTTCCTGCAGGTTCCACCCTCCCGGTTCCATGCCAGAAATGGAATCTGCAATCCCTGTGCTACAGTCTCCTGCTTGTCAAACAGTGTATAGTCTTTCATAGGAAGGATCTCGATACTGTCATCCACATTAGAAAATGTACCTGCTTCCCATTCTTCCAGATCCATGTCTACCGGAAGATAAAATATCATCTGTTCCCGGTCGCAGGCCAGTTCTTCTCCTTCAAAGCACAGCTTCACCTGGTCCGCTTCCAGCGTCTTCGCCAGCCGCTTATGCAGTCTGGAAGCTTCTTTCACCTGTCCCGCCAGGGCACCTGCAGTCAATGTCTCTGCCGGCTGTTCCTCCTTCTTTTCCGGATATGCGAAAAAAAAGAGGGAGCCAATGAACAATACTACACTGAACAACAGTACCAGTTTTTTTGTCACTCTGTCTCTCCTGTCTGTATCCACTTAATAGATTTCGTCAGAAAATTCCGACACTGATTTTATCTATTATAGCAGTTTTAGGAAGGATACGCAACAAGCAAGGCAGTTTCTCTTTATTATCGCCATAAATACAAATATTTACCAAGATACAATCTTCCCGGAAATGTTTATTTTTTGCCGCTGGAAGAACCTTTACTTTTTACAGCGTTGGTGTTAATGTAGGAATACTATCGTATATAAATAAGAATCAAAAATATAAGGAGCTTTCAAATCTATGAAAAAAAGAATTCTGGCAGCCGGTATTCTGATGCTGATGTTCATCGTTACCGCCTGTGGAAATGATGAACTGGTTGAAACACCGCTGGTTACTGATATTTCTGTGGATGAAAACGGAAACCCACTGGAAGGCTATGAAACCTGGGCTACTGCTCCAGACTATAAAAGTACCCTGATCACCAGCAGTTCCATCCGCTATCTGTCAGTCACAGCGGGATCTCTGGTCTCAGAAGCCAATCTGACTTGGTTCTCCCCTTCCGAGACAGCCGGCCAGGTCTTCTGGACCTCTGCTGACGATACGGACTTTGCAAATGCATCCGTCTTTGATGCTTCCTCTTCTGCCTCTGAGGAAGTGGATGGCTACTATATCAACCGCGCCAAAGTCACGGATCTGACTCCCGGAACGGATTATCTGTATCGGGTAGGAGAAGGGGACAACCTCTCTCCTTCCTATACCTTTCATGCACCGGAAGATTCTGACACATTACGATTCACCGCCATTGGTGATCCACAGCTTGGCAAGCCATTAGACCAGCTGGATTCTCAGAAAAATATCTGGCATAAGGTACTGAACAAGATCAAATATCATTTCCCAGATTCCAGTCTGCTGGTCTCCCTTGGCGACCAGGTCAACAATTATGATGCTCAGGAAGCATATGCAGCACTCCTCGATCAGGGCGTGCTCTACAGTATGGAACTGGCTCCAGTCAAGGGCAACCATGAGCAGGGTGGACATCAGTACTCTGAGCATTTTACACTGCCTAATCTGTCCACCCTTGGAACCTGTGATGATGACGGTGATGGGGATTACTGGTTTGTCCGCGGCAATACTCTCTTTATGATCCTGGATGTGATCGATGAAGCAAAATGGGGAGAACATGAGCAGTTTATCGCTGATACCTGTGCTGCCAATCCAGATGTGAAATGGAGAATTGTCTGTTCCCACTACTCACCTTACAATTCCTATCAGGATTATCTGGAAAATGCGAAGAGAATCCGCCCCTACTACTTAAGCTTTACTTCTAAATATGACATCGACCTTGTAATGTGCGGTCATGACCACAGTTATATGCGCAGCAACTTTATCCAGGCGGATGGAAGTTATAAGGAATATGAAAGCCCGGCCGTAAACCCGGAAGGAACCATGTATCTGACCTTGAGTTCCTCCAGCGGAAGTCTTTTCCATAACCCCACTGCGCAAAACGAAGCAGCTGTGGCTAAAAAACTGAAAAAGCCGCAGGTGACAGATATCCAGATCACCGACAACAGCCTGAAAGTGAAGACCTATGAAGCCGAAAGCTGGGAAGTGGTAGATGAATTCGAGATTCAGAAATAGTAACTTGCTGGCAGAACTTTTTACCAGAAAAGAACCGATATATTTTTTACTCAAGTGATATCTATCGAGTATACTTAATTTAGAAATCGGAATTTGAAAAAGGAGTGTGATTGTGTGAAGAAGAAAAGCATCATTGCGATATGTGCTGTATGCGTAATTTTAGGTGTGGCAGCAGTCCTTGCATTGACTGGAAGCAGAGGAAATATCTCAAATGTTAATCGTGTTGTTGGTTACTCTGCACTCTATGATGAAAATTCCATCAATAAAGCATTTGATGTCATAGAGAAAAAATTTGCAAAAGATTTCGAAGGTTGTACACTTACTGAACTTCGCTATGACGAGGATGTTGAAAACAGATTTGCAGAAGAAATTGAGAAATATCACAAAGAGAATAACCAAGAACTTATTGTAGTATTATCAACCTTTGATACAGACGAAAAAGGTGGAGATTGTGGATTCAATCCTAATGATACATATACCAACTGGCAATGGCATTTAGTGAAAACAGCAGATAAAAAGAGTTGGGATATAATCAATTGGGGTTATTAATCAATCGGGATTTGTGAGTATAGTAATATAATGGAGAATAACTTGGAATGATTAGAAAATTGCAAAAAGTAGATATAAATAGAGTCGCTGACATATGGTTAAAAACCAATCTGAAAACACATTATTTTATCCCCGAACAATACTGGACAAATAATTATGAAGTTGTGAAAGAAATGTTGCCGCAGGCAGACGTTTACGTGTATGAAGATGATAAAATAATTCAAGGATTTGTAGGAATAAACGATGAATACATAGAAGGTATTTTTGTTTCTGATGAAATGCAGTCACATGGCATAGGTAAAATTTTGCTGGATTATATGAAGGATAAAAAAGTCAGATTACAGTTAAACGTATATCAGAAGAATGTCAGGGCAATATCTTTCTACCAAAGAGAAGGGTTTACTGTTCAATGTGACCAGATAGATGAATTCACTGGCGAAAAAGAATATGTAATGAACTGGGATTCAAAGTAGAAATCAGATGAATAAAGTGTGTAAGTTACCGGTAACATGTAATGATTCTACAGTTTAACCGAGACATCGTGGAGGACTGATGCAAATATTCCCTGCACGCCCTCCTGTCCTGCTTTTTCATTACACCCTATTTTTCTGAAACAATAAACTGTTCTTCTTCATCTTCACGCAGTTACCGGTGTAAGTAAACTGTGCCAGCATCCACACTACCGCCAGAACCACCACTGCCATCATTCCGGTGTCAAAATAGAGATTTGCAACCATCACAACGATCAGAATCAACGGGATCGTTCGGTTAATTGTCACATATGCCTTATAAGCACTCTGGTAGATCACCTCTTTTTCTGCCTCATCGCAGCTTTCCAGCCACTGTTCCTGGAATTTTGTAGAAGAAGGATCCCCTTTCTTCTCCGGGTGTGTTTTCTGGAGCAGCTTGACATACCGGATCTGCCAAAAATAAATATAAATATAAGAAACAACAAATATGACACATGCGACAAGAAATGAGTAGGCATGATCATCTGCCTCAATGTATTTCATGGAATATCCGAACGTCAGGAAGAAAATGCTTACAACCTGCGACAGTACATTCAGATTTGTACCAAATGCTCCTGTTCTTTCTTCCTCATATTCCAGCTGATCACATTCCTCATCTTCTGCAGTTACCTGTTTTTCACAGATTCCTTTCAGTTTATGAAAACAGAGTTCCTCCAGTATCACGGTCACTGCAAAAATAATACCCAGGATTGGAACCAGCTGACTTCGGATCTGCTGTAATACCCAGTCTCCGCTCACCGCAATTCCCCGTGACAGTAACACAAAGCGAATCGCCCCGGTCACTCCACCAATCACGCCGCCAATTACACAGGCTAGGGCAATAATTTTAATAGCTCTAAGATAACTGTTGACCTTCTTCTCCTGTTTCATGACTCATCCTCCTCATACTGAAATATGTCTTCTACCTGAACTCCACAGATCTTCGCCAGCTTCAATGCCAGCACCACTGACGGTGAATAATCTCCTCTCTCGATCAGACTGATGGTCTGTCTCGATACCCCTGCAAGCTTTCCAAGCTCTGTCTGATTGATTCCCATCCTGGAACGATGTTCTTTTAACTGATTTCGTAATGGCATATTCATTGCTCATTTGACAACTTTTCTTGTCATTATCACTATAGCATTGACAAATATCCTTGTCAATACTTTTAGTAAGTCCGTTGGCAGTTGCATAATGTTGGGGATGAAAAAAGCCGCACCCTGTAAAAAGGTGCGACTTTGTTGATACGAATTACATGTATTTAATTGTAGCAAGTTTACCGTTTAGGATGCATACCTGTCTTTCTCCATATATATTTTTTCTGGCCATTATTAAAATCGTTAACAATATATATTCAAGCAGCATTTATTTTACTGGATAGTGTAAAATCCTGGTGGATCACGATAATATAACCAACTAAAATCCTCTTTTTCTTTGACCTGATTAGATACGATTATAATCTTGCTAAGACCAATTTCTTCAGGATTTTCATCATTACGTATACATAAATCAAACACTACCCAATATGTGTCTTGAGCCGTAAAAAATTTATAAAATCCTGTGTATAAAATACTCTTTTTTCCTCTTTCATTTGATTCAGTCGAAGCAGGAGGAAGGTTATCGCTATCAAAAGTTATAATATCATCGTTGTTTAGATAGGAATACATTGCTTCTATCTCTTCTTGATATATAGATTTATCTTCAATTTTTAATGCAGAATCAGATAAAAGTGCTATTATATCATCTGTTTTTTTTTCGTTAAATGCGTTTATTAAATACTCCACAAATTCATCTGTTATTTCTTTGCTGGACATATTTTTCCCTTGTAACCAATTTAATTTTTGCGAAGTTTCATTAGTTCCGCATCCATTCATTAAAAAAACAGAGAAAAGAAATAAGATTATAATTGATTTTCGCAATAAAATCACCACCTATATTTTGCAATATTGTTTTCAGAAAAATCCCAAGTGTTTAAAACGGAGCTATACCTGTCTTTAAAGGCTTTGTATAGTTCAGGATATTTGGAAAAATCTATACTACCTTGTACTGTTAGATGCTTTGCACTAACTAAAGGAAGTTTTGGATTAAATCCAGTTATCCACCACTGTGGTTCAGATGGATTATATTTGATTACATCGATGCCATTCCATGAGACAGTAAACTCCATAGGCATTGCTAACGAAGTATCTACTGTCCATAGTGAGCCTCCACCCTTGTAGATAGCAGTTTCAGCACCTGCACCCAAATTAAGATAGTCACCTTTCCACATCCAAATAATATAGTTCTGATCCCCTACACTAAATGGGAATTTTTTTCTCATCATGCTGGTTCCGATATCAAAAGCTAAATCATATAAATCACTATATCCGCCATACTTTTGCCAACTATTTTGGTTTACATGGTACACGCCTGAGCTATCTTGCTCAAAACCGAAAAACCTAAGTACTTCTGTATATAATGAATCATATTGCAATGCCCAGCCAGGATATGCAGCAAGATGTGTTAACATCCATCCAATATTTCCTAACCCTTCCGGAGATTTAGCTACATCTGGAATGTAAGGTTGAATAATATCGAACAATTTATACATCCATGAAGGAAGCTCTCTTCCATTATCCCATGATCCTGTAACATAATAATCAAGAACATCTGCAAAAGAATAGTCCTTAATAGCATCAATAAGGAGTTTCTCCATTACACATTTATATACACTGAATAAGGAGATAGCTGCTTGACCGGTTGGATCCCAATTAGTTACAGGATTGCTGAAGCAATACTGATACCAGTTGTCACCGTCCTTGATTGGATCCATGGCAAGCCACGTCCGCGTCTGGGCGTCGTAGAACCTCGCCTCGGCGAAATAGATATCCAACGTGGTATCAAATATGTGACCGGTGTATGTCGCATATACATAGTTTCCATGATCGTTATTCAGAAGCTTATTCGGACTTACCGGCATACCCCAGGCATCATAGGTCAGCTCAGCAAAGCTGTTGCCGTTGGTCTTGGTATAGTACCGGGTATTACCCTGCACATCCTCATGGACATACAGTGTACGTTCGTATCCGCTGTTGCTGCGGTCGGTAAACTGCTCGATTCTCTCACTTCCAGCATACACTTCTCTCTGCACGTAGTCAAGCTGTCCGTTGCCTTCTGCATAGATCATCAGGTCGTCACGCTCAAGGCTGGTGTAATCGATCACATAGTCCCGGCTGTATACGCTTCCAGAATGGCTGGTCTGGGTATTGTTGATTCTCACAAACAGTGCATTATAGGTATATGCAGACTTGTCACCCTTCCAGTTGGTTCCCTCTACCAGATGGTTGGTCTCATCATAGACAAATGCTCTGGACTCCTTCTTGCCGGTTTCAGCGATCCGGTTGCCTCTCTTATCATACTGGTAAGTATAAGTCTGGTTCTGGCTATCCGTGCGTTTTACAAG
>ENA-UPXC01005410-UPXC01005410.1-human-gut-metagenome-genome-assembly--contig:-NODE-5410-length-10559-cov-5.539878_pt1 | contig 10559 bp, 6 predicted proteins | sample MGYA00250047_ERZ773371 | MGnify/ENA primary metagenome ERZ773371 (study PRJEB29103, sample SAMN06111975) | human gut metagenome | biome: human gut; feature: ankylosing spondylitis patient; material... | reverse complement strand
ATGAATGTTTTTTTATACTTCAAAATGCTTGAAAGTCTAGTGTTTATGCGGATAATCGAAAATTAGGTATATAATTTTATATAAATACTTCATCACATATCGCACGAAGATCTTTAACTTCATGGTCATCGATACTGATGAAAATAGCTCCGTCGTCGCTGAGGAGTTCGCGTGCGAGGCGGAGACGTGGATACATCATGTTGCACCAGTTGGAGTGGTAGCGGCCGTCGGTTTCGGGGTTGGCACTGCTTTCCTGTCCGGTCTGCTGCTTGTAATTCTCGATTGGGTCATCGAATTTGTCGTTGTACACGAAGTCGTTGCCGGTGTTGTATGGCGGGTCAATGTAGATCAGCTTGACCTTGCCATGGTAGGAGCGTTGGAGCAGTTTCAGGACTTCGAGGTTGTCGCCTTCGATGTAGAGGTTCTTGGTGGTGTCCCAGTCGACGCTTTTGTCCTTCTGCGGGCGCAGGGTCGCGGTGGAGGGAGTCTGGGACTGGCGGATGGCGTCGCGCTTGCCCGGCCAGGTGAACGCGTAGCGTTCCTGACCTTCGTCCACGCTGTCTCCAAGGATCTCGCGCAGCTTGTCGAAGTCGATCTTCCCGTCCCCCCATGATCTCGGGGAACAGTTGACCGAGCTTGGTGATGTTCTCGCCTATGATGTCGGCCGATTCGAGCGGCAGCTTCGTTGCTTCGTCAGTCATGGCACAGCTCCTTGATGTGGTCCACTATGGTTTGCGCTTCTTCTTTTTTACCGGATTCGAGTACGCGGATCTCTGCGGACTCGCCGAATGTCGTGTCCTTGTCGCGACGTTTGACCTGCAATCGTCTGATCTCCGTGTCCAGTTGTTGTAACCGGACAAGATCGTCGCGGATTTCCTGACGGCGGGCGAGGCCCGGCTTGGGCGTGAAGCCGAGCCTCGGCCGGGCGTTGTGGAAGAGTATGGCGTCCTGCATGCCGTGTACGTAGTCCAGCAGATCGTTCTGGGGAAGACGGTCGTATCCGATCATGTTCCAGAACGCCGCGGTACCGGATTCCATCGGATCGAGCACGCCGGTAGAGTCAACCGCCTCGGCGACCACCACGCCAGCTTCGGCCAGGCTTTTGCGTTTCAGCGCGACCGACAGCATGCGGCCGTCCAGCGGGTTCACGGTGCGCATGAGCAGCACCGTCGGATTCGGGAACGCGCGGTGCAGGATCGCGGCCAGTTCGCCGGCATGGGGCCATGCGTCAAGCAGGCAGTCGAGGTAGATGACAGCCTGAATGTCATGCACATCGTCCACATGGGGCAGGATTCCCGTGTTCGATTTGACGATGATCGCGTAGCTGCGCAGTTCCTTGAGGCAGGCGATGGTCTTCTGTTCCTTCTTGGATGCCTTGACACGATCGGCGAACACCGTTCTGGGGATGCGCTTGTCCTGCAATGTCATCTCCGGCAATCGGAGGTACTGGTTCCATTCGATGGGCATGATGGTTCACCTCATGACGACGAACGAAACGAGCGAGTAATCGTCGAATCCGAGGTTGTCGGCCGAACTGGGGGGGGGCTCACCGAGGTCGAACAGGCTGTCGATCGCGTTTTTCTCCTCGTTGCCGCTGATGCGTTTGACCGCAGCGTCCAAAAGTTGCGTGTAACGGCTCATGTCCTGTCCGTCGTCGGTCTGCCGGTTGAACCGGTCACACAGCTCCTTGAGGGGCTGCGTCTGCCCCGCGCAGACCGCGCGCATGTAGTCCAACGCGGTTTTGGGATGCGCGTGCGTGGTCCTGGTCTCACCCTTGTCGGTGACGTACATGATGCAGTAGGGGAACGTGGGATTCGCGTCACGGGATCCTTTGGATTCATCGTTCTGTTTGAGGCAGAAGATCACACCCGGCTCGATTTCGTCGCGTAACGAATCAGGAATACGTGTAATGGCATGTAAACCGGCGGGTGCTGCATCAAGAACACCGGGATGCGCTTCGATATAGCGCTTGAGCTCGACGCGAAAATCATCCAGCGCGAAATCTGTGATGGAGATATTGCCGGAAATATCCTCTAAATCGAGAACCTCATGTTGGAGCTGTTGAAGCTGGCGCTTGCGGTATTGCAAATCGTTCATCTCGTCGTTGCGCTTACCTTCAAGAACGTTCTCATCACCCGTGGCGGACGAGTCAAGCAATACCATCCTGTTCTTTACACGTCCTTCAAGGCGAATGTATTCATCCAAATTAATATCAGGCCAGAAATCGACCAGCTGGATGCGCTTGTTCACGGAGCCGAGGCGGTCAATACGGCCGAAACGCTGGATAATGCGTACCGGATTCCAATGAATATCGTAGTTAATCAGACAGTCGCAGTCTTGAAGATTCTGCCCTTCCGAAATACAGTCAGTTGCGAATACAATGTCGATTTCGCCGTCTTTTTGGCGTTCTTTAGACAGCTCTTTGGATTTGGGGGAGAAGTGGGCAAGTGCGTCCTCGAAAGTGGTACGGGGCATCTTCAATGTGGATTGAGTGCCACTGGCACCGGTCACGAGTGCGCTTTCAACGCCATAGTCGGCCTTTAACGGCGCGGAAAGTGTGTCATACAGATAGCGCGCTGTGTCGGCGAATGCACTGAACACAAGAATCTTCCGATTTCCCTTGTTGTAGGGGGTGTGCTCGATTTTTTCTTGCATGAAGTCGCACAGCTCTGCAAGCTTTCAATCACGTTCAGGGGTAATCACACGCGCATAGCAGAGGAGCTTCTCCAGCAAATCGATGTCGCCTTTTAGGTCTTCTCGTACTTTAAGTGCATCTACATCGCGTAAGTCGACTCGCACTTTGCCTGCTGCCTGGAATTCCTCTGCGTCATCATCCTCATCGAACGATTCAACTAATCCCGCATCGTCGAACCGTGACAAGCCATGTGACTTGACCTTCGCGAGCTGCGCATCTAATTCACGTGCGCCAGCAAGGATTCGATCCAAAGAAAGGCGGAAACTGTGGATGCTGCTTTCAAGGCGTTTGAGCAGATTTACGCGCATGAGCCCGGCAATTGCCTGAGTACGGTCCTTCTGCGCTTGGAAGTTCTTTCCCCATGATTCGCCGTACTGCTCTACATATTTCGCTTGCTTATTCGGCAGCACATAGGTCAACAACTGATATTGCGGGAATCGCAGTGCAGCGATCAAGTCGTTCAAATCCGCTATAGGCGGCAGTTCATCCTTCATGTCGATGGAAGGATGTTTTGAAATCGGCTTCAAACGTTCAGGGAATTTTTCTCCACTGTTTGACGCGTAATATTTTGCGATATGTTTGCGGCCTCGCGCAATGGTGAAAATATCCAATAACTTGAAATAGTCACCATTAAGGGATTCGACAAACGTTTGAGTGGTACGTTCCGCGTCCGGCAGCTTGCTCCACTCTTTGAATCGTTGTTGGGCGGTCTTCGTTACATAGTTGATGCTGGGAATGTTGTCGGATTTGGACAGATAGCTATCATCGTCTTCGGTGATGATATCCAATTGGTTGCGCAGATCCAGCAGTCGGTTGTTCACTGGCGTGGCTGACAGCATCAGTACCTTAGTGCGCACGCCCTTTTTCACGATATCGTTAATTAGACGGTAGTAGCGTGATTCCGTAGTCGTGTCCGTGGGGCGGTTGCGGAAGTTATGCGATTCGTCAATCACCACGAGATCGTAGTTGGCCCAATTGAGGGTTTCCAGATTAATGTCGCCACTCATGCCACGGTGACGAGACAAATCCGTGTGATTGAGCACGTCATAGTTGAACCGGTCATCCGCAAGAATATTGCGGGTATCGTTGCTTCGGTACATGGTCCAATTATCACGCAGGCGTTTTGGTGCAAGCACGAGTACCCGGTCATTGCGCAGCTCATAGTATTTGATTACTGCCAGCGCTTCGAACGTTTTACCCAAGCCCACGCTGTCTGCGATGATGCAACCCTTGTACTTTTCCAGCTTGCGGATTGCTCCTACTACGCCGTCTTTTTGAAAATCATATAGACGATTCCATACGACTGTGTCTTGGAAGTTCAGACCAGGCTTGATCGGATCTTCTTCGCTTTCATCCAAGAAATCATGGAATACATGAAACAGAGTGAGGAAATATACGAATTCAGGAGCGTTCTCTCGATACAGGGTTTCCACCTGTTCGATTACCTGGTTAGTCACATCCTCTAACAGTCCGGGCGTGTCCCACAGTGTGTTGAACATATCGAGCTGTGGCTTTGCCTCGCTAGGACGGTCGTGGTGAATGATTGCTGAGAACACTCCGGGACGACGCTCGTAACCAAGACCTTCCAATGTGAACGGTGCATTCATGCCAGAGAATGCTTGAACAGAATCTGTTCCATTTTCTACGCAATACAGGGAACCGGTCTGAATGCGATTCGAGGACTTTGCCGATTTGAATTGCGCGTGCCAGCGAATCCATTCAGCGCATTCATGTGCCAGCGCACGTTGATTCAGATTATTGCGTAACGTCAGTTCAAGATCGACGCCGCCCAATCCTTGTTCGCGCTTGCGCTGTAGTAGCTCGAACTCTTTCGGCTCCTTTGTATCAGCCATGCGCTTGACGAACGTTGGCTCACTGAAAATAAATCGGAGTTCTTCTACATCCTGAAGCTTTTCGCGCATCCGGCCATAAGCGAAGATGGTGAAATATGACGCAATCACCGACGTCTTCGCGTTGCGGTCTAGTGCGCGGCCGAGGGCGTCTCCCAGCTTCTTCGGGCCGATGTTGTCAAGCAGTTCCATAGTTTTCAATTGTACGAGTGAATCAGGCGGAATGGCGGATTGTAGAGTTAGATTCGCGTTGGGCCTGATATAGCATTTTTTTGCGCAAACTTGTATCAGCAGAAGTATCCCATGTCCTATGTTTAGATATGTTTTGTCCTGGCGTTGTCTAATCCGCACATTATATATATAATGCCTCATTTATTTCCAAAAATACATCAAAAATTACTTGTCTTTGGGCGGATTAAAGTATAATACAATCTTCTAATCCACACACAATGTAAATAAGAAATAGCGAAAAATGCTCGTAGATGTCTACTGATACGCTATATCCGCATTAAAATAAAAGGAACTGTATAACCATGCATTTGGATTACTGATGTTTCGTTCATTTTATCCAAGAATATGACTACTCCACTGTAATATTTTTTTCTTGAATGCTGCGCGATTGGGGCCATCATCTCCGTACATACAGAGTATATGCTCTGGGTCTTTTCTAAAGAGCACACAAATGATACAACGTATAGCATCTTGTATTGCTTTTGGTGATTTTGTATTTACGAATTCATCAGTGAATGAAATACCATGCGATAGAGAATTAATGACGTCAAGACTTTGAGAGAAAGCAGTTCTTTCCTTATCGGTAACGATTCCATATACGTTTTCTATATGATTCAACTCCCTAACATTAGCTGTCACATTTTCAATTTGATAATGGGTACGTGCATGAGTCTCAATCACGAACCTCATTTTGTTGGCGTACTGTATTGCATTCTGAATGGATGAGATATCTTCCCGTTTTACTTCACTGAAACTAAATAATTCTTGCAATGTAGAGCGATAGTAATCGCTGAAATTCTTTATTTCATGCGCTCCTATTTCTTTTATTAAACTATTTCCTTTTATATCCTTTGAGATGATGAATTGACCAATAAAGTTAGAAAATCTATAGGAAAAATCATGAAAATCCATAGAGGAATGAGTGAAAATGAAAAGTTGAATATCCTTATTTCCATCGTAAAGTTTTGCGATAACTTTATTTATGGCATTAGTTAGTACATAACGGTTGTCTGCATCCAAACTAGTGATTGGATCATCTATAATGATGGTTTTTAAATCTGGTCGAAAATTGTAGTCGTTGTCACTGAGAGATAAAAACAGTGAATAATAAAAATGCATGAAGGCAAGGAGCCGCATTTCCCCCTCGCTTAAATCAGATGATTTAATGAGGTGTCCATTTTTTGATTCAATATCGTATTGATCTTTTAGGGAGGATGGAGTTAGATGGAATGTTGCTCCAGACGATTCCAGTGAATCATTGGCCAGTTTTGCGAAAGCCGCAGTTTTTGTATTGTAGCTTTTTAGTTTAGCGAGTTCAACATTCTCTTTTTCCAACTCTTTTTCTTTATTTGAAATAATCTCTTTTTGAGAATCGATGTTCGATTTCAATTTTACAGCCAACTCATTCTTTAAAATTTCACGTCCAATCCAACTTTTCGCTTCGACCTCTTTTTGATTAAAAATCTGATTAATTTGTTGTGTGCGATTATTTTGTTTGTATTCCTCTGCTTCAATCTTTGAATTAATTTTTTGTATTAATTCAATGATCTGATTGTCGTAATCTATAGATTTCGTGATATTAGCTTCTTTTTGAGAGATTATAGAAATTGCACATTCAGATTCAGTTTTGTATAGCTCTATCAATGAATCTAATTGCACGGGTATAGTCGGTATTAATTCATTTATTTTATTAATGATATTTTTAATGTCTGATAATTTATCGAGAGTATCTGCGTATGTGCTATTTATTTCTTTAAGGATATTTTTTGATGTTATTATTGCATCGAATTTATTTCCGCAGAAAAGACAAGTTTCATTCGATTTAGAGGTATTGTGAAGCTTCAAACCCTCGCGAAGCCATTGTATCAAATCATGTGTTAGCTCCATTTTTGGTTCATTTGTTTGCTGAGATAAAAGAGAGGGAAGTTTTTTGAGCAGTGATTGATCCGATTCACTACATACTGGTTTTAGGAGGGATAACATATTGGCGATTTGTTTTTGTTCTTCCTCGAGTGATGTTAAATCAACATCGTTGGAAGAGAGGCCTTTTCTAGATGCGTCAGTTTTCCATGCTGAATAAGCTGTTTCTGGAGATATCTTGGCATTTTGTTTTTGATTAATTTTAGTAGTCTGAAATTTGATTTTTCCTTTTTTGAGTGTTTCATCCATTATTTTGAGCAATGCTTTCCTGTTTTTGTCGAGTTCGTCCTTTGTATCGTCGATTTCTGATTTTATGGTCTGTATCTTATTTTCTGTTTCTGTTATCTTTTCCTCATGCTGTATCTGTGGGCCGACCTGAATGGCGACTCCGGTGATTTCGTCTACTGCTTGCACGTTATTACGAATATATTCAGTATCAAATAATAGCGATTTGTTAATATTTTTTTGATATAACCATTCGGCTAGTGAAGATTTTCCACTTCCATTTGTGCCAAAAAATATATTTACATATTTAAGATTTGAATTGCTTGTATAGTTGTTGAAAGATCTGTAATTGATATTGGATATATGCTCAATTTGCATTTTTCTCCACTTTCTTTTTATTAATTAATATCTGTTCTATGTTTTATGAATAAAGAATTAGCATAGGAGCAAAACGTATGTTGTGCTGACATAGTTGGCCTTAGTGCTGGTGGATGTTCCTGTAAGACTTATAGTGAATTAGTTTCCCCTCCTCGTTGACAAGTATGTGATAGAGGGGGTGGTGCCTCCTTGTTGTTCCCCCGGCTGTTCAGTTCTTGTTTACGACCACGTACCCTTACTGTGAGCAGTATGTTGATTGCACACACTTCTATATTGTATCTCCAAATTATCCTGCGGTGCTTTCATTGCTGGCTCTAACAATTGATACGGTGACTATTGATTGACGTATTTGTGAACGTGACTACTGTAAGCAAGTGTTCACTTCCATCTATACGGGGTGCCTGTGAATCCGGTTTGTTGTCTCTTGTCGTGGACACGATTATTTTGGGTAATGGCGGGTAGTAATAAAACTCATCGATTGTACGCTGTAAAATGGCACTTTATAGTCCAAAGTAAAATGTACTGCAGCGAATCTCAACAACCATTAACCAAACAAGACATTACCGATATCCAGACAGAGATGTACGCCAACGCAGGACATAAGGTTAATCACAATATGTACTTTGATAAAACACTAACACCACTTTAGGCTCTTCCCCGATGTGGGAATACCGATACAGGGGAGTGACGAGCGGTGCAACATCCGCGGCGGAGGCCTCATCAATCCGACATAGCTTGTTCACTGGAGGACATCGTCAATCGCAGATTGACTAGATGATGTCAGTCACCCCTTTGATGGTGCGTCATGCGGAATTCATGAAGATGCTCAGTGCCGAGCTCGCTGCTTCGTGTTTCGTTGATTGATTATCGCAAAGGAAGAAATTGGATTGGAGAAAGGATGTCGTGTTTTTGCTGAAGTTGTTAGAGCTAATGTGAAGAACCTATTTTCCTTGATGATGAAAGATATTACGCGGGAGTTTCGTCAGGAGCTTTTCGCAAAGACTGAGCAGCACGAAACAACATCCTCCATATGACTTCATATAACGAGCCATGACAGTGTATATGACATTCATAAGTTGTGCGTCAAGCTTTATCCTTTTACAGTTCGAGTTATGACAGACAACGATATGAATTTACTATTTGATAATGCTCGATTTGGTTCCTCCGCAGATGGCACGATTCCTGATGAGGTGATCCGGCTATTGATGGAGCGCATGGCGTCATCGGCTTCCGATTAACAAGAATCGGAAGAACAAGCCACGCCTGCTGCGGATGGTCGTCGTTCCACAAAGTCAGAGGAGAAGCCAGATGAGACAGACCTCCGTGCGAGTCTGGACACGTTGCGCGATTTGTTCGCTGAAGCATTCCCCGGTGACGACGAGATATCCCAAGTAACGCGCGTGGCGCGAGATTTGAAGAACGATGACACTGCGTCGGCACCGGACGCGGAACAGAACGCACAGTATGCGGATACCATCGAATGGCTTCGCGATGAGGGCAAATTCGATGATGAGAGCTCGTTCGCCTCAACTACCATATCGAGGATAATCCGGTGCCGAGCCGAGGCCGTGCTAGAAGAAGAACTCGATTATTGGGCTTATGTTCTGGTCCATTTCGCTCGAAGCAGGGGCTTCCTATTGGATGCGCGTCTTGCGAAGGTGTGGTTGTGCGGCAACATGACCGGTATCGTGAAAGACATGCTGGAGAAGCGAGCCGGCGTCGCACTTGGCGCGGGGCATACGTTGACGAATATCGCCAGGGCAGGTGGCACCTCTCAGCCGAATGTGCGAACCAAATGGCCTCATATTCGTGAGTATGCCGATGCATATCGAATGACGTCCGGCAGCGATACACATGGCACTGTGACTGACAATCGATCTACGGCATCTGACTCATCTGATGACAAAAAGTATATGCAGCGCGCCAAGCGAATCATGGAAATGCGTGACAGGATTATTGCTGATACAAGCGATAATGTGGATTCGGATGATGCAGACCAAGCAAACCGTGGCATGGGCGACACTGGATTGTTGCCGGAGCAACGAATGTGCGTGGGAATGGAAGCGGTTATCGGTCTGATGCACACCGAACATGGAATGAATCTTGACTTTGATAAGGTCAATGATGTGCTGTCTCAAGGAGACCGTATGTGGGTCGGTATAGGCGAGTCCTATGCCGAGAATGCCGCTGAGGAAGCAATGCGAGCTGCTGTAAGCATGCTTTTTGATGAAGCCGGTACCAGTGTACAAGGATTGTTGGGATCTCTATCCGGCCCCTACAAGATGGATATTGCACAACTCTCCAAAGTCGCGAGCATTCCGTGCAGCATTTGGAAAGACGCACAGTATGCCTGGGGAATGAAGATGGATGATGATGGCCGTGATGGAGCGGTGCGGGTGGTGCTGATTGCTGTGGGAAGCGCATCATGATTCGGTCCGCATCATTTGGCGTTTTGTAGCTAAGAAGTCACGATTGTTGGATAGGGAAGCTGGATGCGGTCGAGCATTATGCCGGATGAGTGCTGGAACAATGCCGGATGTGTGCCGAATACCGTAACTGTGTTGCCTCTGACGCACTTACAACGAAAACGCTAGCTCCTCCCGCAATACAGTACGATTCGGATAACACCCGACAATCTCGTGTGCCAGTACACGGGTCTCCTCATCGCCAAACACTGCGGCGAAACGGCGCAGCTGTTTGGCGATTTGCTGATATGTGCTGCGGCGCGCCGTCAATGTATTGTCGACGCCACGTTCCACCGTAAATCGGAACACGGGCGTGCCCATGGTGCCATACGGCATCGCGTCGAGGATTATAGATTTGGCCGATTCAGGATGTTCGATGGCGATGGTGCGCAGCAATGGCAGCGGCGGGTAATCGACGGTGACGCAATAGGTCAGGGCCGCGTCCGAAAGCCGCTCGTCCACGATGAGCTTCTCGTAAGCGGGATTGCGCCAACTGCTGTGACGTTGTGTGCCGCCTTTGGTGGTTATTTCCGGCTGGTACTTGATACGGTCGATGATGTTCCGGGCGCAATCTCTGGCCAGTTCAATGGCCACGTCATGCCATTCATCCGCGCTAAGGTGAGTATTTGATGGTATGAAGGCCGCTGGTTATTGCGGATGAAGGCCATGGGTATTGTGATTGAGGGCCTGTGGTCTTCTGTCTGAAGGCCACCGGTGGTGCGCAGTCAGCTGATTGTCACAGGCTTTCAGCCGGCTTCGCCTGGTGTCGGCGCATGTTGTAGTCGCCGGTGTCGG
>ENA-UPXC01005402-UPXC01005402.1-human-gut-metagenome-genome-assembly--contig:-NODE-5402-length-10578-cov-6.862204_pt1 | contig 10578 bp, 7 predicted proteins | sample MGYA00250047_ERZ773371 | MGnify/ENA primary metagenome ERZ773371 (study PRJEB29103, sample SAMN06111975) | human gut metagenome | biome: human gut; feature: ankylosing spondylitis patient; material... | reverse complement strand
TAAAGTGCCGGAAGTCAGACTTAAAGTCAGATGCAGTTCTATTAGTAGCAACAGTAAGAGCACTTAAGTACAACGGTGGAGTACCTAAGACAGAATTGTCAGCAGAGAATCTTGATGCATTAAAGAAGGGAATCGTAAACCTTGAAAAGCACATCGAGAATTTGCAGAAATATGGCGTGCCTGTAGTTGTTACACTTAATGCATTTGTATCAGATACACAGGCAGAATTAGATTATATACAGAAGTTCTGTGAAGATAAAGGCTGTGAATTCGCCCTTGCCAAAGTATGGGAAAAGGGTGGAGAAGGCGGAATTGAGCTTGCAGAAAAGGTTCTTAAGACACTTGAGACAAAGAAGTCTGAATATCATCCGCTGTATCCGCTTGAGATGGCGTTAAAAGATAAGATTACTACAATCGCAAAAGAAATTTATGGAGCAGACGGTGTTGTATTCCAGCCGGCAGCTAATCGTGCATTAAAGAAGCTGACAGAGCTCGGTTTTGGTGAGCTTCCGGTATGTATGGCAAAGAATCAGTATTCTTTGTCTGATGATGCAAAGAAATTAGGCAGACCTGAAAACTTCAAGATTACTGTGCGCGATGTATATGTAAGTGCAGGTGCAGGCTTTGTCGTTGTACTGACAGGTGATGTTATGACAATGCCAGGACTGCCGAAGGCACCAGCTGCATTTAACATTGATGTGGACGATGACGGCCATATCACAGGATTGTTCTAAATATCATTATTAATCAGGAGGCTGAATGAAACTAGATATACTTTTAAAAGGAATCGAGTATCATTTACAGCAGGGAAGCCCAGAAAATTGTGAGATTACAGGGCTTTGTGAAGATTCAAGAAAGATAAAGTGCGGAAATTTATTTTTTTGCCGCACTGGAACACATACAAGTGGAAAACAATATCTGCGGCAGGCATTATCTTTAGGTGCGGCCGCAGTTATCTGTGAGAAATATGATGAAGATAGCAGGCGTATTTTATCTTCTCAAAAGGATATTTGCGTTATAGAAACAGATGTGTCAGCGCAGACACAAGCGCGTCTGGCATCGAATTTTTATGATTTTTCTAAGGAAAAGCTTCTGTTGATCGGCGTGACTGGTACCAAGGGAAAAACAACGGTCTGCGCGATGCTTCAGAAGCTTTTTTTAGATAATCATATGTTATGTGCCACTGTTGGAACAAATGGCTTCTTTTTAAAGGATCGCGTGACAAAAAGCAGTCATACGACACCAGAGCTGTTTGAATTATATGGCTTTATTGCAGAGGCAGTTAAGGCTGGATGCACACATTTTATTGCAGAAGTGTCTTCTCTTTCAGTTAAGCAGGGACGAATAGCAGGTCTTACATTTGATTTGGGAATCTTTACAAATATTTATCCAGATCATATTGGAGGAAATGAACATGCCTCCTTTTTAGAGTATGCCTACTGGAAAAAAAGATTTTTTAAGAATTGCAAAAAAGTACTCTTAAACAGAGATGATCCATTTTCATTTGAGATTGCAGCAGACAAAAATGGTGTGTGCAGCTGGTATTCAGCGAGTGTCTGTGCAGATGGCTATGCATCTGAAATTGAAAAAGATGTCGAGATAGACGGATTATACCAGCATTTTTTATGGCATTGGCAAAAAATGCCTGCAAGAAGTATAAGCTTAAAGCTTCCGGGATTTTGCAATGTCAGCAATGCAGCAGCAGCGCTTTCTGCTTTTTGCCTGTTAACATCAGATGAGCAATATGATTCATACCAGTTGGATTTTAGTACATTTTCCGTTCGGGGGCGCTTTGAAATGGTGGGTCATTTTCAAGGCGGGACGATTATGATTGACTATGCACATAATGAAGCCAGCCTGAAAAATCTGCTGGAATCACTTCGGGCATATCATCCAAACAGAATTTTGTGTATGTTTGGATGTGGAGGAAACAGAAGTGCCGTGCGACGGAGTGCGATGGGGCGCGTCAGCAGTGAATTAGCCGATTTGACAATTATCACGCAGGATAATTCCAGAGACGAACCATTTGAGCAAATTTTAGCTGATATACTTTTGGGTGTGACAGGCGACTATGTGGTAATACGGGACCGTAAAGAGGCTATAGGCTACTGCATGAGCCAGATGAGGCCAGGCGATCTTCTTGTACTTGTTGGGAAGGGACATGAAGATACACAGGAAATCGCTGGAAAGGTGGAGGCATTTTCTGAAAGAGATATTGTGGAATCTATCGAAAAGACAAAGAAAGGCAAGGTCAGCAAGTGATTAATATTTGTATAAAAGATATTGTAGAAGCAACAAAGGGAAAATTGCTGTGTGGAGATGAAAAGCAGCAGATCGATCATCTTTCAATTGATTCAAGAAGCAGCCAGGGAAATGACTTGTTTATCCCGATCATTGGAGCAAAAGTAGACGCACATCGTTTTATTGACGGTGCATTTTCAGTTGGATGTGTGGCAACTCTGACAAGCGAGCATGACAGCATGGATGATCCGAATCACGCATGGATTCGCGTGGAAGATACTGTACTGGCTCTTCATGAGATTGGAAAGCTCTGCCGCAGCCGTGTTACTGTGCCTGCCATTGGCGTGACAGGAAGCGTTGGAAAGACAACGACAAGAGAGATGATTGCTTATGCGCTTTCAGCAGAAAAGAAGGTATATAAGACACAGAAAAATTATAACAGCTCTGTCGGTCTTCCAATCACCATGTCTTTGATGAGCAACGACTATGATATTGCAGTTTTAGAGCTAGGAATGAATGTTCCTGGAGAGCTTGGCACTATAAGTGAAATTGCGCAGCTTAAGATGGCAGTTCTTACAAATGTAGGAGTTGCTCATATTGAGTTTTATGGCTCACAGGAAGCAATCTGCCATGAAAAGTATACGATTTCAAAGGGCTTTGGAAAAGAGGGTCTTTTGATTGTAAATGGAGACGACGAATTGCTGTATAAGTTTAGAGAGTCTACAGGTTATCCTTATGTTTTGTACGGAACAAAAGAGTATTGTGATTATAGAGCAGAGGATATTCATATGGAAAATGGCCACTATGCATTTACGTTTGTACATAACGAAATGCGTGTGCCAGTTGTATTGTCTGTTTTGGGACAGCACAATGTTTTAAATGCGACAGCAGCACTTGCGGCAGCCCCAATCCATACGGCACCTGCGGCGTACCCGGGACAGGGCGTATTCACACAATACGATGCTGACTCAGGACAGGATTCATTCGCACCATATGCAATAGGACCAGGCCTCAACAACCTCTCCACCCAGGATGACTATGCTGCTTACCAATGGGCCTTTAAGAACGACGGACAGGTACAGAAGATTGAGCGGAAGCTGGATATAAAGACAGTGGAACCCATTATCCGGACAGATGAGAACGGAGTGGACACCATATCCCTTCCGCCTCTTGGACCCAGCAACTTTAAGGCCAGCACCAGTGACGCGGTAAAGGGGATTGATATCAACCTACAGCCTGCCTGGGAACTTTATAATCAGATTGAGAACAAATAACCATTAAAAATATTATAGATGGAATATTCTTTTTATGATTTTTTAAAGCTCATAGGCTCATTGGGACTCTTCCTCTACGGAATGAAAATCATGAGCGAGGGCTTACAAAAGGTCGCGGGTGATAGATTGCGAAGTATTCTAACGGCAATGACCACCAACCGGGTAACGGGAGTTCTAACAGGAGTGTTGATTACAGCCCTTATCCAGTCTTCTTCAGCAACGACGGTGATGGTCGTTAGTTTCGTGAATGCCGGGTTACTTACACTTGCCGAATCCATCAGCGTTATTATGGGTGCCAACATCGGTACTACTGTAACTGCTTGGATCATTTCAATTTTCGGATTTAAGGTCGATATGGCTGCTTTCGCTCTTCCCCTCTTAGCCATTGCCCTCCCGCTCATCTTTTCTGGAAAAAGCAACCGCAAGTCCATCGGTGAATTCATTTTTGGTTTTTCTTTCCTTTTCATGGGGCTCTCTTATCTGAAAGCAAACGCCCCCGACCTGAATGCCAATCCGGAAATGCTTGCCTTCGTACAGAACTACACGGATATGGGATTCTTTTCCATTATTCTGTTCTTGCTCATCGGTACAATATTGACCATGATTGTGCAAGCCTCTGCAGCTACCATGGCAATCACATTAATTATGTGTGCCAACGGCTGGATCAGCCTGGAACTGGGAGCAGCACTCGTATTGGGAGAAAACATCGGAACGACTATCACGGCCAATCTTGCCGCACTTACAGCCAACACACAGGCTAAGCGGGCAGCATTGGCCCATTTTGTTTTTAACGTGTTTGGGGTCATTTGGGTATTGATTGTCTTCCATCCTTTCATGGATCTAGTAAACTGGGTAGTAGACACCTTCTTTCAAAGCAGTAATCCAGAGGTTGCTATTTCCTACAAGCTATCTGCTTTCCACTCTATCTTCAATATCTGTAACGTATGTATCTTGATATGGGCAGTTAAACTGATTGAACGTACCGTATGTGCTCTTATCCACCCCAAAGAAGAGGACGAAGAGCCCCGTTTGCGGTTTATCACCGGTGGTATGCTTTCTACCGCTGAACTTTCTATCCTTCAGGCACGTAAGGAAATCCATCTTTTCGCAGAACGTACCCACCGGATGTTTGGCATGGTGCAGGATCTGTTGCATACGGAAAAGGATGACGATTTCAATAAGCTGTTCAGCCGGATAGAGAAATATGAAAATATCAGCGACAATATGGAACTTGAAATAGCCAACTACCTGAATCAGGTATCCGAAGGCCGTTTGAGTTCTGAAAGTAAGTTACAGATACGCGCCATGTTGCGTGAAGTGACAGAAATTGAAAGTATTGGCGACAGCTGCTATAATCTGGCACGTACCATCAACCGGAAACGTCAGACTAATCAAGACTTTACCGAGAAACAATATGAGCATATTCATTTCATGATGAAGCTGACTAACGATGCACTTGCCCAAATGATTGTGGTAGTAGAAAAACCGGAGCATCAGAGCATTGACATCAACAAATCCTTCAACATCGAAAACGAAATTAATAATTATCGTAACCAACTGAAGAATCAGAATATTCTGGATGTGAACAACAAAGAATATGATTATCAGATGGGAGTTTACTACATGGATATTATCGCCGAATGCGAGAAACTTGGCGACTATGTAGTGAATGTAGTGGAAGCCAGCAGTGATGTGAAAGAGAAAAGAGCTTCTTAACAGATAAAATAAAGAATAAAAAAGGAGAATCAGTAGTATCAATACATACCTGATTCTCCTTTTTATATCTAATAGTATCTTTTATAAAATCAATTATATACGTATGATTCAGCCAAACGCCAGAACAATGTAGATTCCGGAACAGTAGTTGTACGAAGCACTTTTGCAGTCCCGCCTTCCGAGGCCGGATTTATATTGGCAAAAATATTCCATCCCTTATAAAAAGAGCAGTTACTATAATAGTATGATTTGTCACTGCCTGTCAATGTAAAAGAACGGTCGGCATACTGATAACTCACCAATGTAGCTTTTCCGGCAGAAGACCCTTTACCTGACCAGTTGGAAATAGCAATTCGCCCCACCCTTTTATCTCCATTAAAAACAAAGAAATCTCCTAACGTCGCCACAAGAGCGTCCGCATCATCTGAGGTTCCGGTCCAGTAACCACCCATACCATTACGCTGGTCTACTGTCTGAAGCTTTTCCGAAGAAAAACTAGTGGGAAGTGTCATTACTATTTGCCCGTTCTCATAAGGAAAGCTAAGAGTCTCAATCACTTGCCAATCAACACCCGTCACTTTCACCTCAACCCGGTCAAATGTGAAGTCCGCAGGTATATTCTGTATATCTTTTACTACAAGCGTGCTATAATTCGGAACATCCGGAGCAGGAGGTTGCTCTTCATTCTCATCGTCGCTACAACCAGCCATCAAAAGGCTGAATATCAATAATACAAAGATTACAGGGTATGATAGATACCTTAGATCGGTTATGACGGTTGCTCTATTATACATAACTTCCGTTTTTTGCATCAAAGATATCACATTTATAATCAGCAGAATAATTTCCAACCATAAAAATAAAAAATGACCGGGTATATATTTATACACCCAGTCATTCTCCTCTTAATAATTCTCTCTCTTGGTTTTATCCTTCGTACGGTTCAAAGTCTTCTTTTCCGACTCCACATAATGGACAAGTCCAATCATCAGGAATATCTTCAAATGCTGTTCCTGGTTCAATTCCGCTTTCCGGATCTCCTTGTTCGGGGTCGTAAATATATTCACAGACCGTGCAAATGTACTTTTTCATAACGTTCGTATTTTTAAATGGTTTTCTGAATAATATAACACAAATAGCTGGATATTTGTTCAACACTATTTTCCAAACTAAAGAAAAAAGCTATCTTTGTAGTCATATTATCAAGCTAAAACAACAATATTATACTATGCTTATAGCACTATTGTCAACTTTAATAGTTTTATGCGCAGTCCTACTAATCAGTTTTTTATGGGAACGTAGGAAATGTCTGCGGATGCAACAACGATTGTTCCGTGAATCCAGAAAGTTGGAACGCACCAGCCATATTGCCGGCGCCATCTTGAAAAATGTGCATGCCTTTATCCTATTAATAGACAATGATTTCAAGGTACTGAAGACTAACTATTACCAAAAAACCGGAACCAGAAAAGGAACAGAAGAGAAAAGAGTGGGCGACTTGTTGCAATGTCGCAATGCATTGGCAGCCGAAGGAGGTTGCGGCACACATAGTTTCTGCGGTTCTTGCCCGATACGTACCGCCATACGACAAGCTTTCGAACAGAGGCGAAACTTCACGGATCTTGAAGCCACTTTATCCGTAGTTACATCTGATAATACTACCGTGGAATGTGATGCAGTAATATCCGGTTCTTACTTCCTTCTGAATGAAGAAGAGAACATGGTAATCACCGTACACGATGTTACCCGCCGAAAACAAGCTGAAAAGGAGTTACGGCTAGCCAAAGAAAAAGCAGAAAAAGCCGATATTTCAAAATCTGCCTTTTTAGCCAACATGAGCCATGAAATCCGTACCCCTCTCAATGCTATTACTGGATTTGCAGAGGTATTAGGCAGTGCAACTACAGAAGAGGAAAAGGCCCAATATCAAGAAATCATAAAAATGAATGCCGACCTCCTGATGCAACTGGTCAACGACATTCTCGATATGTCAAAAATCGAAGCCGGAACATTAGAATTTGTGCAGACAACAGTTGACGTCAATCAGTTACTTTCAGATTTACAACAACTTTTTCAAATGAGAGTCGATGACGCCGGAGAAAATATACAAATCATAGCGGAATCATCCCGTTCTTCCTGCATGATTCAAACAGATCGGAACCGGGTGGCACAAGTGCTTTCAAACTTTGCCGGCAACGCCATTAAGTTCACCCATAAAGGTAGCATCCGCCTCGGCTATGAAACTAGAGATACCGAGCTTTACTTTTATGTCAAGGATACCGGAACCGGAATTCCAGCAGAGAAATTACCGGATGTATTCGAGCGCTTCGTGAAACTGAATAAAGATAAAAAAGGAGCCGGACTGGGACTCTCCATATCTCAAACTATTGTCGCCAAACTTGGCGGTCAAATCGGAGCGAATTCCGTAGAAGGTGAAGGCTCTACATTCTGGTTTACAATTCCTTATCGGTCATGTGGTAAACCACGCTAACAAATTCGACTTCATAAAAAGTTTTAATTAAACATTCTATCACAATTTTATGTTGTATTTTTGCGGTTCAAACTAAACGCATGTATCTGCATGAGTACAAATAAAAATGACTATTATCATTTAGGACTTACTGATGACGAAGTCCTACAAAGCAGGGAGAAAAATGGTATTAACCTGTTAACGCCCCCCAAGCGTCCTTCTCTCTGGAAACTTTATCTGGAAAAATTTGAAGACCCGGTTGTCCGTGTATTATTAGTAGCAGCCGCTTTCTCATTAATTATCTCCATCATCGAAAACGAATATGCCGAAACAATCGGAATCATAGCCGCTATCTTATTGGCTACCGGAATCGGTTTCTTCTTCGAATATGATGCCAGTAAGAAGTTCGATCTGCTGAATGCAGTCAATGAAGAAACTCTGGTAAAAGTGGTCCGAAACGGACGCGTACAGGAAATCCCTCGTAAAGACATAGTGGTAGGTGATATCGTCATTCTGGAAACAGGTGAAGAAATTCCCGCTGATGGAGAGTTGCTGGAAGCTATTTCTCTGCAAGTGAACGAATCCAATCTGACGGGAGAGCCTGTTATTAATAAAACTACTGTAGAAGCTGATTTTGATGAAGAAGCGACTTATGCCTCCAATCTGGTGATGCGTGGCACTACAGTGGTGGATGGACATGGTACCATGCGCGTGCTGCATGTGGGAGATGCTACTGAAATCGGAAAAGTAGCCCGGCAGAGTACAGAGGATAACCTCGAACCCACCCCGCTGAACATACAGCTCACCAAACTCGCAAATCTAATCGGAAAGATAGGTTTCACCGTTGCCGGTCTGGCTTTCCTTATTTTCTTCGTGAAGGATGTAGTGCTATATTTTGATTTCGGTTCGCTGAACGGATGGCATGAGTGGCTTCCGGTTTTCGAACGGACACTGAAATATTTTATGATGGCAGTTACGCTGATTGTAGTAGCTGTGCCTGAAGGATTGCCAATGAGTGTCACGCTTAGTCTGGCATTGAACATGCGTCGTATGCTTTCCACCAACAATCTGGTGCGGAAAATGCATGCTTGCGAAACAATGGGAGCCATCACCGTGATTTGTACGGATAAAACCGGTACACTGACTCAAAATCTGATGCAAGTGCACGAACCCAATTTCTATGGTATAAAAAATGGCAGTGACTTGTCTGATGACGATATTAGCGCACTTATCGCAGAAGGAATCAGCGCCAATTCAACAGCTTTCCTTGAAGAATCAACCAATGGAGAAAAACCCAAAGGCGTAGGAAATCCAACCGAAGTGGCTTTATTACTCTGGCTAAACAAACAGGGAAGAGATTACCTGCAACTCCGCGAACAAGCTCATGTTCTCGATCAACTCACCTTCTCTACCGAACGGAAATTCATGGCAACTCTTGTTGAATCTCCATTGATCGGCAAAAAAATACTTTATATAAAAGGAGCTCCTGAAATTGTTTTGGGTAAGTGTAAAGAAGTTGTTCTGGATGGACGGCAAGTGGATGCGGTAGAGTATCGTTCTACAGTGGAAGCACAACTGTTGAACTATCAGAATATGGCTATGCGTACACTTGGATTTGCATTCAAGATTGTCGGAGAAAATGAACCGAACGATTGCACGGAACTAGTTTCAGCCAACGACCTCAATTTCTTGGGAGTAGTTGCCATCTCCGACCCGATTCGTCCGGATGTACCTGCTGCGGTTGCAAAATGTCAGTCTGCAGGTATCGGCATCAAGATCGTGACCGGTGACACTCCGGGAACTGCCACAGAAATCGCACGCCAGATAGGTCTTTGGAACCCTGAAACTGATACGGAACGAAATCGAATCACCGGTGTCGCATTTGCCGAATTGAGCGATGAAGAAGCACTGGACAGAGTGATGGACTTAAAAATCATGTCCCGCGCCCGTCCGACAGACAAACAACGTCTGGTACAACTGCTTCAACAAAAAGGAGCAGTGGTAGCTGTAACCGGAGACGGAACGAATGACGCTCCGGCTTTGAATCATGCCCAAGTAGGTTTATCGATGGGTACAGGTACTTCTGTAGCCAAAGAGGCTAGTGATATTACATTGCTCGACGACTCTTTCAACAGTATCGGAACCGCTGTTATGTGGGGACGTTCACTGTATAAGAATATCCAGCGTTTCATCGTTTTCCAGCTAACGATTAACTTTGTGGCATTGCTTATCGTTCTGCTAGGCTCCGTAATCGGTACGGAACTTCCGCTGACTGTAACACAAATGTTATGGGTGAACCTGATTATGGATACTTTTGCCGCTTTGGCTCTTGCCTCTATTCCACCCAGCGAAACGGTGATGCTTGAGAAACCTCGTCGCAGTACCGATTTTATTATCAGTAAGGCAATGCGGTCTAATATAATAGGTGTGGGCTCTATCTTCCTCATCGTATTGCTCGGAATGATTTATTATTTCGACCACAGTACGCAAGGAATGAATGTACACAACCTGACTATTTTCTTCACCTTCTTTGTCATGCTGCAATTCTGGAATCTGTTCAATGCCCGTGTATTCGGTACTACCGATTCGGCATTCAAGGGACTTTCCAAATCGTATGGGATGGAGCTTATTGTACTGGCTATTCTTGCCGGACAATTCCTCATCGTACAATTCGGTGGAGCCGTATTCCGCACGGAACCGCTCGACTGGCAAACCTGGCTTCTTATTATAGGCGTTTCGTCCACGGTGTTATGGGTTGGAGAACTTGTTCGCCTTGTTCAACGTATTATTCACAAAAAAGACAGAAATGAAAAGTAAAGGAATAAAAAACCTTCTTATTGATTTGGGTGGTGTACTTATCAATCTCGACCGCCAACG
>ENA-UPXC01005399-UPXC01005399.1-human-gut-metagenome-genome-assembly--contig:-NODE-5399-length-10582-cov-42.804284_pt1 | contig 10582 bp, 21 predicted proteins | sample MGYA00250047_ERZ773371 | MGnify/ENA primary metagenome ERZ773371 (study PRJEB29103, sample SAMN06111975) | human gut metagenome | biome: human gut; feature: ankylosing spondylitis patient; material... | reverse complement strand
GCAAATCCTCCGTTTTCCGGTAATCAGGATATAGAGCATGTCAGGCTTATGTATGATCGATTGGAAGAAGGCGGCACACTTGCAGCAATAACCAGCCAACACTGGAAATTCGCTTCGGAAAAGAGATGTATCGATTTCCGCAACTGGCTGAAAGAAGTACATGGAGAAGTGTTTGAAATCAGCGCAGGCGAGTTTAAAGAGAGTGGCACTTCTATTAGTACAATGGCGGTAGTTATAAAAAAATAATTCAAAACAAATTAGATATGAAACAGACAGTAGAAGAAGCAGCAAAAAAATATTCCAATGATTGCAGAAACAGGCAGCGTCATTGTGAACCGTACTGCATTGTTGACTTTATTTCTGGTGCCGAATGGCAGTCGAAGCAATCGCCTTGGATAAGCGTGGAAGAACGGTTGCCGGAAGAGAGTGGATATTACTTTATTACTGATGGTGCTGTTGTTGAGAAAGTTTATTTCTTTAAAAAATGGAATAAGTTTGCAGAACTCGGAGAATATTCTCACCTGTTCTACGATGAAGGCGTAATAAAAGCATGGCTTCCTATCCCCTCTTTCGATGAGATACTCGAAGCCAACAGGGATGTACTTGAACGAATTAAAGAGAAAGGAGATTGAATATGGAAATAAAGAACGGAATAATAATAGACGGAGTGTTGCATGAATTGTGCGTTGGAATATGTGATGAGTGCTCATTACAAAATGAGTGTGATGATAGTTCAGAAATCATTTGCGATATAGCTTATGAAAACCCAAACATGGACCAATGCTTTGTCAATCGTGGGAAAGTAACAGATATTAAAACAGAAAAGGAGGAATAAATTATGTGTAATTCAATAGAATGGGGCAGATGCGAAATATGTGGAAAAGAAACCCAGTTGGAACGTACTTATTTTTACTATCCAATTCATTGTGAATGTTGTGGCAATAAGGAAAACAGACATTTTGAAATGATAAGACATTGTAAAAAATGTCCTGCCCCTATGCCTAAAGAAATACATCCACTATGTAAGGCAATGGACGGTAAGACTTATCATGCGAGTGTTTCCAATATGCTTCCCATTGATATTCATGGAGAGTTTATTATAAATGAGCGAATAATTAAGGAGGAATAACTAAAATGGATATAGTACCTATTATAACAAAAGATAATCTTTCTAAGAAACAGATAGAATATCTGCAAAAGCAGCAAACAGAATATAAATTAGTCAATAGGATTAAGAAGAATCCGGGACATATCTTGTTCTCTTTTAATCGAAAAACAGGGGAAATCAAGAGGGCTTCTATTATACACAAGGTTGCTATTGGTTTGAATGGGCTTCCTGTAACCAAAGCTGAAACGGTTATAGAACCTGATTGCTATTACGACCAAGCCTTGAATGAAAAGAATTTTAGAAAGAAATTGAAGAGAATTGGATTGTTAAATGTTTAAACAATTTGAAAACAAGTAACTATGGGATTTACAACACCGTGTTTTATACGCAAAAACACACCGGAGCTTCGGAGAGAGCTGGAAGAATTGGGATATGAAATACTTAATTCTGGTAATACAACCTTAGATGCATATAATTATGACGGCAATGGAAGTCATAAAAGCATTGAAGAAGGAAGAGCAATCATAACATCTTATGGGAATTTATATGGGGTGATATATGATATAGATACCGTAACCAAGAAAGGAAGGATTGATTGCGGAACGAACGAGGAACTTTTCCTGGCTATCGCTGCATTGAGGGATGATACAGACAAGAACCAATGGTTTACGGATGGTGATAAATGGATTCTGTGTCCTGAAATCAAGTTCTCTACTTATTGGGTTTACTATCATATTGATGTCAATACGGATACCGTTCACAAGGCTACCGTAAACGAACTGATTGAACATTTTAAAATAAAGGAGGAATAATGAAAGCAAAGTATTTTAAAAAGATAAGAAGCCAAGTAAAGTGGTATAAGGTATCATATAGAGATAGTTTATTTTTTAGTTTTAGCGATGAGAAAGAAATATTGGCTAAATCTCCTGAAAATGCTTGTGTCAGATACCATAAACGTACTGGATGTTTTGTTAACAAATATAATCCCAATAATATTACACAATATAGTGAATCTCTTTCAAGGTTCAAGGTATGTATAGGTAAGAAAGTAATGTATTTCGATTAAATATGAAAGCAAGAATAAAAAGAAAAATTCAAAAAAGACCATTCCTATATAATGTAGGACAAGTTTTTAAGGCTTGTGATTGGATTACTAGTATTCAACGTGGAAATATGGTTTGGCGTAGGTATCGTTCATTTGGTACTATTATTAAATCAGAATTTTAAATATGAAAGCAAGAGTAAAATCAACAGGGGTTTTGGTGGATGTAACTCCCCAATTAAACATCAACTCTCAACATAGCAGAGATTATTTATATGTATGTGATAACATGGTATTCAAGGAATGCGAACTTGATTTTTCAGCTATCGACTGGGAACAGCGTAGATACGAATTGGCGAAAGCTGCCATGCAAGGGATTTTAAGTGATAAAACAATAGTTGGTTACGCTAGTTCGGAAGCAGATTACAAGAAAGGAGAGAAACATACAATACCTATAAGCATTGCTCGGTTTGCAATTGTTTGTGCTGATGCTTTAATTAATGAATTAAAATGATAAAAGTATTAAGAAATAAAACTCCTATCGCTCGCAAAGAGCATAGATGTGAATTTTGCGGTGAAGTAATACACATTGGAGAAAAATATAACAGACAGACCAATGTTTGTGATGATCGTGTTTATGATTGGGTTAGTCACTATGATTGCTCCCAATTAGCCTGTGAACTTAACATGTTTGATGATTGTGATGAAGGTCTTGACGGTGATGGGTTTATTGACAACTTGAATCAGTATGTTTATGACAATCATTATGATGATAAAATAGATGATATTGCGAAAGATTGGCAATTATCACGCTATGAACTTGTAAAGAAAGTGTTGAATGAATTAAAAAAGAAATAGTTATGACCGAAGAACTTGTAACATTAGAAACAGCGAAGCTGCTAAGAGAGAAAGGGATGTTTACAGATATAGAATTTCCTCCGCAATCCGTTGCCCAGAAGTGGTTACGTGAAACCAAAAATATTCATATATGTGTATATAACTGTGCTTGTGGCTATGGATACGAAATATCTAAAGCTGACAATGGAACTCATATAACTAGTTCTGTTTATGAAGGAACAAATGACGGAGGAAAATGGGATACCTACGAAGAAACACTTGAAGCAGGATTACAGGAAGCATTAAAACTGATATGATTATGGAAATAGCAGAATCAATATTTAAATTCATCCTTGCCTCATTAAATGTTTGTGCTCTGGCATTTACTTTAATTTTGGTAAGCAAGTGGCATATACGCATGGAGAATAAGCTGGATGAGATAGAAAGATATGTCCGTCATGTGTCAGATCGTAACGATATTGTTTACATTAACCAGCTTTCGGAATTGCAAAGACTGTTGATAAAAGAGGAACGGTATGAGGAAGCTGGAAAGATTGGGAAAATAATCAAGGATGAAGAAATTAAATTAGGAATAAGGAAATGAGCAATATTAATTTGAACGAACTACGGGATCGATCTTATAAGACAGCTTGTGATCACGGTTTACATGATAAAGAACTTTTAAGAAAATGAATTAAATGACAAGTTTTGTTTTTATTCAGATTTTTTGTAACTTTGAATTATAATGTTTCCGTGTAAAGGGGCACGGTACGTTCTTCGGACGAAAAGACTTTTATGGGAAAAAAACTCGTAGCAAATAGAGAAAATTTCTGCCATTATTATATGGAAACGGGTAATGCTACAGATGCATATCGGAAAGCTTACCCTAATAGTATTGGATGGAAGGATGGGGTCGTTAGTAAGCGTGCATTTGAATTACTGAGAAATCCATCTGTCGCATCCCGTGTAAATGAATTGCAGGCTGATATCTTAAAAAAGTCTGATATGAAGAAGGAAGATGCATTGCGCTTCCTTACAAATGTGGTAAATGTAGACCCTATAGATCTTCAATTAAAAGGTAAAGATACGTTTATTGTCCGTTCTCTTGATGATATACCAAAACCAGTCCGATGTTGCATCCAATCGATTAAGAATACTCAATATGGAGTAGAGATACGACTATATAGCAAAATAGCCGCCATTACACAGATAAGCAAGATGCTTGGATGGGATGCTCCAGTAAAAAGTGATGTCAGTACCAATGTGCGCATGATAATTGGGGACGAGCAATGATAGAGATGGTGTTCTCGTATAAATTGTTTAATCCCCTGTTTTGGCATATCCGTGAGGCGATGCATGACAAGGATATCCGGTATATTATAAACAGAGGTGGTTCTTCATCAGGGAAATCTGTATCTACGACACAATCCGTGTTGTTGTCTGTATTCTCCGGAGAAGGTTCAGCTCTCGTTGTGAGAAAAGTTGGAGCTAGTCTTAAGAATACGGTATATGAAGAGTTTAAGACCCAAATGAAAGCTCTTCAATTGAGTCAGTTTTTCGCTCCAAAGGAAAATAATATAACCTGTATAAATGGTTGCAAAATCGATTTTACAGGATTGGACGATCCCGAGAAGATAAAGTCTATCACAGGATATCGCTGGATAGTGATGGAAGAGGCCACTGAGTTTGAATATGAGGATTTCACACAGATACGTTTCCGCCTACGAGGAAAGGAGGGCCTACAGATTATATGCAACTTTAATCCAGTATCAGAGGACTCGTGGATAAAAACCAAGATCCTTGATACATACGAGTGGGATGAGCATCCGAATGATTTGTACGGGAAAGTAAGATATCCGATAAAAAGGAGTTTATTACCTAAGGATTATAGCCGGATATTAGGAAAGAGATATAATAAATCTAGAATGATAGCTAATGAGCGTACGGGAAAAATGGAAAGATATCCATCGGATACGGTAGAGCTGCATTCTTCGTATAAGAACAACTTCTGGGTAGTAGGTTCTCCGGACGGGAAGTATGGATACTATGACAGACAGACGATATCTAATTACCAATGGTACAAGGATCATGATTATAATTACTACAGGGTATACGCATTGGGAGAATGGGGAAGCATTAAGACAGGAGGAGAGTTCCTGTATGCATTTGATTCAAACAAACACATAAAAACGACACACTACATTAAAGGGATGCCGGTTCATATATCAATTGATAACAATGTGCTCCCTTATATTTCAATATCATTTTTCCAAGTGGATGGAAGTAGTATAAGGCAGTTTAACGAGATATGCGCCAGTGATCCGTTCAACACGGTAACACAGGCTTCAAAAATGGCGGTAGATTACCTGAAATCAATAAAGTATAATGATATGCTGTATCTGTACGGAGATGCTTCGACAAGAAACGGGAACACTATAGACGAAGAGAAGAGATCGTTTCTTGATAAGTTCGTAGAAGGGCTGGAAAGCGATTACCATGTTGAGGAAAGGATACCGGCTTCTAACCCGTCCGTACCAATGTCAGGTGAATTTGTAAACTACATGCTCGATGGAGGCTCGGGAATGTCATTTTCGGTAGATGATGGATGTAAAAACTCGATAGTCGATTATAACAATGCCAAGAAGGACGTTAATGGAGGGGTGTTGAAAAAAAGAGTAAAGGATAAGATTACAGGACAGTCTTATGAGAGATACGGTCACTTGGTGGATTGTCTGCGATATATTACCGTATGGGTATTCAAGGATGAATATACTCGTTTCTCCTTGAAAAGGAAACGAAGTAAAATTAAGCAGGAAAATAAAGATATGAGATATTATGATATATCTAAAAATATTCAGGGAACAAGACTTGTATATGTTCTTCCCGAATATGCCGGAAAGTTTATTATGGTTTCATGTTATGTAAATGAGCGAATATATATCGATAATGTGACATATATAAGTTCATTTGATGAAAATGTTCTTCTGTCATTTTTAGAAGGGATATCTCCTGCGGAGATCTTGTTTGAAAGTGAAAAAAATTATTTCCCTATAGCACGGGGCTTAAGGGATAGATATGATGTCAGAATCATACATAAAAATATGGGAGCAGACGCTAGGATATCTGCTTTTTTGGATTTTATCAAAAATAATATGATGTTCCGTTCAGACTATGACAAGATACCGCAATACAATGAGTTTATGGATGGAGTATTGGACTATAATGGTTCAGATGATTGCGCTGCAATTTATTCTGTAGCAGCACTGTCTTATTACGTATCGAAAAAATATAATATATAATTGGTATATTTTTAAGATATATCAAAGCTTTGATAAAAAAACATCGGGTGTTATACAAAAAGTATTGGTATATTTTTAATATTTTCCTTCTCGTGGGTATTTTTAGGGTATTGCGAAATGATATGACTTTAATTTATCTAAACAACACGATTCAAAACGTGATTTTAAATATAGTTTTAATAAAAAAATAACCGGCAATTAATGCCGGTTACCGTGATAGTATCTTATAGCCTCATTGACATATAATGATACTGATTGCTCCTTATCTAAGATAGCAGCTACATCCTCCTCTATCGTGACAAATATTTTTCTTACACCTCTAACCTTGGGACGTCTTGGCACATCATTGCTGTCCAATATCCTATATATCGTTTGCTCAGGCTTTGAAGATAATAGCAAAGATATCAATTCTAAAACGAAATACAAAAAGAAAACTATATTAATTAGTTATAAGAAGCCAATATTGAAACAAAAACCAATCTTCTTAAAAAATTGCCATTAATGCAATATTTTTTACTTGCAAAATGAATGAAGAGAATTAATAGAACGGCAAGACTGGCGAGTTTGTATATTTATTGACAGGAAACGAATGTTATGGAATGGGATCGGAAAAACAAGTATAAAACAGATAGCTTTTATAGATTTCTACTGCCTGATGTATTTTTCCGGGGATTTTTGAGATTTTATTTGATTTTGTTTTACATTTCTACTTTTAGAATACTTCTGGTTAGCCCTTGTCAGATCCTTGATAATCGTTTCATCAAACACCTCGGAATATATCTCTGTTGTCTTGACCGATGTATGCCCCAAGAGTTTTTGGACGGTGGTTATCGGAACTCCCTGATGTACTAATAGGGTTGCACAAGTGTGACGGCTGGTATGGTAGGTAAATTTCTTGCTGATACGCGCCATCCTTCCCAATTTCTGCAATGTCCGATTAGTGTCCGAATTGCAACCTAATGCAGCCAGTTGTTCGATGCTGTCGTATTTCCGCATTATACCCAGAGCCTTCCCGTTAAACAGCAGATATAGCGGAATATTGAGTTTTACGCCTGTTTTGATGCTATTCATAACTAGCCATTCCTTTCCATCAACTGTTACGAGATTTTTATAAGTCAATTGCTTGAAATCAGAGAATCTCAATCCGCAATAGCAGCAGAAGAGAAATGCATCCAGTATGTGCCGGCTGTTGTTCTTCCTGTCCGGCAGTTCAAGATTCTCCAGTTTCTCCAAGTCTGCGGGCATCAAGAAGTTATGTTCCTTCTTCTCTTTCTTGATCTTGAACTTACGGAAAGGGTATGCCTCCTGTAATATATAACCTTCGTTTATTGCTTCGTTGACCAATGTACGAAGTATTCTCATGTGCTTTCCGACTGTGTTTACTTTCAAATTCTTGTTTCGCAAAAATGCGTCAAACTCCTTTAGAAACGTATAGTTTATATCGGTAAACTCTATCACGTTCCGAAATTCCTTCAAAGTGGCTACCGTGCCCAGCATGTTATCCTTGGTTCCCGGTTTCCTATCTGAATTCTCTATCGTTTGTATCGCAAACTTTAAAAACGACACAACTGGTTTAATTCCCTTTTTTACAGCCTCCTTTAACGTGGAAAGGTTTGATTCAAGCCCTCTTTTCCAGTAGCTAAGTTCTATAGCCTGCAACTCCAGTATTTTTTCGTATAGCATTGCATTAAGCTCATTCGATTGCGGATGGTTGATAACTTGGGCACCATCCTTGCTCCAACACTCCGGCTTGAGATAGATGTTTGTTTTAAAATATGATTTCCGCTGGTTAAGATAGGCTTCAATCTGTACTAATGCGGTTCCCTGTCGGTTTAGTTTGTTTTGTCGGTTATAAACCAAACGGTATCTGATCTTCTCTAACATACTCAACTTTTTGTTTTAAAGTTAAAAAAATCCTCTGTATTTACAAAATAAACCACAAAAAATGCTTCTGGGAGAACTTCTGCCTACTGCAAGTAATGAGAAGAAAGGATTAATGCCAGCAGGAGGAGTTTCAAGAATCCCTTATTTTCGATACTCATCCGATAATGTGTATAAATTGGAGTATCCATTTTATGGCATTGTCGGTGGGCATTCAGACAGGACCAACACAACTTCTTTATATGTTATGGAAGTAGATCGAATTTATAAGATTTATGCTACATCTGGTAATACTATTTCTTTCAAAAAAGATAGTGATGGAAATGTTTATGCAAGTGGTGGCGATGGTGGCTTTAAGTTTTATGTTATCCCTTTCAATGGAAGGATTGTAGAAGTGTATAGCGGGGATATATCCAATTTTGAACAAATTAGCGTTCTATAATAGTTGACACTTTTTCTTTTATTGAAGCGACCTGGGAGGACTGATGAAGTTTTTCCCGATAAAAGGGGGTATAGAGCCCGGTACTGATTTAAATACGATTGGCGGAGCTGGAATATATAATCTTAGTGGGGAATATGCCAATGCGCCATTTTCGCAATCATGGGGTAATCTGATTGTATTGTCCGATGGTAGTAAAACTCAAATAGTTACAGAGTATACAGGATCAACTTTTTCTATTTTTGCAAGAGGAGATAATAGTAGAAAATGGTATAAAGTCAATCTTACAAAAGATATTTGATTACTACTATTCGTACAAACGAACTTGCAAAACGGTAGCACTGGGAGGACTGATTGGGATCGCTACGAAAGAAAATAAAGGCTTGAGCGATAGTGTTCAAGCCTTAAATTCTACGATTTATAATATTTCTACCGGAAATAAGGAAACTGCTTTGTTTAAAGTTTGTGATTATGGCAGTAATATTAATCATATATTACATATATATAGCTCACCTAATGGCACATTGGATAGTTGCAACTATATTCGTGTGATCTTATCAGATATATATATATTCGTAAATAAATTATTTGAAAAAGGATATAATAGTATCAGACTTTTTAAAGATAGAAATTCTTTTTATGTTTACGTTTATAGCAGTGTATGGACAAGAACCAAGATTGGGGTTTTTTCAGAGAACCCTGATCTCTTCTATTTCACAAACGTGACGGATGAAATCAGTATATCAGATTTGGAAGAAATCTCTATATCTTGAAAAATATAGCGGTTTATTCAGATATTTATTACCTTTGCACCGCACATGGCGTTGTGCATATCAGGATCGGGTGGCACCGGCTTGTATCGGACCACCCGTTTTTTAATCATGTCAAAGAAACGGTTTGCCAATTACTCCAAGTATTACTATGCCATTTCACTCGATATTTATATATAATTCCGTTATAATTATATAATTTCTGAACACAAACGATACGAGGATGGCCGATTACAACTAATATACAATTACGAACATATTCTAATTGTGAAGATTCTGATAATGCGTACATTCCGCTAGATTGCATAGAATCTAATTTGTCTTGAGATTCTATGCTTCTAACATCTCTATACCTTAACCACGTATCATTTATCCCTAACAGTCCTTCCAGCTCTCAAATATTGCTAAATTCTTGTCAAGATATAGGAATTTCGATTGCGCCGGATGGTAAATCTAGATTGTTTTCATGGCTTAGATTGAGCCCCCCATTCGTGCCAATGCACAATGTACTGATATACATGTATGCTGATGTTTTTACATAAACAATGGTTTTGTTCTCTTTTTTTTGATAATAAACATTAGTTAAATAGGTTCCTCTTTTTATCGAATTAACGGATAGACCATCGCTATATCCTGTTAATAAAACAACAGACGGAGATGAATTTTCATGGTTCTTAAATACTGAAATAAGCATTGATATTCCTGTTGTATCATTTTCAAATTCGGCAATTTTACAATACTTCTGCTGGTCTTTTTGATATGAAGTGGTCATTATTTGAATTGATGGCATCAATCCATCTTTTTCACTCGTTGCAACACCTATCAGTCCTTCCAGAAGTAGGAAATCAGACCGCCGTTGTTGTGATTTTCTCCCAAGAAGACCAATACCCATACCACATTCTACGTATATAGTAAGATCTATCACCGTAATATATAATTTGGATGCTTGAATCTTGTTCACTACCTAAATTAATATATAAGGAAACCAATAGACCCCATGATCCGTTATCTATAGGCGTATTGGTTGATCCTTCTAGGATTCGTAGAATAACACTTTTTTTAATGGTGTTTAAGTCACCTTTAAACAGTCCTCCATCTCTTAACCACGTATCATTTATCCCTAACAGTCCTTCCAGTACTGAGGCATTGGCTTTCAACGCCTCACTTAATTCCATCTTTTCCATAATATTTTTTATTTACCAGTTT
>ENA-UPXC01005398-UPXC01005398.1-human-gut-metagenome-genome-assembly--contig:-NODE-5398-length-10583-cov-4.470588_pt1 | contig 10583 bp, 8 predicted proteins | sample MGYA00250047_ERZ773371 | MGnify/ENA primary metagenome ERZ773371 (study PRJEB29103, sample SAMN06111975) | human gut metagenome | biome: human gut; feature: ankylosing spondylitis patient; material... | reverse complement strand
ATTGCGCTTGAGCATCTGTCCGAGGGCTCTTTATCAAAGAAGGTGGAAGTGCCTTATGACTGCTTCAACGATTTCTACGAGGACCCGAACTACAGCGACCCGTCAAATGCGGCGATAGAGCCGCTGCAGGACAACCTGACATACAAGGACTGTCTGTATGCGCTTATGCTCCCGTCTGCCTGTGAAGCGGCAAACATTCTTGCCTATAATATAGGCGGAGGAAGCATCACAAAGTTTATCGGAATGATGAACGAAAAAGCGAAGGAGCTTGGTTGTACCGGAACAAACTTTGTGAACGCTCACGGTCTGCATAACGACAACAACTACACAACTGCGGAAGACCTGTATAAAATGACAAAATACGCATATGACAAATTTCCGCTGTTCAAGAAAATAACAAGCACCTATGAATATGAGATGCCGAAAAATGACGCTAACCCCAGCGGTTACTCGATATACAGCACTATCTCACTTCTTCGTCCCGGCAGTGTTTACGAATATGAATACGCATACGGCACAAAGACCGGCACTACGGACGAAGCCGGAAGATGCCTTGTTTCAGCCGCTAAGAATCAGTACAACTATATCCTTGTGACGCTCGGCGCACCGGTAAAGGACAAGAACGGCGAATACTATGACGACTGGTATTCGATGATCGACGCACTCAACCTCTACAAGTGGGCATTCACAAACTTTGAAATGGCTACCGTTGTAAATAAGGACGAGCAGATAACCGAAGTCAAGGTCGAAATGGGCGAGAGCGCAACGCACGTTATACTGACACCCGAAAGCGACTACACTGCGCTTATGCCGAAATCGGTAAAGGAATCGGGAGTGCAGAAGGTCTTTAAGGCATACGAAAGCGTACGGGCTCCCGTGAAAAAGGGCGATATACTCGGCGTAATGGACGTTAAATTCAAGGGCGAAACTATCACCACGATGAACCTTGTGGCAAACAACAATGTTGCCAGATCGGATGTGGAATATTATATAGAAAAAGCAAAGGACGAGTTCGACAAGCCGTGGTTCAAGGTTTCGGCTGTCGGAATAGTTGTACTGCTTATCTGCTTTATCGTTACAAGAACGATAGAAAACTCCAAGCGCAGAAAGCTGGCATCAAAGGAGAAGCGCCGCTTTGAAAGCTACGCTAAAAGACGCTGATGCAAGGTGTTAATATAATCTGCCTCGGCAGACTGAAGGAAAGTTATCTGAGAGATGCCTGCAAGGAATACGAAAAGAGGCTCGGAGGCTCCTGTGTGCTGAAAATATATGAGCTTGAGCCTGTCGCACTGCCAAATGAGCCGTCTGACAAGCAGATAGAGGACGCACTCGAAAAAGAAGCTGAAATGATCGAAAAGAAGCTGGCGAAGAACGCTCTTACCGTTGCTATGTGCATTGAGGGAAAGCAGCTTTCAAGCGAGGAGCTTGCCGCTAAGCTGAGCGATACGGCGGTGCAGGGAAAGTCGGCGGTGAACTTCATAATCGGAAGCTCGTTCGGGCTTGCACCGAAGATAAAGGCGATGGCTGATATAAAACTGTCGATGTCGAAGATGACTTTTCCGCATCAGCTTGCAAGGGTGATGCTTCTGGAGCAGATTTACAGGGCGTATAGTATTATTGCGGGGAAAAGGTATCACAAATAAACACCATAACAGTTTCAATGCGATTTCCATAAACGGGGGTGTACCATGTTCACAAACGACAAGTCGGCACTTTTGCAATCATTGCTTTTTCCTGTGTTAATTATTATATGGGGCATTGCACGCACTGTTACCGACTTTCTTTATGCAGGCGGAATTTCAGCGTTTACACGGCTTGACGCTTTGTGGCGGTATGTTTGCTTCGGAGCTATAATATGCAGTGTAATTGCAATAATTATAACACTCTGTGGAAAGGTCGATACGTCACGTTACTTTTTAAAAAGGCTTATAGGCACATGCGGACCGGTTGTTTTATACGGCGTTGCAATGAGCTTCGCCACAAGTATGCTTCCTGCCGTGTTCATCGGAATTGCGGGTATTGCTTATCAGATACTCAGAGTGCAGGACGATGATTCAAGTAAAACGGAGCGTGCGGTACTTATGCTGTCTGACCCGGCTATTCATCTTACGGTGTTCTGGGGGATCCAATGGGTATCTGAATTTGTTAAAACGGAATAATATAAGGCGGAACAGCATAAAAACCGTTCCGCCTTTTCTGTATATAATATGCAAAAGAAAAACCGCTTTGGTAATCAAAGCGGTTGGCACGCCAAGAGGGATTCGAATATAGTAAAGGCAAAGCTGGATATAATATTCAAGAAGTTGTTTACGGACGAGGGAAATCAGCATTTACTACAGGCTTACTTATCGGATACGCTCGGTATACCGTATGATTCGATAGAAAACCTCGTTGTACTCAATTCCGAGATAATGCCGGACAGCATAACCGAGAAATACAGCCGTATGGATATTCGTATGAAAGCCAATGGAAGACTGATAAACGTTGAAATGCAGATAAAGGACGAGGGCGATTACAAGGACCGTTCGCTCTACTACCTGTCTAAGCTGTACAGCGGACAGCTTAAAAGCGGAGAGGTGTACGGCTCGCTGAACCAGTGCATTTCGATAAATATCATCAACTTCAATCTCTTTGACTGCGAAAAATATCATTCATCGTTCTCAATGAGAGAGGACAGCAGAAACGAACAGCTTACGGATAAATTCACGGCTCATTACTTCGAGCTGAAGAAAATAGGCAAGAATATCGACAAGAACAACAAGCAGGAGCTATGGCTCAGACTTATCAATGCGGAAACGGAGGATGAACTTGATATGTTACAGCAGACAGGCGTAAAGCAGATACAGGACGCAGTAGTTGTACTGCATAAGATGAGTGCGGACGAAAAGACAAGAGAGCTTGCGGAAATGCGTGAAAAGGCTCTGCATATCGAAGCAACCGAAAAGGCACACGCAAGAGCCGAGGGCGAAGCAGTCGGACTTAAGAAAGGCGAAAAAAGAAAAGAAGCAGAAATGATCTCAAAAATGAGAAAAAGCGGACTTTCAGAAGAACAGATAAAAGCCATCTTAAACAGTTAAGGGCAATCTACCAATCCCACAAAGGAGGACAAAATGAAACGTACCCACACCATACTCACGGCAATAACGCTCATCAGCGTAATACTGACCAGTGCCTGCACGGCAGGCAATGCGAACAGCACAACGTCCTCCGTACCTGAAACGGCGGTTACAACGACCGCTCCGGCAGTGACGGGAACGGTAATGGATAGGATTGACGAGCCGAAAGCAGAAACAACTACTGCTCAGACAACAGCAGTAACTACCGCTGTCACTACAAAGCCACAGGAAACAAAAAAGGCAGAAACGACAGTAGCTGCTACAGCAGCAGTCACAACAGCAAAGCCTAAGCCGACAACAACAGTAGCAACGACTAAGCCCGCACCCGAATGGACAGAAACAAAGGCAAGCGGTACAAAGTACGTCAACACAGACTGCTACAGCCGTAAGAAAGCTGTACTCGGTGCAGAAACCGTCAAGCTGTACAGCGTGAACGATAAAGTCACGGTAACAACCAAGACCGATACAGGTTATTTCAAGCTGAAGGATGGTACGTTCATACATAGTGATTATCTGAGCGACAGCAAGATTGTTATACAGACTACAACGACCGCAAAGAAAGCGGAAACACCAAAGCCTGCAACCACCACCACAAAGAAGCAGGAAAGCAAGCCTGCCGATGATAACTGGAGATTTACAAAGCAGGACTGTGAAGTTATATTAAAGGCTTGCGAAAAGTACGCAAAGGACAATGGTTACGGTTACTGTAAACCGTCTGACTTCGATACAGTCAAAGGCAAAGTATATCAGCATAGCAGTTGGGCTCAGGTATATGCTAATTCTCCTAAACCTAATTTCTTTTATGGATATACAAATACCAAAGAAGGAATGATAAATATACTATGTGGAGATATTCAACTTAATTACGAAGAAGGTTTAGGCGCTACGTGCATAGACTATTGCCTTGCAAGCGAATATTGCCAATGGGCAAAAGAACACTGGGGCATTGATATTAGCAATGATACTGCCTGCCAGGACTTGACGGCTTATGTATTCTTCCCGTGTTACTGATACCGTTTACAATTTAATATTCTAAGAGCTTTGAAAGTATAAATTCAAGGCTCTTTTTCTTTTCTGAATGTAAAATTTAATACGAAAATTCAAAGCAGCCTTTTCATAGGACTGCTTTTTTATATATACAAATACAAACCCAAGAAAGGAAATCGGTATGAAAAACAAACTCAGAAAAATGTTGAGCTTAGTTTTAGCTGTCGTTATTGCTATGTCGGCAATAAGTGTAAATACGCTTGCGGCTACAAGAATGAATATCGCAAACGGCTCAAATCAGAAGTTATATGTTGACTGGTACGGTTATTCATATAACTTCAACGGCAGACTGAACACAAGCACATACGGACAGATAATCAAGCTCAATGTTGGTAGCTCAACAGGACAGGTAGCGTATTGTATTCAGTCCTCAAAGGATGCGTGGACAGGTGATTATACCGCTCAGGATTATTACGATGATTTATCAAGAGCGCAGAAACTAAATCTCAAGCACGCACTTATTTATGGTTATCAGGGTACAACAAACTATGGCTACAACGCTGATACTGAACGTATCGCAACGCAGATTGTCATCTGGAATATCTGTGACGGTTGGTTCAACAACTTTGCCGAAAGCACGGCTGTCGGTATATTCACCGAGGGTATGTCAAGCTCTATGGCTACAAATGTCAAGGCTTGCTATAACAAGATCAAAGAGCAGATGTTAAGCCATACGACAATTCCGTCATACGCAGTAGGTAAAAAAGATACGCCAACAAAGCAGAAAATGACGACTAACAGCGATGGAACATTCACAATAACGCTGACTGATAGTAAAAATGTGTCTAAGTATTATGACTGGCAGACGGCAATTAAAAAATACAGCTATCTTTCGATAATTACAGACACCGAAGGAAAGCTCGTTATAAAGTCAACAAAGCCTATACCATCCGGCTCGGCTATAACGCTTACAGCTAAACGTAATTGCAGTAAGTATCAGAATAATATTGTTGATGTTGCACCGATGTATATGATCTCCGGCAGTGGCTCGCAGACTTCTGCGACATTCGTACAAGATTACGACCCGAGTGAAGCAAAAATTGCTATTTATTCTGACAGTTTAGGCACAGCTCAAATAAAAAAAGTATGGCAGCATAATAACGACAACTCGAGTACAAAAGCTGATAACAGCGACATTTATTTTACTGTAAAAAACAGCTCGGGAGTTGCTGTCAAGGCAACCGGTTCTGCGGGTAGCTATACTTATTCTGCAAGCGGATCTGTGAGCCAGTTCAAATTAAACTCAAGTAACACTTTTTTAGTAAAATCGTTACCTGCAGGAACATATACGGTATCTGAATACGGAAAGAATTCGGACGGCTCGATACCCTATTACACCCGAACAAGCGGTGCAAGCAAGACGGTAACCGTTACAGCAGGCGGTACGGGTACGGTCACTTTCACGAATACAAGAAATACCGGAACGGGCGAAGTAATAAAAACTTGGGTGGATACAAACGGTAACGCAATATCCGCAAACGCAAAAAATCAGCAGATATATTTCCGTATCAAGAACGCAGACGGCAAATATATCACCGTCAGTGGCACGAAGTACAGCGGCTCATATACGTTTACAGGAACATCGGCAACGGCAACATCGCTGTATGTAAATCCCGGCACGGGCAAGTTCGTTGTTTCGGATATGCCAACAGGCAAATATACCGTGTATGAGTACGGCTCACCGGATGGCTATACCGTAAACAAGGCTTCTCAGACGATAACTATCGCAAGCGGGAAAACCGCGTCTGTATCGTTTGTAAACAGCGAGGACAGCGGTACGGCTCAGATAAAGAAAGTATGGCTGTCCGATACAACTCTTACATCTGCTGAAAAGGCAAATCTTGAAAAGAACGTTACTTTTATGGTGCAGGACAGCGGCGGTAAGTTTATCAAGGTCACAGGCTCGGCAGGAGCGTATGTGTACGCAGGTACTCAGACTACCGCCAACAGCTTAAAGCTCAGTGGCAGTAAAATTAATATAACCAAGCTCCCGTTGGGTACATACAAGGTGACCGAAGTCAATAGCGCAAGGCATATACTTTGCTTGCGTTATCAATTATCCGTACTGTTTATCCGAAAGCTGTTACAGAAAATGTCAAAGCTGTTTTTCAGATTGATAATCAGCTGTTTACAGCAACCGGAACGAATATAATCAGTCCCGGTTGGTTTGCTGTTGATGCAACGCCGAAGGTAATCGGGTTGCCCGAAATCGTTAAGGATAACGATTATAAAGTTATCGGTTTCGATGTCAAAGAGGGACAAAATGAGCCACCGAAGTATTATACCGATGCTACACTGCTTACGGCAATGGAGCTTGCAGGTGATAATATAGAAGATGAACAAACTCGCAACTTAATTAAACTTGAAAAGCGTGGACTGGGAACTGCCGCAACACGTCAAGGTATCATTAAAGAGCTGTATGAAAAAGGCTATATTGCTCGTAGAACCAAAAAAACGGCAATATGATCAAAGGCATTATGCCAACAGAAAAAGGAATGTATATAATCGATGCACTTGAAAAGACGGTACCCGATATGCTGTCTGTTGATATGACCAGCGATATGGAAATGGAACTTGATAAAATTGCCCGTGGAAAGTCTGACGGAAATGATTTCTTGAATAATTACAAAAAGCTTGTAGCTAAATGGGTAGAGTTAATAAAAAACAGTGATACTTCTGCAATGGCAGGTAACACCCTTATTTGTCCGTTATGCAGTAAACCTTTAATTAAGAAAAAAGTAGGTTGGTGCTGTACAGGTTATTCCAAGGATAACCCGGATAGTTGCAGATTTTATATTGCAAATGAAATCTGCGGTAAAAAAATATCAGATGTAATCGCCAAAGAGCTTACATTGAAACGTTCGACATCTATCATCAAGGGCTTTACATCTCAGAGCGGAAAAACATTTGATGCGAAGCTAACAATCAAAGCAGATAATACGATCGGTTTTGAATTTCCCGAACGTCTTAAATGTCCTGTTTGCGGAAAAGAAATGATAAAAAGTTCTAAAGGATGGGTCTGCACCGGGTATAAAAACGGGTGTAATTTTTTTATAGCCGGAACTATATGCGGAAAATGTATTACAGACACGATTGCGACTATGTTATGCGCTAATAAGCGAACAAGAATAATAAACGGATTTACTTCAAAGTCGGGCAAAGCATTCTCAGCGGCACTTATCGTTAAAGACGGAAAAATCGACTTTGATTTTCCCGCACAATCACAAAAACGCAGTAAGTAGGTTTTACTATGAGCGTTCTTATAACAATTTTATTAGCTGTAATTATAACACAGGCATTCCGCATTCGCCGTCTGAAAAAAGAAATTATCAAGCGAGATACTGCCGATGAATTCAGTAGGCAATGGTACTGGATAGAAGATAAAAATAACAAGCAACGACAACCTCTGAAAAAGAGGAAATCGTTGCTTTCTTTTTTAAGGAGCTTTTTATGAGTTATTCTAAATCTAAACCAAGTAACTACGTTACAAAAGAGCAAATAGAGCGTGCAAGAAATGTAGATATGGTAGAATTTCTTGAAAGAACAGAAGGCTTCAGCGTAAAGAAAAGCGGTAACGGCTACCGTTGCGATGTTCACGACAGCCTTTTTATTACAAACGACCGAAAAGGGTGGTATTGGAACAGCCGTGACGAGGGCGGCAATAACGCTATTGCGTTTTGTATGAAAATATACGGACAAAGCTTTACCGAAGCCGTTAAATCGCTTTGCGGCGATATTCAAATGGAATATTCACCCAAATATAATACGAAAAAGAAATCGTCAGAAGAAAAAATCGAAGCTCATCGACTTATACTGCCTGAACAGGATCACAAGGAAAATGGACAGCGAAATTACAGCAATGTTATCGCATATTTGTGCAAAACCCGTGGACTGGAGTATAACATAGTAAATCAGCTGATCTATGACCGTAAGTTATATCAAGGTATCGGTTACAGCGGTCTTCAGCTTGTCGGGTATGACAGCTCGAACACACCGTTTTATCGCTTCAAAAATGATGTGCCTGAAAACGCACCGGAATATGTTACCGTTGAGCTTCAGGCACAGAAGCAAAAAGGTGAAAAGTATATCTGCGAAGGGTTCAGCAGTGAACATATACCTGAGCTTATCGAGCGTGGCATTACTAAAAAATATGTAAATATGATCGCCGTAAACGGCGACGGTATTATGTCACGCTATGCGTTTTGTCGTTCTGTATCTGATAGCTCTACATACCGTGTCGATTTGCCGGGAAGCGATAAAAAATATTCGTTTTCTTTACTTGGTACAAATAAGAATAAGCTGTATGTTTTCGAGTCTGTAATTGATATGCTGTCCTATGCGTCCTTTTACGCTATAAACAACGGACAGGACGCTTGGCAGCAGTTGACTATGCTATCGCTCGGCGGCAAATCAGATGTTGCTCTTGACGAGTTTTTAAAGAATAAGCCTATTGCCGAAATAACGTTCTGCCTTGACAATGATGATGCAGGTAAACACGCTACTGAGCAGCTTAGCGACAAGTATGCTCTGAAAGGATATGCTGTTTCAAAAGATATACCATTAAACAAGGACTTTAACGACGATTTAAAGGCGTTCAGAGCGTTGAATGAGAAAAATACTGTACAAGCAACAAAACCGCTTAAACGTTAAAATACAACAAAATACAAGGATGTGTGAAAATGAAAAGTTATTTTCTGCTGTCTAACTCGGTTATTACCTCAAACGAGCTGACGCATAACGAGTTTGCAGTTTATACATACCTGCTTTCTGTTTATTCAAATATCCGAAGCAAAGCAGGACACGAATATAAGCGTGTAAGACAGCAGACTATAGCTTCACACTGCGGTATAAAGTCTACGCAGACAGTATCCAAGATAACCGATAGCTTAATGAGAAAGGGCTACATTACACACATTTTAGCGGCTTACCGCAAGGATAATCGCAAGGGAACATATACATATGTTTTAAATCCCGAAAAGAATAAGGTGTCGGCTAACTATACGCGAATAGAACGAACTGTGTTCGGCAAAAGCTTAACAGCGATCGAATTGCGCTTATATATCCTTATTATTAAATCGCTTGACAGCAAGCTCGGTTACTGCTTTAAAAGCTTCAACGACCTTGCCGATGAGCTACGCATAAAGCGTGATACCGCTATGAAAATAATCAGCAATCTTGTCAATCTGCGTCTTATACGTAAACAGCGTAAAATGCGTTATGACAACAGCAAAGTTTATGCGGACAATTCATATAGTACAAAGGTTATCAGATTTATCAGGAAAAGAAATAAGCCCGGATCACACCCCGGGCTTATCTCATTTAAAAACATTCATAAGCACACTGATAATCCCACAATCACAGAATTAAACAGCCTGCGTAATTATAATAACGCTATCGGCGGCATTTGTCAAGTGGGTAAATGTGTTTATTGCATTGTTTTTTTGAAAAACAGGGGTAGCCCCCCGAATTTAAGGTCTATACAATACCCAGTTATACTACCTTCAGAAAGACAGAATATCTTTTATATACGAATATGATACTGCTATATTAAAGATATATGCGGGACTTTTTCAGATTTTGTTTGTCCTTCCGGATTAAGTTTTCTGAATTTTTCGGTATCGGACTTGCAGTATTTATCGTTGTTATACCGCTTGTATAATGGATTTATAGCTTTTTTATTTCTGAAGGTTAATTTTAAGATATTTTTGACCATTTTAATTAAAGGAGTTTCGTCATGAATATTGATAAATTCAAAACTTTAGAAAACAAACTTTCAGCTGCTTATAAAAACAATAATTTGCTTTTCATTGCAAATATTAATACAGCTGATGATTATGAACTCTTGACAAATTTACAAAAAGAGGATATGATTATTATAGCTGAAAAATATCAGTATGATATTTACAGAAAAATCGGCATAGGAATAATTTCACCTAAAGATATGTCATTTAACAGCTGTGCTTTGAAGTGCGGTTTTTCTGCCTGTTATCTTCATTTTGCTCATTTGTAGCTGCTGACTTTTTACTTTGTGTTTTGCTCAGCTCTACAATATCATATTAAAACCGTTTACCTATCTTCTCTACCGCTTTCTTTACGCCTTCACCTCCCGCAACCAATATCAAGCCTATGAAAATTATCACGGTGATAATGAGATTAGCAGGTGACGCGCTTCTCTCTGCGGTGCCTGAAAGGTACGGACATATCCATATCACGACAAAGCTTTCGCTGACAACGCAAAGCCCCAAGGGTAGAACAAATAACAGAATATTTACCGAAAAGGCGGTTATAAGATTAGCCGATAGCTTTGATACACACAGCATAAAAAAGCCGCAGGCGAGCATAGAGAAAAACCGTATCAGGTATACCCGAATTATGTATTGCAATATTGTTTCGTTTGTTTGCATACCGTAAAGTGCCGTA
>ENA-UPXC01005392-UPXC01005392.1-human-gut-metagenome-genome-assembly--contig:-NODE-5392-length-10592-cov-3.155207_pt1 | contig 10592 bp, 10 predicted proteins | sample MGYA00250047_ERZ773371 | MGnify/ENA primary metagenome ERZ773371 (study PRJEB29103, sample SAMN06111975) | human gut metagenome | biome: human gut; feature: ankylosing spondylitis patient; material... | reverse complement strand
ATTCAGGAGGGAAAATGGGATCTGATAGATCCTTTTTACAGGGACAGAACCCAGCGGGGGCCGGTTTTCAAGTGCTGGTTCGGGCATGATCCGGCCCGGACGGGCGGCTATGCCTACGCTTTTCTGCCGTGCCGCGACGCGAAACGGACCGAACGGTTTGCCCGGAATCCCTCCGTGCGGATACTTCGGAACGATGCCGGATGTCAGGCCGTCGAATACGGGAAAATATGCTGCGCCGTGGTTCACCGGGCCGGAGAATACCGCCTCGGCGGGCGGACGATCACGGCGCCGGAACCGGCGATCTACCTCCTCCGCGGCGGCCGGACCGAGGTCCGCAGCCTTCCGCCCCTAAACGGCGCTGCCGACTGAACGCCGGACGCCGGAAAACGAAAATCCCCGTAATCGTTTGATTACGGGGATTGCCAGTGCCCAGGACAGGAATTAATTTGTGAAAACATATGCAAATAACTAAAATTTGAATATATTTATAATATGTTGAAATATAGTATATTAAAATGATATACTATGAAATGTATTTTGTCTGTTTTTAGCTGTTTTGCAAAAATGCGGACACGGTGCGGACATGAAAGTATTGCTGTATTCGAATCTAAATCATATCTTTGTAGAGCATAAAATGAGGATGTATGGCAAAAGTTACATATGTTTTGGCGCAAGGGGAGAACAGCGCGGGAGAATCGCAAGTTAATTTCCGTGTCTATGTTTCCCGCGAATTGCGTGTACGTGTGCCGTCCGGCATTTGGGTCGATCGGAAACGTTGGGGAAAGAAAAACGATATCAATATTCCGAACATACCGGGGGAGGAGCGCGATGCGCTGTTGGCAAAGCGGGCGAAATTGAAAGAATTGGTCGATGTAATTGAGACCTCGGTCGAGGCGGCAGACGATAAATCGACCGTTACGCGCGAGTGGCTCGAAAAGTTGATCCGGCGCACTTTGCGGCCAAAGACGGCGACTTCCGTTGAGGAAAAGAAAATAGGCTTTTTCCCGTTGACGGATGAATACCTCGCTACGCATAAATTGTCCGAATCGCGTGTCAAGCATTTCAATGTCTTGGTGCGGACGTTGAAGCGGTATGAGTTGTATCGTAAACTGTCGAACCGACGGTTCGTGCTGGACGTACACACCGTATCTCCGACGACACTTGATGATTTCGGGGCATTTCTGATGAAAGAACCGGAGATTTTCGACGAACATCCGGAGTTGTACGACGAGGTGCCGTATGCCCGGCCGAAGGTGAGGAAGAATCTGCCTGTGAAGCGCGGCCCGTACCTCAATGCTGCGGGAGAAACGGTAATTCCCGGCCGTCCGAAAGAGCGGGGCATGAATTACGTTTCGGATATGTTGATTCGTCTACGGTCGTTTTATGTATGGTTAAATGATAACGGACATACCTACAATGATCCGTTCAAGCAGTACAAGATTGCGGAGATTGTCTACGGTACGCCTATCTATATTACGACCGACGAACGCAAACAGTTGGCCGAAGCGGATATGGGGGATGACAAGCAACTGGAAACGCAACGAGATATTTTTGTTTTCCAATGCATGATCGGCTGCCGGGTGAGCGACCTTTATAAGATGACCTATGCCAATATCATCGGCGATTGCATCGAATATGTTCCCCGCAAGACGCGAGACGACCGAGTGGTGACGGTCTCGGTGCCGCTGATCGGTGCTGCGAAAGAACTGATTCGTAAATACCTCGATGAGAACCGCGGAACATTGTTTCCATTTATTTCGGAGCAAAAATATAATGTCTATATCAAAGCGGCGTTCCGTAAAGCGGGACTGACGCGCATGGTGACGACGATCGACCAGCGGACGCGGCAGAATGTTCAGGTGCCGATCTGCGACCTTGCTTCGTCGCACATGGCGCGCCGGACATTCATCGGGAATGTTTATAAAAGCGTGAAAGACCCTGCGATCGTGGGAGCGATGTCCGGTCATAAGGACGGCAGCCGGGCGTTCGCTCGTTATCGCGATATTGACATGGATATTAAGCGTGATGCAGTAAGCGTGTTGGAGTAAGATTTGTTTTGTCGATAAATTTGTATAAATTTGCGACAGATATATGTGTGTAAATAGATGCAAGTAATAGAGGGTAAGATACTTAATAAGATAAAAAAGTGCGGGCGGGGTAAGCTGTATTCCGCATCCGATTTCGCTGTGTACGGATCGGCCGTATCGGTTGCGAAGGCATTGGAACGACTTACTCGAAAAGGCGGTTTAGTCCGTATTGCGAGGGGCCTCTATTGCTATCCCAAAATCGACAGAAAGTTCGGATTGGGCATACAGTACCCGACCGTCAATGAAATCGCTGAAAAGGTAGCCCGGCAGAGCGAAGCCCGGGTTGTTCCGACGGGTATGCACGCATTGAATGTATTGGGATTGTCTGCCCAGGTACCGATGAACTATGTGTTTTATACGGACGGCAATTCCCGGACAGTCAATCTGTTCAACGGTCGTAAATTGCGATTCAAGCGTGTGGCGCTTAAAAATTTGGCCTATCAGAATAAAACGCTGATGCTTGCCGTATTCGCTCTGAAGGAGATCGGTCGGCCGCAGGTGACGGAGGAGCACATCGCCCAACTGAAGACGATATTCGCCCGGATTCCGAAGTCGAGCATTCTGCCCGATCTGCGGTTGGTGCCGGCATGGATTCGTAAAATCATTATGTCGTTCTATGAAGAATAATTTTTGGATGTTTTCCGACGCGCAGAAAAGTATGTTCGTTGCACAGACGAGCGAGCGTGTCGGGCTTCCTCCGCAGGCTGTCGAGAAGGACTGGTGGGTGACGATGACGCTGAAAGCCCTGTTCGAATCGTCGTGCCGGGACTTCATTACCTTCAAGGGCGGTACGTCGTTGAGCAAGGGTTGGCATGTCATAGAACGCTTCTCGGAGGATATCGACATTGCGATCGACAAGTCCTTTTGGGAAATTGCCGGGGACAACAAGTCGCAGCGCGATCGGATTCGGAAACTTTCGCGGGCCTATATCGAGCAGCGGCTCGTTGCGGAAACGCAGGCATTGCTGGAAGGATATGGGGCTTCCGATTTTGAGTTGCGTGCCGTTCCGGCGCAGGACTCCGATACCGATCCGACGCTGGTGCTGCTGCCGTATCGAAGCATTTATGCGAATATCGAGTATGTGGAATCGCAAATCCGGATCGAATTCAGCTGCCGGTCGATGAAAGAACCGCGTGAGCGGATCGAGATTCGTCCGCTGATTGCCGAGGCATATCCCGATGTATTCGGAGAATTGGTGTTCCCGATTTATGCGGTCGTACCGACACGGACGTTTTTGGAGAAAGCGTTTTTGCTGCATGAAGAGTTTCAGAAAGAGAATCCGCGCGTCGAGCGAATGACACGTCATCTATACGATTTGGAGCGGCTGATGGATACGGATTTCGGAAAGGCAGCCTTGGCCGATCCGAAAATGTATGTCGAGATTGTCAGGCATCGCAGCATATTCAATACGATTCGCGGAGTCGATTATCGGACGCACCATCCGAGCCGGATCGATTTTATTCCGCCCGAAAAATTGGCGGAGGTATGGCGCAGGGATTATGAGCGGATGCAGGAGTATTTCATCTATGGAGATTCGCTGCCATACGATCGACTGATCGCGCGGATGGCGGAGTTGCGGGATCGGTTTCGGAAAGTTGTAATGGAGGATGATTTTTTCAGCGAATCGTAATTATGAATCCCGAGTATTATTTCCAGAAAGGTCTTCACCTGATCGTGGCGAGCGCTGTGATTTTTGCTTTGATCGTTTTGTTCAGCGCCATGGTTTCGCGGGGATTTCCGCTTTGGCTGGCGCTTGTTTTGCTTGTCCCCGCAGGACTTGGCGTGACCGGATTTTACTTTTTCAGCGTGGGCAGTTCGGCGGATCTTTCGGAGCGTTTTTTTCGTCGTTTTGGGTGTAGTCAGCCGAGAGGCGAAGAGAAAACAACGACAGAAGGAGTCGGTTCCGAACAGCGGTGTGAAAGAAGCCCGGACGCGATCGTGCCGGAATCCGCCGTTGTTTCTGCCGATCCGGTTCCGGACGATCGGATTCTCGAAAATGCACTCGCCACCGTCTACGAATATACCGATAAGGATTTGGGCGATGCCGTTGACGGGACGAATCGGCAAATTTTGCGACGACGTTTGCTTTATTTGGCATGTATGGCGCCTGTTCCGAATGATGTGCCGCAGGTTCGGCTTCGGCATGATCGGGTGAGCTATGGGGATTTGTGTCACTACGGTTGGAACGTCTGGAATGCTTTTAAGGGCGCGACCAATCGTTTTTATGACCAGACCGAATTGGCGGAATGGCTGAAAGCGAGCTTCGAGTCTTTGGCCAAATACAATACGAAGACGTTGCGGGCCAAGCTTCGGGCGACGGACGGAGGTTATCGCATCCGATTGATCGATAATCTGAAAGAATATATCCAAAAATAAAGAGCTGTATAAGGATGAGATATTCCCTGCACCCGGTCGGTGCAGGGAATTTTCTTTCTGTTGTCATGTAATTGCAAAATGCTGGTAAGTAGCAATATCTGAAATTGTTTGCCGGTGCAAATGCGGTGATTCGATTGCAAAAACAGGTGCAGGAAAAGCACCTGTTATTTTCGTCGCCGGACCTGCTGTTCGGGTTCGGTTAAATTATCGTATTATGGACTTAAAACAATTGAGTGAGCTGGGCGGTGAAGTGAATGTGACCGTCCGTCTGGAAGATCTCCGGCAATGGCACAAGGAGTTGACGGCAGTCGCGTCGCCGCCGTCCGTAATGCCGGTTCCGCAACACGCGGGCGAATTGTACACGCGAAAACAGACCATCGCGTTGTTGGGTGTCGATTCCTCTACGTTGTGGCGATGGGCCAAGAGCGGTTATCTTGTTCCCGTGGAGTACGGCGGGCAGCGCCGTTATCGCGTGGCGGATGTGCAACGGATTCTAAACGGAGACAGCTATGCCCGCTAAAACAGTGAAAAGAGAAAGCCCCTACCTGCGCGTGGGAACGACCATCTACAAGCGGGTCCGGCAGCCGTTGAGCAGCGGCCGGAGCGTCGAGACGCTCATCCCGTGGAATGTCGAGACCTTGCGTCAGGACTACGGGAAAAGCTATCTGGCCTGCATTCCGAAATACGACGGCTTTTGCACGGTTCCCGACCACACGAACTACCGCCGGGAGATCGACGGTTTCCTGAACCGTTACGAGCCGATTCCCTTTCAGCCCGCCGATGGCATCTTTCCGCACATCCACGACTTTTTCGCTCATATCTTCGGCGAGCAGGTCGAACTGGGGTACGATTATCTGCAACTGCTCTACCTGCGCCCCTTGCAACGGCTGCCGGTATTGTTGCTGGTGTCGGATGAACGCAACACGGGAAAGACGACCTTTCTCAATCTCTTAAAGTCGATCTTCGGCGGAAACGTTACCTTCAATACCAACGAAGATTTCCGTTCGCAATTCAATGACGACTGGATGGGCAAACTGCTGATCTGCGTGGACGAGGTGCTGCTCAACCGCCGCGAAGATTCCGAGAGGATCAAGAACCTATCGACTGCACGCAGCTACAAGGCTGAGGCGAAAGGCCGCGACCGCCGGGAGGTGGAGTTTTTCGGCAAGTTCGTCCTCTGCTCCAACAACGAGCGCAATCCCGTCCTGATCGAGGCTGCGGAAACCCGCTACTGGGTGCGGCGCGTGCCGCCGCTCCCGTATGACGATCAACACCTGCTGGCCAAAATGCGAGCCGAGATACCGGGGCTGCTCTTCTATCTGCAACAACGTATGCTCTCGTCACATGAAGAGAGCCGTATGTGGTTCGCGCCCCGGCTGCTGGTCACCGATGCCTTGCGGCGGATCATACACTACAACCGCAGCAAGACCGAAACCGAAATGCTGTCGATTATTCGCGATATCATGGATGCCGAGAACCTTGCGGAGTATCGGTTCGACGTGAGCGATATGGTCAATATGCTGGAGATACGCGGCATCCGTGTTGACCATCCCACCGTGCGGCGGATTCTTGCCGAAAATTGGCAGCTGCGACCCGCACCACCGACTTACTACCAACGCTATACGATTACCTACAACGGCGAAACGCAGCGGCAGGACAGCAAGACGGCACGGGTCTATACCGTCACGCGGGAACAACTCGGCGGATTGCTGGACGATGCTGCGATGTAAGAATGTTGAAAAAAGGAAGTAGCTTTCTTATTTTCATAATCTTACATCTCTTACAAATCCTCTTACAAAGTCTTACGGGTTCTTTCGGACTTACAGCGCCGGATGCCGTGTAAGAGATATGTAAGACGCCAACCTTTTCTTTCACTGGATTTTACACTTTTTCTCAACAAATTTACGGAAAAAATGACTGTCATACCATACAGCAACCGGATTTCCATCCGTGATTTTCTCGCCTGGCGCGGGATTCAGCCCAAATACGAACGCAACGGCTACGGTATGTATCTTTCACCCTTGCGGGAAGAACGCACGCCGAGTTTCAAAGTGGACTACGTGCAAAATCTCTGGTACGACTTCGGACTGGGCGAAGGCGGTACATTGCTCACCCTCGTGATGCGGTTGGAGCGGTGCGACAGCCGCGAAGCGGTCCGACGGCTGCAAAACGGTGAAAAAGGAGACACGGGGATTGCTTCTATCTCACCGGGTATTGGTGAGCCTCTTGGCGTTGGCGGGGCATTGTCGGTCGTGCGGCCGGCCACCGTCCCCGCGCTCCGCATCCTCTCCGACGCTTCGCTCCGGCATCCGGCATTGGTCGGTTATCTCGCCTCGCGCGGCATCGTCCCGTCTGTCGCCGCGGCATTCTGCCGCGAAGTCCGCTACGAGGTAAACGGCCGCGCCTTTTTCGCCGTCGGGTTCCGCAACGATGCCGGAGGGTGGGAGCTGCGCTCCGCACGGTTCAAAGGCGGCTCCTCGCCCAAACATATCACCACCATCGGCAACCGTTCCGATATGGTAATCGCTTTCGAGGGATTTATGGATTTTCTCGCTTATCTCTCGCTGAAACACCCCGAACGACTGCGCATCGACGCCGCGGTTCTGAACTCGGTCGTCAACCTGCCCAAAGCCATCCCGTTTCTCTCCCGGCATCCGGTGATTCACGCCTTCTTTGACAACGACGAAGCCGGGCGTAAAACGACCTCCGATCTGATCCGTCTTTGCCCCCGCAGCGAGGTAATCGACCAAAGCAGTTTTTACAGCGGGCACAAGGACGTAAACGACTATCTGATCGCCCGCATAAAAGACCGACCTAAGACCACGAAAACTATATCCGATAAGCAAGATCACTCTTGTCGGAATAATCTGCAAGCCCTGAAAGCGGAAACGGCGGAAATTGAACCACCGCGTCGGAAAGGGGTAAAGATTTAAGGAAGGCAAGGTTGTGTTTTCGTAGACGAAAACTGCGCCTTCCCCGCTGGTCGGCGTAAAATCCCGCTGGTCTGAACAATATACAGCATGAACAATCTATCGAAACAACCTGTCATGGAAACACCGAAGAAAACATACAGCAAACAGGGCGGACGTCCGAAAGTCAGTATCGGCCGCATCTGCAAATACGTCGTCAGCACGCGGCTCAGCCCCGAACGGAAACTCCGATTCTCGGCCCTCTGCCGCGAGGCAGGGCAACCGCCTGCCGAAGTCCTGCGCCAGCTGATCGACCGAGGAACGGTAAGGGCGCGAATCACACGCGAACAGCTGGATTTCATGGCCCAGCTCAAAGGCATCGCCCGGAATCTGAACCAGCTGACCCGGCTGGCCAATGCCAAAGGTCTGGCGGCTGTCAGGGTACGGCATGCGGCGATCATCACGGCCATCGAAAAACTCCTGAAACAAATATGCGATGGTCGGTAAGGTAATATCGGGATCGTCTTTTTCGGGGACGGTAGGCTACGTGATGAAAGAAGAATCCCGGATATTGGAAGCCGAAGGCATCATGCCTCCGGAAGTGAAGGACATGGTGCAGGACTTCAAAGACCAGACCATGCTCAACCCACGGCTGAAAAACAATGTCGGCCATATCTCCTTGTCTTTCTCACCCAAAGACGCCCCGCGGATGACCGACGCCCTGATGACGCAGATCGCAAAGGAGTATATGCAAAAGATGGGCATCACCGATACGCAGTATCTATTGGTGCGCCATCTCGACCAGCCCCATCCGCACTGCCATCTGGTCTACAACCGGGTCGGGAACAACGGGCAGACCATATCGGACAGGAACATCAAGATCCGCAACGCCAAGGTCTGCCGGGAGCTGACCGAGAAGTACGGATTGTATCTCGCACCGGGAAAGGACGACGTACGGCGGGAGCGGCTGCGCGAACCCGACAAGACTAAATACGAAATCTACGATGCTATCAAAGGCAGTCTTCCCAAGTGCAAAAGTTGGAACGAACTGGAAGGCAAATTAAAGGAACAGGGCATCGGCGTCCGCTACAAGTATTGCGGAAATACCGACCGCAAACAGGGTGTCCTCTTCTCGAAAAATGGTTTCGAGTTTTCCGGATCGAAGATCGACCGGGCTTTCAGCTTTACAAAGATCGACTGCCATTTTACTTACGCGCAGCAACAGACCCAGCACAGGGCCACGCTCTTCGGGAACCTTACAGCGGCGGCAGGCAATTACCGTTCAGCATTTGCCGGGTTGTTCGGCGGCATGGGCGGCGGTACGCGCGAAGAGCCTGCGGCGCCTAGCCCCGGCGGAAAGATCGACGCGATTCCGCTTCCGCCGGCCAGTTCGCCGGTCGGAGTATCGGCCGCACAGTTGCAGCGCAAGCCGGGAGAAAGTCCCGAAGAGCATATAGCACGAATCACGGCACTGCTCGATGCCGCTGCTGCAGCGATGGCCATAGCCGCAATGGAACGCCGCCGCAGGATGGAAGAACAGAAAAGAAGACATAAAATGAGATTGTAACCCAATCAAAAAATTTCAAAAACCATAAGAATATGAATGACGAAAATAAGAGCGGTCTCTCAATCGAGATGTACGAAGACCTCAAGGAAACACTTGTCAAAGCCATCAAAAACGCCAAAGCAGGCAGTGTAGGAACCATGGGTCTGGAGAATGCACAGCTGGAACGGATCGAACGGCTGATAGAGGCCGCAGAGCTCTCGCAGGGGCAGATCGCACAGCTGCTCGAACGCCTGCAACGGCATACGGCCTTGCCCGGAGTAAAAACCGAGCAGGAGCGGGAATTTACCGACAGATATAACACGCTGCTGGCGCAATTAGCTGGTAAACTGGGAACAATCAATCAAGATAACCAGCATACGCATACATTGATCGAGCAGGTCGGGCAGGCCGTCGAAGCATTGAAAAGAACCGACGCCCTGCCCGTGCAGGAGCATCGACATACTTATACGCTCGACATCAATTCCTCGAAAACATTTCTAAGGATGTTCGCCATGCTGGGATGTATTTTCCTCCAAGGCGCATTCATTTACCGAATCTCAGAGAATAATCGGCTGTTAGCTGCGAACGACCTGAAATACCGTTATGTGAAGATGCGCGGGAAAATCGGCGAAAAGGAGCTGATGGAATTGGAAACGGTATTTTGGGACGAACAGTATAGAAACCTCCGCGATACCGTCCGAAACCAAGTCGAACGATACGAGGAAGCCGTAAAGATTCGGGCTATGCAGTTAGAACAGGCTGCAATTAAAGAACAGGAAGCGCTCCGACTATTGCAAGATGCTGAAAATATTCGGAATAGGTAAAGATAATTGGTAGCTCCAAGTAAAACGAAAAAATATCGTTGCTCTTGGAGCCACCAATAAGAACTCTGCACAAATATCGGACCGGTCGATTTGCCTCGTTTTTCGTTTCTTACAGAACTGAGGTTTTAATCAGCGTACTAGTTGCTGCCATTTCATGTAAGTCCCGGTGCGCCACAGCCATTCCATCGGGCCGTAGCGGAAGCGTTTCAACCAGTAATGACTGAGCACAATCTGTGCGGCTGTGTAGACAAGGCAGACCACGACACTAAAAAAGACGCCTAACCGGCTCCAGTCCAAACCGAATCCCGCAAAGATAAAGACACCGGCCATGGACTGCACGATATAATTCGTCAGTCCCATGCGGCCGTAGCTGACCAAAGATCCCATCGCCCGTTGCACCTTCTGCGAACGATAGCCCCCGATAACGAGAATCACCCATAGATAAGCGGTCAGCAGATTGATCAGATTGGTCGTAGTCGCAGCCGCCCACGACCGGACGGAGACCTCGCCCCACGCGACAGGCGGAATATAAGACCGGACTATATACAAGGAGATCAGCAACACAAGGGCCCATAGTGCCCAACGGTTCAGTCGTCTGCGGAATTCATCGAGGCGCTCGAACAAACGGACGCGCCCGACGATGAGGCCCAGAATAAAAAGTCCCAATGTCAGGTAGATACGTCCGCTCGACAACTGGAACTTCATTTTCCCGGCCAGCCCGTTCCAGGCATTGTCCTTCACTGTTTCGGCGAAGGACAATGCCTGCCGGGGAGCTGCCGTGCGCACCGGTTTACCGACGGTTTGTTCCGTATGCACTGCGGAAGGCTTCACCAGGCTCCGATAAGCCACA
>ENA-UPXC01005377-UPXC01005377.1-human-gut-metagenome-genome-assembly--contig:-NODE-5377-length-10618-cov-4.869652_pt1 | contig 10618 bp, 9 predicted proteins | sample MGYA00250047_ERZ773371 | MGnify/ENA primary metagenome ERZ773371 (study PRJEB29103, sample SAMN06111975) | human gut metagenome | biome: human gut; feature: ankylosing spondylitis patient; material... | reverse complement strand
AGATATAGCTGTTGTGCCTTTTTTTAATGATACGGCGACCACCGAGATCTACACTCTTTCCCTACACGACGCTCTTCCGATCTATTTATTTTATTTTTTAGATCGTTTTTGCAATTATATCTAAATTTTAATCTAAATTAGAATGTTTCATTTTTTCTGTTTTTAAAAATAAAAAAAGATATGCTAAAAAGCACATCTTTCAATACTTATTTAGTTTTACACATCAAATGTTCCTTTCTGCTCGCACAGAAAGGAACCAAAGATGCGCCAAGGGGACTCCTTCGATGAACACCTCGCCGCAGGCGGGTGTTCATAGGCGTCGCCCCCCTGGACCCCCAATTACGGGGGACGCCCTCCTGGGAAATTGGCACTTTCATCCGGCGGGCAAAATCTGAATGGCTGATCCCTTCGATTTTCGGCCCACTGGGGCCTGATGCCGCCAAAATTTGAAGGATGTTATATTCTACTGCACGCCGCCTACTCTGGCATAGCTGTGGCAGTTGGGCAGTTGCGTTAAAACGACACCCACCGCACCAAACAGGTAGGGATGTACCAGGCGGTGTGCGTTAGAGTGGCAATGCCTTCAAATTTTAATAGCAGAAAGGCCCTGTGGCCTGAGAGTAGGACGGGAACCGGTCTTGATTTTGCCCGCCGAAAACAACTGGCACACCAAAGTGACCCGCCCCCGTAAGATGGGGTCCAGGGGTGGCGACTTGGAACGCCCGCTGCGCGAAGGCGTTCCTCGGAGCCACACTCCCTGGTGCCTTTTTGGTTCCTTTTTGGGCAAGCAAAAAGGAACAACCGTCTTACCTGCCCCGCAGGGCGGAACTCTACTTATTGCCCTTTAAACAGCTTCTGCTTCCGCTGCTCGTACTCCGCATCATCCATCAGTCCCGCCTCTTTCAGGCTGCGAAGCTGCTCCAGCCGCGCCTCCACATCCAGGGCGGTGGAGGGGATGTGGTCGTGAGTTTCTTGCTTGCTGCGGACGGTCTTTTTGTTGTTCGTTTTATTCTGGACGCGGGACACAAACTCCTCCACACTGTCATCCAGCTTGGAGGTATTCTTGGGCGCAAGGGCCTTACGGATGCCGTTCACGATCAGAAATACGGCAACCAGCGTCCACACAGCGCCAAGGGCAGCGGAAGTAGACATCATTGTCCCAAAGCCAACGATCATAAGTATCACGCCCCAAATCACGGAAATCCAGTTTTTCCCCTGGACCTGATTGGGACGGTAAGTGATACGGCGTCTTTGCATCGGACAGACCTCCTTACTCAAAGCCCCTTCAAAATCTCCTGTCGCTTCTTATCGTACTCCTCCTGGCTGAGCAGCCCGGCCTCTTTCAGGTCCTTAAGCTGCTGCAACCGCCCCTTCACATCCAGGGCAGTAGAAGAAATGTGGTCGTGGGTCTCGGGAGCAGGGAAGGGGGAGGCCCCACGGCGGGGCGGTTCCTCGTCCTCCTCAATGGTGATCTGCGGGCCGGTGTAGTTCTTTCCGAAGGCCTGGTACGCATTCATAGCTGTGATGCCCACGGCTACTAGGGTCCAAAGGACTCCAAACAGGCCAAAGACAGGAATGACCATCACCAGTCCAATCACAACAAAGATGGCGCCCACGGCCACGCCAAAGGCCCCCTGGGCCTTGCTGGGGCGGTAAGTCACACGACGTCTTCTCACGGGACAAACCTCCTTCTCTCAGAGGGGACTTTGGCCCCTCACTCCTGGTCAGCCTGGGTCTCTTCCTGGATTTCGGTGGTCTCGGCCTCTGTGGTCTCTGCTTCCGCAGCCTCGGGCTGGGTGACCTCGGCGGTCTCCTCCCGCTCAGCCAGAGCCAGGGAGATCACCTTGTCCCCCTCCTCCTTGAAGCGCATGACGATGACGCCCTGGGTGGCACGTCCGGCCTCCCGGATGGCGTCCACGTGGGTACGGATAAGGATACCCGCCTGGGTAACCAGCAGCAGGTCCTCGCTGCCGTCCACCACCTTGATGCCCACGATCTTGCCCGTCTTCTCGGTGACGGCGTAGTTCTTGATGCCGATACCGCCACGGTTGGTGATGCGGTAGTCCTCCACGGGGGTACGCTTGCCGTAGCCCTTCTCGGTGATGGTGAGGACGGTGCGGCCGGCAGTGGCCCGGGCGGCGCTGACCACATAGTCGCCCTCCCGCAGGCGGATGCCGCGCACGCCCACGGCGTCACGGCCCATGGGACGCACGTCGTTCTCGTCAAAGCACACCGCCATGCCGTCGTGGGTGGCGATGAGGATCTTCTTGGTGCCGTCGGTCTCCCGCACGGAGATGAGCTGGTCGCCCTCCTCCAGGCGCAGGGCACGGATACCGCTGTTGCGGATGTTCTTCAGGGCAGTGACGGGCAGACGCTTGACGGTACCGTTCCGGGTGACCATCACCAGGAACAGATTCTCGTTGTCCAGCTCCCGGGTATGGATCATGGTCTGGACCTTCTCGTCCTGCTCCACCTGGAGGATGTTGACAATATTAGTGCCCTTGGCGGTCTTGCCGCTCTCGGGAATCTGGTAGCCCTTCTTCCGGTACACCTTGCCGGTGTCGGTGAAGAAGAACAGGTAGTCGTGGGTGGAGGCGGTAAACACATCCACCACGCAGTCCTCGTCCCGGGTGGTGATGCCCTTGCGGCCCTGGCCGCCCTTGCTCTGGGCGACATACTCGCTCACCGGGGTGCGCTTGATGTAGCCCGCCTGGGTGAGGGTAAAGACGCACTGCTCCTCCTCAATGAGGTCCTCAATGTCCAGGTCGTCCTCCACGAAGGCGATCTCGGTCTTGCGCTCGTCGCCGTACTTGTCCCGAATCTCGGTGAGCTCGTCCTTGAGCACCTGGCGCAGCAGCCCCTCGTCGGAAAGGAGCTTGTCGTAGTAGGCGATGCGCTCCTCCAGCTCCTTGTACTCGGCCTCCAGCTTCTCCCGGTCCAGGCCCTGGAGGGCTTTCAGGCGCATGTCCAGAATGGCCTGGGCCTGGACGTCGTCCAGACCAAAGCGGGTCATCAGGCGCTCCTTGGCGTTGTCGTAGCTGGTGCGGATGATCTGGATGACCTCGTCAATGTTGTCCTGGGCAATGAGCAGACCCTCCAGCAGATGGGCCCGCTCCTGGGCCTTGCGGCGGTCGTAGATGGTACGGCGGGTGATGATCTGCTCCTGGAAGGCGATGTACTCGTCCAGAATTTCCCGCAGGGAGAGGATCTTGGGCTGCTTCTGGTCGTGGACCAGGGCCAGCATGTTGATGGCAAAGGTCACCTGGAGCTGAGTCTGGGCAATGAGGCGGTTCAGGACCACCTGGGGGTTTGCATCCCGCTTGAGCTCGATGACGATGCGCATGCCGTTGCGGTCGGACTCGTCCCGGATGTCGCTGATGCCCTCCAGGCGCTTGTCCTCCACCTGGTCGGCCATGTTCTTGATGAGCATGCGCTTGTTGACCTGGTAGGGGATTTCGGTGACAATGATGCGGGTGCGGTCCTTGCCGAACTCCTCAAACTCGGTGCGGGCGCGGACCCGGATGTGGCCCTTGCCGGTGGCGTAGGCCGCCCGGATGCCGCTGCGGCCCATGATCATGCCCTTGGTGGGGAAGTCGGGGCCCTGGATGTGCTCCATCAGGTCGTCCAGGGTGGCGTTCTCGTTGTCCAGCACACAGATGACCGCGTTGATGACCTCGGTGAGGTTGTGGGGGGGAATGTTGGTGGCCATGCCCACGGCGATGCCGGAGGAGCCGTTCACCAGCAGGTTGGGGAAGCGGCTGGGCAGGACACGGGGCTCCTTGCGGCTCTCGTCAAAGTTGGGGTCCCAGTCCACCGTCTCCTTCTCAATGTCCCGAAGCATCTCGTTGGAGAGCTTGGACATACGGGCCTCGGTGTAACGGTAGGCGGCGGGGGGGTCGCCATCGATGGAACCGAAGTTGCCGTGGCCGTCCACCAGCACGTAGCGCATGGAGAAGTCCTGGCCCAGACGCACCAGGGCGTCGTAGACGGACTGGTCGCCGTGGGGGTGGTAGCGGCCCAGCACGTCGCCCACGCAGGTGGCCGACTTTTTAAAGGGCTTGTCGCTGGTGAGGCCGTCCTCGTACATGGCGTACAGGATGCGGCGGTGTACCGGCTTTAAGCCGTCCCGCACGTCGGGCAGGGCCCGGCCCACGATGACGGACATGGCATATTCGATGTAGGAGTCCTCCATCTCCTTGACCAGGGGAGCAGTTTTGATCACCTGGTCCGGGAAACGGATCTCCTCGGGATCGTATTGGGGTTTTTTACTCATCTATCGTTTCCTCCTTGAAGGATGGCTGAAAAAACAGGGACAAAGGACCGCTTAGAAGTCCAGGTTGACCGCCTTCTTGGCGTTCTCCTGGATATACTCCCGGCGGGGCTCCACCTTCTCGCCCATAAGCAGGGTGAAGATCTCGTCGGCCCGGACGGCGTCGTCCAGCTCAATGCGCTTGAGGGTACGCTTCTCCGGGTCCATGGTGGTCTCCCACAGCTCGTGGGGGTCCATCTCGCCCAGGCCCTTATAGCGGTTGATGACCACCTTGGCGTTGGGGTTGTCGCCCCGGAGCTCGGCGGAGATCTTGTCCCGCTCCTCGTCGGAGAAGGCCACTCGGGTGGTCTTGCCCTTGGTGAGCTTATAGAGGGGAGGGACGGCGGCGTACACATAGCCGTTGTCGATGAGGGGCCGCATGAAGCGGAAGAAGAAGGTCAGCAGCAGGGTGCGGATGTGGGCGCCGTCCACGTCCGCATCGGCCATAATAATGACCTTGTGATAGCGCAGCTTATTGAGATCAAAGTCGTCCCCGATGCCCGCGCCCAGGGCGGTGATGACGGGGGTCAGCTTATCGTTGCCGTACACCTTGTCCGCCCGGGCCTTCTCTACGTTGAGCATCTTGCCCCACAGGGGAAGGATGGCCTGGAAGCGGCTGTCCCGGCCCTGGGTGGCCGAGCCGCCGGCGGAGTCGCCCTCGACGATGTACAGCTCGGTGAGCTCGGGGTTTGCCTCGTTGCAGTCACGGAGCTTGTCGGGCATAGCCGCGCCGCCCAGGGCGGTCTTTCTCCGGATGGATTCCCGGGCCTTCCGGGCAGCTTCTCTGGCCCGGTTGGCCATCATGGCCTTCTCCAGGATGAGCTTGCCCACCTTGGGGTTCTCCTCCAGGAAGATTTCCAGCTTCTCGGAGACCACGGAGTTGACCAGGGTGCGGATCTCCGCATTGCCCAGCTTGGCCTTGGTCTGGCCCTCAAACTGGGCCTCGGTGAGTTTCACCGAGATGACGCAGGTGAGACCCTCCCGGCAGTCGTCGCCGGAGACTTTGTCATCGTTTTTCAGCACGCCGATCTTCTTGCCGTAGGCGTTGAGCACGTTGGTGAGGGCACGTTTGAAGCCCTCCTCATGCATGCCGCCCTCCGGAGTATGGACGTTGTTGGCGAAGGAGACGATGACCTCGTTATAGCTGTCATTGTACTGGAGGGCCACCTCAGCCATGGAGTCCTCCCGGTTGCCGGACATATAGATCACGTCAGGGTGCAGCGGGTCCTTGCTTCGGTTGATGAAGGTGACGAATTCCCGGATGCCCCCCTCGTAGCACATATCGTCCTCCTGCTCCCGGCCGGGACGCAGGTCCACGGTCTGGATGCGCAGGCCAGCATTGAGGAAGGCCTCCTCCCTCATCCGGGTGTGGAGAGTGTCATAGTTGTACTCCAGAGTCTCGAACATCTCCGGGTCTGGCTTGAAGGTGACGGTCGTGCCCGTATGGTCGGTCTTTCCCACCACCTTCATCTCCTGGGTGATCTTTCCCCGGGAAAACTTCATCTCATAGATCTGGCCGTTCTTGTGTACCTGGACCTCCAGCCACTCAGACAGGGCGTTGACCACGCTGGCGCCCACGCCATGGAGGCCGCCGGACACCTTGTAGCCCCCACCGCCGAACTTGCCGCCGGCATGAAGGACAGAGAACACCACCTCCAGCGCGGGACGCCCGGTTTGGGGCTGGATATCCACAGGGATGCCGCGGCCGTTGTCAGTGACAGTGATGGTGTTCCCGGGATTGATGGTCACCGTGATGTCGGTGCAATAGCCCGCCAGGGCCTCGTCAATGGAGTTGTCCACGATCTCATAGACCAGGTGGTGCAGACCTGACTCCGAGGTGGAGCCGATATACATGCCCGGGCGCTTGCGCACCGCTTCCAGTCCCTCCAGCACCTGGATCTCCGAGGCGCCGTACTCGTGCTCCACCTGGGTGGAGTTCAGTTCCAATTCTTCTGCCATAATAACCTCCATATCGAAATGCAGAAGGCAGAATACAGAAGCGGGAGAGATGAGGCTCTCTCCGCTGGTCCCTGCCGTTCCGATATCCACTTGTTCCGCCCGGAGGACCGGGCTTCTTCACTCTGCATTCTGCATTCCATCATTCTGCATGATTCAAAGCAAATTGCTCTCCGCCCGCCGCAGCAGTGCGGCGGAGGACAGCTGAGAGATGTAGACTGTGGCCGTCCCCTTCTCCTCCCCTACCAGGACAAAGGAGCGGGGCAGGTCATCGCACACCGAGATGACTCGGCCCTCCTGTTCCGCCCGCTCTAGGAATTCCCGGGTCTTATAGGCCCAGCTGGCGTTATCCAGGTCAAAGATGCCCAAAATCTCCCGATGTGGCACTGCCACCGACTGGCCCAGGTGCAGATACATAAGCGCCTCTCACTTTCTTCCTTCTCCAAAAACATGTACGGCACTGTCTGAAAAGACCGCGCCTGTCAAAGGAAACCCCGTTTATCCGGGTCAGCGGCGGGCCCTCTCCTGCTTCTCTCTCCATCTGCCAACTGACTTTTTAATCTGCGCCACGACCAGCCAGATAAGCCAGATCCACAGAAAATATAGGGCCCAGTAGAGCAGGATACCGCCCCATGGAATCGCCCCAAGCAAGAAGAGAAAGGACAGGGCCAGTCCAAGCACTCCCAGGCCCGCAGGCACCCAGACCGCCCAACGGTCTCCCGCCGCGATAGTGAGCACCAGCTGAAAAAAGCCGCCCAGACAAAAAGGGACGCTCAGTACGATCAGGACGACAATGCCATAGGCCGCCAGCAGCCCCAGCAAAGGAGCGACCAACAGGACGTGGAACATAGCTCTCCCTCTTTTCTATGGTGCTGTTCTGTCCGCATCTGGACCGGGGTCATGCGCCTGATCCCAGCCGCCCGCCCTGGATATGGAAACTCTTTCCATTCTCCAGTCCCTCTAATTTTTCCTCCTCACAGCAGGAAATAAACACCTGCCCGCCCTGGATGCGGTTGAGGACGAAGGCCTGCCGCCGGTGGTCCAGCTCGGAGAGCACGTCATCCAGCAGCAGCACCGGCCACTCGCCGGTCTCCTGAAAAAAGATTTCCCGCTGAGCCAGCTTCAGGGAGAGGGCCGCCGTGCGGGTCTGACCCTGGGAGCCGTAGGTCTTGGCCGGGTTCCCGTCGATCTCCACTGCCAAGTCGTCCTTATGGGGGCCGGACAGACACTGACGGCTGTCCAGCTCCGCCTGCCGATGGGCCTGCTGGTGCTCCAGCAGCTGGGGCAGGATGGTTTTGGCTCCGGCCAGGGGGTCTGTGACGGTGGAGACGGTCTCATACCGCAGGGAGAGCTCCTCCTTTCCCCCGGAAAAATCCCGGTGGATGGCAGGGGCGCTCTCCTGAAGGCGCCTGATGAAGTGAGCCCGGTAGTGAACGATCAGCGCCCCAGTCTGGGCCATACGGAGATTGAAGTCGTCCAGGGTGGACAGCAGGGACAGGTTCTCCTGCCAGTCCCGGAGTATGCGCACCTTGTGGTCATAGAGGCGGTTATACTCGCTGAGTGCCTGCTCATACCGGGGCCGCAGCTGGCAGATGGCGCTGTCCAGAAAGCGGCGCCGGGCCGCCCCTCCCTCCCGGATGAGATACAGGTCCTCCGGGCAGAAAAGCACGGTATTCAAAATGCCGGACAGCTCCCCCGCCGTCTTCAGCCGCACCCCGTTGGACCACAGCTGGCGCCGGGCCCCCCGGTTCAGCCGGGCCTCCAGAGTGAAGTCCCGGGCCCGGGAGCGCACCTCTCCCTTGACAAAGGCCCCATCCACTCCCAGCATGATCATCTCCCGGTCGTACCGGGCCCGGTGGGACCGAGCGGTGGACAGATAGGCCACCGCTTCCAGCAGGTTGGTCTTGCCCTGGGCGTTGTCTCCATAGATCAGGTTCACCCGTGGATCAAAGACGGCCTCCAGATGGACATAGTTACGGAAAAAGTCCAGCTCCAGCGACTTGACGATCATTGGACAACCAGTTCCGTCTCATCGTCAATGACCGCCCGGTCTCCCGGACGCAGCTTCTTCCCCCGCATGGTGCACACCTCACCGTTGACCGCCACCCGTCCCTCCTGGATGATGAGCTTGGCGTCTCCCCCGGTCTCCACCGCACCGGCGAATTTCAGCAGGTCCTGGAGCTTGATGAATTCGGTGTGGATCTGAATGGTCTCGCTCTGCATCAAAATCTTCCTCTCAGTTTGCCTTCAGCCGCACCGGCAGCACCATATAGACGAAGTTCTCCTCCCCCTCGGCGGGCAGGATGACACAGGGGGCCACGCCGGAGGTGAACTCCAGGCGCAGGCGGTCTGCCGGGGCGGCCTTCAGTGCGTCCATCAGGTACTTGTTGTTGAAGCCGATCTCCAGCCCCTGGCCGTCCCCCGTGATGGGGCACTGGTCGGCGGCATCCCCGATGCCCGTCTTGGTGGTGATGGACAGCATTCCATCCCCGAAGACACAGCGCAGGGGGCTCTTCAGTTTGTCACTGATGATCAGGGAGACGCGCTCGATGGACTGGAGCAGGGTGCGGGCATCCCCCTCGATCTTGATGGTGTTGTTCCGGGGGATGGCATTCTTATAGGCCAGGAACTCCCCCTCCAGCCGGCGGCAGACCAGCACCGTGTCCCCCGCCTGGAACTGGATGTGCCGGGCCCCCTGGGCCACGGAGACAGCATCCTCCCCGGCGCAGATCTTTTCCACCTCGCTGAGGGCGGAGCCGGGCACCACAAAGGAGAAGGGGAGCACCCCCTGGCTGCTGTCCACAGGCTCGTGCCGAAGGGCGAGCCGGTAGCCGTCCACAGACACGACGGTCAGGCCGCTCTCGTCCACCTCGAACAGGGAGCCGGTGTGGACGGGGCGGCTCTCGTTGTCGCTCACCGCGAACAGGGTCTGGGCGATCATAGAGCGCAGCACCGGCTGGCCGATGGTCAGCCCGTTCTGCTCCTCCACCGAGGGCAGTTCGGGAAATTCTTCCGGGTCCGTCCCCAGGATGTTGAATTCCGACAGGCCGCACTTGATGTTGACCATATAGTTCTCCGAGGTGAATACCACCACGTCATCCGGCATCTTCCGGATGATCTCGCCAAACAGCCGGGCGGAGAGGACCAATGAGCCCTTCTCCCGGATCTCAGCCGGGACAGTGGCCCGGATGCCGGTCTCCAGGTTGTAGCCGGTGAGCCTCAGCTGTTCTCCGGCTTCAATGAGGATGCCTTCCAGGGCGGGAATGGAGCTTTTGACCGCCACCGCCCGGGACGCCGTGGACACGGCTCCCAGGAGCAGTGCCTTCTCACAGGAAAATTTCATGGGGGACCTCCTTCTGATTCCCGCCTCTCTCTGGGAAAGGACAGGATTTTTGTCGTAATAGTAGCCCGTAGGCAAAAAAAATGTGGAAAACCGCTGTGAGCCTTACGGCCCCATGGGTTTGGCCCTCCACAGGGGATGTGAACGAATCTGGAGGGTTTTCCACATGGGGCAAAAAACCTAAAAATCATCCACAGGGAGTTTTCCACATATCCACAAAATTCGGTGGAATGGTGGAGAAAACTTTATTCGTAGCGAATGTTGATGTTGGCGGTGATGTCCTTAATGATCTCGGCGGTCTCCGGGCTCTCCTTCACCATCTTTTCAATGCGCTCGATGGAGTGGAGCACGGTGGTGTGGTCCCGGCCCTCAAACTCCCGGCCGATCTCCTTCAGGGAGAGGTTGGTCATGCGGCGGATCTGATACATGGCGATCTGCCGGGCCAGGGAGATGTCCTTGGTGCGGCCCTGTCCCCGAAGGGAATCGGGCTCGATGTTATAGAATTTGCACACCTCATCAATGATCACGTCGGCGGTGGGGACGATGTCGGATTTGTCCTTGAACATGTCCTTCACCGCCCGGACGACGGTGTCCTTATCCACTGTGTCCCCCATCAGGTCCTGATAGGCCATGATCTTATTCACAGTACCTTCGATCTGGCGCACGTTGGCGGTAATGTTTTCCGCGATGAGCTGGAGCAGGAACTCGGGCAGCTCGATGCCCATGCGGATGGACTTGTTTTTGATGATGGCCATGCGGGTCTCGTAGTCTGGGGGCTGAATATCGGCCAGCAGGCCCCATTCGAACCGGGTCTTCAGACGGTCATCCAGCCGCAGCATCTCTTTGGGCGGCCGGTCGGAGGTGAAAACGATCTGGCGCTTGGCCTCATACAGCGTGTTGAAGGTATGGAACATCTCCTCCTGGGTGGAAGCCCGTCCGGCCACGAATTGCACGTCATCCATGAGGAAGATGTCGGCGGAGCGGTACTTGTCCCGGAACTCCTGGTTGCGTCC
>ENA-UPXC01005368-UPXC01005368.1-human-gut-metagenome-genome-assembly--contig:-NODE-5368-length-10635-cov-5.364937_pt1 | contig 10635 bp, 5 predicted proteins | sample MGYA00250047_ERZ773371 | MGnify/ENA primary metagenome ERZ773371 (study PRJEB29103, sample SAMN06111975) | human gut metagenome | biome: human gut; feature: ankylosing spondylitis patient; material... | reverse complement strand
GAAAATCTCTCCCCGGTGTTCACGCCGGAGCAGGAAGCGGCAAAACGCCGGGAGCTGGAACAGCAGCTTTATGAGGTGTTCCGCAAGTATGCCGACAAACGGCAGAGTGAGGAAGCCGGGGCATAAGGTTTTCCAAAGCCATCGTTGATTTGCGGGGCTGCTGGCGGTATAATAAAACTGTCAGCAGCTCCGTTTCTTTTTTAAGAAAAGGAGCGATAATATGAACAATCGAATAGACGCAATCTATGCAAGACAATCGGTAGACAAAAAGGATAGCATTTCCATTGAAAGTCAGATTGAATTTTGCAAATACGAATTGAAAGGCGGGAACTGCAAGGAATACACAGACAAAGGGTACAGCGGCAAGAACACAGACCGTCCGAAGTTTCAAGAACTGGTGCGGGACATCAAGCGGGGCTTAATTGCAAAAGTCGTGGTTTACAAGCTCGACCGTATCAGCCGTTCCATTCTGGACTTTGCCAACATGATGGAGCTGTTCCAGCAGTACAATGTGGAGTTTGTGTCCTCTACGGAAAAGTTTGATACCTCCACCCCGATGGGGCGGGCGATGCTGAATATCTGTATCGTGTTCGCCCAGCTTGAACGGGAAACGATACAGAAGCGGGTGCAGGATGCATGGTACTCCCGCTGTCAGCGGGGCTTCAAAATGGGCGGCAAAACGCCCTACGGATTTCGGACAGAGCCTTATGTGATGGACGGGGTGCGCACAAAGAAGCTGGTAATAGAGCCAACCGAAGCGGCCTTTGTCCGGCAGATGTATGAGATGTACGCTGACCCGCAGGTATCGCTGCATGACATTACAAAGAAGCTGACGGCGGACGGTATGCGTACTTATCATGGCAGGCCGCTGTCAAGGGCTACTTTGAGCGTTATTCTCCGAAACCCGATTTATGTCATGGCTGACCTCGACATATACGAGTTTTACAAAAGCCAGGGGACGGATATTTACAATGACGCCGCCGACTTTGCCGGGACAAATGGCTGCTATTACTATCAGGGCAAGGGGAATACAGAGGACAAGCACAAGCACCTGCAAGGACAGACGCTGGTACTGGCTCCACATGAGGGGTTTATCCCATCGGAGCTGTGGCTGAAATGCCGGAAGAAGCTGCTTGCCAGCCACACTTACCAGCCCGCAAGGAAAGCCCGGAACACATGGATGGCGGGAAAAATCAAATGCGGGAAATGCGGCTATGCGCTCATGTCGGCGCACTCCAACGGTATTCTTTACCTGCGCTGCACCGTCCATGCGGACAGCAAGGCGTGTCCCGGCTGCGGGTGCGTGAAGCTGCACGAACTGGAAGCGGTGGTCTATGGGGCTATGGTGAAGAAGCTGAAAGATTTTAAGACGCTGACAGGCCGGAAAAAAGCGGCGAAAATCTCCCCGAAGCTGGCGGCAAAGCGGCTGGAACTGGCGCAGGTGGAAAGCGAGATTGAAAAGCTGCTTGACACGCTGACGGGCGCAAGCCCTGTTTTGCTCTCCTATGCCAACAGCAAAATTGAGGAGCTGGACGCAAGGCGGCAGTCCATTGCCAATGAGATTGCAAAACTCTCTGCGGACGCTGTGCCGATGGAGAAGATGGAAAGCATTTCCGGGTATCTGGATGACTGGGAGAATGTCAGCTTTGAGGACAAGAGGCAGGTGGTGGACGCACTGATAACGGTCATCCGGGCAACAAATGAAAAGGTAGAAATTGAATGGAAAATCTGACGGGTTAATCCCCACCGTACCTATCCTTTTTGTGCTCTTGTCTATAATAGTGAGATATATTTTCCCCAGAAGAATGTCCGCTTCATCGCTGTCAACGATGGCGTGGATTCCACGGTGGAGAGCAGCAATGACTTCAACCCCATCCGCAACTGGGCCAATGAGCTTCATGCCAAGGATACCAGCCGCAAGGTCCGCGCGGTCATGAAAATGAAAGCGGAGCAGGGAGAGCGGCTGGGCGGCAGACCGCCCTACGGCTACCGGAAAAGTGATGGTGACGCCAACACGCTGGTTCCGGACGAGGACACCGCACCTGTGGTGAAGCGCATCTTCTCCCTCTGCGCCGCTGGAAACGGCCCCAAGCGGATCGCCACCATCCTCACCAAAGAGCAGGTGGTGAACCCGTCCAACGCCTACTACCGCAAGACCGGGAAAAGCCACCGGGGACTGGACACCACCAGACCCTGCCTGTGGTCTTCCAACAGCGTCACCAGCATTCTGAACAATGAGGTCTACCTCGGACACTCGGTTGGGCTTCGCACCACTACGATCTCCTACAAAAACAAGCAGCGTGTGGAGCGCCCCGAAAGTGAGCGGTTCGTGGTGAAGAACACCCACGAAGCTCTTGTCACACAGGAGCAGTGGGACATCGTGCAGGAGGTGCGTCAGCACAAAAAGCGTGTCCCCAAGCACATGGACGAGCCGAACATCTTCTCTGGACTGGTATTCTGCGCGGATTGCGGCAAGCCGCTGGTGCTGCACAGAGCCAGCACGATGAAGCAGACGGAGTACAACTTCAAGTGCTACACCTACGGCAAAAAGGGCAAGACCGTTTGCACGCCGCATCACATCCGGGAGTTTGAGCTGAAAGCCGTTGTGCTGGAGGACTTACGCCGGGTGACGCACTTCGCGCGGATGAAGGAAAAGCAGTTCGCCGCCATCGATGAGCTGACGCCGGAGCTGCTGCGGCTGTTCATCCAGCGGATCGAGGTAGGCGAGCGGACGGAGAAATACTCCCGCAGCTCCCACCAGAGCATCCGCATCGTGTACCGCGACATCGGCACGGTGGACAGCGCGATGGAGCAGGGCGAGGCGCAGCCGCACATTGCGCCGCCCTTGAGCAAGGTATTTCAGCTTCCCGCATAATAAAAACAGAGAAAAAGCGCAAGAAAGCGGACAGCAAACGCTGTCCGCCCCCTTGCAAGATATGGTGTCAACTTGTGTCCCTACGAACATTACCCGAACGGCTACAGGGTTTTTATTTTGTCAGGTACACACGAAAGTACACACTTTTCATTTTGCCTTGATAATTTCAGAAAATGCTTCTTCAGTAAAGGCGGCTGCCTTCGCCAAATCTCCGGCCATTTGATGTCCGTAGATCCCATCAGTATCCATATCTTGACTGTGCCCAATTGTCATCTTCTTTAGCCCCTCCAGCATCTCTTTGTTGACGCTGACATAGGTGTGCCGGAGTTCGTAGAGCGATACCACGGGGATATTATTGGACGTGCAGTAACGTCGCCAACAACGGTAGAATCGGTTTCGAGTTTTTCTCGGGCTTCTTTTTCCTGATCAATGGAGGGCTTGAGAACGAGATCAACAATCGTTTTAGCGTCAGAATTAACATCTAAACTCACGGCCCAAATAAGTACGAACAACAATATAATATGATTTTCGGAATCAGCTTCAAATAAGGGCTCAAAGTATGACATAAGGCTCGATATAGAAGAAGTGTTTACTTGGGTTGGAAAGGTATTGTGATATAAGATCGACATTTTCGAAGAATCTACTTCTGCTGAGTTGGAATTGAAGCCTTCGGTTTCATGTGCACTATATATATTTGGAGCCAAAGGCTTTTTAGGCGTTCGATATTTATTGATTTTACAATTACCATCTTCATATTTTTTTGTTGTATTTTCACGAGGACCAATGAGTTTTCCGACTTTTGCTCTGGAGTATCAGTTGGCTTTTCAAGCTAAATATAGACGGTGGGCAACAGGTTTATTGAAATTGTTGTTCATAACAGAACCTGCTTCTGTTCTGCGGCAGCGGGCAGCTTGCTTGAGAGACTGCAGCGTTTTATGGCAAAAGCGGCAATACCATTATTTCATAGCAGATTATTAGGAAAAGCTATAGTTCATGAACGTGAACTTGGTGCGGAACTTTTTCGGTTTTGACGGTTATTATACCGAATTTGCTGTATTTACAGCATTTATGGAGGGAAGAAGGTCATATATTTGCCAAAACAAGACACAGGACCGGAGTGGAGATGCGATATGCGGTAAATAAAAATGATGGGAATATTTTACCAAATTGTAAATATTTTCACAATTTGAAGCATTTTGGACTTGCAAACTTATAATGTGTAGAGTTATAATCATGTGAGGACCGGGCTGTGTCCAATAAAATGCCTCCAATGTGATTGGGAGCGTTTTCAAGGATGCAGCTTGATCAGTAGGCTGATCCGCCCAATATGGGCTCCACATCAAAGGGTGGAGAGCCGCCGTGTTCAATACAGGGAAGAAAAATAGGAGGAATTACGTTCATGGCAAAAAACAAAATGTTTAAAACGATGGACGGTAATGAAGCTGCCGCATACGTATCTTATGCGTTTACTGAGGTAGCTACCATTTACCCCATCACTCCTTCCAGCCCCATGGCTGACCACGTGGATGCGTGGGCTGCCAACGGCAAGAAGAACCTGTTTGGCCAGCCCGTAAAGCTGGTCGAGATGCAGGCGGAGTCCGGCGCGGCCGGCGCAATGCACGGCTCTCTGGAGACCGGCTCTCTGACCAGCACCTACACTGCTTCTCAGGGCCTGCTGCTGATGATCCCGCCCATGTACCGTATCGCCGGTTCTCAGCTGCCCGGCGTTATGCACGTCTCTGCCCGTACCGTGGCAACCCACTCTCTGTCCATCTTCGGTGATCATTCCGACGTTATGGCCTGCCGCCAGACCGGCTGGGCACAGCTGGCTTCTTCCAGCGTGCAGGAGGCTATGGATATGGCTGCCGTTGCCCACCTGTCCGCCATCAAGGGCTCCATCCCCTTCCAGCATTTCTTCGATGGCTTCCGGACCTCTCACGAGATTCAGAAGGTCGAGGTTCTGGACTATGAGGATCTGGGCAAGATGCTGGATTGGGACGCTGTTCAGCGCTTCAAGGATCATGCCCTGAGCACCGAGCATCCCACTCTGCGCAACACCCTGCAGAATCCCGATACTTTCTTCCAGTCCCGCGAGGCCTGCAACAGCGCCTATGATGCGCTGCCCGCCATTGTCGAGGAGTACATGGGCAAGATCAACGAGGTCACTGGCCGCAACTATCAGTTGTTCAACTACTACGGTGCTCCCGATGCTGAGCGCGTTGTGGTGGCTATGGGCTCCGTCTGCGAGACCCTGCTGGAGGTTGTTGATTATCTGATGGAGCGCGGCGAGAAGGTCGGCTTCATTCAGGTCCATCTGTTCCGTCCCTTCTCCATGGAGCGTCTGCTGGAGAAGATTCCCGCTACCTGCAAGTGCCTGACCGTTCTGGACCGCACTAAGGAGCCCGGCGCTCCCGGCGAGCCTCTGTATCTGGATGTGTGCGACGCTCTGTGGGAAGGCAAGCGTACCAACATCGAGGCTCTGTGCGGCCGCTATGGCCTGGGTTCCAAGGATACCACTCCTGCCCAGATGAAGGCCGTGTTCGACAACATGAAGGGTGAGAAGAAGAACCACTTCACCGTCGGCATCAACGATGACGTTACGCATCTGTCCCTGCCCGTTGGCGAGAATATCGTCACCGCCGGCAAGTCCATCATCTCCTGCAAGTTCTGGGGTTTGGGCTCCGACGGTACCGTGGGCGCCAACAAGAACTCCATCAAGATCATCGGTGACCACACCGATCAGTACGCTCAGGCTTACTTCGATTATGACTCCAAGAAGTCCGGCGGTGTTACCAAGTCCCACCTGCGCTTCGGCCATGAGCCCATCCACAGCACCTACTATGTCACCATGGCTGACTTTGTGGCCTGCCACAAGACCTCTTACATCAAGGACTTCGATATCGTCTCCGAGATCAAGCCTCACGGCACCTTCCTGCTGAACACCAGCTGGACCGGCGCTGAGCTGGAGGAGCACCTGCCCAACCGCGTGAAGCGTCAGATCGCCGAGCGTGAGATCAACTTCTACACCATCGACGCTACCGCTATCGCTATGGAGCTGGGCCTGGGCAACCGCACCAACACCGTGCTGCAGGCTGCCTTCTTCAACCTCTCCGGCATTATTCCCATCGAGGACGCCGTGAAGTACATGAAGGACGCTATCATCAAGTCCTACTCCAAGAAGGGCCAGAAGATCGTCGACATGAACAGCGCTGCCGTCGACAAGGGCGTTAACGCTGCCGTGAAGATCGACGTTCCCGAGTCCTGGAAGACTCTGGCTGACGATACCAAGGCTCCCGACGCAAGCCTGCCTCACTACATCCGTGAGATCCAGATCCCTGTCAACAAGCAGGCCGGCGATGCCATCCCCGTGAGCGAGTTCATGCCCTACGCTGATGGTGTTACCCCCTCTGAGACTTCTAAGTATGAGAAGCGCGGCATCGCTGTGAAGGTGCCCAAGTGGATCCCCGAGAACTGCATTGGCTGCAACAAGTGCGCTCTGGTCTGCCCCCACGCTGCTATTCGTCCCTTCCTGCTGAACGCGGAGGAAGAGGCTGCAAAGCCTGCCGCCTTCGTTACCAAGGAGGCCAAGGGCAAGGGCTTTGAGGGCTTGACCTTCCGTATGCAGGTCGATCCTCTGGACTGCCAGGGCTGCGGCGCCTGCGCCAATGTCTGCCCCGCCAAGGAGAAGGCTCTGGTCATGGAGCTGCTGGATACCCAGATGCCCGAGCAGGAGAACTGGGACCATGCTCTGACTCTGTCCACCAAGGCCAACCCCATGGACAAGTTCACTGTTCGCGGTTCTCAGTACGAGCGTCCTCTGTACGAGTTCAGCGGCGCCTGCGCCGGCTGCGGCGAGGCTCCTTACATGAAGCTTATGTCTCAGCTGTTCGGTGACCGGATGTTCGTTACCTCCGCTACCGGTTGCGCTTACGTTGTGGGTTCCTCCACTCCTTCCTTCCCCTATGCGGTCAATGAGAAGGGTCACGGCCCCGCAAACTCCAACTCTCTGTTCGAGGATAACGCCGAGTATGCTCTGGGCATGAAGCTGTCCATCGACCAGATGCGCCGTCAGATGGCTGCTCACGCCGAGGCTGTGGTGGCTTCTACCTCCGACGCTGCTCTGAAGAGCGCTCTTGAGGCTTGGCTGGCTGAGGGCGATAACGGCGACAAGACCCGTGCTCTGTCCGAGGCTGTTGTGGCTGCGCTGAACGCCACTGCTGAGACCTCTGATGATATCGCCTTCCTGAAGGCCAACAAGGATGCTCTGCCCAAGAAGAGTGTCTGGATGTACGGCGGCGATGGTTGGGCTTACGATATCGGCTTCGGTGGTCTGGACCATGTTCTGGCCTCCGGCGCTGACGTGAACGTCCTGGTGGTCGATACCGAGGTGTATTCCAACACCGGTGGTCAGGCTTCCAAGGCCACTCAGCTGGGTGCCGTGGCTCAGTTCGCCAACGGCGGTAAGAGAACCGGCAAGAAGGATCTGGGTGCCATCGCCATGACTTATGGCAATGTCTATGTTGCTCAGGTCGCTATGGGTGCCAACGAGCAGCACCTCATCACGGCTTTGAAGGAAGCCGAGGCGCATCATGGCCCCTCCATTATCATCGCTTACGCACCCTGCATCAACCACGGTATCTCCAAGGGTATGAGCCAGGCTCAGCTGGAGGAGAAGGAAGCCAGCGAGTGCGGCTATTGGCCTCTGTGGCGCTATGTGCCCGAGCTGAAGGCCGAGGGTAAGAACCCGTTCATCCTGACCAGCAAGGAGCCCAATGGCAAGCTGCTGGACTTCATGATGGGCGAGACCCGTTTCGCTGCTCTGACCAGAACCTTCCCCGAGACTGCCAAGGTTCTGTTTGCCGAGGCTCAGGAGTTCTGCGATGCTCGTTACGCCAGATACAAGCATCTGGCTGAGCAGTAATTGCAGATTAGAAACAGTTACGAAATTTGTGTGAAAGCCAAATTTCATATCTGATGTAATGAATACCACCCGTGTTTCGGCAAAAATCCGAAACACGGGTGGTTTCTTATTTGGAGAGCCCTATATTACAAGGCTTTCCACTTTTTCATAGATGGTCGATACATAGCCGGGAAACATCAAAATTGTGAAGACGTTTTTTGTACGTCAACAATGCTGTATAAACACGGTGTTTCTATATGTCTCCGCATAATTTCAACTGCTTGTGAGGACTTATATTTTAATATTTAATGTGGGAGAATCTCATTGTAAGGTTGTAAGGTAAGTATTCTGACGTCGGATTACTTGCGGAGAGAAGCGTCCTCCAGAGCCGTGACTGCCGTTTTACCAATTGCTCACATTGATAGAAAACAGGCCCCGGGATTTCCTCGGGGCCTGTTTTTAAGACACACAAGAACGCACCTTTTGTTTGCACTTTTGCAGGAGAATTTTACATGGAGCAGATGGTTCAGATATATCTGAACCATCTGCTCCATGTCCAGATTGGAAACCTTGACCGGTTCCTTATTGTAGGAATCGATTTCTCCGTTGAAATATTTTGCCAGCTCCGTCATCGGGCCACAAAGATCTCGAATATCCTGAGCCACCGTATCGCTGCCATCACCCAGCACCTGATAGGATAGCGAGCTACCGTCCGATGTAAGAGTCAGATTGCCCAAGGTTTTGAAATCAGGACCATCATAGGTAATGTTGTTTAAATCCAGATTCTTTCCGAGGTCATAATAGGAATATTGATGGAACCAACCGTAGTAGGTGACATTCCTATCTGAATCCGTGGACGAATCAAATACTTCAAATACCGGGAGAATTAAATCCGTAGAAGGTGGATTGGACTGAGAATAGGTTTCGGCGCAGGTCTGATTACTGTAGATTTGGATAATCGCATTAAAAATATCTGCATTTGCTCCCTCTAAGTCGAAAACATCGGCAGTCGGTATGGGAAAGGCATCCCACATTACATCTTCCCCTGTAAGCAGAATCCAATCATCCGTTTCTGTCTTTTCAGAATCGGGAGCTTGAATTTCCTCAGAGGGCTGCTTGTCCTGATTGTCAGGCGTGTCATTCGACTGAAAGGGGCTTTTTCCGCAGGCAGCACAGGAACAAATCAGCAAGGCAGACAAAATCAACAAAAGCTTCTTTTTTATTCCATTTTTGCCGCTGTTAAGGTATTTGACAGCGGCGATCCTCCTTCATAATAAAATATAGAACCGATTGCTTTGAATGGTCTGGTACCTTAGCTATCTTATAACAAAATACGGGAATTGTCGAAAGGGGAAGTGTTGCCTCTATAGAAAACGGCCCCTGATTCTGTTGCCCTTGACAATTTGCGGAGCACTTATTATAATAATAAACTATGGTAAATTAGGTGTATTGTGTGCGGAGACGCCGTATACTTCACCAAACAACGATAAACGAAAGGAACGGCTGTATGGAAAGAGAATATAAAATGAGCGCAGCGCGCGCTCAGGAACTTCAGGAGGAACTGAATTATCTGAAGACAACCCGCAGCGATGAGGTTGCGGAGCAGATCAAGATCGCCCGCGGCTTTGGCGACCTCAGCGAGAACAGCGAGTATGACGAAGCCAAGAACGAGCAGGGCAAGCTGTACTCCCGGATTGCAGAGCTGGAGGAGATTTTGCAGCATGTTGTGATCGTGGACGAATCTGCGGCGTCCGATGCCATTACCATCGGCTGTACGGTCACGGTCCGGGCCAAGGACGGCAAGGAGGGCAGCTATAAAATCGTCGGCTCTCAGGAGTCCGATCCGATGCACGGCATTATCTCCGAGGAATCCCCCTTCGGCAAGGCCCTGATCGGCGCCAAGGAGGGGCAGGAGGTCATCGTGGAGGCACCCTTCGGCAACATCCATTATACGGTCGCAAAGATCGAGCGCTGAGGAGGATACGATGGCTGAACAGAAGAATCCGCAGGCCCAGCCGGAGCTGAGCCTGTCTGAGCAGACCCGTATTCGCCGGGAAAAGCTGGCAAATCTTCAGGCCGAGGGCCAGAATCCCTTTGAGATCACGCGCTTTGATTGGGATGCTACCTCTCAGCAGATCAAGGATCACTTTGACGAGATGGAGGGCAAGCCCGTTAAAGTGGCGGGACGGCTGATGAGCAAGCGCGGCATGGGTAAGGTCTCCTTCTGCGATTTGCAGGACCGAGATGGCCGAATTCAGCTTTACGCCCGTCAGGACGAGATGGACGAGGCAGTCTATAAGAAGTTCAAGAAGTATGACATCGGTGATATTGTCGGCGTTGAGGGCGAGGCGTTCCGCACCCAGCGGGGCGAGATGAGCGTTCGCGCCAAGAATATCATTCTGCTGTCCAAGTCCCTGCTGCCTCTGCCGGAAAAGTTCCACGGCCTGCAGGACAAGGAACTGCGGTTCCGTCAGCGGTATGTGGATCTGATGGTGAACCCGGAGGTAAAGAAGAACTTCGTTATCCGTTCTCAGTTCATCAAGCATCTGCGGAATTATCTGGATGATATGGGCTATATCGAGGTGGAAACGCCTGTGCTGAATACCATCGCAGGCGGTGCCGCTGCCCGGCCATTTGTCACTCACCACAATACGCTGGATATTGATATGTATATGCGGATCGCCACAGAGCTGCCCTTAAAGCGGCTCATTGTCGGCGGCATGGACCGGGTGTACGAGATCGGCCGCATCTTCCGCAACGAGGGCATGGACCCCAAGCACAATCCCGAGTTCACCAGCATCGAGCTGTATCAGGCATTCACCGATTTCCACGGCATGATGGACCTGGTGGAGGAGCTGTA
>ENA-UPXC01005357-UPXC01005357.1-human-gut-metagenome-genome-assembly--contig:-NODE-5357-length-10657-cov-3.577127_pt1 | contig 10657 bp, 12 predicted proteins | sample MGYA00250047_ERZ773371 | MGnify/ENA primary metagenome ERZ773371 (study PRJEB29103, sample SAMN06111975) | human gut metagenome | biome: human gut; feature: ankylosing spondylitis patient; material... | reverse complement strand
TTTTCAAGCAGAAGACGGCATACGAGATTGTTGACTGTGACTGGAGTTCAGACGTGTGCTCTTCCGATCTGGTGCAGCCGCATTATGTTTCACTGCCTGCATCTGTATGGCAGGCGGGACGCTCTGCTATCCGTCGGTGCCGCAGAACTTCGAACAGGCTGCCGCTTTAGAGTTCCATCTGGACGAGGCGCTCCCCGTGCAGGACGAGGCGCCGCCAACCGTGCACACCACACACGAACCCGAAATATTGACGCAGCAAGCCGCGCTCGCCGCTTCGCTGCAGGCACACGGCATTGTAATCGACCGTCCCATCGACTGGTCGCGCGAGCAAGTCATCCACTTCGCCGGCACAGCTTCGGTGGACGCGCAGGCGCTGCACTACGGTGCCTATGTGCTGCAATCGGACGGCGCGCTGCGGGAAGTGCTCACCGACTACGCCGTACCGGAAACAACGGGTGGCTTCTATGCCGAGATTCCCTCTTTTCACGTTGCGCTGAACGCCCCGACTAAGCTGCAATGCCTAGGGAGCGGTACGATGACCCGCGAGGTCGGCTGCTCCGCGTTAGTGCGCGACGGGTGGCAGCTCGTCCGCCTGCGCAGCACGTACTATATCCGTCTGCCTATCAGCTGGAATACTCTTTACCACATATAGCTTCAAAAAAAACAGCCGGTTTAACCGGCTGTTTTTTTGTCCATATCTATGATATACTTTATAATGATTCTACTTTTCAGGAGGATTTTCCTATGATCCGCGCGATTTTTTTCGATATTGATGGCACACTGCTCAGCTTCCAGACCCATCAGGTACCGGAGTCCACACAGCGTGCGCTCCGGCTTCTGCGCGAGCAGGGCGTCAAGCTGTTTGTCGCCACCGGTCGTCCCCCGAAAACCGCAGGGTATTTGCGGGAGGTCTTTGATTTCGATTTTGACGGTTATGTGACCATGAACGGTCAGTACTGTCTGGTGGGCGATCAGGTCATCCACGAGCAATATATCCCATCCGAATCGATTGCTTCTCTGCTGCCCTATCTCGAGAAAAAGCAGATTGCCTGCGATTTTATTGAGCTCGACCGGCTCTATATCAACCTGCATAATGAATTCACCGATCAGTTTGCTGCCTTAATCGGCAGCACCGTGGATGTGATTGGACCTGTCGTTGATGTGCGCCGCGCGCTGACGAACAAGGTATATCAGCTCAGCCCCTTTATCTCCGAAGCCGAAGAACCTGAATTTTTCCGCCATCTCCCCGGCTGCAAAGCGGCACGCTGGACGCCCCTGTTCACCGACGCCATCCGGGGGGACGCGGGAAAGCCGGTAGGTATGGATCATATGATCCGGCATTTCGGCATTGCGCCCGAGGAAGTCATGGCGTTCGGTGACGGCGGCAATGACCTTGACATGCTTGTGCATGCCAAAATCGGCGTGGCGATGGGCAACGCGGTCGATGCGGTCAAGGTAGCCGCCGACTATGTCACCACCGACGTCGATCACGACGGCGTATGGAACGCACTCGTTCATTTTGGGCTTCTCTCAGACTGAACTCAGCGGCGATAGGTGAATCTCCACATTGTATAGTATACCACGGTGAGCGTCAGTGCAACACCGAGCGCTTCCCCTATGCTCATCTGCTGTGCCTCTACTGCCCACAAAACCACGAAAATCACCACAATCGGCAGAACCTTGAACGCCAGACGATATTTTTTGCGTGTTTTTTTCGGAATTTCAGCGGGTTCTACCGATTCAGGGTCTTTGAGCGTACAGGTCACGACTGCTCCAAAGCGGCTGAAATACCGCTCCGCTGTATAAACCTGCCCCTCCATCTCAAACTCCGGATACATGCTCTCTTTCAAAATGGTAATCTCTTTCTGGTTCTCTGCGGCATACTGCAGCAAAGCGTCGGTAAACTCCCGCTTATTCCCGATCATGGTGTCCGGCTCAAACGAAAACGACTTGGCGCGCTCGGCTTTGTACATCTTTCGGGTATCCGATAGAAAATTGTAAAACATATGCCCCTCCTTTTCCTGACGTTCCATTTCTGCAAGGCAGCGGTCCGGATCAATCGTTTCAATCCTTTGCTCCCCTCGCAGCTTCTGGCAAAATTCAATACAGCTCTCCAGTTGTTCTGCGGTCTGCTGCAATGCCTTGATCTGTTCTTCGAGTGCAAGCTGCAAATCGGTTTCTCCTTGCAGCATCTGCTTCACAGTCGCAAGCGGGAAATCCAGCTTACGGAATACCTTAATCAGTTTGAGGGTTCGGACATCCTCTTCGGAGAAGTTCCGGTAAGCATTCCCTTCTTGCCGTGTCGGATGCAGCAGCCCCTCTTTTTCATAGTATCGGATGGTCTGCTTGGGCAGCCCCGTACATTGTTCCACCTCACGGATCGTCATGTGATTCGCTCCTTTCTGTTTCTACTATAAGGGATCAAGTAGCTGTAATGTCAAGATGTTTTGAAATTTTTCTTTTTTCTTTGCTGAAAATACAAAAATTTCAGCCGCAACTGCCAGTTGCGCAAATGTCTGCGTGAATCGCTGGCATGCAACTGCAAAAAATGAGATACTGTTCTCACCATCAAACGGAGGTGATTCTCTATGAAATTCGGTGAAAAACTGCAAACACTCCGCCGCGCGAAAGGACTGTCGCAGGAGCAGCTCGCAGAAGCGCTCGGCGTCACCCGTCAGGCGGTCAGCAAGTGGGAACTGAACGCATCCCTGCCTGACGTGGAAAAGCTGCTCGTGCTCAGTGACTTTTTCCAAGTCTCCACCGACTACCTGCTCAAAGAAAGCATGGTCACACCCCCGGCGCCCGCGCAGGAATTCGTGCCGCCCCCGCGCCGCAGATTGAACGTGAAACTGCTGGTCGGCGCTATCCTGACCGGTGCTTCATCCCTTGCCCTCTTTGTGGTTTGGGTGCTCTCGCGTGTGTATCCCGCGACCTATATCGTTCAAGATCCGATGCAGAACTATACCCAAGTCTGGACAGGTTATGCGGGATTTGTCCGTCTGCACGACCTGTCCCCCCTGACCATCTCCTGTTGGGTGCTGCTTGTTATCGGACTGGTTCTGCTGTTCTGGAAAACGCTCGACCGCCGCTTTGCATTGGCGCAGCATCTGCGCCGTCTGTCACGGCATCCCCAAAAGCCCTCCCCCGAGGAACCGCCGTCTGAATGATTACACAAATTCCCCCCAATATCTTTGCGCATTTTGTCCAAAAACGGTCTTGCACCTCCCGCCAAATAGGTCTATGATAAAAAGAAACGAATCGAGGTGTGTTCTATGGGTAAACTTTTGGACATCACCGCCGCCGTAAGCGCCTGCAAAAAGCAGCGCCGCGATGATGAAAAAACCGTCCTGCTCGACGCCTATTACCGCGAACAGCCGGACAAAAAGTAAACGGAAGGCAGTCAGCCGTAAGGTTGGCTGCCTTGACAAATTCGCAAAAATCAATATAATGAAAATAGTTTTCTGATGATTCCAAGCAGAATTTTCAAATAACCGCGCACTGAGCGGTTATTTTTTTGTGATGCATCCCTCTTTTGTAATAAATTCAGGAGATATTACTATGAGTACACTTTATCTGGTTGCAACCCCCATCGGCAATTTAGGGGACTTCTCTCCCCGCGCACGCGAAACCATGGCATCGGTCGATTTTATTGCCGCCGAAGATACGCGCGTCACCAAAAAGCTGCTGACCGCGCTAGACCTGCCCACGAAGCCGCTCATCAGTTACTATGAGCACAACCGCCGGCAGCGCGGCGAAGAAATCCTCGCGCGTCTGCTCGCCGGAGAAAGCTGCGCACTCGTGACAGACGCGGGTACCCCAGCGGTTTCCGACCCCGGTGAAGATCTGGTTGCGCTGTGTGCAGAGCATGGTGTGCCGGTGATTCCCGTTCCCGGCTGCTGTGCCGCCGTCTGCGCGCTTGCCGCATCCGGTCTGCCGACCGGGCGTTGGTGCTTCGAGGGCTTTCTGTCTGTCAATAAAAAAGCGCGCCGCGAACATCTGGACGCTCTGCGCGGGGAAACGCGCACCATGATTTTCTATGAAGCGCCGCACAAGCTGCGTCAGACGCTGTCTGACTTGCGCGCCGCATTCGGCGGCGACCGCCGGATTTCGCTCTCCCGCGAAATCACCAAACTGCATGAAGAAACGCTGCGCTTTACTTTGGAAGAAGCCGAGGCATACTTTGGCGAAACCGCGCCGCGCGGGGAATTTGTACTCATTCTCGAGGGCGCCGCAGCGGAAATCGAATCCGAAACCGAAGACGAGCGCATGACACGCGCACTTGCCGCCGTGCAGCAGCGCATCGACGCGGGCGAAACCCTCAAGGATGCCGTAAAAACCGTATCTGCTGAAATTGGGGTCAAAAAGAACGCCCTCTATCAGGCTGCGCTGAACGCACAGGAATAATCTGCGGCATAAGAAAAGCCTTCCCCGATGGGGGAAGGCTTTCTTCATTTTTTAATCCGGTGCGGGCGTCCGCCCTCATATAGTTCCTTCCGAATGGCTGCAAACATGTCCTCTGCCATGCGCAGATAGCTGCGCACCGTCGTACTGTCCAGTTCCAGCGGCAAGTCGGTCGGATAGCGCGTCTCAATATAGAGGTTGTTGAGCGCTGCACTTTCGTCCAGCCATTCGGTAAACTGCTCATCGGTCAGTACCGCCTGCCTGCATAGATAGGTCAGGTTATGCCCATCATAATGCCGTCCGGTACGAAAAAGCAGATATCCTTTGAGCGCCTTTTCAATGGACTGCTGGCAATGAAATGCGATATTGGACGGATCTCCGCCCCAAGTCAGCAGAATGCGCGCCGCCTGCAAATCGCACAGCGCTTTGTCCAGCCATTTGTAATAATACATGCTGTCGCGCGCACCTTTTCGGCTACGCGCCATACAGCACCGTCCCTTTCTCCGCAATCCACGCCGCATAGCTGTCCGGATCGTCAACCAGTTCTTCCCACTCATCGTGGGTATACAGATTGATATTCACCTGAAAATCAAGCGGCAATTCCAGATACAGCCGACGGAGCAGCTCTTTTTTGTCACAGTCCGGCACGACGATGCACAGGCTTGCGGTTTTCAGCCGCCCGCTGGTGATGCCGCGCTTTGCACCATGCAAAATGACCTTCTCCGGACTGCAAAGTGCAAGCAGCCCGCCAAGCAGCATGTCCTTTTCCGTCTGATCCATCTGTCATGCCCTCCTTTTAATATGAAGAAAATCTGGCAGCGGCTTCAAATTTTGCTTTTCCGTCCGCAGTGCCGAATACATAGGTCAAGCCATCCGCGTCCATGCCGGACGAAAGCGCAATCTGCTCCCCCGGCATACACTCGGAAGTATAATTGACCTGAATTTCCGAAACAAACAGCCCGTCCTGCCGGTCCAGTTCCAACCCGTCGCAGACCACATCCACAATCTTGACATTATTCATATGACCGTTGATATCGAGGTCGGAATACCGCACTGTATGCACATGATGCGGCGCGAGCGCCGTGCACAGCAGCTTGCCCGGTACCGCAGGGCAGCTGCCCGGCGCGAGTTCCAGATACGAACGTGCCGCCGGCATCTGCGTGGGACGCACAATCCTTCGGGTTTCACGGTCAAGAATCACCCACGCGCTGAGCGCCTGCCCAATCGCTTCTTCCCCGATTTTCAGCTCAAATGCGCGCAGCCATGTTGCCCCCTTGATGCCTGCGCACCAGGTTCGCACATGAACCACCTCATGCACGTATATCGGGCGGGTCAGGATGCAGTGCAGCCGGCTGAGCACCCACAGTACGCCCTCATTTTCGGTCAGATGCAGCGCATCGGCATGCTCGGTCGCGCTGTCCTGCATGATCTCAAACAGCGCAGAGGGGCGCGCAAGACCGCGGTTGTCGATCTGCGCAAAGGTCACCCGATAATCTTTTTCAAAATACATCAAATCTTCCTGCATGATGCCCTTCCTCCTTATCGAAGCAGTGCGGTGAGGAACATGGAAAACATCCCCGCAAAGGTGACCGCCTGCTCCGGACTTTGGAACGCATTCTCCGGCGCGTGGTCCTCGCCGTACCACGCTGCGATTTCCTCCCGCAGACCGGGTACCGCATTCAGGGAACCGTAGCGGAAGAATACCGCGCCATCCACTGCCGGACGCGCCGCAAGGTATTCCAAAGAATCAAAAATCGGCTTTGTCGTTGTCCACGTCGGCGTGCTGCTGTCGTGGCATTTGTAAGCCGCAAGCCCAATGTACAGCTTGACGTCCGTGCCATCGGTCTTGCTGATCCACCAATCGGTCAGGGTAGCGAAATCTGCGGCGCTGTGCCCGATTTCCCAATAAATCTGCGGGATAATATAGTCCACCGTTCCCGCTTCCATCCACGCGAGGCTGTCTGCATATGCGCTGGCATAGCTTTCATATCCGCGCGTATCCGACCCGCGCGGGTCGGTCGTCTTGTTTGCCCAAATGCCGGACGGACTGACACCAAACTGAATTTCCGGATCAATTTCATGCAGCTCCTCGTCGAGCGCGGCAATCAGCTGGTTGACATTGTCGCGCCGCCAGTCAGCAAGGTTGTCAAACCCTTTTCCGTACTTCTGATAGGTTGCCGCATCGTTGAAATCGGCGCCCGGATAAAAATAATCATCCAGATGGATGCCGTCTACGTCGTAGTTTTCCGCAATTTCTGCCGCGCCGTCTACGACCAGTTCACGCACCTCGGGCAGCCCGGGGTCGTAATAATAATTGCCGTCCTTGTACGGCACCGCCCAACCGCTGTGGGTTTTGGCGGGGTTAGAGGGGTCCAGACGTTCCCAGTTCTGGTCACGGGTCACGCGGTAAGGGTTGATCCATGCATGCAGCTCCAGACCGCGGCGATGCGCCTCGTCCACCCAGTATTCCAGCGGGTCGAAGCCATCCTCCGGTGCGGTTCCCTGCGTGCCGGTCAGCCAGTGGCTCCACGGAAAAATATCGGAATCATACAGCGCGTCCGAAGTTGGGCGCACCTGCAAAAACACGGTATTCAGCCCAGCCTGCTCACAGTCATCCAGAATCTGATTTGCCTGTTGTTTCAGTTCGTCCGCCGAAACCGTTTTTTTCGTCGGATAGTCGAGGTTGTACACCGAAGATACCCACACGCCGCGCATCTCTTCTTCGGAGTTTGCCGCCTGCGCGCCTGCGGGAGCCAGCAGAGCAAGCGAAAGCCCTGCCGCCAAAATACGTTGCATCAGTTTCATTGAGGTTCCTTTCTCTTTGGGTTCATGTTGTCTGCCGGCATGCCATCCTGCCGGATAGTATTATCGTACCATTTGAGACGCACCTTGGCAAGAGGTATTGACGCATGCCGTGAAAGAAGGTATCATGGACATATTCGGAGGTTTTACATCCTTATGACTGATTCTTCTACAATTTCACCCCTACAAAAGAAAATTTTAGCGCTGCATGACCTTTCCTGCTTCGGGCGCTCCTCTCTTGTGCCGATCACTGCTGTGCTCAGCGCCATGGGGCATCAGTGCGTGCCGCTGCCGACCGCGGTGTTTTCCACGCACACTGCCATCGATGGCTGGGTCTGCGCTGATCTGACCCGTTCGCTCCATCCCATGCTGGTACATTTTCAGGAACTTGGGCTGACCTTTGAAGCCGTATATTCAGGCTTTCTTGGCTCTGCGCTGCAAATCGACTGCGTTGCCGAAGCCGCCCAGTGCAAGGCGGCAGGCGGTCTGTTCCTTGTCGATCCGGTCATGGGTGACAATGGGGAAGTCTATGCCACCTACACGCCGGAAATGACCGCGCGTATGGGCGAACTGTGCGCACGTGCCGATCTGATTACGCCCAATGTCACCGAAGCCGCCATCCTGCTCGGGAAACGTCCGGATGCTGCTGTACGCGACGCCGAAGAAGCTGCCGACTGGTGCGCGGCGCTGCATGAACGCTATCATGCGCAGATTGTGCTGACCGGTCTGGAGCTCAGCCCCGAAGAGATCACGGTTGCCTGCTGCGCCGGTGGGAATACCGCTTATATCCGCCATGCGCGCCTGGGGGGATTTTATCCCGGTACAGGCGATATTTTCGCCTCCGTGCTGCTCGGCTCCCTGCTTGGGGGCAGCAGCCTGACAGACAGCGCAGCCAAAGCCGGGGCATTCGTCTGCGCCTGCATCGGCTATACTGCCGCACAACACACAGACCCCATGCATGGCGTGCAGTTTGAGCCGCTGCTTGGCAGGCTATGCCCACCGCAAGAAAGCAAAACGGCGCACCAATAGGTGCGCCGTTTTACCGGAACAGGAAACCTTTATGAAAAAAACATCATGAAACTGTCCGTGATCTCTGGCGAAAATCAAATCGGTGCGCCCACCTGAAGCATCAAAATGCACAGGGCAATCGCTGCGGCAACCATTCCAAAAGTCTGATATTTCGACCACTCTTTCATCAAACTCACCTTTCCAGTCAAATTTTTATCTGCTTTTATTATACCGCTTTCTGACAGAAAAAATAAGTCTCTCCCGTTAAGAAATATAAACAAACTTCTGTTAAGTTTTCTATACATAATGCATGAGACGCATCAGCATCTACTCAAAATCACAAGAAAACACAATTTTATCCCAGCATGTCACCAGACTAAAAAAGGAAGGCTTCCGCCTTCCTTTTTTAGTAATCGAATCTAATTTGTCTTTAGATTGTCTCCACCTTGAGCGTACCGTTTTCTGCGGTTACATGCGCGCCGACAATCGGCTGCTCATAGGATGCAATCATACGCGCTGCAAGTGCATTTTCAACTTCCTTTTCGATCAGGCGGCGCAGGTTGCGCGCACCGAACTTGAGCGAATACGATTTTTCGACGAGATATTTCGTCAGGCTGTCATCCCAAGTCAGGCGGATGTCGCGCTCGGCGAGATTCTTTGCCAGATCGCCCAACAGAATGCCCGCAATGCGGCTGAAGTCTGCTTCGGTAAGCTGATTGAACGCCACAATCTCGTCGATGCGGTTGAGGAATTCCGGACGCATCAATTCTTCGAGCGCCTTCATTGCCTTCTCCCTGCCCTGTTCGCTTGCCGTCTTGCCGAATCCAAGCGAGGTTGTTTTGCTGCCGCTGCCTGCATTCGAGGTCATAATAATGACCGTATTTTCAAAATTCACAACACGACCGTGCGCATCGGTCAGTCTGCCGTCATCCAGAATTTGCAGCAGGATATTGAGCACATCCGGATGCGCCTTTTCAATCTCGTCCATGAGGATGACCGAATACGGGCGGCGGCGGATTTTCTCGGTCAGCTGTCCTGCCTCATCATAGCCGACATACCCCGGAGGGGAACCGATCAGGCGGGCAACCGTATGCTTTTCCATATATTCCGACATATCCAGACGGATCAGTGCCTCGGGGGTATCAAACAGATCTTCCGCAAGGGTCTTAACCAGTTCGGTCTTGCCCACGCCGGTCGGTCCGACGAACAGGAAGGAAACCGGCTTTTTCTTGGGGCTGATGCCTGCGCGGCTGCGGCGGATCGCATCCGCAATCGCATGAATTGCCTCATCCTGCCCGACCACGCGCTTCTGAAGCCGTTCCTCCATTCCGGTCAAGCGCTGCATCTCCTGCGCCTGCACCTTGCTTGCCGGAATATTCGTCCACAGTTCAATCACCGACGCAAGATTATCGAGCGTCAGCACCGGGCGCGGCGCACTCTCAGCTTCGTGCAGACGGTTTTCAAGCTGCAATTCCCGGCTGCGCAGTTCGGCAATCCGCGCATAGCGCTCGTCGAGCTGCTCGCTGGTCAGCGGCTCGCTTTCGGGCGCATCGGCGCTCATCAGTTCCTCCCGTTCGCCCGTCACCAGTTTCAGCTCCTGCTTGCAGTCAGCTGCAATCGAAAGCATCTCGTTTTTGAGGTTCAAATCCGAGCAGGCTTCGTCAATCAGGTCGATTGCCTTATCGGGCAGGAAACGGTCGGTGATATAGCGCTCGGCAAGCTGCACTGCCTGCCGGCACATCGCGTCCGGAATCGTGACAAAATGGAAATCCTCATAGTAATTCTTGACGCCCATCAGGATTTCGGCAGCATCCTCAAGCGACGGTTCTTCGACCGAAACCGGCTGGAACCGGCGCTCAAGCGCCGAATCCTTTTCGATGTACTTGCGGTACTCGTTGAAGGTGGTCGCGCCGATGACCTGAATCTCGCCGCGGCTGAGCGCCGGTTTCAGAATATTTGCGGCGTTCATCGAGCCTTCGGAATCGCCCGCACCGACGATGTTATGCACCTCGTCGATGACGAGAATAATGTTGCCAAGCTTTTTGACCTCGTCAATCAGTCCCTTCATGCGGCTCTCAAACTGACCGCGGAACTGCGTACCTGCCACAAGCGCAGTCAAATCGAGCAGATGGATTTCTTTATCGCGCAGCTTATAGGGCACCTTGCCCTCTGCGATACGCAGCGCCAGACCCTCTGCAACCGCTGTTTTGCCCACGCCCGGCTCACCGATCAGACAGGGATTGTTCTTCTGGCGTCGGTTCAGAATCTGAATCACGCGCTCGGTTTCACGCTCTCTGCCGACGATGCGGTCAATGCGGCCTGACCGCGCCTTTCCGGTCAAATCCTCACAATAGGATGTGAGGAACTTGCGCTTTTTATCACGGCGTCCCGCTTTCTTTTCATTCTTCTGCTCTTCCTTTTTGGGACGTTCCTGCCGGAAAATCTG
>ENA-UPXC01005351-UPXC01005351.1-human-gut-metagenome-genome-assembly--contig:-NODE-5351-length-10673-cov-16.164496_pt1 | contig 10673 bp, 10 predicted proteins | sample MGYA00250047_ERZ773371 | MGnify/ENA primary metagenome ERZ773371 (study PRJEB29103, sample SAMN06111975) | human gut metagenome | biome: human gut; feature: ankylosing spondylitis patient; material... | reverse complement strand
TTTCGGCCAGATCCTTTGAAAATTAAGTCTCTAAAGGCCATTGGGAAGAATCAAGCATTTTACAGAGCTTCCTTAATTCAACTTTATTTTATTATGTGCGGGACAATGACCAAGATCGACGGCGCGTCTATCTGGGTCTTGTTATTGCTGAAAAAAACATTTGTGTGAAATTATATTCGTATCAGCTAGATCCTTATTAATAAAGGAGTTGCTTGCAGGTTTGGTTTGAAATTGCTGTTATTTCATAAACACAGGTTGACGTGGACAACGTGGAGGCTTTTTGAAGAACAAAGATAAGGCTCATCTATTACAATTCAGCCGTATAATCCTTCGTGTTATTAATTTAAATATAGGAAATAATAATGAAAGTTTTGTTATTGGCAGGTGGATTTGGCACCAGAATTTCAGAAGAGAGTCAATCTAAACCAAAGCCTATGGTTGAGCTTGGAGGTATGCCCATTCTTTGGCATATTATGAAAATTTACCGTCACTATGGTTTCAATGATTTTGTAATTCTTGCTGGATATAAGCAGCATGTTATAAAAGAATATTTTGCAGATTATTTTCTTCATACCTCGGATATAACTTTTGATTTTTCCGGCGGTAAAAACGACATGATTGTCCACCGTTCTACTTCAGAACCTTGGAAGGTTACTGTGGTCGATACCGGATTGAAGACAATGACCGGGGGCCGAGTAAAGAGGGTTAAAGATTATATTGGTAATGAACCGTTTTTACTTACTTATGGCGACGGGGTAGCCGACATAAATATTGCAGATCTAGTCAAATTCCATAAGTCTCACGGTAAGATGGTTACGTTATCTGCCTATAACGCGGGCCAGCGTTTTGGTGTTCTTGACATTGACCAAAACGGCCATATTAAAGAATTCAGGGAAAAGACCAAAGGCGACGGTAATCTGGTAAATATTGGTTATATGGTTTGCCAGCCAGAATTCCTAAACTTTATAAAAGATGACCAAACTGTATTAGAGAAAGAACCTCTTGAGAGAGCGGCTGGCGAAAATCAATTAATGGCTTTTAAGCATGACGGCTATTGGCAGTGCATGGATACCCTCAGAGAAAAGCAGGTTCTTGAAGAACTTTGGAATAGCGGCAAAGCTCCTTGGAAGGTTTGGTAAATGAAAAATATGGTCTCATACTATCAAGGAAAGAAAGTATTCGTAACAGGGCACACAGGCTTTAAGGGTTCTTGGCTCTGTCATATTCTTTCCTCTTGGGGCGCTGATGTTTTGGGTTACTCTAACGGTTTACCTACAGAACCAAGTCTTTTCGAACTTTCTGGTACAGAAAAACTTGTAAGATCCGAAATAGGTGATATTCGAGATTTTGAACATCTAAGTAAGACTTATAAATCTTTCCTCCCTGACATTGTTATTCACCTTGCGGCACAGCCGCTCGTCCGTGAGAGTTACGCAGACCCTCGTTATACGTACGAAACGAATGTTATTGGTACAGTCAATTTGCTTGAGTGCATAAGATTGTATCCCTCAGCTTCCAGCGTTCTCAACGTAACTACAGATAAAGTCTATGAAAACAAAGAGTGGGAATGGGGTTATAGAGAAATAGAAGCATTAAACGGATTTGATCCATATTCAAATTCTAAATCTTGTTCAGATATCGCTACGCAGTCTTATATAAAGAGCTTTTTCTCTCGGGAAACTTCCCCTGCAATCTCTATTGCCAGAGCCGGTAATGTAATTGGAGGAGGGGATTTTTCTAAAGATAGAATTATTCCCGATTCGGTTGAAGCTTGTTCTAAAAATGAGGTGATCCATGTAAGAAATCCTTACTCGATAAGGCCTTATCAACACGTTTTAGAGCCTTTATCTGCATATCTATGGATCATATTTAGGCAAGCTTCTGATCATTCTTTAGCTGACTGCTACAACGTAGGGCCCAACGAGGATGATTGCGTAACAACGGGCAAGTTGGTTTCTTTATTCTGCGAGGCTTGGGGCGAAGGGGCCAAGTGGGAGACAAAGGCAGAAAAAAATGCTGTCCATGAGGCTAATTTTTTAAAGCTTGACTGTTCCAAAATCAAGTCTCGATTGGGTTGGTATCCGATTTGGAGCATTGACAATGCAGTTTCTAATACTGTTGAATGGTCTAAAGCCTGGTTAGCAGGAGAAAGTGTATCCGACGTGATGGACCGTCAAATAAAGAAGTATTTTGGGTTCTAAATGCTTTTTGATCCTTTTGATTTTATTATTGTAGGGGCTGGTCTCTCTGGCGGAGTTGTCGCCAGAGAACTTGCAGAGACCGGGAAAAAAGTTCTGATAATTGAACGTAGGAACCATATTGCGGGGAATATGTTCGATTATCACGACGAAAGGGGTTTTTTAGTTCAAAAATACGGCCCTCACACTTTTCATACTAAAGATGAGAGTCTTTATGAGTACATGAAAAAATATGGGGAATGGGAGCCCTATAAGCTAAAATGCGGAGCTTCTTGGGGAGGTAAATATTCCCCAACACCCTTTAATTTCCAAACGATAGATACTTTTTATCCGGAAAAAGAGGCCAAGATTTTAAAATCCGAACTTCTTTCGGAATTCCCTAACCGGGAATTTGTTACTGTCGTTGAACTACTCGAGGCTAAATCTTCTAATGTCAGAAACTACGCCTCATTCCTGTTCAAAGAAGATTATGCTCCTTACACCTCAAAACAATGGGGAGTTTCACCAGAAACTATAGACGTTTCCATTTTGAAACGAGTTCCCGTCCGTTTGTCGTATAAGGAAGGCTATTTTGATGATCCTTACGAAGTGATGCCAAAGGATTCTTTTACAACCTTCTTTGAAAATTTACTTAACCATCCCAATATAGAGGTTCGGTTGGGAACAGATGCTTTGGAACTTCTGACATTAGGGACGGATCGATTTCTTTTCGACGGCAAAGAAATCAAACAGCACGTGGTCTACACAGGGGCACTTGATACTTTGTTTGAGTATTGTTACGGCGAATTACCTTACAGATCTTTGAAGTTTGAATGGTTTTATGAAGATATTGAAAGTAAGCAGCCTGTAGCGGTACTTGCATATCCTCAAGAAAAAGGTTTTACTCGGGTAACAGAATATAAAAAGTTGCCATATCAAAACATTCGAGGCACTGTGTACGCAGTTGAATATCCGTTAGCTGCGAGCTATAAGAACAAATTGGAGCCTTACTATCCAGTTCTAACAGCTGAAAGCAGAGCTTTATACGAAGAATATTCCAAGCTATTCGCTAAATTTAAGAACGTTTCTAAATGTGGTAGATTGGCGGATTTTCGTTACTACAATATGGACCAAACTTTAGCAAATGCTTTGTCGTTAGTTAAAAGATTAAAAGACACGTTATGAGAGGCAAAATGAAGTCTGTGATTGTTACAGGTGCGAACGGTTTTGTAGGTTCTGAAATAGTTTGTAATTTAGTTATGAATGGTTATAAGGTTTTCGCACTCTACAACCGAAGCAAAAGCCGTTTAGATTCTATGCCTGACTGTGTGCCTGTTCATTGTCCAATGGATAAATTTGAAAAGTTGCCCGAACTCATTAAGGAGAAACCGGAGTATATTTTTCATTGCGCTTGGACAGGCTCTGCCGGGCAAGATAGATGCAATGTTCAATTGCAGTTGACTAATGTTGTATCAACATGCTCTCTCGTTAGTGTTGCAAAGGAGCTTGGCGCAAAAAGACTGATTGTCACCGGTTCAATCATGGAAGATGAAGTTAAAGCGGTTACGGATACAAACGGCTCACTTCCTTCTAAGGCTTATATCTACGGCGCTGCGAAATATTCTGCGCATATGATGGCAAAACCGTTGGCTGTTGCCTCCGGAATTGATCTAGTGTGGGGAAAAATTACAAATGCCTATGGGGTGGGAGAACTCAGCCCAAGAATGCTTAACACCACAATAAAAAAGTGTATCAATCTTGAAGCACCTACATTTACCGCAGCAACTCAAAATTACGACTTTATTTACATCTCTGACGTAGCTGAAGCATTTAGGCTTTTAGCTGAAAAAGGTGCGCCTTATTCAGAATATATAGTTGGTAGCGGTGGTGCAAAACCTTTACGCTCGTTCTTGGAGGAACTTCGAATGGCCGTTGGAAATGGTCTACCGTTCTTATATGGGGACATTCCTTTTACAGGTGTAAATCTTCCTCTTGAGAGCTTTTCTACTGAAAAGTTAAATAAGGACACTGGTTTTAAGCCGAAGTTTGATTTCACACAGGGTGTTAATTTAACAAGAGATTGGTTGAAAGAACAGGAATAAGAAATGATCCAAAAATTTGAATTCAAGCCGACAATAATTGAAGGTCTTCTAGAAATTACTCCTTTTAAAGCCGACGACGTTAGAGGCTCGTTTATTAAAGATTATTCAAAAGAAGTTTTTGAAGCAAATGGAGTGGACCACAACCTTGCTGAGGTTTTTTACACAGTAAGCCACAAAGGAGTTGTTAGGGCTCTTCACTTTCAAAGAGAATTTCAGCAACCAAAACTTGTCCGATGCATCTCAGGATGTGTCTATGATGTTGTCGTCGATCTGAGAAAAGACAGTCCGACCTTTAAGAAATTTGTTTCTTTTATGTTGAAGGGAGACGGAAAAACTGAAATTTTAGTTCCTGCAGGTTGTGCACATGGGTACTTGGTTTTAGAACCCTCTATTGTTAGTTACAAATGTTCAGAAAAATTTCATGGAGAATTCGATGATGGAATCCTTTGGGACGATCCGGATCTCCAGATTCCCTGGCCGCTTGAGAAGGTCGGGGGAAAAGAGAATGTGATTCTTTCTGATAAGGATAAAAAACTTCAAACTTTTCAGGAATTCATGAGTGTTTACGGTGGCTTCTAAAAAGAAGCAACCTTTTTGCTCCTTTTTCAAACTTTCTAACATATAGATGAGCTTTAATAATCCAGGAAAAGGTTGTCTGGACGTTTACAGAACACTTAGGCAACTTTATCTTCCCCTATATTTAGCCCGAGCGGATATTAGGCAGAGGTATCGCAGATCTACTTTAGGACCTTTTTGGATCACTATATCAACTGGTATTATGGTGGCCACGATGGGGATTATTTTTGGACAAGTGTTCAAGGCCCCGATGGCTGAATTACTTCCTTTCCTGGCAGCAGGATTGGTGATTTGGTCTTTTATTTCTTCAACTTTGACAGAGGCGACTGAGGTTTTTGTCGGCGCACAAGCCATAATCAGGCAATTACCAATACCGTTGTTTGTGCATGTTGTACGACTTCTTGCCAAGAATTTTTATATATTCCTGCATAATATAGTTATATTTTTTCTTGTGCTTTTGTATTTCCATGAAGGTTTAGGATTAGTCAGCCTTCTTTCTATTTTGGGTTTGATTCTCTTAATATTGAATTTAAGTTGGTTGTCCCTCCTTTTAGGAATCGTTTGTTCACGTTTTAGAGATCTCACACAAATTGTTGCGAGCCTTTTACAAATATTTTTTTACTTGACCCCAATTATCTGGTTACCCTCTCTCTTGCCAGAAAAAACAAGCATGATGGTTCTGACTGGAAATCCATTTTTTCATTTGATTGAAGTTGTAAGAGCTCCTCTTTTGAACCAAGTTCCTACTTCATTGAACTGGATTTTTACTATTGTTTTTGCAATATTGGGTTGGCTTTTTACAATTTTTATTTTTAACAGATATCGTTCAAAAATCGCTTACTGGTTATAAAGATGGGGCACATATTATTAAATAACGTTAGCGTTGATATCCCGATATTTAACTCTCAGGGACGATCCCTAAAAAAAACAATAATGGGGATGGCAACGGGGGGAAGGATCGGTCTGACTGAGTCAGGAAGAACTGTTGTGCGCTCTCTTGACCATCTCAATTTAGAAATTAAATCTCATGAGAGGGTGGGATTAATTGGACATAACGGAGCTGGGAAAAGCACATTATTGAGGGTTTTAAGTTCCGTATACGAGCCGACGGAAGGATTTGCAAAGATAAAAGGCTCTATAGGCTCTCTCATTGATATTTCTTTGGGTATAGATCTCGAGGCTACCGGCTTGGAAAATATATATCTTCGTGCTGCCTTGTTGGGGATTTCGAAGAAAAAGGTTGATAAAGAGCTTGATAGTCTCGTTGAATTCACAGAATTAGGCGATTTCATTAATATGCCCGTCCGCACTTATTCGACGGGTATGCATATGAGATTGGCCTTCGCGGTTTCTACTATGATTAGCCCAGACATTCTTTTAATGGATGAGTGGTTGTCAGTTGGGGATCAATCTTTCCAAGAAAAAGCGGAGAACAGGCTTAATAGATTGATCGAGAGAACTAATATTCTTGTCATTGCTACCCATTCTCGCAGATTGATTGAGCGTTGCTGCACCAGAGTGCTTTGGTTAGAACACGGACGGTTAAGAATGGACGGTTCTCCAGAGCAAATTTGTCCTCTTTATTTTGGTTGATGAATTAGAATGATTTAAGAGAAACTCCGGCGTTATACCTCCATCACTTTTATTTCTTTCGCTGATTGCGTTTTATCTTCAGTTTATCCATTAATATGCGTTTCCCGAGTTCCTTGATTTAATTATCTATCTTGTAATACTGGTTTAATAACAATGCCTGATTTATTAGTGCCTCCTTTCCTCGAAGTTTCGTTTCCGGAACATAAAGTTAGTACATTAGGAATCACCCTTAACGTGGGAAAACAAAGAATTTCTAAAGTTGACTTCGAGAACTTGGTAAATTTATTAAACAAGAAAAAAGTAATAAATTCCTTTATAGAAATGCGCCAAGGCGCAATCGTGAATTTAAGCGAGAAGCGCCAAGCACTTCATACCTCCTTGAGAGATCCTTCTCTAGAAGCCCCTTATTCTAGAGATGTCCACAAAACTTTAGACAGAATATGCCAGTTTGCTGAAAGAGTTAGAAATTGGAAATGGCTTGGCTGCAGAGGAGACCGTATTACAGATGTAATTAATATTGGGATTGGCGGGTCAGATATGGGCCCGAGAGCTGTATACAATGCTTTGAGGACTACTCGTCCAGAAATCAAGGTTCATTTTTTGGCATCTGCAGATGGTGTCGCTTTAGATAGGCTAACTGCGGAACTAGACCCTTACAAAACTTTGATAATTATTTCCTCAAAGTCTTTTAATACGCTCGAAACCCTTTCCAACACTAAGGAAATTTTTGGTTGGTTGAAAAATTTTGGTTTTAAGGACGATGACTATAAACATCATGTGGTCGCAGTTTCGGCAAACCCGAAAGCTGCAAACTCTCTAGGTCTTCCGGATGAAAATTTTTTTCCAATCTGGGACTGGGTCGGAGGCCGTTTCTCTGTTTGGGGGGGGGGGCGATAGGTTTACCGGTGGCTATTTCGCTTGGAGAAAATGTATTTCGGCGGTTTTTAATGGGAGCGCACCTAATGGATGTCCACACAGCATCGGCTCCGATTCAAAATAATCTCCCAGCACTTCTTGCAGCTTTTTCTTATTGGAATATAGAAAACCTGGCAATTTCTTCTTTTTGTTTCTTACCTTACGATGAACGCTTAACTACTTTAGTCCCATGGCTTCAACAATTGGAGATGGAGAGTCTTGGGAAAAGTAAGAGAGGTAAGGGGGAAAAGATTTCAGAAAAAACCTGTGTTCCTGTGTGGGGAGGTCATGGCAATGAGTCACAACACTCGTTTTATCAATTCCTTCGAGAAGGCACAGCAAGGACAGCATTAGACATTTGTTGGTGTGAAAAAGCTGGCCATGCCCACAATGACCTTCACTGTGTTCTATTGGCAAATGCTAAAGCTCAGGCTGAAGCTTTATTGAAAAGAGAGACAGATGATGGTTGTTTCAATGTCGTCAACACTATCGTTTTGGATGAATTGTCCCCTGAAACGTTGGGTTCTCTAATGGCAATGTACGAAAACAAAACAGCTATTCTCGGGGCTCTGTTGGGGATAAACACTTTCGATCAGCCAGGGGTGGAATTGGGTAAATTGTTAGCAAAGAAATTGCTATAGCTGAATTTTGATTCACTTCAGATAGCAGAAATTCTTGGTAATGTTCGAAGTTAATATATAAAAGGGTATGTTCTGAAAGGGCTTTAAATTGAAGTTATTATTTATTGGAGCTGGCATTTCAAATCTTTCTTTGGCCCGGTTACTTGCAAACCTAGAAACCCGAATTACCATCGTTGATCTAAAAGATCATATCGGTGGAAACTGTTTTGATTACTTTGATCAAAACTCTACCGACATTCATGCCTATGGAACCCACATCTTCCATACTGATAACACAGAAGTCTGGAGATTCCTCTCTCAGTTTACACAGTGGTACCCATATCAGCACGAAGTAAAAGCTTTGGTGGACGGTCAGCTCGTCCCGGTTCCATTTAACTTCAATTCAATTGAGCAGCTGTTCCCTAAAGAAATGGCTGAGCGGATGATTACGGCTCTTTTGTCTGAATTTGAATTCAATAAAAAAGTCCCAATCCTCAAACTCCGAGAAAGTAAAAATCCGGATCTTCAGTTCCTAGCTGAATATGTCTACGAAAAAATTTTCCTCCACTACACAGAGAAGCAATGGGATGTCCGTCCGGAAGATTTAGATCCTTTGGTGACGGGTAGAGTTCCGGTTTTCGTCGGCAGGGATAATCGTTATTTCCAAGCAAAGTACCAAGGTATTCCGTTAGAAGGTTATACCCGTATGTTCGAGAAGATGGTTGATCATCCCAATATTGAAGTACGCCTGAATACCGAATTCGATAAAAGCATGTTGGATGAATACGACCACGTTTTCTTCTCCGGCGCGATCGATGAATTTTTCGACTATAAATTTGGTCAGTTGCCGTACCGAAGTCTGAGATTTGATTTCTTAACTTTCAATCGGCCTTATTTCCAATCCAATTCAGTCGTTAATTATCCTAATAATTACGACTTCACAAGAATCGGAGAATATAAGTATTTCTTAGGTACTCAATCTCCGAACACGGTAGTTTCTTATGAGTATCCGGAAGCTTTTGTTTTAGGCAAGAACGAAAGATACTATCCGATCATCAATGAAGAAAATATACGCCTATACGAAAAATATCTTCGAGAAGCGAAATCCTTAAAGAACGTTACTTTTTTAGGAAGATTGGGAGACTACAAGTATTACGACATGGATCAGGCGGTAGCTAGGGCCTTGTCCATAGCTAAAACATTTTCTGAAAGATAAGTTTTTTGTTCCAATATTCTGCCGACGTTTGTGCACCTTCTATCGGATTTGCTAGAAGGTGCTGCCTATGAGTAGTAATTAAGAGTTATTTAGAATTTCCCTAGCTTGTCTTTTTCGTAAAAGCCTGTGTTGAGTTATTCAAAATTACTGAGCATTTGTTTTGCCAATTAAATTCTTTCAAGACAAGTTGGACAAGTTGGTAGAGAGCAAATTCTAAATCTCCAAGACTAATTTTTTCTCTATCTTTAGATATCTCACCAATGTCGTCACTGAACTTTTCCACTGCTTCAAAGAAGTTAGCGTATCCCTCGGCGTTAACAGAAAACTTTTCTGTTTTTGTTGGCTTGAAATTTTGGTAAAAAACGCTATCGAAAACAATAAAGTTTTCGGGGCTGGCTATACGAAGCACTTTTGTGGTTATTGCCATTCCCAAGTTGTTGCTTCGTTTGAGAACTTTATCGAGTTCGCTCTTCCAGTCGCCTTTTATTTTCTTTTCTTTAATTAGATTGGCAATTAACTTAAGATCAATCTCCGAGACGTTTGAAAATCCTTCTCTAATTCTTTCGATTCGGCCCCATCGAGCAACTTTATGTAAAGAATCTATGAAGCCATGAAGGTCTTTGGGACCTTTTGACAAAGAGGCATTAACTGCGTTCTTCAATCCCTTTAATAGGTTTTTCTCTTCATTTCTTGGGGTTGAAATCTTAATAGCTTCCTTGGTGATATGGAGTTCATAGAGTTTTCCGTCGACCTTTAGGGATAAGGGAAATGGATAAAAATTAGAGGTCTCGGGCTCCGCAAACCAATCTTTAGCTGAGGCTAAGTAAATTATTTTCTCATCCTCGTCCACAAAAAAGAGGGGAGTCTGTTTTCTGGCATCGTCAACATCAAATTTATCTTGGATGCTCTTAACATTTTCTATCTTGTTTTCTGACATTTATTATTCTCCTTGTGCTTATAAATATGCTACATCGCCATTATAGAAAGTCTTCCATCATGGGTTAATGGGAGGGGAGACTTATCGACGATTATAAGTCGGCTAATGGGCTTGTTTCAGCGCAGTGAGGTTGAGGGTAAAAGAGCTCCTTTTTTGACACCAGGCAAATGGATTGCAATAAAAACTTTCCTTGCCTTCTATTGCCCTTGCGTTATAGTCGCCTTAAATTTTAGATTTTTCCCTCAATAATTGGGTTGCCCCAGCAAGAAAAACAATCATAGCTTCGTCAGACATTTCGACAACAAGCTTTTGAAATATTCTTATCATGTCTAACGATCTGTTTTTATGTGTAAAAGAAAGAATGCGACCGCAACAAAGTCGGTAAACTCTCGAAGTTAACTTGCTAATTTAAAAATGAAATCTGAGCCGATCTTATCCATTCTCGTTCCTTGCTATAACGTTGTCATTTCCTAAAAACGGTTGACTTCTTTTTGTTTTAAACCTGTGTTTAGTTGACTTTGATTGGGCTAAGCCTGG
>ENA-UPXC01005348-UPXC01005348.1-human-gut-metagenome-genome-assembly--contig:-NODE-5348-length-10681-cov-6.412014_pt1 | contig 10681 bp, 10 predicted proteins | sample MGYA00250047_ERZ773371 | MGnify/ENA primary metagenome ERZ773371 (study PRJEB29103, sample SAMN06111975) | human gut metagenome | biome: human gut; feature: ankylosing spondylitis patient; material... | reverse complement strand
TCCGCAACGGCAAAGAAACCGTAGGTGTTTGCCTGTCTTGCCAACTGGTTAAGATTGGTGCTTTCGCCAATCAGTTGCCGAATGATGTGGATATGCTCTTGCGTGATTCGTTCACGTACCGAACCATTCTCGATGAGTGAACGGATGACTTCACTTTGAGTCTGCTTGCTCCGTCTGCAAAGCGCACCAAGCCATGCGTGTTGTTGATATGACAGACGGAGTGTTATTGTATATTTCTTTTCCATTTGAATCTGTTTTTAAGTGAATAAATTGTGACCATCGGGAGCCGTCTCCTCAGACTTTTTGAGGAGCAAGTGGTCGGGGAATGTAATACACCGACATTAACTTGCTACAGTAAAAAAGTCTCGATTTTTCTTCTTGCATTCAAAGCCTGAAACCTCTTTTCTTAGGTGGTGAAACCTTCGGTTGTGGAGTGCCTTGTTGTACGCTGACGAGCTTCAAATCGAATGTTTCTATCAGTGTTTTCAAGATAGGATTCTTCCTTATCATTTGTTGAAGGATGGCTTCGTCAGGCTTCACTTTGAGCAGATAATCAGCTATGTCGTACCCCTCTTTTCGCTCGCTTTCTGTAGCATTGGCTTCTAGATAATCGAACATCTGCACCTCAATTCCATAGCTTTTCATCAGGCTGATTTTGCTCTGCCAATAGTCGGTTGCACCTAAATCAGGGAATAATACAACGCTTCTTCCTGCCAGAACGGATAGACTGTTGACATTGAAGCAACCGTTCTTTCCACCTGATGCTATCCATAGGAATTGCGGCAGATAGTAAGATGCAATAATTGCCGTTTTCTCGCTTTCGACCAGTGCAACAGGACGGCTTTTGTCTTCGGAAAGCAGATGCTCACCGAAGAAGCACTGCTTCAAATTGTAATCACCTTTGTGTAATACGGAGTGCACCCACGTAACATGATTGTATGGTTCTTTTATTCGCTTACCTGTTTCGGAATTGTAAAGCATTATCTTGCCCGTGCGGACTTTATTCTGATTGTCCGTCTGCCAGAATACGGTTGCACCGTCCCAATACTTGGATGTACCAACCTTGTATTTCTTCATGAGTTTCAATGTTTCTGTTTCTCCGAACTGAGTCGATAGAAATTGAAACAACTTGTTCGCAGGATAGCCACGTAATGATTGGTTGACTATATCTAAATCAATATAGGAAGTGGCTATTGGTTGCCCCTCTTTAATAGGTGCATAGCTCCTAAAACTATTCTCCACAAACTTTTCTTTCTCTGACGGATTCTGCTCAAAGTAATCACGAGGCGTGAAGTGATAACCGCATTTCTGCTCATGATCACAACGTCCCACGTATTCTGGAAACTGGATTTGCTTCTCCGTATCAATGTACTTGGAAAAGCATCTTTGGCGGTGGCAGTTCGGGCAAGAATGCCGAGTGCTGACACCTTTGTAGGGTTCTAATATGAATCTATGTGTACTCATTGTATGTGTCTTTTTTGGTGTGTCACTTTTGTCGTTATTGTCGTTTTCTCTTGGAAAGTGTCAAAACCGACAAAAATGTCACAGATTAATCTTTGAATATTCTCCATGCTTCTCTTTGCGAAACAATGTCCCGATGTTGTCATTGAGAAAGCGTTGAAACGTGCGCTCCTTCATCCCGTTTTGCTCGGCTATCTGTATGGCTTGGGCGGTTGTAAAGGATGAAGGAAGCAGATTGACTATTGTCTGTTGTTGACTGTTGAGCGTATTTTCATTGAGGACATTTTGAACGTTCAATGCAGACTCTTTGAAATACTCCGTCAGTTTGATTGCACGTTCCACTGTCAACAGGTCGATACAGGTCTTATCACACTCTCCGCAAGTCCATCGTGCTAATTGGATAATCAGACAGAAACGGATGATGTATATTTCCAGCTTGCAATAGATACTTACGATGGTGTCGTTTGTTTCCCGGTCGCATAACTCAGAGAAATGGTGTTGCCATTCGTAAATCCGTCTTTTGGCATCCTCTGTGAAGAGAAGAATCTGTGGTTCTATCTCTCCAAACTCATTGAGGGCATATTCTTGTTGTATCAGCTTGCCAATAATACCATTCCACTCTTGTTCAATGTTCTCCGGTAGTTCCTTGTCATTCCAACGTGCTTTCTGTTGCAGGTTGGGCATCACAAACAGAATACGGTCAATGAACCCATTGCTGGAACGTTCACCCTTAGCCAACTCACTGAGAATTTTCTTTTGGATGGTGCCGATAACTGAGATATACGGTCGCTTGATGAAGATGGAACTCTTGGCATTCTTGCGGTCGGATATAGTCGTTTTAGCACTGAACACTGACAACCAGAATTGTTCTTCTGAACCGTTGTTGTAGCGGTTGAAGTTCTTGAACCAAGCGGACAATTCATCAGCCCACAAGCATAAACCTCGTTTGTTCTGCGCATGAATAAGGTTCAATCCTTCGGGCGTTACATCCGAAATCAAGAAGCGTTTGCGGATAGGCTCTTGTGGAAATTGCTCACTACCGCTTTCCGCACGTTCCTTGCGACTCATGCTCATCAGCTCATCGTACTTGGCAAGCATTTTCTCAAATTCTTGATTCTGTTTGTAATCATAATCAAGAAACGGCTTCATCGCAAAGCTGAGCGGATGGCTTTTATTAGCTCCCGGTCTTCCAATCAATGCCATATATAGGATGGGGCTCTCCGTCCATCCTTGCTTGATTTGGGCAAGGTGCGTGTTGCCTATGCCAACTGCTATTGCCGTGAGGATGGCTGCGGCTATATAGTCAGTAGGGTAGTTATGGCATTCGTGTACCTCACGAATGATGCGTTGGATTTTGTTTGGGAATATGCTGACGGGGAATGCCGTACCGGACAATCTTGTGCTTAAATCAATCGCTTCATCAATGATAGATACCGGATTAATAGAATACGTATCCATAGCTACATCTCTTAAAGTTTCACGGATGATTTGGGTTTATGACGGACACCGTCTTGTATATTGGCAAGCATCTCTTCGTATGTTTGCTCGGAAGTTTTTCTTCGACCATTCTCAATCCATGCTAGAAGTTCGTCTTCGTAGAAATAGAGTTTTTTTCCTTTCTTATAGGCAGGAAGCAGCCCTTTGCGTACCAATGTATAAATGGTAGGCTTGGCTTTTCGGATGATACGGCAAGCATCCTCAATTTCAACCAACACGTGTTTGTCTGATGCTGGTGGCTGGAGTTCTGCTACCATCTTTTTCAACTCGATGACCTGTTCGGTCAGATAACCTACCGCTTCGGGCAGCTTATCAAATGTTACTGTTTCTTTTTGCATACGCCAATCGTTTTTAATTGTTCGATGGCAAAGGAAACAGGTGTTTCAATGGTGGAATCATTCACCAAAATATAACTGATGGATAACTTTTGATGGTGCTTGTTGATGGTAAGTATTTGATAATTAGCAAATATCTGGTTGTTGACAATGTCTTTTATGGTGGTTATCGGAAATTATAGATTAAAAGAAGTATGATTGCTCCCGAAAATCGTGAATATGATATTCGCAAATGTGATGGTATAGCTGGCTTATTATGAAAAAGCGAGGTTGGATAATGATACTGAGATAAACAGAAAGTGCTATTCAAATCTATTTCAAACTAAATTCAGTAGAATATACTGCCTCCACTGAAATGTTAGTTATTGGAGACTTTATCGGTAAGTCAGAACATGGTACTTCATTAAAAGAAAAGGATTACACAGGAGTACATGGAACGATTGCAAAATAATCATTTTGCAATCGTTCCATTCAATTTAATCTTGCACTCTGATTCTGTGTGCGACATCTTGCGTTCAATGGTAGATATTTCCGAATCACGGAGAGTATGAGCAAATACCCTCTTTATAAAGGTAGCAGTCTGTAGGCGTGGCTTGCCAAATGCCTTACCTATATTCCAACCAAAGTGCATGATGTCAATGGTTTTTAATTGGGCATCAACCTTTATCTGCTCGACTTTGGGCATAGTATCTGACAAGTAATATTCTGTAATATATCCACATAGACGATTGAGGTCAGTTTCGCTAAGGTAGAGAACCAAGTTTTGTTTCGTATATGCGAGAACTTTATCTAATTTTTCTTGCGATGCTCGTTCTTTTTCTGCCATAGCATTGGCACGGAATATTTCGTATTCTGTTGGCTGATTGGATTCTTCGATGGATATATTGTTGATGGTAGAAGGTGTGGCTTCTTCCTTTGGAAGTTCTGCCACTTCTTCGTTGAGTTTGGAACACGATGAAATAGAAACTTCTTCTGTTGTGTCAGATGTCGTTTCTATTTCAATTTTTGGTTCTGAAATGTAGGATTCCGAAATAATAGAACTTTCGACAAGTTCAACGTGTGCAATTGGAGTTTCAACTACCACAACCTTATTGCGGTAGCACTCAAATCTCATAAAACACTTTTCTATTGTTGGCGAAAGAATTTGACTGAATACCATTTGCAGATTGAGATAGATAGCTCCCATGATAATGGAGCATACCACTAAAATGAGGTAGCTGCTGAACTCATCCCAACCATAGTGAAGTACGGTCTGGCGGGCTAAAACACCAATGATAGCGATTGTCCCGAAAACAATCAGATTCAAAGTAATATGTTCTATCTTTTTCTGCTTCATAATAATATATGCTAATCGTTTGTGTGCAAATATATATCATTAGCAAGATGTATAAATACATTTCCCTGAAAGTGGCAGCATTTGTCACCAAAAGGTAGCATTATTCTAGGTCAACTGTGCCAAAATAGAAAAGAAAAGTCCAACGTAGAATAAAACCAAGTTGGACTTTTAGCAAAGGTATTAGCAATTGTACATGTTTGCTGCGCTTATAGGAATAAAGAGAGATATGCTCTTTTGTTTGGAGGCAACTTTACTGATAAGCCATTTTCTGAATGCAGCAGAATGTCCAGTGTCTATTTGATAGGATAGGGCTATAATCATGTTGAGATTATACACATCGGCACTATTCCCATTTTCCAACTTTATACATTGGCAGATGTCATACTTCTTTAAGATATTGGCTTTCAATATTGCTTTTAAACGGGAATGGATTGATCCAACTGTTGTATAGAACAAGTCGGCAATCTCCCAAGCGGTCATCCATACTTTTCCATCAGAAATATGGATGCCATGTCCGTTGTTTGTTATGATTCCTCGTTTCATAGCTGTAATTTATTTCAGTGAAATCTTATTGGCTGTCTCTCGTTTCTTTACATTGACCAAATCTGCGTAGATTTGAGTAGTGGAAACGTTCTTGTGAGTTAGCATCTTTGAAACAGTGTAAATATCTGTACCTAAGGAGATTTGGATTACTGCGTAGGAGTGACGAAATCCGTGGAAGGTTATCGGCTTCGTTATTCCTGCCTTTTTGAGCCAGTTCTTCAGCGGATAGTTAATCATGCTCCGTTTCAAGCCCTTGAATACTTTGCCTGTGCCGGGCGTACCACATAGTTCGTAGGCTTCGTAACTGATGGGGAGTGTCGCTTCCGTTTGGGTTTTCTGAGTTCTGATACGCAGGCAATAGCCTTGGTCGGGAGCGATGGCAAAGTCTTCCCATTGAAGATTGAGAATATCACTGATACGTAAACCTGTCAGGCAAGCAAACAAAGAAGCGGCTTTCAGAACGGGGATGTCACAAGGAGTGGCGGCAAGTTGCTTCACTTCGTCCAGTGTCAGGTACTCTTTTTTCACATCTTGTGGCTCAATCTTATCAAGGTAGTCATTGATGTTTTCGCGAAACCATTTGTCTCGGTAGGCTATCTTCAACAGCCCTCTGAAGGTGGAGTAGTAACCGGATGCCGAATTGAGTGATATGGGGCGGTTGCTGTGTTTGAGTTGTTTGGCATTCAGCAAGTATTCACGGAACTTTTTGCATAAATCCACATTCACATCGCCAAAGGTACATTGTCCCTTGACGAAATTGTAGAAATGCTGATAGACGAATTGCCATTTCTGGTCTTTGCTTCGGCACATCTTTTTGAAGTAGGCGAGAAAGTCGGCTTTCTGTTTGGTCTTGTCTAAGAAACCGAACTCTTCATTGATGAGCGATTGCACTCTGATACAACGGATAGCCTCTGCCTTGTTCAACATATCGTTGTTGAACTCCCTTTCCATTTCGTTTTTGGGGTGGGCATAGATGTAGATGCCGAGATATTCCCGACGGCTCATCTGCATCGTCTCAGGGTTACGAACTGCCGGATAATAATCCAGATACAAGGAGATGCGATTATTCCGAATCGCTCTCTGACGAACTGTTACTTTTGTACACGTGTGTGTCATACTGATTAATATTTAGAGTTTTACATTTGTTTGGTGCAAAGGAATAGAGTGATTCAATGGTGACAACATTCACCGAAAAATAACTTATTCAATCTTTGGGGCTTCAAGCAATTTATCCAGTTCGGTTTTGGATATAAGCGTGTATTTGCCTTTCTTGACCTTAGGGATATTATGATATTTCGCATAATGATAGAGTTGGTCACGGGTAAGATTGAACTTTTCCATTGCTTCGGCTACCGTATAATACAGAGGTTCTTCGGGTACTGCCACTCCTTTGGCTATATCGACATGTTTCTTGGAATAATACACCATGATACCTTCTTTCTTCTTTGGAATGGCATTCTTAGAAACGAAAGTGTAGATAGCGGATAAGGTCATGCCGAATTTATTCTGCATTTCTTGGCTACTATACCATTCGGTAATGTCGGGATTCGGGGCTTTCTTAGCGAAGTAAGCATCCACGTGCTTCTTGCTCCAGTAGGTCTTGCCACGATTGAAAGTCCGGGGAATGTTGTTTTTCTTGGCTACCAAGAATATCCATGATTCGTTTACATGGTATTTCTCTTTTACTTCGGCTGTGGTGTAGAAGTCGGTGATAGGAATAGTGTCCTTCGGTTGTCGTTGTTCATAAGGGCGAGCTTCCAGCATTCGATCAATATCTCCTTTACGGATAAAAGACAATCTGCTACTGATGCGGAATGCTTGTAGTTTTCCTGCATATACCATTTTATATATGGCTTGTTTACTCAATCCTAATAAAGTTGCAACCTCCTTGAATGATAGGTATTCTTTATCCTTGAAATCGGATATAGGTTGTTCACTGATGACCGTTTGGACTTTGGTTTCAACTTCTTGTATTCTCTTCTGCCGTATCGCTTCTTTGTATGCAAGATTATTGCACCGATGAGAACAGAAACGTGTTGTTAGCTTTTGGGCATAGAATGTTATGCCACACCATTCGCATACCTTCTTGATTTTCATTTTACTTGTTGCCATATTCGTTACTTTTAGAGGTTTATTTCTCTTGTTATTTCTCCATTTTGTTCAACCATCGTAAATCATTGTCAACTATAGTCAACTTTCTCCACGACCTTTCCGACCTAAAATCGGAGAGTAACAAGCGAGCAACAAATGCGGTACAAAAATGAGCGGAAAAAGCCCTATAAACGATAACCATCGCTTATAAGGCTAAAAAGAAAGGCGCTCAAAATGAACGCCTTAATAATCATTGATGATATATGCTAATCGTTGGTAATCACTACCTATTTTCCGATGCAAAAATTCTTAAAAATATTACCCAGAACCTCATCCGTAGTAATCTCGCCGGTAATTTCACCAAGATAATGAAGACACTCACGGATATCCTGAGAGATGAATTCGCCACTGAGTCCGGATTCAAGACCTTCGTTCACACGCTCGATGGCTGTGCGGGCATTACGAAGGGCTTCGTAGTGACGGACGTTACTGACAATGACATCGGAAGTATTGAGGGTATTTAGATTTACAGTCCGGGTCAATTCCTGAATCAAGCGATCCAGATTTGCTCCGGTACGGGCTGAAATCGGAATAATCTCTTCACCGGAGGTAAAAAGCCGGATGGTTTCCTGAGGCGTCAATAAATCTTCCACCTGATCGGTTTTATTAAGGACGATGATTAACTTTGCATCCGAAGTGAGGCGGGATTTCACCTGATGATAATATTCTTCGAAAGACTCTACTCCCCGATTCAGATCGGTCAATAACAGGACGACACTAGCCTGACCGATTTTAGCAAAAGTCCTTTCGATCCCGATATTTTCGACCTCATCCGAGGTGGCCCGTATACCGGCCGTATCGATAAAACGGAAAGTGATTCCATTCAAATTGATCGTATCTTCGATCACATCCCGGGTTGTACCGGCAATATCCGACACAATAGCCCGGTCCTCACGCAACAAAGCATTCAACAAGGTACTCTTTCCTACATTCGTATTGCCGACAATAGCTACAGGTACCCCATTTTTAATCACATTTCCCAAAGAAAAAGATCTACACAAGCGGGTCAGTAATTCATCGATATTTCCGGCAATACGTCTCAATTCCGAACGATCGGCAAATTCAACATCTTCCTCTGAAAAATCCAGCTCCAACTCAAGCAAGGAAGTAATATGTAACAATTCGGCCCGCAATTTCATCAATTCAGCTGAAAAGCCACCTTTCATTTGCTTCAGAGCCATCCGATGCGATGCAGCCGAAGAAGAGGCGATCAAGTCTGCAACCGCTTCTGCCTGCGACAAATCCATTTTTCCGTTCAGGAAAGCCCGTTGCGTAAATTCGCCGGGAGTAGCCAGCCGGGCCCCCTGATTCACCAACAGCTGCAATAAACGCTGTTGGATATACAAGGAGCCATGACAAGCGATTTCTACAGACTCCTCCCCTGTGAATGAATGAGGTGCATGAAAAATAGTCACCAGGACTTCATCCAACAAACAACCTTCTTCAAGGATCCTGCCGAAATGCACTGTATTCGCTTTCGCGCCGGTCAGTTTTTTCCCGGATGGAGACTCGAAAATCCGGTCGGTAAGAGCGATACAACCCGTCCCGGACATTCTCAAAACTGCGATAGCTCCGATTCCGGGAGCCGTCGATACAGCGCAAATTACCTCAGAAGTTTCCATGATAGCCAGAATTTATCGTTTTATAAAATCAATTTTATCATTTTTTTAGAAGCGTCATTCCCAATATGGCATAAAATATGCAAAACCTTTCCTAACAGCTATTTCTGACAAAAGTACTCTTTTTTACTGACATGACAGAAACGAAGTTTTATACTTTTTTAAATACAGGTTGAAAACTATTGGAGAAATTAACACGTATATGAGGGAAATTAATAAACGGTGATATATGATAACAATCTGAATAACCGGATATAATATAAAACAACTAAATAAAAACGACCTATTATGAAACGAGTATTATTTTTATTGCTGGTATCTGTATTTATGCTGCCCGCTTTCCATAGCGAAGCACAGGTACAAGGAACACAAACTCCGACTCATTATCAGGAGCTAACCAAACAACAACAACGACAAGTGAAGCGGGATCTTCGCAAGAAAGCCCGTGAGGTTGCTAACCAACAAGCTTTCAACGCTGCTGTAGATGCTTTGAAAGACCGGAATTGGGTATTAATGGCCAGTACACTTTATGGCCCCAGAGGTTCAGCTATACCTGTATCCGACAATACCAACTTCATCCAATTTAAAGGCAATACCGTGTATGTACAGTTAGCTTTCAACGGCATTGCCGGTCCGAACGGTCTTGGTGGAATCACCGTACAGGGTACTCCTTCACAAATCACCACCAATACGGATAAACATGGAAATATCACTTATTCCTTCTATGTGAACGGAATCGCTTTAACCGCCCAGGTTGTGGTCAATCTGAGTGCAGGCAGTAACTATGCCAATGCAACGGTTTACCCGATGATGAACGGTAATAACCTGACTTTCTCCGGAACTCTTGTTCCCACCTCACAATCCGGAATCTTCAGAAGTGGATTCATCAGTTATTGACCGGAAGTTTATAAATTACGGCTTTATACTTAAAGCCGGTAAAATAAAAGGCGCCTTGCGGGGCGCCTTTTTACGATCGTTGTTAATCTAATTATTTTGCCTTTTCCAATTCGACAGTAAAGTGGCGCATGATCGGAAATTCTTTCGTAATTACATAACCACGGGTAATGGATTCGCGGCGATCATATACATTTTTCAGTGCAGCAGCTATTACATCCATATGATTATTGGTATAAGTACGGCGCGGAATAGCCAGCCTTAATAATTCCAGGCGGGGATAACGGTTTTCGCGGGTTACCGGATCCCGGTCGGCCAATATCGAACCGATCTCCACACCACGGATTCCGGCTTCAAGATACAACTCTACTCCCAACGTCTGAGCGATAAATTCTTCTTTAGGTACATGAGTAAGTACTTTCTTGGCATCCACAAAAATCGCATGTCCACCGGCAGGACGCTGATAAGGTATTCCGTATTCATCCAATTTCGCCCCCAAATATTCCACCTGTTTAATCCGGGTTTCGAGGTATTCGAATTCAGTACCTTCATCCAATCCCTGTGCCAAAGCATTCATATCCCGGCCCGACATTCCGCCATAGGTAATAAACCCCTCGTTCATGATACAGAACATCTGGCATTTTTTCCACAACTCTTCGCTTTTGAATGCTACAAATCCACCCATATTCACAATCGCATCTTTTTTCGAAGACATGGTCATGATATCGGCATAAGAGAACATTTCTTTTACAATCTCTTTGATGGATTTGTTTTCGAAAAAAGATGCCGATCGGAAGAGCACACGTCTGAACTCCAGTCACAGTCAACAATCTCGTATGCCGTCT
>ENA-UPXC01005346-UPXC01005346.1-human-gut-metagenome-genome-assembly--contig:-NODE-5346-length-10683-cov-4.120686_pt1 | contig 10683 bp, 9 predicted proteins | sample MGYA00250047_ERZ773371 | MGnify/ENA primary metagenome ERZ773371 (study PRJEB29103, sample SAMN06111975) | human gut metagenome | biome: human gut; feature: ankylosing spondylitis patient; material... | reverse complement strand
ATGAACGAACCGCAGGAGGCAACCATGAAACGAACTAAATTTGCAGCTGCCCTGGCTGTGCTCACTCTGCTTACCACCCTGACCGGGTGTGGACAGGCGAAGGAGGCGGACGGGGCGCTTGAACCGGTCACACTCAATGAGGTAGCCCACTCGATTTTTTATGCGCCACAGTACGCCGCGATCGAGCTGGGCTATTTTAAGGATGAAGGCATCGCTCTGACACTCGTAAACGGTGCCGGTGCCGACAAGGTTATGACCGCGCTCATCTCTGGGGATGCCGATATCGGATTCATGGGCTCAGAGGCAAGTATCTATGTCTACCAGGAGGGTTCCGCCGATTATGCTGTCAATTTTGCCCAGCTGACCCAGCGTGCCGGAAACTTTCTCGTTGGACGCAGCGCCGATCCAGAATTTTCCTGGCAGGATCTGAAAGGCAAAAAGGTGCTTGGCGGGCGCGCGGGTGGAATGCCGGAAATGGTCTTTGAGTATATTTTAAAGAAAAATGGCATCGATCCAAAAAATGACCTGACAATCGATCAGAGTATCAATTTCGGGCTGACAGCGGCGGCGTTTACGAGTAATGATGCGGATTACACGGTCGAGTTCGAGCCCTTCGCCACCACCCTTGAAACCGAAGGAAATGGCACCGTTGTCGCCTCGCTCGGCGTCGATTCCGGTTATGTCCCCTACACCGCCTACTGTGCAAAGCAGAGCTATCTAAATAGGCATCCGGAAATTATCCAGTCGTTCACGAATGCCATCCAGAAGGGCTTAGCTTACGTCAACTCCCACAGTGCGGATGAAATCGCCGAGACAATCCAACCTCAGTTTCCGGAAACAGACCGCGCGGCAATCGCCCGCATCGTTGACCGCTACAAAGCGCAGGACACCTGGAAAAATGATACCATTTTCCACAGGGACAGCTTTGAGCTTCTGGAAAATATTCTGGAAGAAGCAGGTGAACTCAAGGAACGGATTCCTTATGAAAAACTGGTAACGACCACGTATTCTGAAAAAGCGGCTGGATTGCAGAATGAATAACCAGCAAAAAAGAATGTGCCTTGGCACATCCGGGCGTCTCGCGCGGTCGCTTGCGACAACCTACATCTTCGCGCGAGTGCGCATCATTGGCACGTTAGTGCCTTTTTGTGTAATAGGAAATTCCAAGGAATTTCCTATTACACAAAAAAGAGCTGTCATGTATCACTATTCAAACATGACAGCTCTTTATTTCTATGCCGCAAACACTCCCATTACCTTCTTAAAATAGTCCCAGAGTCCCGCTTTCTCCACCGTTTCTGCCGCTTCTATCTCCACACTTCCCAATTCCCGTCCATCCAACCGGTAGACCAGATGTCCGATCACATCACCTTCCCGAACCGGCGCTTTGCGGGATTCTTCCATCATCCACTCTTTTTCGATTCCATCCAGATTCTCTCCTCCCATCGAAAGGTAAGAAAAGGTTCCCCGCAGACGCCCTGCAACCTGTTCCTGGATGCCGCCTGCCACCGTCGTTTCCGGCACAGCTCCCGGATTTTCATCTTTGTAAAGATGACAATTTGCAAACCCATAATTTAATAATGTGACCGCATCCGCAAACCGCGCCTTATAATCCGGTGCTGCCAGAATGACGGCAATCAGATCAACGCCATCTTTCCGCCCGGTTGCGGACAGGCAATATTTTGCCAGCGATGTAGAACCTGTTTTCAGTCCCGTCACCTCAAAATTTGTCACCATTTTCAGCAGCTTATTCGTATTGGAAAGTCCAAATTCTTTCTCTCCCTGCTTGGTCCGGTGCGTTATATTTTCCATCCAGATCGTTGAATACTGAAAAATTTCCGGATACTTCGTGATCAATTCCCGCGACATTAGGGCAATGTCGCGCGCCGACATCGCGTGCGTCGTAGACGCCGTCAGACCGCAGCAATCCTCAAACTTTGCTGTCTCCATTCCAAGCCCTTTCGCCCGCTCGTTCATCATCGCAACAAATGCCTCTTCACTGCCGCCGATATACTCTGCCATTGCCACACTGGCATCATTTCCCGATGCAATGACGATGCACTTGATCAGCGTTTCGACCGTCTGTACCTCCCCTTCTTCCAAAAACACCTGGGATCCCCCCATGGATTTCGCATGCGCGCTGGTCGTGACCTCATCCTGCAAATGAATTTTTTCCGAATGTAACGCATCAAAAATCAGAAGCAGCGTCATAATCTTCGTCACGCTGGCTGGATTTCGCGCCTCGTCCGCATTTTTTTCGTACAAAATAGTTCCGGTGGAGGCCTCCATAAGGATCGCCTCCGGTGCCTGGACGGGAAGCTCAGCGGCATTTTCTGCTGCCTGCGCTGTCTCTGCGGTTACTGAAACGGGAATCCACAGTTCCTCCGCGTAAGATGTGAGCATACCATTTCCCCCCAATTTACCAATTCCAAGCTGTATGCCTGACACACATTCTCCCATCGTAAGCACAACCACTACACCAATCGCTGTCAGCCCTCTCCAAGCATTTTTGTTTAAATACACTCTTCTCCTGTCTCTGCCCCCTTCGTCCCAACACATACATCCTTTTTCCCGAAACAGCTTCTTTTTCACAAACCAACACCATTTTTCCACACGCTTCCATTTCAAATACCACGCCTCTCCCTGCATGATACATTTTTCATTCATATCTTCCTCCGTCTGCACATACTCTCTTCTCAAGATATGGCATATCCGCCCGTCCCTATGCCAAAGAGAATTGTAAGAAACTGTCATAGACCACCTTTCCTTTTTATGGTATACTATAAGAACACAGACAGGCTTATAAAAACGTTTTCCGCTCTCTTTCTTGCTGTGTCGAGTCGGTGGCAAACTTTCTCGGCCTGTTATTACTATCTGACGCAAAAAACGACAGATAAATATGAATAAACAAAAGGTGAAAACTATGATGAGAAGAAATTCCTCCCTTGGAAGCGTTGGATTTTCTGCACGTGGCGGACGTTCCAGGCGACGGCACGGCGGTTCCTCCAAACTTCCGTATTTAATTTTAATCGGCATTCTGATTGTACTGCTTGGAATTGCCGCGTTCCTCTGGGTGCGCCGCTCTCCGGCAGCACATGTATCTTCGGTTCCAGCGTCAACCGAAACGGATTCTGAAAATGGAGTAATTTCCCTTGATAATGCATCTGCACCTGCTGATGACAGCCTCGAGGGCGTCATCGCTCAGGCAAAGCTTCTGGCAGACGGTTATGACTATGACGGGGCAATCAATCTCCTGTCCAGCAGTACATACGCATCTGACGAGTCCGTGACGGCAGCGATCGACGAATACAACGCCACCAAAGAAACACTGGTGCGCGCTGATCCGCGCAAGGTAACGCATGTATTCTTCCATACACTGATTATGGATACCTCGAAAGCATTTGACGGCGACAGCCGCGAAAAGGGTTATAATCAGGTCATGACGACCAAGGATGAATTTATGAAGATTCTCCAGTCGATGTATGAGCGCGGTTTCGTTCTGGTACGTCTGCACGATGTAGCATATGAGGTGACCGCAGAGGACGGTTCCAGGCATTTCCAGGAGGGCGATATCATGCTTCCGGAAGGTAAGAAGCCGTTCGTCATGTCACAGGATGATGTCTGCTACTACGAATACATGGATGGCGATGGCTTTGCCTCCCGTATGATTATCGGCGAGGATGGCAAGCCAACGAACGAGATGAAGATGGACGACGGTTCTGTTTCCGTCGGTTCCTATGATCTGGTGCCGTTACTGGATGATTTCATCAAAGAGCACCCGGATTTCTCCTACCGCGGCGCAAAAGCGTGCATTGCTTTTACCGGTTACAATGGCATCCTGGGCTACCGCACCGATTCCGCCTACAATACTGACGAGTACAAAGCGGAACACCCGGATTTCAACTTTGAGGAAGAACGCGCCAACGCAGCAAAAGTCGTCCAGTGCCTGCGCGACGACGGTTTTGAAATTGCCTCCCACAGCTGGGGACACCGCAACATGGGTACGATCCCAATGGATAAATTCCGTGAAGATACCGATAAATGGGCAAATGAAGTCGAAACGCTGACCGGTCCGTGTGATATCATCCTCTTCCCGTTTGGAAGCGATATTGGGGACTGGCATCCGTATGATACAAGCAGCGAGCGCTTCCAGTACCTGTACAACAAGGGATTCCGTTACTTCTGTAACGTAGATTCCTCCCAGTATTTCGTCCAGATCGGCGACGATTATATGCGACAGGGGCGTCGGAACCTCGACGGCTACCGGATGTATTATGACCTTCCGGAAAGTGGAGTCGGCGGCGACCATTTGAGTGACCTGTTTGATGTCAACGAGGTATTTGACCGGTCAAGACCTACTCCGGTGCCAAAGATGACGGAGTAAGATAAAGCTGTAATCCAATTTTAAATAAAAGAAAGAGAAATCGAGCATTTGTTCGATTTCTCTTTCTTTTTTAAAACCCCGGAGTCTTCCACACTCCGGGGCACACCTTTTCTTTCAAGCACAGCTTTCCGTTGCAAATCTTAGAACTGCACAATCTCCTCAATCGGCTCTGCCTTTTCCACGTAATCTGCATAAAGCATCGGACCTTCGCCCTCATACTCCGGCATATACTCATATTCTACGCGGGCACGTACTTTGACCCAGTCTTTCGTCTCAAGCAGACGGGCATTTTTTGCCTTGCACATGAAACCTAAGAACGTCATATCTGCCTCGCAACAGGTCATCGCCATACGTCCAGGAACAAAGTTGTTCTTCGGGAAATCCGGGGTTTTCAGTACCATGCCGGTAAATTCAACGGTCTTTCCACGGTAACGGTCCGGTTTATCCATCGCATCAATATACCAGATACCATATGCCTCCGGCGGAATCTCGATCACTTCGGCATTGACATCAAATGGAAGATCCGCTTCGGTCACTTCCTCAATTTCGCCCTCTGCGTCCTCAAATACGATCTGAACCTGCGGGTTCATGCCCTTTAAAGTACGGCGGTATACATCCAGATCCTCGATCTCGTCGCAACGGTTCATGATAATCATTTCCGTGTTGCGGACCATGGCACCAATCAATGGTTTCATGTTCTGCAGGTATAAATCAAATGTGGAACCATCGATGATCGTGATCTGCTGATACAGGTCCCAATCGTTCGGAAGTTTCAGGGCATCCAGATTCCACATACCGTTCCACTCCATCAGAACTCGCTCCGGATTGTAAAGGAGCTCCAGATCCTGTAGGTATTCCGGCGTCAGCTTTTCCGCTTCCTCTATATAGACAACCGCTGTATGAGTCTGCTTTAAAAGCTCCTCATCATACTCTTCCTCGCCCTCTTCGCAGACAATCAGAAGTGTTTTTCCTTCGGTCTGGAAATAATCCTGCTGCATTGTAAATTTAATAAACTGGGTTTTTCCAGCTTCCAGAAAACCATTGATGAGAAACAACGGCATCTTATCTTCATTCATAGTTCATTCTCCTTGTATTTACGCGTTGAACGCTGCCTTCAGACCCTCTTCGTCCAGCTCGGCACCGATCACGCACACCTTTCCGGTAAAATCCGGTGCTCCCTCACGGATCTCAGCCTGCTCCGGAACCATATCAAAATGCAGCCATACGCCCTTTTCTTCACTCGGAACCATGCCTTTCGCACGCAGAACCTCGCCGTATTTATCACCATAAGCCAGATCATCCAGAATCTTCTGCAGATCTTCCTTCTTCATCACGCCGACATTCTCCAAGCCCCAGCTTGTAAATACATCATCTGCATGATGGTGTCCTTCGTGATCGTGGTGGTGGTCATGGCAGCCACAGCCACACTCGTCATCATGGTCGTGATGATGATGCTCATGGTCATGATCGTGACAGCCACAGTCATCATCATGGTCATGATGATGGTGCTCATGATCGTGATCATGACAGCCACAATCGCAGTCATCGTCATGGTGATGATGCTCGTGATCATGATCATGGCAGCCACAGTCGCAGTCATCGTCATGGTGGTGATGCTCATGATCGTGGTCATGGCAGCCGCAATCGCAGTCATCGTCATGGTGATGATGCTCATGCATATGCTCTCTTGCCTCTTTCATCAGCTCCTCTGCCATATCGTCTTCCTGCTCGATCATCTCAAGAAGCTGTGCGCCGGTCAGCTCGCTGCATGGAGTGGTCACGATGGTTGCCTTTGCATTGTGCTGGCGAAGCATCTCAACCGCGCCCTGTACCTTCTTCGGATCCGCTACATCGGTACGGCTTAACACGATCGTGCCTGCATTTTCGATCTGGTTGTTGAAAAACTCACCGAAGTTCTTCATATACATACGGCATTTGTTGACATCTACCACGGTAACCGCACTGTTTAACATAACCTCAATCTCAGAAGCTACATTTTTTACTGCATTCATAACATCAGACAGCTTGCCGACGCCTGACGGCTCGATGATAACACGATCCGGCTGATATTTGGTCAGAACTTCCTCGAGGGAACGTCCAAAATCGCCGACCAGAGAGCAGCAGATACAGCCGGAGTTCATCTCACGGATCTCGATGCCAGCGTCTTTTAAAAAACCGCCGTCAATGCCGATCTGTCCAAATTCATTTTCAATCAGAACGACTTTCTCGCCTGAAATTGCTTCTTTTAAAAGCTGTTTAATAAACGTAGTCTTTCCTGCACCCAGGAAACCGGAAATAATATCAATCTTTGTCATTTTACTTACCTTCTTTTCTGTACAAATGTGTACTGACTGTAAATCATTGTCCGCCCGGTACCTGGCATCCCGGCAATGCATAGCTTTACATCGCCCGAATCTGCCGAAGTTCCGATCAGCCACTTATTATTTTACACAAATACCTAGTAAAGTCAAGCATCTGCAATCCTTTCTCACTTTCCAGGTTACTGGGCATATGTGAACAGTAACGTTCTTAGCCTCACATAGATATGCAGCCTTTTTTGAGACCAAAAAACGCCCTATAAAGACACAGTAATCGTCCGCTTCCAGCTCGCCCCAGCATACACTGCCGTGATAAGCTCTGCCAGCCAGAACGCGTGCCAGACACCGGTAGGACCGATGATCCGGCTGAGCACACATGCGATCGGAATGATAATCACGGCATAGCGCATCAGGGAAATTTTCAGAGATTTAAGTCCCATTCCAAGTCCCTCAAACGCGCCGGAAGCAATGACGGAAACCGTTGACATGACAAAGCCCGGGCTGATGATCCGGAGCGCCGTTCTGCCGATCTCCACCGTCGAAGGTGTCTGCGTAAACAGCCCCATCAGGAAATCCGGCACCAGCTCGCCAAGCAGGGTTCCCACTGTCATGATAATGCCAACAATCATAAGGGCCGCGCGGAAGATCTTTTTCACCCTCTCCTGCTCGCCTGCACCATAATTGTAACCGATCAGCGGGCGCATTCCCTGCACCACGCCGCTGGCTCCCTGATAAAGCAGTGCCTGCAGCTTGTAGTAAACACCCAGCACCAGAATATATACCTGCGAAAATGGTGCCAGAATCGCATTGAGCGCCGTCAGAAGCAGGGATGTCAGCGCCATATTGAGTGTTGCCGCGATTCCGACTGAATACATACCGCCGCAGATCTCCTTCGACGGACGCATTTCCCGCAGCGAAATCTCCACATTTAACGGTTTCACATGGTTTAAAATCAAATAAAACAGCAGCGACGCCGTCTGCCCGATTCCTGTCGCCCACGCCGCACCGCAGATTCCCAGTTCCGGCATGGGGCCTAATCCAAAGATAAAGATCGGGTCCAGCACGATATTGACGCCGCATCCAATCAAGACGGCTGCCATCGATATTTTCATCTTTCCAACCGACTGGTAGACCTTTTCATATGCCATTCCAATCGTGTCGATCGTTGAAAACAGAAACACATTGTAAAAATACGTCAGTCCGTAGGAAATCGTTACCTCATCGCTCGTAAACATCCGCAGGAAATACGGAATCACCGCCATTCCTAAAATCGTTAAAATCATTCCATGTAAGGCACTTAAAAATACTCCCTGCGATGCTGTCTGGTTCGCCATCCGTGTTTTTCCTTCGCCAAGGCGTCTCGCCACCATCGCATTGATACCAACACCAAACCCAACCCCGGCTGCGTGCGCGAGGTTCTGGATCGGATAGACAAGCGAAACCGCCGTCATCGCGTCCTCACTGATCATTGCCACGAAAATGCTGTCCACGATATTGTAGAGTGCCCCGGCGATCATCGATATGATGACCGGGATTCCCATCGAAAGCAGCAGCGGGACAACTGGTTTTTCTTTCATGTAGGTCTGATCCATTTTTCCATCTCCATTCCCTTTTTTATTTTTCACTTTTCATGAGCGTTTCTGACACATTCTTCGCAGAAAAAACACTTGGGTTTCTTCTGCAAAGCATTTCTTATCAAATAAAAAAGAGACTACGGACTTTACTGTTTATCTCAGAAACAGTACAAACCCTATAGTCTCTTTAACGCTTAGACAAGCTATTCGATTTTCGTTTTCTATCGCCGACCAGCAACTCTGCAAGCTTTTGCTGGCGATCTGCCCATTCCGGCAACCGGATATTATTATAACCGCAAGCCATTTTATTTGTCAACCACTCCCCGGCAAATCATCGCGGCAAACGCATGAGCACGTTACTGTACACGCATACGTGTCCAGTAACGAAATTTGCCGTGGCTTCGCATTTCAATACGGCAAATTCCTGCTGCCACCACGTTTTCTTACGGCACTTTCGGTTCCAAAAGTGCCTACCCGTGAACAGAAACATGAGCATACAGAATGTGTATGTTCTACAAAAAACATCCTATTTGCGGGCAGTAGCAGCTATCCCTCTCTGTATCAGCGAAAAGAGCAGAAACGCCGCCAGATCCACCACAACAACGCTCGCGCCCGCCGGTGTTGAGTACGTGTAGGACATCACCATTCCTCCAAAGAAACAGATCAGCGACAGAATCCCCGATGCGATGACCACCCCCCGGAAGCTCTTGAACACCCGCATGGAGGTCAGAGCCGGGAAAATAATCAGACTGGAGATCAGCATCGCGCCCATCATCCGCATTCCAATCACGATCGTGATCGCGGTCAGAACCGCTATCAGCACGTTATAGAGCGACACATTGACGCCGGTCGCCTTGGCAAAGCTCTCATCAAAGGTAACCGCAAATACTTTGTTATAGCAAAAAAGATATAATCCAAGCACCACCATGGAAAGCACCGCCGCAAACTGGACATCTTCCCGGCTCATCGCGAGAATGCTTCCAAACATATAGCTGCTGACATCGGTCGTCATACCGGTTGTCAGGGAAGTTACGATAATACCGATTGCAAGCGCACTGGCCGAGATCATCGCAATCGCAGCGTCACTCTTTACTTTTCCATGTTCCGTGATCCGCAGCAGGAAAAATGCCGCCAGCACGACCACCGGAATCGAAACCTTTAAAGGTGACCAGCCTGCCGCCAGTGCAATCGAAAGGGATCCGAACGAAACATGGGATAAACCGTCTCCAATCATTGAGTAGCGTTTGAGCACCAGGCTGACACCCAGCAGAGAGGCGCAGAGAGAGACTAAAAGACCGCCGATCAGCGCCCGCACCATAAACGGGTATGATAACATTTCAGATATAATTCCCATCTTCTACACCTCCTTCTCCGCATTTCTGTCTTTCAAATGCTGTTTCGTTTCAGAATCAGTTTCCGAACCCATTTCCGGCTTCTGCATCTTCCTGATTCCATCCTTCTGCATCGGCACTCCGCATCTGTGCCCCAGAGTTACCAGCTCTTCCCGTCCCAGGAAAGAATGAGCAATCTCACTCTTCACATATTCTTTCATCGTACCCCAGAACAGCGGCTTCTGCCGCATCTGCAAAATTTTTCCTCCCTGATGCACAATATTTGCCATATCATGGGAAACCATCAGGATTGCAACCTTTTCTTCCTGATTCAGTTTCTGGATCAGCTGGTAAAAGTCCAGAATCGCCGACGGATCGAGTCCCGTGATTGGCTCATCGAGAATCAACAGCTTATCCGTCGCACAGAGCGCCCGCGCGATCAGAACACGCTGTTTCTGACCGCCGGAAAGCTCTCTGAAACAGCTTTTTTCCAGATCTCGGATTCCCAGACGATCCAGATTTGCCCGCGCCTCTTTCTTTTCTTTCATCGAATAAAACGGGCGGCTACCGCGTTTTCCCAGGCACCCGGAGATAACCACCTCAAACACAGTCGCTGGAAAGTCCTTCTGCGCGTCGGTCTGCTGCGGCAGGTAACCAATACCGGCTTTTTTTAATTCTTCTGAATATTCAATCCTGCCCGAAGTCGGTTTTAAAAGTCCTAGAATGCCCTTCATCAGGGTACTTTTTCCCGAACCATTTTCCCCGACAATGCAGATGTAATCGCCCTCATTTACCTCCAGGTTCACATCCAGCACCGCATCCTGGTTTTCATAACCAAAACCTACATGCTCACATTTTAAGAGTAATCCCATCTATAATTCCTTTCACTACTGCTCTACTCTTCTATTGTCATAAACATTCACCATGGCTAAAGACTTTTTCCCATAATCATCTATTCTTTTTATGACAATCCCTTTTTCAAGTTCTTTACGTTCTGCTCCATCAATTCCGGATAGGTAACGCCCGAATCAAATTGGGGTCGGGTCACGTTGTGGCAGGAGTGGAACAACAGTGGT
>ENA-UPXC01005342-UPXC01005342.1-human-gut-metagenome-genome-assembly--contig:-NODE-5342-length-10691-cov-3.621538_pt1 | contig 10691 bp, 10 predicted proteins | sample MGYA00250047_ERZ773371 | MGnify/ENA primary metagenome ERZ773371 (study PRJEB29103, sample SAMN06111975) | human gut metagenome | biome: human gut; feature: ankylosing spondylitis patient; material... | reverse complement strand
CCTTCCGGAACGCCGCTGAGCCGAAGGAACTCGTGATCATTCCGGGCGCGAACCACGTGGATCTCTACGATCGGGAGGAACTCATTCCGTTCGCGAAGCTCGAAAGCTTCTTCACGAAGAACCTCGCACCTTCCGCAGCTTCACGGTAGACTTTGGATGGATAGCGGCGATGCAGGTTCGCTGCTCTGGATGAAAATGGAGGCAGCAGGATGGCTGACTTTAGAGATCGAAGCGCCATGCTTCTCGAAGAGCTTCTCGACTCGGGTTTCCGGGTGGAAGATGCCGAGCGGCTCCGTGACCTTCTGACGGTCGGCTGCCGCAATTCCGCGATTGAGGAGCTGAAGGAGAAACGTGAGTCGCTCCTTCGGTCGCTTCACGAGAAGGAGTCGTCGATCGACTGCATCGACTCCGTCCTCTATAAGATCCGCCGGGGTGAGCTCTGAGAAGAACCCCGCGGCCGCTTGAAAAAAGCAAAGCCCCGTTCTGAAACGGGGCTTTCTGTTATCTCGCCGGACGGGCGCCAGGCCGCTCCGGATCCTCTTTCAGGGCTTCCGCAGCCGCGTCTCTCGCCGCCGCTTCAAACTCGCGCTCCAGATCCGCTTTCAGCACTTCGAGCAGCCGGGTCGCCGCGGGCGTAAACACCTGATACTTCCGCCAGATGATCTTCATACCGCTTGTCTTCGCCGGCACGATCGGCCGGAAGCAGAGGTCTGAGGCCGGGCAGGTATCAATCAGGTGATCAAACACCACGGCGTACCCAAGCCCCTCACGCACCATGATGCCGGCGTTATAGGCGAGGTTGAAGGTCGCGACAATATTCAGGCGATCCGCGGTGTCTCCGAGCCACCGTCTGAGATCCTGCTGCAGACCCTGACGGGAGCAGATCAGCGGGTGAAACGGCAGATCCTCCACCGGCACCGCTTTCCGGATCGCGAGCGGCGCGTCACGCCGCATGACAAGGCCCCAGCGGTCCTGACCAGGAAGGTCGAGGTAGTTGTACTTCGAGAGATCAGCGTCATTCACAATGATCGCGAAGTCGAGGAGCCCTTTATCAAGCTTTGCCGTGATGTCATCGGCGTCCCCGCTCACAAAGTCCGGGCGGATTCCGGGATACCGCTCATGAAGCCGCTTCACCGTGCGGGCGAAATACTTGATCGAGTCGGACTCCGCCGCCCCGATCGAGACGCTGCCGGAATCGAGGTCATTCAGGGCCCGGAACTCCTCCTCAGTCTTATCGACGAGCGCCAGGATATCCTCGGCCCGCTTTCTGAGAAGCATGCCGGCGTCGGTGAGCCTGATACTGTAATTCGTTCTCTCGTACAGCTTCCGCCCGAGCTCTTCCTCGAGGTCCTTCAGCTGTTTGGAAAGCGTCGGCTGGGTCACAAACAGCCGCTCAGCCGCCCGCGTCATATTGCCTTCGCGGGCCATTGTCACGAAGTAGCGAAGCACCCTGATTTCCATTGCGGCCTCTTGTGGACCGTGATGCCGTTTGTCTCACGGCATCCCTTTGAAAAAATTATAAACCTGTCAGGGTCTTGCCATAGACCACGCTTATGACTGAGCACAGTTATTGAGGATGTTCAAAACTGTTTCCCGCCATTAATTGACAACTTTTAAACCAAGTTTAATTTAGTTAACTTTTTAAGGCGAGGTTCTGCTTTTTCGTTGATCGATCAACCAAAACTAAACTTTTATTTAAAACAAAATCAGCAGGATAAGAATAGTTAGCCGAATAAATGGAACACAGAGGTGATCCGGCAGCGAACCTCCGGCGGCTTCTCATCCGACGCGCATTCAGGTACTCTGAAAATCAGTTTCACGGCATTAAAAATCAGGTTTTTGTTTAAACGACATTTATGTGACCCTTCTTATGCGTCACAAAAACCGATAAAAATGCCTTATTTTCAGCTATGTTGGCTATGCCGCTAATATTTTTCAATTACAAAATCGGAAATATCCGGAATCCCTGTTTTACAAACCGATATTTGTAATACCAAATTATTCCAGTCAATAGCTAAAAGCCATAACTTCCAATTAATTATTACTTATTGGAATAGCGAAATCCGGCTTCGCCGGGATTTCTGCTAAATCTTCTCATTTAAGGCCTCGCAAAGCCTTCCGGACAAAAAAATAACCCGCTTTCACACCGGATTTGACCCGGAAGATGATAATTCCATTTAACCGGGCTGAAAAGTGGTTGTCAGTAATTTACCAGAGTCAATGGCCCGGATAAAGAGGAGGCAGGTGTCATGACAGATTTCATCCGGTTTACGGCAGGCGGCAGAACCTTCAAGGTGGAGCTAGCGGATACGCCGGCCGCGCGGGCTTTCAGGAAAGTGCTTCCGGCGAAACTCCCGATGCTCGAGCTGAACGGGAACGAAAAGTACTTCCACTTCAGGGACCGTACGTTCCCGGCAGCACCCGCGGTGCACGCCAAAGCGGGAGACGTGATGCTGTATCAGGATGACTACGTCGTGATCTTCTATATGACGCCTGAAAACTCCCCCTACACCTACACCCGGATCGGCCGTATTACGGACACAAAGGATCTGATCCGCGCGCTGGGAAGCGGGAATGTCGATGTGTCGTGGGAGTAGCCGCGGTTTATTAAGCCAGAGAAGTGTACTGAATTCACCTTTTTCTGCTTAAACATCGCAAGAGAAAACCGTGCATTCCTTTGAAAGAACGCACGGTTTCTTTTTGAACTGAAATTCAGGCGCGGTTTATTACCGGGCGGGTCCCCAGGCTCCGGGGCCGGGGCCTGGAGCCGGACGGGGTGCCTGGCGGGGGCCAGGCGGCGGAGGCGCGAACCGGGGATCCGGCGCGGGCTTCGGAGGACGGGGCGGATGACCGAATTCCATCCGCTCAAACGTCTGCCGCTGCGGCTGATCGAAATGCGACACCATGCGGCGGCGGGTAAGCGCCACGCGGTCAAGATCGGTCGCGAGAACCTGCGCGAAATGCGCCTGCTCGTCCGCGAGCGCCTGATGATCCGGCGCGTTTCTAACACGGCGCCAATGCTCATGGCGGTCAACCGCGAGCTGCCGCTGCGCGGCGATCCAGGAGTCGAACGTCGGCTTCTGATACGGACGGATCCGGAGCGCCTCAGCAATATGACGCCCCATCCAGTCCACCTGTTCAGGGGTCGCGTTGCCCCAGCCCGGCATCGCCGGAGCGGGAGCCGGTCCCGTCCCGGGCTGTCCGGGAGGCGGAGGGGGCGGCGGGGTCATTCCCGGTCCCTGCTGCGCAATTGCGGCAAGCGGCAGCGCCGCAAGCCCTAAAAGCATCAGTCTGCGTTTCATATCGTTCGTCCTTCCTGCTTTTCTGCAGGAATTGGATGAGGATCCGGTGCCCCGAGAGAATGACGGGGAGATCCTCATCTCGTGCTTTCGAGCGAACCTCAGTGGCAGCCGCAGGCGTGGAACGCGTCCGGATTATTCACGAGTTTCCCCGTGAGGAATCCGCGGACCGCCTCGTCAGCGTTTCCGGAAGCGCCCGCGATGAGATTCAGATTCATCGACTCAAGAGCGCTCACTGCGCCGAAACCAATTCCGCCGCAGATCACGGTTCCCACGTTGAGGTCCGCGAGGAGCCCTGCCATGGCAGCGTGTCCGGATCCCGTGGCCGGCACTTCCTGCACCTGAATCACTTTGCTGTTCTCCACGTCATAGACGCGGAAAGCCGGAGCGTGACCGAAGTGCTGGTAGATTTCGCCGTTTTCAACCGGAATTGCAATACGCATTGTCTTATCTCCTTATTGGAAGGGCCCGGAAAGAGTTCCCGGATCCATCCGTTTCCTGAGGGGTCGAACGGCAGCATTCAGGTTCCCCGCACCCGGGCAGGCGATCAGCTCGGAAATTTTCCGGTGCGGTCCCTGTCCATCTCGGGTAATAACGATTATAGGAAGCGGGGCTTCCGTAAATCGTTAAGAAAACTCCATCCATTGCTACAAAAAACTCTGAACCGTAATAAAAACGAAAGTCCCGGATCCGGCCCGTTATCGGGACCTGAATCCGGGAGCTCTGAGCATAACCGTTATAGGCGTCGCGCGGGAGGTCAGACTGACCGAGCGCGGTGCCATCTGATCATGCCGCTCAGAACATACCCATACGCTTTTCGTTAAGCGAAATGAAGATGTTCTTCATCTGGGTATAGGCAAACAGAATCGAGAGATAGGTCTCGCGGCCGATACCGGACTGCTTGTAGCCGCCGAACGGGGCGTGAGCCGGCAGTTCGTTATAGGTGTTCACCCACATACGGCCGGTGTGAACGCCGCGGGCCACACGGATCGCGCGGTTGATATCCTGCGTCCAGACAGCGCCGCCAAGACCGTAGACCGAGTCGTTCGCGATCGCGAGCGCTTCTTCTTCGGTGTGGAACTTGATCACCACAGCGACCGGTCCGAAGATTTCTTCCTGCGCGACGCGCATATCGGGGGTCACATCGCCGAGCAGCGTCGGAGCCATGAAGCAGCCCTTGTCGAGACCGTCTTCCGTCAGACGGCGGCCGCCGGTAATAACGGTAGCGCCCTCTTCCTTACCGATATCGACATAGCTGAGAACCTTCTTCAGCTGACGCTCATCAACGAGAGCGCCGACCTGCACGCCTTCTTCCCACGGACGGCCCACCTTCACAGCCTCGAATTCCTTCTTCAGGGCAGCGATGAACTTGTCATAGATCGTGTCCTGAACGAGGATGCGGGAGCCGGCGCAGCAGACCTGGCCCTGATTGAAGAGGATGCCCATCTGAGCACCTTCGAGCGCCTTATCAAAGTTGCAGTCGTCGAAGATGATGTTCGCGGACTTGCCGCCGAGTTCGAGCGTCGCCGGGATGATGCGCTTCGCAGCGGCAAGACCCACATTGCGGCCCACTTCGGTGGAACCGGTGAAGGCGAGCTTCGCGAAGCCCGGATGCTCAAGGATCGCCTGGCCAGCCACGCGGCCGGAACCCGGGAGAACGTTCACGACGCCGGCCGGAAGGATGTCCTTCAGGAGCTTCGCGAGTTCAAGAATGGAGAGCGGCGTGTCAGAAGCCGGCTTGATCACTACCGTATCGCCGGCAGCGAGCGCCGGGGCGAGCTTCCAGCAGGCCATCAGGTACGGGAAGTTCCACGGAATGATCTGACCCACAACGCCGAGCGGCTCGTGAAGCACGAGGGAGAGCGTGTTTTCGTCAATCTGGGCGGCACGGCCTTCGGCGGCGCGCAGAACGCCGGCGAAGTAGCGGAAGTGATCGGCACCGGCCGGAATATCGATATTGCGGGTCTCACGGAAGGGCTTGCCGTTATCGAGCATTTCCACCGTGGCAAGACGCTCAACGTTCGCGTCGATCGCGTCCGCGATCTTCAGAAGCATAGCGGCACGCTCAGCAGGCGACGTCTTGCTCCAGGTCTTGAACGCTTCAGTAGCGACCTTGACCGCGCGGTCCACGTCTTCCGGGGTCGCGGCAGACACATCGGCGAGCTTTTCGCCGTTTGCCGGACACACGGTCGCGAAAGTCTTTCCGTCAGAGGACGGCACGAATTCGTTATTGATGAATAGACCGTAGGACGCATCACAAATGTTGTTCATAAACACTCCTCATGTTAAGCGGGGTCCGCTCTTCCCCTGCCCTGGAGCCGCGCGGTGACCGCGCTCACTCCGCCGGCATCCCGGCTAAGAGCTAGTGGCAAACCCTCAATTAGACGATACTACTCCGTCTTTTCTCAAATGTCTGAAACGATTCTAGGCAAACTGGAAAAAAGTGGGAGGCCTTTTTCCGTGACTAAAAAAGGGGACATGTGCTTAGATCAATAATGCGGTTTCCTTAATTTTTTCTTAATTTAAAACAGAGATGTAACACGAAATGAAATAAGTGAAAATCCTTAAGGCGTAATGAATTTCCGTCTTCGGAGCGTTTTCGGCGGCTCCCCGACGCAGCCCTCCAGGCCCCGTCAGACGGGGATTTTTTGCATTTGAGAATCATTAGCAATCAATAACTTCCGACAGCCGACTGACCCCGGCGGATGTTTTCCCTGCTGTCAAAAACTGTCCCGCTCCTACCAAATTTAGGGTAGTCTCACTTCGTTGAAAAGTTTTCTGACACAGATCCGCTGAACCCGTTATGGCTGAGAAGAAGATTTCCGCAAAATCAGAACCCCGGTCCCGCCGCAGGGGCGGCCCGGAGACGGACTCTCTCGTTCAGATTCTCCTCAACTCCTACAAAGGGTCGGATGCCGGGCTGCCGCCTGAGCTTGAAACCCTGAAAGAGGAACTCCAGGGAGAACTCGATTCCCCGCGGCTCCTTAATCCCGGAAAGCCTCTCGATCATCACTCCATGGGCCTTTTTCCCCAGATCGAAAAAGAAGCGTACCGGCTCTCTCGGAGCGGAAAAACAGATACTGAAATCCACGACTCCATACTGTCCCGCCACGGCACCCGGGTGACGCGGGAATTTATTGAGGCCGCGGTCGGGAAACTGCAAAGCGGCGCGGATCTATGGAGCGAGGGACCCGTGCCGGAGACGCTTCCCATCCTCTTCATCAAGCCCATCAAAGTGCGGAAGCAGGACGGCGGCCGCGTGACCGAGCTCCTCGCGGCACTCGCCTTTTCGTTTGATAAGAAGGGCGTTCCGGTATCGCTTGGCGGCTGGATCGCCGGAAACGCGATTGAGCTTCCGAAATCGGTTTTCACGTCGCTTCGTGTCCGGGGGCTCATGGACGCCGCTTTTATCGCCGTGCCGCCCGACGACACGGAGCCCTTCTGGTCTGACGCGGCGCAGCGTTTCTTCCCGCAGGCCACGATCATCCAGGATCTGTCCGCCGTGTTTTACCCGCTCACGTTTCCCTTCGCGAAGATCAGCAAGGCGCGGTTCACAAAGGAACGGCACCGGATCGCCTCCGCCGTCACGGAGGAAGACTGGGGAGAGGCGAGCGGCACACTGAACACCGCGGCAGCTGACTGGGGACAGGTGAATCCCGCGCTCGGAGCCGCGCTTCACTTCGCGATTCCGGTCCTCCTCTCACTCTTCTCGCTTCCCGCCCCGATCCGGCGCGCGGTGCTTCAGGGAATCGATATGCACCCGATCGCGGATGAGATGATCGCTCAGGAGAAATTCCGTCAGACCGGGCTGCGGGCAGACCCCATGAAGCGGCTTTACTTCGCACAGCTGCACAGCGAACCCGACTGGGCAAAGCCCGTCACACGGTTCAGCCAGGTGCTCCGGGAAATCGGAAAACTTTCCAACGGTTCCTGATGTCTTCCGCGGCTCCCGCTCCCGGCCATAAAAAATGGGGTGCGTTCTGATCACTCACCTGTTCAGAACGCACCCCGCGCTCAGCGGCCTCTCAGGGCAAGCAAGAGACCGCTTCACTCAAAAAGCTTCCGAAGGCCTGACCACCATCAACCTCCTCCGAAAGCGTTCCCCCTGGAAAGCCCAGGGTTCGGAAAAATCCCAGAGCTTTCAGCTGTGCGGCCAGCGTCCGGTCCGAACGGGTCGCCGGGAAGGGCCGCATTTCCTGCGAACGAAAAATCAGGAATTTGCCGTCCTGGACACCGCGATCGCGACTTCGGTCGGCACCGGTTCGGAAGCCTTCACGGGCTTCTTCTCAGACTTCGGTTCCGGCTGAGCGGCTGCCTGAGGCTCCACCCCGGCTTCAGTCTGCGGAACAGCGTCTTTCGCCGCTTTCTCCGCCTTCTTCGCCTCCTGGCGGGCTTTTTTAGCCGCTTTCTCAGCCGCCTCACGGTCCGCCTTCTCAGCCTTCTTCGCGGCTTTCAGGCGCTCCTTTTCCTTCTCTTTCTCTTCACGCTCAAGCTCCGCGAGAACCTTTTCGTTCTTCTTCGCCTGACGGGCGGCGGCCTTTTCAGCCGCGCGGCGCTCCTCACGTTCCTCGAGATACTCCATCAGTTCGTCAACTGTCGCGAAAACATCATGCGGCTCGTCAACCACCTTGCCTTCGATATGCTGCTTCGCGACCTGCGCGAGGAACAGCGTGAGTCCGGTTTCGATCGAAAGCCCTGCCTCACGGAAAGCCTCTTCCGCCGCGTCATAGAGGTCATGCTCCAGCTTGAAGCGGATTTCAGCGCGACCATGCTTCTTTGTCATAATTTCGTTTCCTTATTCACAAACGGTGCGGAGAGTCTCACAGGGGTATCAGCCATCATGGCGGATCCCGTCACAGCGCCCCTTCGGGTGCCAGGGAAAACCGGGCGGCCCGAGTTTTCAGGGACAGCCGCCGAGTGCGCTTCATTCAGCACATCGAGCTTTTCCTTCCGGCACACCTGATTCAGGTGCCACTGCAGCGTCACCACAATTTCGTAGCGGTTAATGAGTTCCCGGACAAACTGCACGAGGACGAGGTAGAGCTCGGAGCCGCGAAGCGACAGACCAAAGCGGTTCACGTCGGAAAGCACCGCCTCCTGGCTCTGATCCACAAGCTCAGAGAGGTTCTTCATCCGGGTGTGCAGCGGTGTGAGGTCGCCGCCCACCTTGCAGAAGGTCGCCACATCGCGCCGCGCCGCATCCACTTCAACAGAAAGCCGCTTCAGGTATTCAGCGAGTTCACCCGTAAAGACCCGGTGACGGTTCGCGACATGGTCCCGCGTGAGAGTCGACGTGCGGACAAGGGTACGGGCGATTTCACGCATGCCGGTGAAGCTGCGGTAGTAGAAGTACTTCGCATCGCTGTCCGCGCGGTCCGTCGGATGCTTTGCCATCTGGTAGTAAAGCGAGCGCTTTTCGGTGAGCTCATCGAGGCATTCACTTGCGCGGTTCACGACGCGGCGGAGCGTCCGCTCATCGTCATTCAGGAAGCCGTAGACCATCGCGCCGTAGAGTTCAGAGGCGTTATCAAAGTGGCGCGGAATTTCGTGGTCGAGCATCGTGCGGATGCCGTCACGGTCCGTAAGACGGATTCTTTCCTTCTCGGCTTCTTCAACCTTGTTCGGCCAGAAGTTCGTCTTCACGATGACAGCGATCGCGATCACCATCAGAAGGACAGAAACCACTTCGCCGCCCTTAAGCACCAGGGTCGCGGCGATCGCCGCGGCAACGAACGCGGAGAAAGCGGTGACAAACCAGCCGGAAATCACGGTGATCACACCGGACACGCGGTACACAGCCGTTTCACGGTCCCAGGCACGATCCGCAAACGACGACCCCATCGCCACCATGAAGGTCACGTAAGTGGTCGAAAGCGGAAGCTTGAGGGACGTCGCGGACGCGATCAGAATCGCGGACACGATGAGGTTAAGAGACGCGCGGATATAGTCAAACGGGAGCACATCCTCACCCTTCTCTACCGGCTTCGGTTCGAAGCGGCTCGCGAGGAACTTGAGGAACGGCTTCGGGAGGACTGAGGTGAGGAAGGCACCGAACTTCATCGCGCCCTTCACCACGATACGGCCAGGAAGCGTCGCGCCGAACTGTTCCTTTTCGCCCGCGGCGGAGGAGCTGAGGTTCACGGAGGTTTCAATCACGTGACGGGCGCTCTTCGAAGTGAAAAGCGTGATCACCATGATGACACCCGAGAGGAGAAGCAGCGCAGTCGGTGCGGGGATCGCCTGTTCGAGACCCGCCATCGTGAAGGTGGAGGCCGAAGCGCCGGCACCGGCCGCTTCAAAGATGTGAGCGCTGTCGAGCGCCGCGATCGGCACACCGACGAAGTTCACGAGGTCGTTCCCGGCAAACGCGAAGGCCAGAGCGAAAGTACCGGCAAGAATGATGATCCGGAAAACGTTCGTCTTAAAGAACATCATCCCGAGCTGCAGGAGAATCGAGCAGACAACGAAGATCCCGAGCACGAGTTCCGTACCGTAGGCATCGAGGAACGCGAGCACGTCAGGCGTCATGAAGGAAGCGCCTTTCGCCCCCTTCATCACGAGGAAGTAGAAGATCATCGCGAGCGAAAAACCGCCGTAGATGCCGCCGAGCTTCTTGAAGAGACGGTCATAGCGGAAGGTGAAGATCACGCGGGTGATCCACTGCACGATGACGCCTGCGAGGAACGCGACAACGACCGAGACGAGAATCGCGGAAATCATTCCGAGCGCCTTCGAGTCATTGATATAAGCGCCGAACCCAAGAGCGGACTCACCGTTCTGGATCAGACGGTTGATCGCCACACCGGCCGCCGCGCCGAGAAGCTCGAACACGATCGAGACCGTGGTCGAGGTCGGAAGGCCCATCTTATTGAAGACGTTCAGCAGCAGGACGTCTGTCACCATCACCGCGAAGTAAATGGCAATCACGTCAGAGAACGAGAACATCGAGGGATGGAAGACGCCGCTTCGGGCAATCTCCATCATGCCGCCTGAGAACGTCGCGCCGAGCAGCACGCCGACCGCAGCCACGCCGAGCACCACCTTGAAGGGGGCGATGCGGCTGCCGACCGCGGAATTCAGGAAGTTGACGGCGTCGTTACTGACGCCTACGAACAAGTCAAAGCACGCCAACACGGCCAGAAAGCCGAGGACGACCAGATAAAAATCAGACATTTGAGCACGGATGGGTTGTTGATAACTCAATAGAAAAGTTTTGCAGATGTTTATGACAGATTTATGACAAAGCTGTCATCAAATCGTCATTGAGTTGTCATACAAGCCTGCCGCGCTCGCAAAAAAAAGCCTGCGGTAGGGACTTTCCGCAGGCTTTGAAGACGAAAAACTGAAGTTCGTCAGGCAAGCGAGGCCTTTTTAGTTTTGCGCTTGGCTGCC
>ENA-UPXC01005337-UPXC01005337.1-human-gut-metagenome-genome-assembly--contig:-NODE-5337-length-10698-cov-2.735524_pt1 | contig 10698 bp, 10 predicted proteins | sample MGYA00250047_ERZ773371 | MGnify/ENA primary metagenome ERZ773371 (study PRJEB29103, sample SAMN06111975) | human gut metagenome | biome: human gut; feature: ankylosing spondylitis patient; material... | reverse complement strand
AATCAGCTTTTCCTCTAAATGCACGCGTTGCAGCAGTAAAATTGTGAACGGCACAAAGGTAATCAGTGCCACATCATTGGTCACAAGCATTGCGGAGAAAAAGCACAGCATGACTAGGGTCAGCGCCAGCTGCCGCATTTTTTTTGCCCTCGCCAGAAGCAGATTTGCCATGCGGTCGAAGATGCCAAGCGCACGAAAGCCTGCCAATACTGCCATCAGCGAGAAAAGCAGAATCAGCACCCTTGTATCAACGTAGCCAAGATACGCTGTATCGGGCGGCACAATGCATGCCGAAAGCGCCGCCAGCAGGCAGGCAATGCAGAGTATTGTTTCTTTTTTGAAAAATGTAAGCAGTTTTTCCTTCATGGTCTCTTTTCCTTTTCTTTTTTCGTTTGTTTCCGCTTGTTTCAGCTCAGACAATTATACGGCGGCAGACACAAAGCTGCAAGCGTTGTTTTGCTTGCGGAAAGAGGAAGAACAGGGTAAAATAAAAAAAGAAGAAAGGAGGTTTCTCCATGAATCTGAATGAAATTATTGCTGTCAATTTAAAACGGCTGCGCGCGGAGCGCGGCTTCAGTTTGGGAAAGCTGTCGGAGCTTTCCGGTGTCAGCAAGGTTATGCTCAGCCAGATTGAGAAGGGCGAATCCAACCCTACCATCAACACTCTCTGGAAGATTGCAGGCGGCTTACAGGTTTCCTATACAAAGCTGATTGATGAACAGATTGATGCGCCTCTGCTGATTCGAAAAGAGGAAAGCGTTATTGCGGAGTATGACGGTTATCGTGCCTATCATTACAATACAGCCAACCCTGCGCGCGATTTTGAATTTTTCAACGGCGAATTGGATGCACATAAGGAATACACTTCCGAAGGGCATGGCATGAATACGCATGAATATCTTCTGGTGACGCGAGGGGAAATGGTTCTGCGTTACGGCGGTGAGGAATATCTCCTCAGAGAAGGGGATTTCATCCATTTTGACTGCACCCAGCCCCATACCTACTGCAACCGCGGGGAAAGCATGACGGAATTTACCAATATCGTGTATTATATCTGCTAAGGAGGACAACTATGTTTTATATCGGCTGTCATTTATCTGCCGCCAAGGGCTATCTTGCCATGGGGAAGGAGGCAGTGAAGCTTGGGGCGAATGTGTTCCAGTTTTTCACCAGAAACCCCAGAGGCGGCGCTGTCAAGGCGCTGGATTTGGAGGATATCGAAAAATACAATGCCTTTCATGCGGAGCAACATTTCGGCACATTGCTTGCCCATGCACCCTATACCATGAACCCCTGTGCCGCAAAGGAGGACCTGCGCAGCTTTGCCAGAAGCATCATGAAGGAGGATTTGGCGAGATTAGAGCTTTTGCCCGATGTGATGTTTAATTTCCACCCCGGCAGCCATGTGAAGCAGGGGACGGAAATCGGGATTCCCCTCATTGCGGATGCGCTGAATGAAATTCTTTCTGCGGAAGGCAAAACGCCGGTGCTTTTGGAGACCATGGCGGGCAAGGGCAGTGAGGTTGGCAGAAGCTTTGAGGAGCTGCGCGCCATTTTGGACAGAGTAGAGCAGAAGGAGCGCATGGGCGTTTGTTTGGATACCTGCCATGTGTATGATGGCGGCTATGACATCATCGGGGATTTGGATGGCGTTCTGCAGGCGTTTGATGAAATCATCGGCTTGGACAGGCTGAAAGCCATTCACCTGAACGACAGCAAGAATCCCATCGGCAGTCATAAGGACAGACACGAGAAAATCGGCGAGGGTACGCTTGGACTGACAGGCATTGCGAATATTATCAACCACCCGAAGCTGTGCCATCTGCCGTTTTATCTGGAAACACCGAACGAGGCGGCGGGCTACGCCAAAGAGATTTCTCTTTTGAAAAGCCTGCGCGAGGAAAAATAAGAAACGATTTAAGAAACGAGAAAAATTTTCAATAGCAATAAGGAGGGAATGGATATGGCAACACCTCATATTTCTGCCGAAAAAGGCGATTTTGCAAAAACAGTATTGATGCCCGGCGACCCTTTGCGGGCGAAATTCATTGCGGAAACATTTCTGACCGATGCCGTGGAGGTTAACCACACCCGTGGGATTCTCGGTTATACGGGTCTATATAAGGGCAAAAGGGTTTCTGTTATGGCAAGCGGCATGGGCTGCCCTTCCATCGGCATTTACAGCCATGAATTGTTCAATTTCTATGATGTGGAAAACATGATCCGCATCGGCTCCGCGGGGGCATTGTCCGAAAGGCTGAAGGTGCGTGATATCGTGGCAGGCATTGGCTCAAATACAACCTCAAGCTATGCCGAGCAATATCACATGCCGGGCACCTTAGCCCCCACAGCGGATTATACGCTTCTTTCCACAGCGGTGGACTGCGCGAAGGCAAGGAACATTGAAATGCACGTTGGGAATCTGCTCTGCTCTGATGCGTTCTATAATGAGGGCGGCATGGCGGAAACCGTTTCCTGGGCGAAAATGGGTACGCTTGCGGTGGAAATGGAATCGACCGCACTGTATCTGGAGGCGGCAAGGGCAGGCAAACGCGCGCTGACCATTGTTACCATTTCCGACCATCTGATTACGGGCGAGGCCACCACAGCCGAGGAACGGCAGAATACCTTCACCCAGATGATGGAAATTGCCTTGGATACGGCGGTTCGGATGGAGGAAGTCTAAATGAAAAATTATGATTGATATAAGATATTTTTATAGAAAACAAGTGGGATATTATTGACAAGTGCGCGCTTTTCTTGGTAGAATGAGTGCGTCGGTGATCGAATGTACTTTCATCACACCATGACTAGAAATTTTGCCATCGATCCCGCGTTTTCGTGGGGTCTTTTTACATTTATAGCGGAGAAAGTCATTTTCAGCTTGCGAAGCCCGTCCTGCTTGCGGGAAAAGGGATTCGTAAGGAAGAAAAAAAGATTTGCGGAGCAAATGATGAGTAAGGCGAAGCCTTACGAATAACGGCTTTCAGACTTGCTATTTGCACAATGGCAAAAATCATTCGATCAAAGCAGGCAGAACGCCTGTAAGAAATAAATCGAATTTTTCAGGAGGTTTTACACTATGGCAGGAACAATTTCCAGAGGTATCAAAGCACCTATCATCCGTGAAGGGGATGACATCGTTAAAATCGTAGCAGATTCCGTTCTGGCAGCAGCGGAGCAGGATGGTTTCCAGCTGCATGAAAGAGATGTAATCTGTGTAACAGAGGCAGTTGTTGCTCGTGCAGACGGCAACTACGCATCCACAGAGGATATTGCGGCAGACGTAAAAGCAAAGCTGGGCGGTGAAACAGTCGGTGTTGTATTCCCCATCCTCAGCAGAAACCGTTTTGCAATCTGCCTGAGAGGTATCGCAAAGGGCGCAAAGAAGGTAGTGCTGATGCTGAGCTACCCTTCCGATGAAGTAGGCAACCACCTGTTTGATATGGATATTCTGGATGACAGCGGCGTAAATCCCTATACAGATGTGCTGTCTCTGGATGAATACCGTAAGGCATTCGGCTATGTGAAGCACCCCTTCACAGGCGTTGACTATGTAGAATACTACAAGGGTCTGATTGAGGAGGAAGGCGCAGAAGCTGAAATCGTATTCGCAAACCACCCCGAAGCAATCGTAAAGTATACAAAGAACGTGCTGTGCTGTGATATTCACAACAGAGAACGCTCCAAACGCCGTATTTTGGCAAAGGGCGGCGAAAAGGTTCTGACAATGGCAGAAATCCTGAATGCACCCGTAAACGGCAGCGGCTACAATGCAGAGTACGGTCTGCTGGGCTCCAATAAGGCAACAGAAACAACCATCAAGCTGTTCCCTAAGAACGCACAGGAGGTTGCAGAAAAAATCCAGAAGGAAATCATCGCACGCACCGGTGTAAAGGTAGAGGCTATGGTTTATGGCGACGGCGCATTCAAGGATCCCGTTGGTAAGATTTGGGAACTGGCTGACCCCGTTGTCGGCGCAGGCTATACAGATGGTCTGAACGGTCTGCCCAATGAGCTGAAGCTGAAATATCTGGCAGATAACGATTTCGCTGACCTGAACGGCGATGCACTGGCAGATGCAATCAAGAATGCAATCAAGGCAAAAGAAGCAAATCTGAAAGGACAGATGGCATCCGAAGGTACCACACCTCGCCGCCTGACAGACCTGATTGGTTCCCTGTGTGACCTGACAAGCGGTTCCGGTGATAAGGGTACCCCTATCGTTCTGGTTCAGAATTACTTCAATAACTACGCAAACTAAGCAAGTTTGATAAGCGGATAAGTAAGATAAGTAAAATGAAAAGGAGTATCGGGAGATACTCCTTTTTTTCGCAGGAAGGGTTTTTTATTCAGAAAGGAGAAGGCTGATGGTTTTACCTGTTGCAACATTGAAAAAGGGCGAAGGACGCATGCTTAAGGCAGGCGGTCTTTGGGTATTTGATAATGAAATTGCCGCCGTAACAGAGGATGCGGTCAATGGCGAGCTGATTATGGTGGAGGATTTTGACGGCTATCCCATGGGGACAGGCTTTTATAACAGCAATTCCAAAATCACCATTCGTATGATGAGCAGAAATAAGGATGCGGTGATTGATGAGGCATTCTTGCGTGAAAGAGTGCAGGCGGCTTGGAATTACCGCAAACGGACGGTGGATATTTCCTCCTGCCGTGTTATTTTCGGGGAAGCGGATTTTCTGCCCGGTCTGGTTGTGGATAAATTCTCCGATGTGCTTGTGGTACAGTCTCTTGCGATGGGGATTGACCGCATGAAGGAAACCATTTTGCGCCTGCTCATCGAAGCTATGCTGGAGGATGGCATCCATATCCGCGGAGTGTATGAACGCAGTGATGCGAAGGTGCGCAGGCAGGAGGGCATGCAGCCTTGGAAGGGCTTCCTCAGCGAACCCTTTGATACCAAGGTGCAGATTGTGGAAAACGGCGTAAAATATATCGTTGATGTGGAGGAAGGGCAGAAAACCGGCTTTTTCCTTGACCAGAAGTATAATCGACTGTCCATTCATAAAATTTGTCAGGGAATGGATGTGCTGGACTGCTTTACCCATACAGGCTCCTTTGCGCTGAATGCAGGCATTGCGGGGGCAAAAAGCGTATTGGGGATTGATGCAAGCCAGCTTGCGGTGGATCAGGCAACGGAGAATGCCAAGCTGAATGGCTTGCAGGAGGTTGTGAAATTTCAGTGCGAGGATGTGTTTGCGCTGCTGCCCAGACTCGAAGCAGAGGGCAGAAAATTTGATGTAATCATTCTTGATCCTCCTGCCTTTACAAAGTCCAGAAGCTCTGTCAAGAATGCGGTTAAGGGCTATCGCGAAATCAACCTGCGCGCCATGAAGCTGCTGAAGGATGGCGGCTTTCTGGCAACCTGCTCCTGCTCGCATTTCATGACCTATGAATTGTTCACCCAGACCATTGGGCAGGCGGCAAAGAATGTGCATAAACGCCTGCGTCAGGTGGAATATCGCCATCAGGCACCCGATCACCCGATTCTCTGGGCGGCAGAGGAATCCTATTATCTGAAATTCTATATTTTTCAGGTTATGAATCAGCCCTAATGCGGCGATTAAAAAAGAACGAAGGACTTTTTCTTTTTGGGAGAAGCAATTTTATGTGAACCTATGGCAGATATGAACAGAAGAATGTGGCTGTGGAAAACGTGGATAAATTCCACGTTTTATCCACAATAAAAATCCTTGAAACGTAAGTTTTCCACAAGGTTATTCACAATATCCACAGGTTGTGCAAAAAAAATTTGTGGAAAAATGGAGAGGAATGTCGTTTTTTGTGGAAATTTGAAAAGCCTGAGAATCCGCCGTTTCTGCTTCTGCGGAAAAAGTATCCGATTCCATAAATCAGATTATGGAAACGAAAGCATAAAAAGCCTACAACCCTTTTTTGATGCTCTTGCGAAAAAAATCGAAAATTTGAATATTTTTTTCAAAAGAAAGAAGGATTTTACGAAATAACGGAGAATATAACAAATAAACAGGAAATCCATTTTGATTACTTTTGAATCTCATCGGCGCGGTGCCGATTGGATATATGTTTTTGATTCTCTGAGAAGATGAGAGAATCCCGAAGGGAGTTGTTAGTATGCGTTATAACATTATTGGGAAAAACATCGATGTATGGGACAAAACAAAGGAAATGGTGGAAAAGAAGATGGATCGAATTGCCAAGCTGTTCCCTGCGGACACAGAGGCAACCATCACATTAAGCTTGGAAAAACAGGTTGCTACGGTGGAAGTAACCATTCCTATGAATAAAAGATATGCACGGGCAGAGGTGCAGGATGCGGACATGACAGCCGCTATGGATAAAACGGTGGATATTCTGGAGGGGCAGGTTGTCCGTTATAAAAAACGGATGCGCACCAAAATCAGAAACGGCGCAGATGCCTATGCGGCAGAATATGCGGCAATTCTGGTGCCTGAGGAGGATTTGGATGACGAGCCTCTGGTAAAAATCGAGAAAGTAAAGCGTTTTGCCGTAAAGCCTATGGATGCGGAAGAGGCTGTCATGGAAATGGAGCTGGTAGGACATAGCTTCTTTGTATTCCGCGATGCGGAGACAGACGAGGTAAGTGTGGTTTATAAGAGAAAGAACGGCACCTACGGTCTGATTGAGCCCGAATATTAAAAATAAGTTGAAATCAGGATTTTGACTTGCTGAAGCAGAAAGACAAACAGACGAGTTTCTGAGCCTTAGACCGAAAGGTCTAAGGCTTTTCTTATGAAGAAAGAGGGAGAAGGATGGACAGAAAACGATTTAAGAAGCAGGTAGCGTTTATTCTGGAGGCGGACAAGGAGAAGAATATTCTCAGGCAGACGCACCTGAGTGGGCACGGCAGAAGGGAAAACGATGCCGAGCATGCGTGGCACATGGCGATGATGATTTATCTGCTGAAGGAATACGCGAATGCGGAATTTGACCTTGCGAAAACGATGCAGGGGACACCTATGCCTACGATACGGCAGGGCTGGCAACGCAGGCGGAGCGGGAGGAAAAGGCGGCAGAGCGGATTTTCGGCTTATTGCCCGATGACCAGAGAGATGAGCTGCGCGGATTATTTGAAGAATTTGAAGCGAATGAAACACCTGAAGCAAGATTTGCGCATGTGATGGATAATTTTCAGCCACTGCTGCTGAATAATGCCAATGATGGCGGAGATTGGCGCGCGCATAGGGTGAGCCGCAGTCAGGTTTGGGGGAGACAGGCGAAAACGGAATTGGGTTCGGCGGAAATCTGGGAATATACCCGTGGATTGATTGAGGAAAATATCCGAAAGGGAAACATTAAAGAGGACAAACCCGTTTGAAAACAGAAGGGCAGTGCTTTATCAGTACTGCCCTGTGTGTTTTATGACGGATTCTTTTCCCAAGGCTTAAGATGATAGAAGAAAACGGAAAGGAGGGTGGAAAGCGTCCAGCCGATTGGCCATGCCATCCAGATGCCGGTTGCGCCGAGACCAAGTCCTTTTGCAAAGAGAAACGCCAACGCCACACGCAGGAAGAGGTCGGTGAAGGTGGTTGTCATGAAATAGAGCATGGCACTGCCGCCGCGCAGCACCCCATCGCACATGACCTTAATCGTTACGATGAAATAGAAGGGGGTGACGATGTGCATATAGTCTACACCTGCCTGAATTGCGGCAGCACTGCTTTCATCCAGAAACAGCTCCATGGCGGTGCGACCGAAGAAGAAATAGAACAGGAAAAACGGTACGCAGACCAGAATACCGAGGAGCGCCCCTGCCCGAAAGCCTTCGGAAACTCGTTCCTTTTTAGCTGCGCCAAGGTTCTGAGCGGTGAAGGAGGAAACGCCGTTGGACAGGGTTGTCATGCAGGTGACGGCGAAGGTATTCAGCTTCTGGCAGGCAGAAAAGCCTGCAACAACGGCAGAGCCATAGCTGTTGACGGCTGACTGCACGAAAAGATTCCCGACGGAAACAAAGCATTGCTGCAAAATACTTGGGATGGCGACGATAGTAACCTGTACAAGCATTTCTGCGGAAAATTTTGCATACGGTTCGGTGCTTCTTAATTGCTTGATGCGATGCACCAGCGTAAGAAAGGCGAGTACGGATGCCGCGCCCTGTGCGGCGAAGGTTGCCCATGCAACACCGGCAACGCCCATTTTCAGCCAGACCACGAAGAAAATATCCAGAAGAATATTACTTATGGAGGAGCCGATGAGGAAATACAGCGGCGTACGGCTGTCCCCCAGAGAGGTGAAGATGCCGTTGCAGATATTATAAAGATACAGAAAGAGGAATCCGTAAATATAGATTTTCAGATAAAGCGATGCATCGGCGAAAACATCGGAGGGGGTGCGAATCAGGCGGAGCAGTGTATTTCCGCCGAAAATGCCGACAAGCGTCAGCACCACGCTGACCGCAAGGCAGGCGCAGAAGATGGTGCAGACAGCCGTTTTGAGTGCGCTGTATTTTTTTGCCCCGAACAGGCGAGATACCACAACGGCACAGCCGATATTGCTGCCGACGGCAACTGCCATGAAAATCATAGTGATGGGGTGGGATGCACCGACTGCCGCAAGCGCGCCTTCTCCGATGAACTGCCCGGCAATGATGCTGTCTGCAATTTGATAAACCTGCTGAAAGGCAACACTCAGCAGCATGGGAATGGAAAACATCCAGAGCATTTTTCGGCTGCTGCCCCGGGTTAAATCTGTAATCAACAAAGTCATCTCCAATCTGAATTTTTGGTGGGTATCATTTTGTTATATTTTTGTCATTTTACCTTCTTTAGACAGTATACTCCTTTTATTGAGAAAAGAAAGCGAAAAGCGAAAGAATTTTTGGGGAGAGTGTCACTCGCCAAGGGGCTTGGATTGTGGTATCATAACAGGGAAATTGAGAAGAAAAAGCAAAGGGGTTTTGTGTATGGCAAAATTATATTTCAGATACGGCGTGATGGGCAGCTCCAAATCGGCACAGGCACTCATTACGAAATTCAACTACGAGGAACAGGGGATGCGCGTCTGGCTGATTAAGCCTGCGGCAGATACGCGCTATGGCGCAGATAAGGTACATTCTCGCATCGGGCTGGAGCAGCCTGCGGATGTGATTGACGATGATATGGATTTATATGAAGTTTTCCGTGACAGAGAACGGGAATTTTATGATGTGATTATTGTGGATGAGGCGCAGTTTTTGCAGCCTGCCCATGTGGAGCAGCTACGGGAGATTGTGGATTATTACAATGTGCCTGTGTTCTGCTTTGGACTGCGGACAGATTTTCGGACAAGATTGTTCCCCGGCAGTGCAAGGCTGTTTGAGCTGGCAGATTCCGTGACGGAGCTGAAAACGGTCTGCACCTGTGGCGGCAAGGCAATGGTGAACGCGAGAATTGACGCGGAGGGCAGAGTTGTTACCGAAGGGGAGCAGTTCCTTCTGGGGGGCAACGAAAGCTATCGTCCGATGTGCTATAAATGCTGGAAGCTTAAGTCGAAATCAGAGAAATAAAGCAGAAGCGGAACAAAATGCGCTGTTTTTCGTCAGAAGAACAGTGGTATTGAGAAAAAATGTGAAATTTATATAAAGATTTCTTAAAACTTTTTGAACATCCCCTGAAATACGCAAGTTTTCCTTGTGTATGGGGGTGTTCTTCTGCTATACTATAATAATGTAAAAGTGTGCCTATCGAGCGGCTGTCTGCTTTCGGCACATGCGAGAAAAGAAAAATGAGGTGAACCAAATGGGTTTCTTGGAAAAAATATTTGGGAACTACAGTGAAAAGGAAATCAAGAAAATCAAGCCAATCGTGGCGAAGATTGAAGCACTGGGTCCCCAGTATGAAAACCTTTCAGATGAAGAACTGAGAGGAAAGACACAGGAATTTAAGGATCGTCTGACAAAGGGCGAAACACTGGATGATATTCTGCCTGAGGCGTATGCGGTGGTAAGAGAGGCGGCTTCCCGTCCCAATGTGCTGAATATGAAGCATTTCCCCGTACAGCTGATGGGCGGCATCGTGATGCACCAGGGACGTATTGCCGAGATGAGAACAGGTGAAGGTAAAACACTGGTGGCGACACTGCCTGCATATCTGAATGCACTGGAGGGCAAGGGCGTACATGTGGTTACGGTCAATGACTATCTGGCACAGCGTGACTCTGACTGGATGGGTGAGGTATTCCGTTTCTTAGGGCTGAGCGTGGGCTGCATCCTGAACGGGATGGATAACAACGAACGCCGCGCGGCGTATGCCTGTGATATTACCTATGGTACAAACAATGAATTCGGCTTTGACTATCTGCGTGACAACATGGTAGTACGAAAGGAAAACATGGTGCAGAGAGACCTGCATTATGCCATCATCGACGAGGTCGACTCTGTTCTGATTGACGAAGCCAGAACACCCCTGATTATTTCCGGCAGCGGCTCCAAGTCTACGGATTTGTACCGTGTTGCCGATTTGTTCGTAAAGAAGCTGACAAAGGGGCGTATTCTGAATGAGGATGAGGCAATGAATGCCCTTCTGAAGGAGGAAATTCAGGAGGAAGGCGATTTCGTTCTGGATGAAAAGGCGAAATCTGTTGTGCTGACGCAGGAAGGTGTTGCAAAGGCGGAAAAATATTTCTCCGTGGACAACCTTTCCGATCCCGAAAATCTGGAACTGCAGCATAATATGTCCCTTGCACTGAAGGCAAATTATTTAA
>ENA-UPXC01005330-UPXC01005330.1-human-gut-metagenome-genome-assembly--contig:-NODE-5330-length-10705-cov-4.761667_pt1 | contig 10705 bp, 13 predicted proteins | sample MGYA00250047_ERZ773371 | MGnify/ENA primary metagenome ERZ773371 (study PRJEB29103, sample SAMN06111975) | human gut metagenome | biome: human gut; feature: ankylosing spondylitis patient; material... | reverse complement strand
CACCGCCCGTATGATTACTTTCCCTGAGTTACTCACTCCCGCCGATTCTTCCCTCTTTTTTTTTTTTAATGATACGGCGACCACCGAGATCTACACTCTTTCCCTACACGACGCTCTTCCGATCTTAAACGGCGCGCTGGCCATGCGCAACGCAGTGCTCTACATTGACCGGGATGACGCCAATCTTCCCAAGGGCAGCTTCTTCCTGGCCGACATCTACGGCCTGGAGGTGCGGGACGCAGAGACCGACGAGGTCCTTGGCAAAGTTGCCGACATCCTCACTCCCCCCGCTAACAACGTGTATGTGGTGCGGGGCGGCAAGCGGGAGATCATGATCCCGGCGGTAGACCAGTTTGTCAAGGAGATCAACGTGGACGAGGGCTACATGAAGGTAGCTCTCATCGAAGGCATGTAAAAAAGATGGCTTCCCAGCCGGGAAGCCATCTTTTTTTATTCTTGGATCTGGACGGGGACTCCGTTGAGCTCTACGCCCTCCTCCACCCGCACCAGGATGTACTTCACCCCGTTGAGCACCCGGGTCTGGACCAGGTCGCTGCGGTCAGGGTTCACCTTGATGGTCACATCAGCGGTTTTCAGCTCCACCCGCTTGGGGTCCACCAGGTTGCGGGGACTGAGCTGAGCGTCTGCACCGAAAGCCTCGTCATATTTGCCCTCAAAGGCGTCCATATGCTCCTGTGAGACGCCGTTGGCCGACAGAGCCTGGCGCACCTCCCGCTTGCCCACCACCAGGGGCTGGGGCTCGTGGCTCTCCTTGTGGTCCTCCATGAGGCCGCACAGCTGGTCGTGGACCGCCTGGACTACCTCGTAGCTGCACTCCTCCCCCAGGGTGTCGGAGAGCACGGAGGCGAAGGTAGCCTTCTGGGTCTCGGCGGGCATGGGGGCCGGGGTGTGGAATAGGGTGTCGATCAGAGCCTCGTGGACATCCTGCACGTCCTTGGAGTAGTACAGGGCGTTATAGAGGTTGGTGCTGCGGTCGTCAAAGGCGGGGAACAGAAAGCCCATCTCGGGCTGAGCCACCACCCAGTCGGGGGACAGGTTGTGGAACTGGTTCTCCTGCACCGAGTAGCTGAGAGCAGGCTTGGTCTCCTTGATGGGACAAATGCTGCACAGAATGTAGGAGTAGACCTCCGAGGAGCTGTCCTCCAGCTCCTCCCCGTCCTTGGCCTTGTAAGGTACGTCATAGGCATCGTGGACCAGGAGGACCAGGTAGTTGGTCTCCAGCTCTACCGCTCCGATCACCTTCTGGAAGAAGGCCTGCACTGCCTCCTCGTCCTGGAGTTGGGAGCCCCGCAAGTCCATAAGCAGCTTGTGCTCTGCCCCGCTCACCACCTGCTGGGTCTCGAAGGTGATGTCCAGCAGGTTCTTGCCCAAGGTTCCCGACAGGGTCTTTTTCAGCAGGCCCAAAATCTTCTCATTCTCCTCCTGGGTCATTACTCCCAGGGATTGATCAAACTGGGAGATGATCTCCCCGTTTTGATTCACATAGCACCCACGCACGTGGGAAATGCCGCTCCGGTCCTGCCGGAAGCGCCGGCGGAGCTCCGCCACTTCTTTTTCGTTCATGGAGTTTCCTTTCCTTGGCTCCCGACCGGCCAGTCGGGCCATTCTTTTGTCGCGGAGCCCATTATACCACAAAACCGCCCTTCTGGAGCGTGGAATTTGTCTGTCCCTTGCTTTTTCCGGAAATCGCGGTACAATATACTTAGAGGTGTTGTATGATGAAAATCGCGGTAACCTATGAAAATGGCCAGGTGTTCCAGCACTTCGGCCACTGTGAACAGTTTAAGCTCTATGAGGTCCAGGACGGCAAGGTGCTCTCCTCCCAGGTGGTCAGCGCAGTAGGCAGCGGCCACGGCGCGCTGGCAGGCTTTCTCCAGGGTCACAGGGTGAATGTTCTCATCTGCGGCGGCATTGGCGGCGGCGCCCGCACCGCTTTGGCAGACGCCGGCATCCAGCTCTATCCCGGCGCCTCCGGTGACGCGGACAAGCAGGTAGCCGACCTGCTGGCGGGCCAGCTGGCCTTTGACCCCGACACCCAGTGCAGCCACTCCTGCGGCGAGGACAAGCACGGCTGCGCCGGCAACCACTGATCCTTTTCTTAGAAAGAAAAGGACCAAAAGAACTTTATGCGAAACTTTGTTTCGCCCTGTTGTGTCTTACCAAATACGCTAAAAAATCCGTGACTGGAATTCCAGTCACGGATTTTTTATGTGCTCTGGGTCATATCGGTGTAATCGGAAATCACCTGATGGGCCGCTCCCTCATCTTGGCCGGGCTGCCCCACAAAGACCAGGTACAGGTGTTCCTCTGCCGCTGCCCGCAGAGCGGCGGGGTTCGTGGTAAAGACCGCCGTGGCCCGTGGGGCGGTGCGCAGGCGCTTGACCGCCTTGTGGTACAGCTGAGGATCGTCCAACCCAGCGCCGTGCTCCTGGGCCTGCATGAACCCCCGGAAATAGGAGGCCAGCCCTGCCCCCTCCAGGGCGCGGCGGCACGATTCCAAGGGCTGGTCGGTAACCCCGTACATCCAGACCCCCTCCATCTTCATGACGGACAGGAACTCCCTTACTCCGGCCAGCGGCGCGCCGGAAGCGTCCAGCAGAGCGTCAGGCAAGTGAAAAATAGCTCCTTGCAGGCGCATTTACCTTCTCCCCTTTCCAAACTCATCCCAGCTCACCGGGTGCAGACCGTCTTTGGTCCACAGGTTGGTGTGGGTAAAGCCCGCCGCTTGGGCCAGCTCCACCGCCTGGTCAAAGCCAAAGCACAGCTGGGGGGCGTGGTGACAGTCGGAGTTGAGGATGATCTCCCCGCCAAACTCCTTGAAACGGCGCAGCAGCGTTCCGCCGGGATAGGGGGTGGTGCGGTAGCCCCGGGCGATGGCCCCGGTGTTCACCTCAAAGGCCACCCTCTGTTTTACCAGGTACTCCATCACTTCCAGGGCCCGGCGGAGATACCGGGGGCTGTCCTCGTCGATGGTATGGACCTGCTCGTTGAACTTAGTGACCAGGTCAAAGTGGCCGATCCACTGGCATCCCGTCTTTCGGGGCAGGTCAGCCACCAGGTCGTAGTAGGCGTCGGTATAGCGGTACCAGTCGCCGCCGAAGTACTCATCCACCGCCCGCTGGCTGTCCTGGGCACTTGCATCCACATAGACGCACTGTCCCTCCCCCAGCCGCAGGCCGTGGACGGAGCCGATCACATAGTCCAGCCCCTGGGGCTTCTCACCGAAGTAGTCCAGCTCCAGCCCCACCGAAATCTCCATCCGGCCCCGGTATGCCTCTTGGAGCTTCCGGGTGGTCTCCAGATAGACGGGCACATTGGCCTGGGACAGGCAGAAATCCTGGCCGTATTCCTCAAAGCTATGGCCGGAGAAGCCGAAGTGGGTCAGCCCCAAGTTATAAGCTGCCGCCGCCATCTCCTCCAGCGTGCTCTTGCCGTCGTCCAGGGTGGAGTGGGTGTGAAAATCGCCAAGCAGCATGGTGGATTCTCCTTTTTGTGGTGTGTTCTCAGTTCGTGATGGGCTCCTGCCTTAGGGATTTGCAACTCCTCTCAGGCAAGGGAGGAGGCGAAACGAAGTTTCGCCAGAAATTCTTTTGCCGACTTTTCTTTTAAGAAAAGTCGGAAGCCATTTTCTCCTGCTTCACTTTGTGGTCGATCACATGGCGGGAAGCCAGCTCCGCTTTGATCTCGTCCAGGCTGATGCCGGAGGCCACCATCAGCACCATCACGTGGTAAGCCAGGTCAGCAATCTCATAGACCGTCTCCTTGTGGTCCTGGTCCTTGGCGGCGATGATCACCTCGGTGCACTCCTCGCCCACCTTCTTCAAAATCTTGTCCAGGCCCTTTTCAAACAGATAGGTGGTATAGGAGCCCTCGGGACGCTCTTTGTTGCGTCCCTCCAGCAGGGCGTAGAGCCCCTCATAAGAAAATTCGCTCATGTCAGTCTTCCTCGCTCTCATAAATTGGGTTTCCGTCAAAGCAGGAGTCGGTGCCCAGGTGGCAGGCCGGGCCCTCCTTGTTGACCCGCACCAGCAGGGCGTCCTTGTCGCAGTCGGCCCGCATCTCTACGATGTGCTGATAGTTGCCGCTGGTCTCCCCCTTGAGCCACAGCTTCTGACGGGAGCGGGACCAAAAGCAGGTGAGCTTCCGCTTTAAGGAAATCTCCAGCGACTCCCGGTTCATATAGGCCAGGGTGAGCACCTTGCCCGTCTTAGCGTCCTGGACAATGGCGGGGATAAGCCCCCGGTCGTCAAATTTCAAGGTATCCAGATCGATCATAGCCGCACACACACTCCGTTTCGTCTCAGCTCCGCTTTCAGGTCGGGGATGGCCACCTCGCCGAAGTGGAAGATGCTGGCCGCCAGACCGGCGGACAGCTGGGGCAACTCCCGGAACAGGTCTACAAAGTCCTGGGTTCCCCCCGCACCGCCGGAGGCAATGACAGGTACGTTCACGATGGCGCTCACGTCCCGGAGCATTTCAATGTCAAAGCCTTTCTTCACGCCGTCGGTGTCGATGGAGTTGACCACCACCTCGCCGGCGCCCCGGTCCACGCCCTCTTTGATCCACTCCAGAGCGTCCATACCGGTGTCCACCCGGCCGCCGTTGAGGAATACGTGGTACTTGCCGTCCACCCGCTTGGCATCCACCGAGAGCACCACGCACTGGTCGCCGTAGCGCTTGGCAGCCTCACCGATGAGCTCGGGCCGCTTGATGGCCCCGGAGTTCACGGACACCTTGTCCGCCCCGCAGGCCAGGACCCGTTCAAAGTCCTCTACGCCGTTGATGCCGCCCCCCACCGTGAGGGGGATAAAGATGGTGGAGGCCACGGCAGTGAGGATGTCGGTAAAGAGCTTTCGGCCCTCAAAGGAGGCGGTGATGTCGTAAAAGACCAGCTCGTCCGCGCCAGAGCGGGAGTAGTAGTCGGCCAGCTTGACCGGGTTGGATACGTCCTGGAGGTTCAGGAAGTTGACCCCCTTCACCACCCGGCCGTCCTTGATGTCCAGGCAGGGAATGATGCGTTTGGTCACCATACTTATTCCTCCATTTCCTTCAGGGCGGCTTTCAGATCCAGCGCCCCAGTGTACAGGGCCTTGCCCAGGATGGCTCCGTAGAGGCCCAGCTCCTTGAGGCGTGCCAAATCCTCCCGGCTGGACACACCGCCGGAGGCGATGAGGTCCAGGGAGAACTGCTGGGACAGCTGGCGGTAGAGGTCTACATTTGTGCCAGAGAGCATCCCGTCCTTGGACACGTCGGTGCAGATGACGGTACTCACGCCCAGTCTGCACAGCTTGGCAAAGAAGTCCTCCACGCTCTCCTGGGCAGTCTCCAACCAACCCTTGATGGCGATTTTTCCGTCCTTGATGTCCACGCCCACGGCAATGTGGCTGCCGAATTTTTCTAAACTCTCCTCTAGGAAGGCGGGGTCGGTCACCGCCTTGGTGCCCAGGATGACCCGCTCCACGCCAGCGTTCAGGTACTTCTGGATGGTGTCCAGGCTGCGAATGCCGCCGCCAATTTCCACCTTTAAGCTGGTCTCCTTGCAGATGGCCTCAATGACGGAGTAGTTGGGGGTGGAGCCGTCCTTGGCCCCCTCCAGGTCCACGGTGTGGAGCCACTGGGCTCCAGTCTCCTGAAAGCTGGCAGCCTGAGCCACCGGGTTGTCGTTGTAAACGGTCATTTGGGCGTAGTCCCCCCGGGTGAGGCGGACTACTTTTTTCTCATACAGGTCAATGGCAGGCAGTAAAATCATGCTCTTACCTCCATTGGCAAAATGCCTTTAAAATTTTCAGTCCCACATCCCCGCTCTTCTCCGGGTGGAACTGGGTGCCGAACACGTTGTCCTTTTGGACGGCGGCAGTGAGCTCGGGGCCGTACTCCGCCGTGGCGGTGCAGCAGTCCCCGCAGTCAAAGCCGGCGAAGGAGTGGACAAAGTACACGTGATCTCTTTCATTCAGGCCGGCAAAGATGGGGCTGCGGGGCCGATCTTTCGGGAAGTGCAGGCCGTTCCAGCCCATGTGGGGCACGTCCAGCTGGGCGGGAATCACCGGGCGGATGGGGCGCACCTCGCCGGGGATGAGCCCCAAGCCCTGGTGCTCCCCGTACTCAAAGGAGCGCTCCAGCAACAGCTGCATGCCCAGGCAGATGCCCAGCAGAGGCTTTCCAGAGGCGGCCTGATCCAGCACCACCTGGAACATCCCCGTCTCCCGCAGCTTGTCCGCCGCGTCGCCGAAGGCGCCCACGCCGGGGAGGATGATATGGTCGGCCTGGTTGAGCACCTGCTGGTCCCGGGTGACCACCGCCTCCGCCCCGATGGCGGAGAGGGAACTTTTCAGGGAGAACAGGTTTCCCACCCCGTAGTCGATAATGGCGATCATTTTCCCGCCTCCTTCTCGTCAAAGCGGATGTCCACCGCCCGGGCGTGGGCGGTGAGGCCCTCCTTCTTGGCAAACAGACTCACCTGGCGGTACTCCTTCTCCAGGGCCGGACGGGTGTAGTAGCTGAACTGGGATTTTTTAATAAAGTCGTCCACCGACAGGGGGCTATAAAACCGGGCAGTGCCCGAGGTGGGCAGGGTGTGGTTGGGTCCGGCAAAGTAGTCCCCCATGGGCTCCGGGTTCCACCGGCCCAGGAAGATGGAACCGGCGTTTTGAATCTGACTTAAGTAGTCAAAGGGGCTGTCTACGCACAGCTCCAGGTGCTCCGGAGCGATGCGGTTGGCCACGTCGATGGCCTGCTCCAAGTTGGGGGCCACGATGATCTTGCCATTGTTGTCGATGGAGGCCCGGGCGATCTCCCCCCGCTCCAGCAGAGGGATCTGCCGCTCCAGCTCCTGGGCCACTGCCTGGGCCAGCTCCCGGCTTTCGGTGACCAGCACGGCGGAGGCCATCTTGTCGTGCTCCGCCTGGCTCAAGAGGTCGGCGGCTACAAAGGCAGGATTGGACTTGCCGTCGGCGATGACCAGCACCTCGGAGGGGCCGGCAATCATGTCAATATTCACCTGTCCAAAGACCTGCTTTTTGGCCTCGGCCACATAGGCGTTGCCGGGGCCAACGATCTTATCCACCTGGGGGATGGTCTGGGTTCCATAGGCCAGGGCGGCGATAGCCTGGGCTCCGCCCACCTTATAGATCTGGGTGACGCCGGCAATCTTGGCGGCGGCCAGAATGGCGGGGTTCACCTTCCCGTCCTTCCCCGGCGGGGTGACCATGACGATCTCCCCCACCCCGGCGATGTGGGCGGGGATGGCGTTCATCAGGACGGTGGAGGGGTATGCGGCAGTGCCGCCGGGGACATAGATACCCACTCTGGCCAGAGGCATGATCTTCTGTCCCAGTATGACCCCCTCTTTTTCCTCCATAATGAAGCTCTGCCGCTTCTGCTTAGCGTGGTAGGCCCGGATGTTTTTGGCCGCCTGCTCCAGCACGGCCAGAAATTCCGGCTCCTCAGCGGCCAGGGCCTCATCCAACTCCTGCTCCGTCACCGCCAGGGCGGACAGCTCCACCTTGTCAAACTCCCGGGCGTAGTGGTAGAGGGCGGCGTCCCCCTCGGCCCGCACCCGGCGGATAATCTCCGCTACCGGCTGGGACACATCTTTCACCGCGTCGTGGCGCAGGAAGATGTCCTGGTCCCGCACCTCATTCATATCGTAAATCTTGATCATAGGCCGCCTCACAGATCCTTTTCCAGCGCGTCCCGCAGCCGGATGATTTCTTCGTGCTTAAACTTGTAGCTCACCTTGTTGCAGATAAACCGGGCGCTGATGTCCACGATGGTCTCCAGGGGGGCCAGGTGGTTTTCCAGCAGGGTCTTGCCCGTCTCCACAATATCCACGATCACATCGGACAGGCCCAGGATGGGGGCCAGCTCGATGGAGCCGTTCAATTTGATAATATCGATGTCCCGGGAGCGGGAGTCGTAATATTCCGTGGCAATGTGGGGGAACTTGGTGGCCACCCGCAGCTGCCGGTTGGGGTCGTCATAAAAATCCTCAGGACCGGCCACACACATGCGGCACTTGCCCATCTTCAAATCCAGCAGCTCGTACACATCGGGGCGGTACTCCAGCAGAATGTCCTTGCCCGCGATGCCCACGTCGGCGGCGCCACGCTCCACGTAGATGCTTACGTCGGAGGGCTTGACCCAGAAGTAGCGCACCCCTTTTTCCGGATTCTCAAAGGTAAGCTTCCGGTTTTTCTCCAGAATGGAGGGACAGTCATACCCGGCGGCGGCCATGCGCTCGTAGGCGCTCTCTCCCAGCCGTCCCTTGGGCAGGGCTACGTTGATCATACCAGCACCTCCTCGGGCTTCATACCCCGCGTATAGCGGGCTGTCTTGCGGCAGCGCACCCCTTCCACCGGGTCGCCCTGCCGCTGGCAGCGCACCCCTACGCCCTTGGAGCGCAGAGTCTCTACAAAGGCTGCCAGGTCGGCCAGATCGGCGTCGGGGCCGTAGGTAAGCATCAGGTCGGCGTCATACTGCTTTTCATTGCCGAAGTAGGGCTCCAGGCGGCCCATGTACAGGGCAAAGCCGATGGCCCCCACCTGCTTGCCCATCTTCCGGGGCAGGTTGTCATACTGCCCGCCGGAGAGCACCGGGAAGGGGATATTTTGAAGGAAACCCTGGAAGATGACTCCGTTATAGTAGTCCATGCTGTTCACCAGGGAAAAGTCCAGGTGGACCCGCTCCCCCAGGCCGAAGCCCTCTAAAATGGAGGCCACCAGGGACAGCTGCCGCAGGGCCTCCCAGGAGGCGTTGTTCCGGGCCAGCTGCCCGGCCTGGTCGATGCCCTGGCGCAAGGGGGCGTAGATGGCCATGAGCTGGGCGATGGTCTTGGCGTTCTCCTGGGTGAGCTTTCCCTGGCTGACCAGGGTCTGGATGCCGGGGGCGTTCTTCTGGGCAATGAACTCCAGCACCTGCTCCCGCACCTGGTCCGAGAGGGCCATGTCGTCCAGCAGACAACTAACAAAGCTCACGTCGGACAAATCCAGCACGTAGTCCTCCGACAGCAGCTCCAGGGATTTGGCCGCCAGGGCGATGACCTCCGCCTCGGCGTAGGGGTCCAGCTGGCCTACCGACTCCACCCCCACCTGGAGGATCTCCTTAAAGGTTCCCCCCATGTCCCGGTAGACGTTCTCGTTGTAGTAGACCTTCTCGCTGCTGCCATTGTTGTTTTTCATAATGGACAGGGTAATGTCGGGCTTGAGGGCCTTTAACGCGCCGTCCACGTCGGTGAAGGTGATAATATGTCCGCTTTTCAAAAAGTCCTTGTTCTGGGCATACAGGTCGTAGTCCTCAAACTTGGACATGCGAAATTTTCGGTAGCCGTACTGCTCATACAGCCCGTTGAGTCGTTCTTCCAGCATGGATGGTTCCTCACTTACAGCATCCCTTTTGTGGATGGAATTTCTGTTTCAAACCGGGGGTCAATGGCCACCGCCTGGCGCAGGGCCCGGCCCAGAGCCTTGAAGGCCCCCTCTACGATATGGTGGGAGTTGCGGCCACAGACCTGGCGCAGGTGGAGGGTAAGGCCCGCATGGTTGGAAAAGGCCTCCATAAATTCATACACCAGCTGGGTGTCAAAGGTCCCGATCTTCTCCGTGGGGATGTCCAGGCCGTCGTAGTAGCCGCCCCGGCCGGAGATGTCGATGGCGCACAGGATGAGAGCCTCATCCATGGGCAGGTGGAGAGAGGCGTAGCGGTTGATGCCCCGCTTGTCCCCCAGCGCCTGGGTGAAGGCGTCCCCCAGGGCGATGCCGATGTCCTCCACGCTGTGGTGGTCATCCACCTGGGTGTCGCCGTGGCAGGTGACCTCCAGGTCCAGCCCCCCGTGGCGGGAGAGCAGGGTGAGCATGTGGTCCAGAAAGCCCACGCCGCTGTCCACGGTACTCTTCCCGGTGCCGTCCAGATTCAGGGACAGGCGGATATCGGTCTCGTTGGTCTTGCGGGCAACAGAAGCGGTTCTCATAGCAGCTCCTCCAGCTTTTTTAGGAAAATATCCATCTGCTCCGGGGTGCCGATGGTAATGCGATTATAATCCCGGATGGGGTCCTTGTCAAAGTGACGCACCAGCACGCCCCGCTCCTTGAGGCCCCGGTAGATGGCCCCGCCGTCGGTGCCCGGCTTCCTAGCAAACAGGAAGTTGGAGCGGGAGTCCAGCACGGTAAAGCCCAGCGCCTCCAGCTTCTCCTTGGTGTAAGCCCGGGTGGCCATGATCTTCTTGCAGTTTTCCGTGTAGTAGTCCTGCTCGGCAATGGCCTGTACGCCTGCCCGCAGGGTCAGGCGGTTCACATTGTAGGGGTTGGTGGAGAACTTTACCGTCTCCAGATCCCGAATGAGTTCCGCATTGCCGATGGCGTAGCCCAGCCGGGCGCCCGCCATGGAGCGGGACTTGGAGTAGGTCTGCACCACCAGCAGATTGGAGTAGGTCTTGGTGAGCTCCACGCAGCTCTCGGCCCCGAAGTCCACATAGGCCTCGTCCACCACCACCACGCTGTCCGGGTTAGCCTTGATGATTCCCTCCATCTCGTCCCGGCTCAGGGCCAGACCAGTGGGGGCGTTGGGGTTGGCAATAACGATAGTCTTGTTGAGACCGTAGTAGTCCTTGGGGTCGATGGAGAAGTCGGGCTTCAAGGGGACGATCTGTACCGGAATGTGGTAGAGGTCGGCAAACACGGGGTAGAACCCG
>ENA-UPXC01005326-UPXC01005326.1-human-gut-metagenome-genome-assembly--contig:-NODE-5326-length-10712-cov-3.416549_pt1 | contig 10712 bp, 8 predicted proteins | sample MGYA00250047_ERZ773371 | MGnify/ENA primary metagenome ERZ773371 (study PRJEB29103, sample SAMN06111975) | human gut metagenome | biome: human gut; feature: ankylosing spondylitis patient; material... | reverse complement strand
CCAAGCGAATGACCACTTAGATCCGATAATACACGCTGATTGATATATGGCTCTGCGTGAAGCGCCTCTAAAATATCGCATTCTTGTTTGTTCATATTATTTGTCCTTTCTATTTTCGTGAACAAATTGGTTTTAAATTACGGTTACAGACTACCATCATTCGTTTATCGGCCTGTAACCGCAATACGGTTGTAAGCATATCTCTTTTTTGTCTTCTTGTCAATACTAATTTCAAAACTAATCAACGGATGATAATAAAACACCAAATTGGCAGTCATATTCTTCGTTTGCCCATTCGATTATGCGGCCGTCTCTTTTTCGTGTGAGCTGAAGAAATAATTTTGTTTGCTGTGATTTCTGCGTCCATACTTCTTTCGGAATGTGACATTCTATAACAGTATCTGTGCCGCTGTTCCATGTGCGCGGATCACTTTTTATTTCGAGGGCTTTGACGTTTTCGTTGTTTTCTGTAAGGATCAGTCTGCAGACTGCCTCTTCGCAAAGATTGGCAAAGCCGGTGTTTTTAATTGTAAATTTGATGACACTTTTAGAGTTCTGGTTTTGTGTATCGCTTTGTGTCTGTTTTTTCTTTTCTTGACTGACACGTGATATCTTAACATGTGTGACAGTAAATCGGTATCCCATATGACGTCCAATATAGTCATATTCACTTATATCTTTGCCATTCCACATAATACGATGTGCCTTCCAGTCGTCTAGTACTTCTTTACTGTAGATACTGTTTAGGTAGCTGACATGCATCTTTGCAAGGTCTGCCACTACCTGATGCCAGTCAAGTGTCCTTTGTGGGTAATCTGTATTGCCTGAGCTTTCTGATACAGTGTTCATCCCGCCAAGCACCTCTCCTCCGCAAAAGCTTTGCTGCATAAAGCTTTGCTGCCATGAAAGCTCGTCTTCACGTGCCCAAGGTGTCTTTTCTCTTTCGCTGTTTTCAGACAATGCACTTTTGCGTATTGTGCCGTATGTGCCTAGATCTGTCTCTGAGCCAAATATAGCGTCATTAAAGAGGGTGAAGTTTATATTAGATGCTGTCTTTTGGCAGCTAAGCTGCCTTAATTGTACCGGCTTTCTGACTGCGATAGGACAGCTGCCTTTAGTGGCCTCTAAAAATGTATCAGATAGTTCTTTCATGCGTGCTTCACTTAGAAATTTGGAGCTATGCATCTCGCCCCAGCTACCGACAAAAAGTCCCTGATGAACTAGAATCTTTCCAGGCAGACTCTCCTTTTTGCTCATGTGCTCACATATGATGCTTCCTAACTGCTTCATGTGACTTTTGACGATCTTGATTGATGATGGCTCGTTTTCCATTCCTTGTCCTTTTATATCGTAGACGATGCGAAGGATTATTCCTTTATCGTGCTCTTCAAAGAAGGTGAGTATACTAGAAAAATATTCAAGTGCTTCTTTTGGAATTTGCTCACAGCCGCGAAACGCATGAATATCAATGAGAAGAAGAACAAGCTCTTCTTCCTCACAATCTATATAAAGAAAGCTTTCTTTTGAGAGATCAAAGGTGTAAATATGATACCAGCCACAGCCTGGATTTTTAAGAGCACGCGTGCTCTCTTTTAGTTGTATGTCTGCGTCTTTGTTTTTGTCAAAGGCAAGATGTTTTTTCAGCCATGTTATCACTTTCTTTCCCCCGGATATCTTTTTTTCATGAAGAAGGATACCATACTTACTTTTTTTAATCAACAAATTATGATTTTAATTATGCTATTTATAAAAAAAGGATAAAATATGTTAAGTTTAGATTAAATTCGCACCTTGTCGTTTGATTTTTTTTGTGATACGCTTATCAGGATAAAAATTTCTTTATCACATTTATCATTGACAGAGGCTGGGAGGTTATTATGGAATTGACTTCAGACGAATTTTTTGAGAGGCTGCTGTTATCTTACAGCGACTACTTTGATATCATCCGTGATACCTCTTACAAGGATCTTTCAGTTGCGGCTGAGGCTGCTTTTCATTCTTTTTCTGAAAAGTATGTCTTGGTCAAAAAAGCTCAGCTGTGGGCCGCTGAAGCTCACGAATATGTCTTCTTTATACGAACTGGCCATTTGGATGAGGAGACTTTTCGCACTTACAACGATGCACTGCTTGAGGAAGGCTTGTCACGTGTGGAACCGAAAAAGGACCACATGTACACCTATGTGTCTGTCGTTTTTCTGGCAGAGTCTATAGCCCCTGAAGTGCCTAAGCTTATTAAAAAGACACGCTGTCACAGAGACTATCGCATGTCGCTTTATGGTTGGATGGATTACCGTATCGCAGCATATGACTGTACTTCGAAAAGGATTTACACAAACTGGGCGGGACGACCGCTAAAACAGACCCTCCTCTCTGTCACGAAAAAAAGGAGGAAACACAAATGAACGCAGTTGTACTTCTCGTAGTAGGCGTTGCCATTTTAGTTGCTGGTTACATCTTCTATGGCGGATGGCTGGCAAAGCAGTGGGGACTTGGTGAGAATAAGGAAGAGACTCCTGCTCACACAATGGAGGATGGTCAGGATTATGTTCCGGCTAAGGCTCCTGTCCTTATGGGACATCACTTTTCATCTATCGCTGGTGCAGGACCTATAAACGGACCTATTCAGGCCGCTGTTTTTGGCTGGATTCCTGTTATGCTGTGGGTTTTGATCGGCGGTATCTTCTTCGGTGCTACTCATGACTTTGGTGCATTATTTGCATCATTAAGAAATAAGGGTCAGTCAATCGGTGAGATCATCGAAACTTCTATTGGCAAGCGTGCAAAGAGACTTTTCTTAACATTTGCTTACCTGACACTTATTCTTGTTGTAGCTGCATTTGCTTCTATCGTTGCAAATACTTTTAAAGCTACATACACCGCTGATGGTGCAGTTGATGTTGCAGCCAGCTCCGCAAATGCTTCTACTGCTATGATTTCTATTCTGTTTATCGTAGTTGCCATTGCTTTTGGTTTCTTTGTTTACAGAAAAAATGTACATATCGCAATCGCTACTGTAATCGGTGTTGCTGTTATTATTGCCTGTATGGCAATTGGTCTGAACTGGCATCCGCTTTATTTAAGCGGTGATACATGGATGATCATTGTTGGTATCTATATTGCTATCGCATCTGTTACACCTGTATGGATTTTACTTCAGCCAAGAGATTATTTAAGCTCTTTCTTACTGTATGGCATGATGATCGTCGCTATTATTGGAATCTTCGGTGCTCATCCGACTATTGATATTCCGGCTTTTACCAGCTTCGTTGATAAGGGTACTGTTGGTTCTGGTGTTTCTCTTGGAACTATGTTCCCGGCATTGTTTGTTACTATTGCATGTGGTGCAATCTCTGGTTTCCATTCATTAGTTGCTTCTGGTACTACTTCTAAGCAGCTTGATAAGGAAAAGGATGCTCTTCCGATTGCATACGGCGGTATGTTAATTGAGTGTGTACTTGCAATCATCTCTGTATGTGCTGTTGGCTATATCTGGAGTGAGTATGTTCCAGGCGGAATCGTAACTCCTACTGCTGTATTTGCTACTGGTATCTCTCGTATGTGCGCAAAGATTCCATTTTTAGCTGGTGCAGAGAGTGTAATCTACTCACTGTTAATCCTTGCAGTTTCTGCATTCTGTCTGACTTCACTTGATACTGCAACTCGTCTTGCTAGATATATGTTCCAGGAGTTCTGGTTAGCACCTGGTGAGACATACAAGGATGCTACAGGCATTAAGAGAGTTTTAACAGATCCATATTTTGCTACAATTATTACAGTAGTTCTTGGCATTGCACTTGGTATGACAGGTTATGCAAAGATCTGGGCATTGTTTGGTGCATCAAACCAGCTGCTTGCTGCACTTGGTCTTTTAGCTGTAGCTGCATGGCTTGGTAAAGTCGGCAAAAACAATAAGATGCTCATCATCCCAATGGCATTTATGCTTATCGTAACAGTAATCTCACTTCTTCAGACCATCTACGCAAACGTCACAAACGCAGTCGATATGTGGAGCTGGATCCGTGCAATAATCGGAAGCTTACTTGTTCTTCTGTCACTCGTTCTTGCAAAAGAAGGCTGCCAGACATTGTTCAAGAAGAAGGCGTAATTGCTTCGTGTATGTTAAAAAAAGACCTCCCGAGGGAGGTCTTTTTTGTATTACAAATTACTTCTTGATTAACAAGCTCTTTCCTGTCATTTCTTTTGGCTGTTCCATTCCCATCAGCTCGATCAGTGTCGGTGCGATATCTGCTAAGCAGCCGCCTTCGCGTAAGGTGTACTTTGGATCTGCATTTACAAGGATGAACGGTACTGGGTTTGTTGTATGAGCGGTGAATGGCTCGCCTGTCTCATAGTCGATTAACTGCTCTGCGTTTCCGTGGTCTGCACAGATGAAGAGCTGTCCGTTTACTTCCTTGATTGCTGCTACTGCCTTTCCTACGCACTCGTCTACTGTCTCTACTGCCTTGATTGCTGCAGCCTGTACACCAGTATGACCTACCATATCCGGGTTTGCGAAGTTGATGATGATCACGTCATATTTCTCTGACTTGATTGCCTCTACAAGCTTATCGCATACCTGATATGCGCTCATCTCTGGCTGTAAATCGTATGTTGCAACCTTCGGGGACTTTACAAGGATACGATCCTCGCCTTCGTTTGGCTGCTCTACACCGCCATTGAAGAAGAAGGTAACGTGTGCATACTTCTCAGTCTCTGCGATTCTTGCCTGCTTTAAGCCATTCTCTGCTAAAAACTCACCGAAGGTATGGGTGATTTCTTCCTTATTGAATGCTACAAGCTTGTTCGGGATTGTTGTATCGTAATCGGTGAAGCAAACGTATGTTACGTCTGGTCTTGCCGGTCCACGATCAAATCCTGTAAACTCATTGTCGCAGAATACGTGTGTCATCTCTCTTGCACGGTCTGGGCGGAAGTTGAAGAAGATTACGGAATCCTTATCCTGAATCTTGCCTACTGCCTCGCCGTCCTTTGCTACTACTGTCGGTACAACGAACTCGTCTGTAACACCCTCATCGTAGGATGCCTGAATTGCGCATGCGCCGCACTTTGCCTGCTTGCCCTCGCCGAAACGAAGTGCACGATAAGCCTTCTCGACACGATCCCAACGGTTATCTCTATCCATTGCGTAATAACGACCCATAACGGATGCTACCTGACCTACACCAAGCTCTTCGCACTTGTCCATAAGTGCAGTTACATATTCCTTGCCTGATGCCGGCGGTGTGTCACGGCCGTCTAAGAAGCAATGAATAAATACCTTGTCTAAGCCCTGACGCTTTGCAAACTCAAGCAGACCATAGATGTGGTTGATGTGGCTGTGAACACCACCATCTGATACAAGACCCATCAGATGAAGTGCGGAACCATTCTCCTTGCAGTTCTTTGCCGCTGCGAGGAATGCCTCGTTTTCAAAGAAATCGCCGTCCTGAATGGACTTTGTGATGCGGGTCAGCTCCTGATATACGATGCGGCCTGCACCCATATTTAAATGACCTACCTCGGAGTTACCCATCTGGCCTTCCGGAAGACCTACTGCCATTCCGCTTGCCTGTCCCTCTACGAATGGGCAGTTTGCCATCAGATCGTCCATGACAGGTGTATTTGCCTGCTTTACAGCATTGCCTTCTACTTTGTCATTCAGGCCATAGCCGTCAAGAATCATTAATACGGTTGGTTTCTTCTTGCTCATAATATTCCTTTCGTGCCGGCATTCGCTTTCAAAAAGCTTTTGCAATTTTCAAAAAAGCCTTAGAAAGCGCTGGCTCTGCCTTACAAAAAGCAGAGCCAGAGCCGGAAATATTTACTTATTAATTACTTGTTGTAATTTACAATCTTTCCAAAATCCGGCTTTAAGGATGCGCCGCCTACAAGACCGCCATCGATATCCGGCTGTGCGAACAGCTCTGGTGCGCTTGCTGCACTTACGCTGCCGCCGTACTGGATACGGATTGCTGCTGCAGTTGCCTCGTCATACACCTCTGCGATGCATGCGCGGATTGCGCCGCAAACTTCCTGTGCCTGCTCGGTTGTTGCAACCTTACCAGTTCCGATTGCCCAGATTGGCTCGTAAGCGATTACTGCGCTTGCTGCCTGCTCTGCAGTTACGTTCTGGAAAGCGATCTTGATCTGCTGACGGATCCAGTCGAGGGTGATACCCTGCTCTCTCTGAGTCAGAGTCTCTCCACAGCAGATGATTGGTGTAAGACCGTACTCGAAAGCCTTTAAAACCTTCTTGTTTACAGTCTCATCTGTCTCTGCAAAGTACTCTCTTCTCTCGGAATGTCCGATGATGACATACTTTACACCGATATCGGTAAGCATAGCCGGAGCGATCTCTCCTGTGTATGCACCCTTATCCTCAAAGTACATGTTCTCAGCACCAACCTGAATGTTGGTTCCCTTTGTTGCTTCCATAACCGGTACTAAATCGATAGCCGGTACGCAAAATACAACATCTACTTCGTCATTTACTACTAAAGGCTTTAATGTGTTTACCAGCTCTACTGCCTGAGAAGGTGTCATGTTCATCTTCCAGTTGCCGGCAATGATCTTCTTTCTTGCCATTTTTTTGTTCCTCACATTTCTTTTCTTTGATTTTCTTAAGCTTATCAATCCTTATCGTCAGCTGCTGCTACGCCTGGAAGCTCCTTACCCTCAAGGTACTCAAGGGAAGCGCCGCCGCCGGTAGAAATGTGGCTCATCTTATCAGCAAATCCTAACTGATTTACTGCTGCTGCGGAATCTCCGCCGCCGATGATGGTGATTGCATCTGTCTCTGCCAGAGCCTTTGCTACTGCAATGGTACCCTTTGCAAGAGTCGGGTTCTCGAATACGCCCATCGGTCCGTTCCAAACAACAGTCTTTGCGGACTTAACAGCCTCTGCGTAAAGCTCTGCTGTCTTAGTTCCGATATCAAGACCTTCCTTGTCAGCCGGAATCTGATCAGACGGTACTACAGTTACATCGATTGGTCCATCGATTGGATCCGGGAAGTTGTCAGCTACAGTGCTGTCTACCGGAAGAAGCAGCTTCTTGCCAAGCTTCTCTGCCTTCTCCATCATCTCCTTGCAGTACTCAAGCTTGGTATCGTCTACTAAGGACTTACCAATTTCCTTGCCCTGAGCCTTTAAGAAGGTGAATGCCATACCACCACCGATGATTAAGGTATCGCACTTCTCAAGCAGGTTGGAGATAACGTTTAACTTATCTGCTACCTTTGCTCCACCAAGGATTGCTACAAACGGACGAACCGGATTCTCTACAGCATTTCCTAAGAATGCGATTTCCTTCTCCATCAGATAACCAACTGCGTTTGTGCCGCCCTTAGCGCTGATGAACTTGGTAACGCCTGCTACAGATGCGTGTGCTCTGTGTGCGGAACCAAATGCGTCACATACATAATCGTCTGCTAAATCTGCTAACTCTTTGGAGAACTCCTCACCGTTCTTTGTCTCCTCAGCACCGCGGAAACGAGTATTCTGAAGAAGAACTACATCTCCGTCCTTCATTTCAGCTACAGCCTTTGTTGCAGCCTCGCCAGTTACGTGGTAATCGGATACGAATACAACCGGCTTTCCTAACTTCTCGGACAGTCTCTCTGCTACTGGAGCTAAGGACTCCTTCTCATTCGGGCCATTCTTTACCTTGCCTAAGTGAGAGCAAAGGATTACCTTTGCGCCGCCGTCGATCAGCTTCTGGATGGTCGGCAGTGCAGCCTTAATACGGGTATCATCAGTAATCTTGCCGTCCTTTAACGGTACATTGAAATCACAACGAACAAGAACTCTTCTTCCCTGCAGGTTCTTAAGATCGTCAACAGTCTTCTTTAACATGGAATTTTCTCCCTTCTGATTATTACTTTTATACAGTTTACAGACGCCCATTCGTAAAGCGCCCTTACGGGCGTTCGCTGTTTCACAGCTCCTCTTTACTCATGAACGGGCGTCCCCATCGTCACATTGACTCGTCAAATCGCTATGCAAGCATGCGATTTATCCGAGCCTACTGTGACATGTGAACTGTAAGAATCAAAAAGAGGCCCGGTCCTTTCAGACCGGACCCCGTAGGTCTTTGCGCTTAAGCGAAACTTATGCTAACTCAGCGAAGTACTTAATTGTACGAACCATCTGGCTAGTATAGGAGTTCTCGTTGTCATACCAAGAAACAACCTGTACCTGATACAGATCATCACCAAGCTTGGAAACCATAGTCTGGGTAGCATCGAACAGAGAACCAAATCTCATACCGATAACGTCAGAAGATACGATCGGATCCTCGTTGTATCCGAAGGACTCAGATGCAGCAGCCTTCATAGCAGCATTGATCTCTTCCTTGGTTACGTCTGTCTTCTTAACAACAGCTGTTAAGATTGTGGTAGAACCGGTTGGTACAGGTACACGCTGTGCGGAACCGATCAGCTTGCCGTTCAGCTCTGGGATAACCAGGCCGATTGCCTTAGCTGCACCAGTAGAGTTAGGAACGATGTTAGCTGCGCCTGCACGTGCTCTTCTTAAATCGCCCTTTCTGTGTGGTCCGTCAAGGATCATCTGGTCGCCGGTGTAAGCATGAATGGTGCTCATGATACCGCTCTGGATCGGAGCGTAGTCATTTAATGCCTTAGCCATAGGTGCTAAGCAGTTGGTGGTGCAGGATGCAGCGGAGATGATGGTATCTTCTGCTGTCAGAGTCTTCTCATTTACAGAGTAAACGATGGTCTTTAAGTCGTTTCCAGCTGGTGCTGAAATAACAACCTTCTTAGCACCTGCATCAATATGAGCCTGTGCTTTTTCCTTAGAAGTATAGAAGCCAGTGCACTCTAATACTACATCTACGCCAAGCTCGCCCCATGGAAGGTCAGCAGCCTTTGGCTCTTTGTAGATAGTGATCTTCTTGCCGTCAACTGTGATGGAATCTTCTCCAGCCTCTACAGTGTGCTTGCCTTCACCAATGTGTCCAGCATATCCACCCTGTGCTGTATCATACTTTAACAGATGTGCTAACATCTTAGGATCGGTTAAGTCATTGATTGCTACTACCTCGTAACCCTCTGCTCCGAACATCTGACGGAAAGCCAGACGTCCAATACGTCCGAAACCATTAATTGCAACTTTTACTGCCATGATTCAATTCCTCCTAGATTGTTAAAAAAATATTATTTGTTAAATATTAATCAACTGTCTACATTGTACTCAATTTTATCCAAAATAGCAAGTCTTTTTTTCGTTTCTACCATTCTGACTATTTTCTCTCATAAATTCCAGTAATTTTCAGCGGATTTTTATTTCGTTACATTTCAGCCATCGCTGGTTTGAATGAGAAAGTGTGTTTATTGTCGGGTACAGACTTGTTATTACCGTCATTTGTAATTATAATGTGAGAAAATAAAGATTCTGAAAGTACATATAACAAAAAAGGAGACTTATCACTATGGATGCTATTTATGACTGCCATCTCCACACAGAATTTTCTGCAGATTCCGAAACCCCGGTACGGGATCAGCTGGAAAAAGCCATTTCCCTGGGGATGAAAGAAATCTGTATTACAGATCACCATGATCACGGAAGCCAGTTCTGTCCTGATGACTTTACTTTAGATCTTCCTACTTATATAGAAAGCTTACGCAAAATAAAGGATGAATACGCAGACCGGATCCGTTTAAATATTGGAATCGAACTGGGTCTGCAAAACCATGTGGGTGATTATCTCCATGATTTTGCAAAAACCTGGGGGAAAGAATTTGATTTTGTTATTGGTTCCAGCCATTTTGTAGACCAGATGGATCCTTATGAAAAAGCATTCTGGGACCGTTTCGGAGAAAAAGAAGGTATGGAAGCCTTTTTTAAGGTATCTCTGGAACGCATAAAAAAACTGTGTGATACTTTTGACTCCTATGGACACCTGGATTATTCTTTAAGATATGCTCCCCATAAAAATGAGTTTTATTCCTGGAAGGATTACGAATCCTATATCCGTCCGATCTTGAAGCTGCTCATTGAAAACGGAAAATGTCTGGAGTGTAATACAGGCGGTATCCGCTATGGACTGGGAGATACCAATCCATGTGCTGATGTTTTCCGTTTCTACAGAGAACTTGGTGGAGAACTGATCACTATCGGTTCTGATGCCCATACACCAAAAACTCTGGGCATCGGCTTTGAACAATGCCGTGAAATGTTAAAAAGCTATGGTTTTCGCTATTATACCGTATTTCATGAAAGAAAAGCAGAGATGCTCCCGCTGTAGGGGCATCTCTGCTTTTTATGCAGCCAGACTTCCAGTACATCGTTTCGTAACTGTGCTGGCATATCCATTAATCTGCCTTCATCTGCTCTTTTACATCTTCTTTTAACTGTTTCCAGGCTTCTTTATCTTCTACATAATATTTTGGACACTTTTTTCCATTTATATCATAATGGCGTACTACATCGGAGCTTTTTAATTTCAGCTGCCTGCAAAGCCAGGCAGTCAGCTTTACCACTGATCCATAGGAAGCATCGTTAAATTTGCCGGTATCATCCGGATGACATACTTCTATAGAAATGGTATCATCATTTCTGGGGGCATTTGCATAGGCTGTCTCATCAATAGGAATGCACTGTATTACCTCCCCATCCAGCCCTACTACGAAATGGCTGCTGGAAGAAAGCCCCTCTTTCTGTGCATCCTGGTCTGCCAGGCTGTCAAAATAGTTT
>ENA-UPXC01005324-UPXC01005324.1-human-gut-metagenome-genome-assembly--contig:-NODE-5324-length-10715-cov-3.462493_pt1 | contig 10715 bp, 9 predicted proteins | sample MGYA00250047_ERZ773371 | MGnify/ENA primary metagenome ERZ773371 (study PRJEB29103, sample SAMN06111975) | human gut metagenome | biome: human gut; feature: ankylosing spondylitis patient; material... | reverse complement strand
GCAGCCCATGGCTGGCTGTTTTCACAGTTCCTTTCCCCTGTCATCAACCAGAGAAAAGACGAGTTTGGTGGTTCTCTGGAAAACAGAGCACGATTCCTGATGATGGTATTAGATGCCGTCCGTGAAGCTGTTGGACCGAGATTCCCGATCGAATGTCGTTTATCCGGTGATGATATGGCAGATAATGGTCTGAACCAGCAGGATTGCATTGAAGTTGCAAAATTAATTGAAGATAAAGTAGACCTGTTTAATATTTCCTGTGGAAATCACGAAGATCCGGCAATGTTCTGCAGAACACATCCATCTTCCTTCTTCCCGCGTGGCGTAAACGTTTACCTGGCAGCAGAGATCAAAAAGCATGTCAGCAAACCGGTAGCTTGTGTAGGTTCCTTAAATGATCCGGCACAGATGGAAGAGATCATCGCCAGCGGTCAGGCAGATCTGGTAGAGATCGCGCGTGGTCTGATAGCAGATCCGTACCTGCCAAAGAAAGCTCTGGAAGGCAGAGCCAATGACATCAACCCTTGTCTGAGATGTTATGAGTGTTTTGGTGAGACAGGAAAGAGCGAGACCGTAAAATGTACGGTAAACCCGACACAGGGACAGCAGTTATTCTGCAAGACAGATCCGGAGAAAGCACCGGAAGAAAAGAAACGTGTGCTGGTAGCCGGTGGTGGTCCGGCAGGTATGGAGGCAGCGATTACCGCAGCAGCCAGAGGACATGAAGTGACTCTGGTAGAGAAAGCTGACAGGCTTGGCGGCAACCTGTATCCGGCAGGAGCACCGTATTTCAAAGAAGATATCCTGAAATTATGTAACGTACTGATCCGGCGTGTGGAAGCTTCCGGTGTGAATGTTGTACTGAATACAGAAGTAACAGCAGATTATATCCGTGAGTTTGATCCGGATGCGCTGTTTGTTGCGATCGGTTCCAACGAACTGGTTCCACCGATCAAAGGAATGGATCTGCCAAATGTGATCATGGCGATCGATGCAGAGCTTCATCCTGATAAACTTGGTGAGCGCGTAGCGATCATCGGTGGTGGACTGGTAGGAGCAGAAGCAGCCGTTTCCTTCGCGCATGAAGGAAAAAAATGTTCCATCATTGAGATGAAACATGAAGTAGCAGAGGAAGTAAACTCTTTCTACCGTGGTGGATTAATGCCACATGTAAAAGAAAGCGCTGCTCTCTATACAGATACAAAAGTAAAAGAGATCCGTCCGGAAGGTGTTGTCTGTGAGAATGCAGATGGCGAATTTCTGGTAGAAGCAGACAGTGTTGTCTGTGCAGTTGGTTTCCGCGCACCGTATGCAACTGTTGACGAGTTCTGTGATCTGGTTGACGAATCCTACATCATAGGTGACTGCAACAATGTGGCACAGATCTATCAGGCAATGAATGCAGCATACTGGGCAGCAAGAAACGTATAAGAAATGAATATCCCCTCATGGGGGATATAAAACATTCAGGTAATAATAAACAAATTCATCTCAGTCTAAGATTAATCTCCGACTGAGATAAACGCTCCGCGAGAATGTGCAGTGATTCTGAGAAGAATATGTCAGCTTACACTGGCCAGAATCACGCACCAAGTCTCACATGCGTTCAACTTGAAATATAAAGGAGGACAATCCAATGGCATATAATTTTTTTGTACATAACGATCTGACATTTGGAAAAGATGCAGTTCAGGAACTGCCAAACATTCTTGCCGGCGAAGGTGTAAAGAATGTGATGATCATCTACGATGAAGGCGTAAAAGTAGCCGGAATCGCTGAGAAAGTAGTTGCTCAGGTAGAGAAAGCAGATGTAGAAATCACAATTTTTGATAAAGTTTTACCAAACCCATCCAACGAGCTGGTTGAGGAAGCAGCAGCCATCGCTCAGGAGAAAAAAATCGATGGTTTTGTAGCAGTCGGCGGCGGAAGCAGCATCGACCTTGCAAAAGCAGTAAACGTATTAATGACAAACCCGGGACCGATCGGTCAGTATGGCGGAATCGGACTGGTAAAAAATAAAGTTCACCCGCTGATCGCAATCCCGACTACAGCAGGAACATCCAGTGAGATCACAAACGTTACCGCATTGACAGATACTGTTGCAGTATGCAAATACGTTGTCATCGATAACAAATTGGTTCCAAGCCATGTTATCGCAGATCCGGAGTTCACAAGAACAATGCCGAAATCTGTTACAGCAGCAACTGGTATGGATGCCATCACGCATGCAGTAGAGAGCTACATTTCCAATATGGCAACTCCGCTGACAGAGTACAACTCCATCAAAGGTTTACAGATCTTCCGTGAGAACCTGCCGAAGGCAGTTGCAGACGGAAACGATATGGAAGCAAGAGAGAACATGATGCTTGGATGTATCATCACAGGTTTTGGCTTCTCCAATGCAAACCTTGGTCTGGTACACGGAATCGCTCATACACTGAGTGCACATTTCCACCTTGCACATGGTATGGCAAACGCAACCGTACTTCCGTATGTTATCGCATACAATGCACCGAGCTGCCCGGAGAAAATGGTAGATCTTGCAAAAGCAATCAATCTTCCGCTGACAGGCAACATCGAAGAAGATCAGTATGCACTTGCAAAAGAGCTGGAAGCACTGACAAAAGAACTTGGCATCAAACGTCTGTCCGAGCAGGGTATCAAGAAAGAAGATTTCGACATGCTTGCTGATGACGTATTAAAAGAGCCGGTACTGAACTTCAACCCACGTCAGGGTATTACAAAAGAAGACGTTCTGGCAATCTTAGAGAAAGCATACTAAGAAATGCATTCTTGAACAGTATTAAAATTTGCGTGAAAGCGCATAAGAAAACAGCTAACAAAATGGGGCAACCATTTCATATTAAACATCTCAAATTGAAAGGAAGGTATTCAAAATGAAATACGAAAAAATCAGAAAAACAGTTTTAGAGGCAATTTTAGAGGCAGTAGATCAGGGACTGATCCATGGTACATCCGGAAACATCGCTATGAGAGATGACGAGGATGATGTAATCGCAATCACACCAAGTGGAATTTCTTATACAGGAATGAAACCGGAAGATATCGCAATCGTTGACTTAAACGGAAAATGGATCGATGGACCATACAAACCGTCATCAGAGGTTCCGATGCATACAGCAGTTATGCGTGCCAGACCAGATGTAAAAGCTACTGTTCATACACACAGTATGTATGCAACCATCATGGCTATGGGTGAGAATCCGGAATTAAAACCGATCACACCGCCACAGTGCGAGTTCACACCGGTTGGAATCGTATCCTTCACAATGCCTGGTTCTAACGATGTAGCTGATAAAGTAGTAGATGCTTTGGGCGAGAAAGGCCGTGCTTGTCTGATCAAAAACCATGGTATGTTCACATGTGGTAAAGATATGAAAGCAGCTATGCATGCAACAATCTACACAGAGGAGATGGCTCAGACAACATATCTTGCAAAAGTACTTGGAACATATGAGCCAATGCCGGAAGAAGCTGACAAAGCTATGAAAGCATTAATCGCAGCTGATCAGGCAGTATAAATACCGCCATATATGCACACACGCACGAGAGGAAAGTATTCTTTAACGTGGCGCAAACAGGAAAAATGTGCCTGATGAATTTTTGATGATAAAAAGTCATGAAGCACATTTTCCTGACATTAAAAACAATGAAAATAATTGATTAGTTTTGGGAGAAAAACGACATGGCAAAGAAAAAAATGGCTTTATGTACTCCGATTCCTGAGAAAGAACTGGAGGCAATCAAAGAATATTGTGATATTACAATCTGTGGTGAGTTAAAACACGGAAAAGGAAATGTGACAGAAGAAATGACAAAAGAAGAGTGCATGGGCAACGAGCTCATCGTTCTTGGTGATGAATATGCAGGCACAGATACCATCAATGCATGGGTTGACGCTGGTATGAAATTCATCGGCGTTGCAAAAGGAACACCGGTTACCGTAGATCATGATGCCATCGTAAAAGCTGGTCTGGATCTTACATACACACCGGGTAGAAATGCGGTAGCAGTAGCAGAGTTCTGTATTGGTCTAATGATCGCTTCTACACGTAACCTTGCATTAAGCTGCGTAGGTCTGCAGAAAGGTGAGCATCTTGGTGCACCGGTAGATGATATCTACAACGTTCCGGAAGAGAAAAACGTTACATGGGGACCGCTTGACGAGAATCATCCTTACACAGATTACGGTATCGGATTTGAGTTATATGGTAAAAAACTTGGTATCGCAGGTTATGGTGCTATCGGTCGTGAAGTTGCAAAACGTGCAATGGCTTTCGGTATGGAAATTCTTGCATATGATCCAGATATGCCAAAAGAGGCAGTAGAAGCTACAGGCGCTGAGTATGTAGATCTTGATACAATGCTTTCCCAGAGTGATATCGTAAGTATCCACCTTCCGGTACTTCCGTCCACAAAAGCAATTGTAAACAAGGACTGGTTCTCCAAGATGAAACCGACTGCTTATGTGATCAACACAGCCAGAGCAGCAGTTATCGATCAGAAAGATTTTGTAGAAGCTCTTGAGAACAAAGTAATCGGCGGCGCAGCTGTTGATGTATATTGGCAGGAGCCGGTTCCGGCAAACCATCCGTTACTGAAAATGAGAAATGTAACATGTACACCTCATTATGCAGGATTAACAACAGATGTAGACAACTGGTCCGGAAGAATTATGTCTGAGAATATCATGGCATACTTAAAAGGCGAGCCGGCAAAACATATCTGGAAAGTAAAAAAATAAAACAGAAATGAAACGCCCAGGGGGAGAACGTGATATGCGTTCTCCTCTTTTTTGTTTATCTCAGTCGAGAAGACTCCCACTTCTGCAAGTAGCGAAAGTGGATTGCGAATGTCCGATTTACCATGCCAAATATTAAGAGAAAACGGACTTATTGAAAATTTTGTTCAGAAAAATAATTTGTCTCCTTAATGTGCTAAAATGGCATGAGATTTGCGTGTTAAAATAGTAAATAAAAATGTATAGCAGGGAGGAATTTTACTATGAATGGCATTGCAAATGAACGACTGGGACAATCATTACAGGCGTTTGAGCAGGCTTTTTCTGATTTTTTCCAGCCGGGGCAGAGTATGGAAAAAATCAGAAAAGACAGTGAAACAATGCGTTCGATTGTTGCAGAAATTTTATTTGTGTTGCAGAGTGACAAAAAAGATGCGGATTTTATACCGCATGTGCTCATGGAAAAGGAGAAGCATGAGTGGTCAGAGTGTGAATTATTATCGGAGGCATTGATTAACGAATATCATGTGCCGAAAAATGCAGCTCTGGCAGTCACGATGCTGGCGTGGTGCAAATATTTACTTCGGACAGATCTGGATGCAGTCGTGATCTGGGCAGAACAGGTATGGAATGTGACCAATCCGGACGTTTCACCAAGTACGGTAGCACAGGAGGGAATTGCCCGTTTTCAGGATTTTATCAGTCAGTGTGGACTGTCAGTAACACTTCGGGAATACGGATTGCGTAATTTTGACAGTCGCAGAGTGGCATTTCGAATTGCCAGGACAGATGCAGTGGAGGTTCCAACAGAAAGTGATATACAGGCGATTTATGAATTAGCGAAAGGCTAAGGAGGATTTTGAACGCAGAATAAGCATTCCCCCGCTTCAAGTGCGTAGAGCACTAAGCGGTGGGTAAAGGGGATGCTTATGTCAGTGGGAGTTAAAAGCTCCCACTGACAGGTCGCAAAGCGACTGCGTTCATGAGCAAGTAGCGAAAGCGAATTGCAAATGTCCGCTTTACTGATTAGAGATATAGATCAAAGGAGAAGTTGTATGAATCAAAGACAAATTGAGAGTTTTCTGGCTGTGGCAGAAACGGGAAATTTTACCAGAGCAGCGGAGCGTTTGTATATTTCACAACCGGCAGTAAGTAAACAGGTGCTGTCACTGGAAGATGAATTGGGTTTTTCATTGCTGATCCGGGAATATCATAAGGATGTACAACTGACGGAAGCAGGAAAATTGTATTATGATTTTTTTCATAAAGTTACAGAAGAATATAAGGCGGTATATGAGCAGGCGCAGCAGTATCAGCAGAAAATACGGGGAACGCTGCGGCTTGGAATCCTGACTGGGTGGAAAATTCAGGAAAAATTGCAGAAAGTGCTGGAGCAGATGAAGCAGGACTATCCGGAGATTGAGATCCGGATGTCTTTTGCAGATCTGGAACCGTTGCGGAAAGAGGCGGAAGCGGGGAAGCTGGATCTGATTTTTACCATTCGGGATTCCATAAAAGATGCAGAGTATGAAAGCAGACCGCAAAGCGACTGCGTTCATGGGCAAGTAGCAAAAGTGGATTGCGAATGTCCGTTTTACTGGGTAAAGCTGGCAGAAATGAACCGGGTGCTTTTTTATGCGGATGATTTATTTGAGAAAATGCAGAAACAATCTGCTAATAGAACGGCGGACAGTGTGAAGAAAGCAGAGGGAGACATTTTTGCGGAATCGGGGGATGAGGATAACAGAACGGTACAGGATTTCCGGAAGATTACTTTTTTTACGGTGGCAGATGGAGAGTATGATTCTGCAGAACTTGTGCGGGAATATATGCGTCCTTATGGATTTGAGCCGAAGGTGCAGCTTGTGCCAAACATTGAAGAAGCGGTGGCGCGCACTTACAGCGGCATGGGAGCGATGATCATTGATGAATGGTCGCGGGAGATGAAAAATACTTCGTTGCAGCATATTGTGTTAAATTCCTGTAATGAGGCGGTTCTGGCATGGAAAAAGGAAAATAAAAATCCGGCGTTTGCGTGTTTTTTGCAGGAAATTAAGAAGTTGTTGGAAAAATAGAGTTGGTGGTTGAAAAAAGTTGAACGGAGATTTGATAAATTCCAAAAATATATGTAAAAAGAGTTAGAGAAAAGGAAATGTGCTGTAACGAAAGTGGAAAAACAGTTATTAATAGATAGAACAACAAAAATACAGGTTGCTTCAGTGAGTTTTTAGATGCAGTTGGAACAGTTAGGATATGGAGTGCATTTAAGAAAAAATAACTTTGAGTGGAAAGGAGGGGAAACGCAGGTGCAGGATATGGATGCTGTTTACCGTCAACATGCGCAGACGGTGTTTAAATATCTGATGTCATTGACACATGATGCGGATCTGGCGGAAGAACTGACGCAGGAAACGTTTTATCAGGCGGTACGAAGTATTGATCGTTTTGACGAAAGCTGCAAGATCACAACGTGGCTGTGTGCCATTGCGAAAAATCAGTATTTTGCTTATATGAAAAAACATGCGCGGCTGCAGGTTGATCCAGATGTGGATTTGATGTTTGATGGAGCGGGCATGATAAGAAATACAGTGTCGGCAGAGCAGGAAGTGCTGCAGCAGGTCGGGCAGATGGAGTTATTGAAAAAACTGCATGCGTTTCCGGAACCGGGCAGGGAAGTGTTGTATCTGAGGATGTTTGGAAATTTGTCTTTCCGAGAGATCGGTGAGGTTATGGGAAAAACAGAGAACTGGGCGCGGGTGACTTTTTTCCGGGCGCGCACGAATCTGAGGAAGGAGTTGGAAAAGGATGAAAAATGATCTGACGTGTGAAGTTGTGCAGGATCTGCTTCCGTCTTATGTGGATGGACTGACAAGCGATGTGAGTAATCAGGCGGTGGAACAGCATATGAAAACATGCGAAAGCTGCCGAAAATTATATAGTGAAATGAGAGAACCGATGAATGGCGAAGATGTATCTGAGATAAATGATGGACAAAAGGCTGATTCCAAAAAATCATCAGAAATTGATTATCTGAAAAAGATTCGAAAGAAAAACCGGATGCGGATTTTGGCAGCAGTGCTAATCGTTGTGATCGCGGTTGGTGTGGGACTTTGGAGCAAAGTATATGTCGTTGGACAGGAGGTAGAACAGGCAGAGTTCGTGCAGGCAAATGTGGCAGTTGAAGATCATAAGGTATCTGTGCAGGGATTATTGCTTGATACAACAAAAGGTGTATCAGATGTGGCATTTCAGGAGAAGGATGGCATTGTGACGGTATCTTTGCGGGAAACCAGAAAGTCATCATTTCATACTAATGAATTTCAGGCGGATTATCAGAGCGCTGAAGACGTAAAACAGGTTGTTTTGGAAAATCGGATTTTGTGGGATGATGGAGTGTCGATTGACGGAACTGTTTCAGATCTGTATCAGAGTAGAAATCCATATGTGGGAGATACTTCGGCGGATGGACGGTCTGTGCAGGCTGCCAGAGCGGTTCTTGGAATCAATGATGGTGCGTTAATTTCTTATGGTACACAATTACAGACGTCAGAGGAACCTTACGGATGGACGTTTTTGAATGTACAGATTTCTTCGTCTGACAATGTGGAACGGCTACATCAGGAGATGAAACAGCTTGGTTGTCTGTTGATTGCGGTGACAGATAATCTGGGTTATGTCAGCTTTGAATATAGCGTGGATGGTGCAGAAAATGCGGATGGAAATACGACATTGACTGTGACGGAAGCGGATGTGGATGCGATGGCGGGACAGTCGGTGAAGGCGATGGCGCAGACACCGGAAGGATTGCAGCAGTTAGTTGATTTAATCAAGTAGCGAAAGCGAATTGCGAATGTCCGCTTTACTGAAATTGAAAAGAGCGAAATGATTTTTGACGATCACTTCGCTCTTATTTTGTAAATGTGTATTAGTGTAAATTAAAAGTATCTCTTACAGAGTATCTTTTTCCTCTGCATATAAGGCAGGCAGAATAGCTGCCAGGTTTGTAAACTCTTTGATGTTGTGAGCGAATAATCCCTGTGGTACAAATGGTGGGATGGATACGCCTTCCGGAATTGCTTTTACAACATTTCCGTCTTCATCCATACGATATCCGATCCAGAAACGGGATTCAAATAATACACCGTCTTTGTATGGATGCCATTTGTGCGTCATGACAGCTGCACAGCTGCTTTTTCCAACTGCACAGACCATAGATTCACAGTTTTCTGTACCAAGGATGCTCTCATCATAGCCAAGATCTTCCGGTCTCTTGAAGCAAAGCTGTAAGAACTCCGGTCCTGGTCCAACATCCTCCATGATGTAGTGATCAACGCCCCATGTTTTCTGGTTCATTGGTACGTTCGGATCTACAACGTAAGATGCCGGATATGCTCTTGCAAAATAGTGATCTTCCGGATCCCAGATTTTGTAACGCAGGTCAGATCCTACGGAATGCCATGGGAACCACCAGTCAAGCATTTCGCCTGTAACGCCCGGCATGTAAGTGGTATTACATACAAGACCTGTTCCGTCAGCAGCAACACCGTAACCGATGTTTGCATATTCATCAGCTTCCCCTTTTAAGAATTTATTTCTCTCCTCAAATGGAATACATTTTTCCGGGGTGATCGGTCCACCCTGTAAAATAGCGATTTTCTCAGCTGGTACAGGAGCTAAATCCTGCTCAAAATATTTGTAGTAAGAAAGTTTTTTCTCTTCTTCGGAAACTCCAACTTTAACGCCTGGTTTGCTCATGTTAAAATCCTCCTTATATAAAATGCTTCGTTTTGTGATGGTTTTATTGTAACTGATAATAAGATAAAAAGACACTATTTAATTAGATATAGATATAACTTTTATGTTATACTATTTTTAGTTTACCTGTTCTGTATATGTAAATGATGATCATATTGTTATGAAGTAGTATTCGCATATATAGGGACAAAGGAAGTGCTGTTTTATTCTAAAAGGAGAAGCACATGACCACAAAAACATTGGAATATTTTCTGGTAGTAGTAAAACATTTGAACATTTCAAAGGCGGCGAAGGAGCTTTTTATCAGTCAACCGGCACTGAGCAAACAGATCAGCCAGCTTGAGGCGGAACTGGGTGTCAGTCTGTTTGACCGGACAAAACATTCTCTGAAACTAACGTATGCGGGGGAAGTATTGCTGTCAGAGACAAATGAACTGTTTGACAAGCGAGAGGAACTTTTGCAGCGGGTGCGGGCAGCAGGAAATGTATCGGAAAATGATCTTCATTTGTGCCACATGCCGGGGGCATTGAATTATCATGTGGCAGACGTGTTGGCGCAGTTTCAGAGCCGGTATCCGGAAATTGATCTGAAGCTGACCGGAAGTCTGCCAAGTCAGATTTTTTCTGACTTATTAAATGGAAAAATTGATGCGGGAATCATTCTGGCAACGACGACCACCTGTCCGGAACCTTTGCAAATGCAGACGTTGCATGAAGCACAGCTTTCACTGGCAGTTCCGAAGGGACATAAATATGCGGATTATGAACAGATTTCTTTCCATGATATTTCCAACGAAACACTTTTGTATCTGAGTGAGCAGGAAGCACCGGTACAGCATGCGTTGCTGCCATTTTTCCTACATGGAAGTCATCGAGATTATCACAACAGGATCGAATATCTGCCAAATATGGAAACGGTTGTATCGCTGGTGCGGGCGAATCGCGGAGTGGCGTTTATCGCGCGGGATTACTGTGCCGCATCGTTGGAAAACCTGATTTTGATACCGATCGCCGATGCAATGCCGATTTCTTTAAACCTGGTGTATAACCCAAAACATATATCCGGGCAGTTGAAGAAATTGCAGAAAATGATGGGGGATTTGTCATGACAATTATAAAAAATATTCAAGTCGAACGCACGTGAGACTTGGTGCGTGATTCTGGTCAGCGAAAGCTGACATATTCTTCTCAGAATCAC
>ENA-UPXC01005320-UPXC01005320.1-human-gut-metagenome-genome-assembly--contig:-NODE-5320-length-10720-cov-3.298976_pt1 | contig 10720 bp, 7 predicted proteins | sample MGYA00250047_ERZ773371 | MGnify/ENA primary metagenome ERZ773371 (study PRJEB29103, sample SAMN06111975) | human gut metagenome | biome: human gut; feature: ankylosing spondylitis patient; material... | reverse complement strand
AGGGGATCAGTTCCCCCTCGGACAGCTCCGTCAGCGGGGCCATCCCGTGGCTGAGACAATAGGAGAAGATCAGGCTCTCCACCTGGTCATAGTCCCGGATGCGATCGTCACCCCGGGTGGAATTGAGCACCCAGTTGCCGATGTACACCAGATCCAGCAGACGCCGGAACTGCTTCTCTGTCATTTTGATCTCCATATGGATACACCTCCACGCCGCCGAAGGGGCCTTTACTGTATGCAACAGTATAACAGACCCGGCGGGAAAATACCACTGAAAAAACCGGGGAAATCCGCCAAATTTTCACTTGAGAAAGAAGCGCTCCCATAGTATAATATGATTGTTTTATTATGCAGCGTGATACACTGCGGCATCACGGGGATGCCGGAAAGGAGGCCCAGTCATGGACCAACGGCCCATCGGAGTGTTCGACTCCGGTCTGGGGGGACTGACCGCCGTGCGGGAAATGCGGCTGCTGCCCTCTGAAAACATTATATACTTCGGAGACACGTCCCGTGTCCCCTATGGCGGGCGCTCGCCGGAGATCCTGCTGAAATACGCCCGGCAGGACGTCCACTTCCTGCGCTCCTTCGATATTAAGGCGGTGCTGGTGGCCTGCGGTACCGTATCCACCACGGCCCTGCCCCAGCTGCAGGCGGAAAACGACCTGCCCATCCTGGGGGTGGTGGAGCCCGCCTGCCGGAAGGCGGCGGCCATGACCCGGAACCGGCGGGTGGGCCTCATCGCCACCGCTGCCTCCGTCCGCAGCGGCGCCTATGAGCGGACGCTGCACCGGCTGGATGAAACCATCCACGTGGTGAGCCGGGCCTGCCCGCTGCTGGTGCCGCTGGTGGAAAACGGCCGCTATCAGCCCGGCGACGTGGTCATCGAGACGGTGGCGGCGGAGTACCTGGCCCCGCTGAAGGAGGCGGGGGTGGACACCCTGGTGTTGGGCTGCACTCACTACCCCCTGCTGGAGAAGGTCATCGGGGCCTATATGGGACCGGAGGTGCGCCTCATCAACTCCGGCGCCGAGGGCGCCCGGGCGGCGGCGGACTGCCTGCGGGAGCGGGACGCCCTGGCCGGGCCCGGGCGGGGGAGCTGCCGCTGCTTTGTCAGCGACCGGCAGGAGGACTTCTCTCGCCTGGCCTCCACCTTCCTGGGCTGGGATGTGGCCCAGGCGGTGGAGCAGGTGGATATCAGCCAATATTGAGGGGAAAGCCCTTTACATCTGAGGCTCCATTGGGTATAATAATGTGCAATTTGCAGTTTGAACGTGGGACAAGGAAGGAACAACCATGGAGAACAACGTGATTATTTCCATCCAGGGAAAGCAGTCCTTTGAGGCACAGGACGATGACACCATCGAGCTGGTCACGGAGGGCTGCCTGGAGCCCGACGGGGACGACGGCTACACCCTGAGCTATCAGGAGAGCGAGCTCACCGGCCTGGAGGGTACCCTGACCACCTTCCAGATCGAGCGGGACCGGGTCACGCTCCTGCGGGTGGGGGAGGTCAACTCCCAGATGGTCTTTGAGGAGGGGCGGCGGCACCTGTCCATGTACGATACTCCCTACGGCGCCCTGTCCGTAGGCATCAACACCCGTAAGATGCGGGCCGAGCTGGACGCCAGGGGCGGCAACATCGAGATTGACTACGCCATCGAAATCGACCACGCGCTGGCGGGCCAGAACCTGTTCCGCATCCACGTGCGGGAGAAGGGGCCGGCCATCAAGCAGTGACTATCCCGCGCGGCGGCCGGCTGCGCGGCACACAGAGAGATGAATCGAAAAGGAGATAGAACCATGTCCAACATGATCCAGGCGGCCCGGGAGCAGGTCGCCGCTCTGACCCAGGCGGCCTATGAGAGGGCCGCGGCGGAGGGCCTGCTGCCCGCCGGCGCGGAGGTCAAGGCCACCATCGAGATTCCCAAGGACGTCACCCACGGGGATTACGCCTCCTCCTTCGCCATGGCCGGGGCCAAGGCCCTGCGCAAAGCCCCCCGCCAGATCGCCGAGGTGATCGTCAGCCATCTGGATCTGGCCGGCACCTTTTTTGACAAGGTGGAGATCGCCGGCCCCGGCTTTCTGAATTTCACCCTGGGCAGCAAGTGGTACGGCGGTGTGCTCGCCGACATCCAGGCCGAGGGGGAGACCTACGGCGCGGTGGACGAGGGCCGCGGCGAGAGGGTGATGGTGGAGTTCGTCTCCGCCAACCCCACCGGCCCCATGCACATCGGCAACGCCCGGGGCGGCGTGCTGGGCGACGCCCTGGCCGCCGTGCTGGAGCGGGCGGGCTACGACGTGTGGCGGGAGTTCTACGTCAACGACGCGGGCAACCAGATCCACAAGTTCGCCATGAGCATCGACGCCCGCTATCTCCAGTTGGTGCTGGGGGAGGAGAACGTCCCCTTCCCCGAGGACGGCTACCACGGCGACGACATCAAGGAGCTGGCCCGGGGCTTCTACGACCAGCACGGCGCCGGCTGGAAGGACAAGAGCGAGGAGGAGCGGCAGGCGGCCATGGCCGAGTACGGCCTGTCCGTCAACATCCCCAAGATGAAGGAGGATCTCCGCCGCTACAAGATCGAGTACGACGAGTGGTTCCTGGAGTCATCCCTCCACAACAGCGGCTACGTGGCCGAGACTGTGGAGCTGCTGGCCGGCAAGGGCTGGACCTATGAGAAGGACGGGGCCCTGTGGCTCAACACCACCGCCCTGCTCAAGCAGAAGTTCCTGGCCGAGGGCAAGAGCCAGGAGCAGGTGGACAAGCTCGACCTGAAGGACGACGTGCTCCGCCGGGCCAACGGCTTCTACACCTACTTCGCCGCCGACATCGCCTACCACCGCAACAAGCTGGAGCAGCGGGGCTTCTCCAAGTCCATCAACATCTGGGGCGCCGACCACCACGGCCACGTGGCCCGCCTCCAGGCCGCCTTGGACGGCCTGGGCCTGGACGGCTCCCACCGGCTGATCATCGTGCTGATGCAGCTGGTCAATCTCCTCCAGGACGGCCAGCCCGTCCGCATGTCCAAGCGCTCCGGCAAGGCCATCGCCCTGCGGGATCTGCTGGACGAGGTGAGCGTGGACGCCGCCCGCTTCTTCTTCAACTCCCGCTCCTCCACCTCCGCCCTGGACTTCGATCTGGACCTGGCGGTGCGGGAGGACAGCGAGAACCCGGTCTACTATGTCCAGTACGCCCACGCCCGCATCTGCTCCCTCATTGCCCGGCTGGCCGAGGAGGGACACCTCGTGCCCGACGCGGCGGCGGGGGATCCCGCCCTCTACGCCACGGCGGAGGAGAAGGCCCTTATCAAAACCCTGTCCCAACTGCCCGAGGTCATCCGCCTGGCCGCCCGGGATTACGATCCCTCCGGCGTCAACCGCTATCTGGTGACCCTGGCCGGAGAGTTTCACCGCTTCTACAACGCCTGCCGTATCAAGGGTGAGGAGGCGGCGGTGCTGGCCGCCCGCCTCAAGCTGGCCGACACGGTGCGCGCCGTCATCGCCAACTGCCTGTCCCTCATTGGCGTGGCGGCCCCGGAGAAAATGTAACAATCGCAAATGCGCGGCGCCGGGGGCCACCTGGCGCCGCGCGGCTGCGGCGGGCTGGGGAATCCTGTCAGTACAGCATGGCGGTTCCTTACATTTGTATAAAAGAAATAAAAACTTTTTCTTAATAATCTGTTAATTGGTATGTAACACTCTTGTAATCTTTTTGAAACGTGGTATGATAGGCACTACGCGCAGACGGGGCATCTCCCGCAGCGCGTGCTCCATCCGCCCAAACTATGGAGGATTACAAGAATGACTATGTTGGAACTTGTCAAGCATCTCAATTTTGCTGTGGTGGTTCTGTTTACCCTGCTCTACCTGTACCAGGGCTTCTATGTGGTGGTGGGACTGGTCCGCCGCCGCTGGCAGGACCGGCACCAGCCAAGCCGCCTGCACCGCTTCGCCGTGATCGTATCCGCCCGCAACGAGGAGGGGGTCATCGGGGAACTGCTGGAGAGTCTGAACCGGCAGAATTACCCAAAGGAGCTGCTGGATCTCTATGTGGTGGCCGACAACTGCACCGACGACACCGCCGGGGCGGCCCGCCGGGCGGGCGCGTTCGTGTATGAGCGCTTCGACCAGGTACATAAGGGCAAGGGCTACGCCATGGACTACCTCTTCCGCCGACTCAAAGAGGAGGGGAAGGACTGCTATGACGGCTACTTCGTCTTTGACGCGGACAATCTGGTGGACGCCAATTTTGTCGCCGAGATGAACCGCACCTTTGACCAGGGCTACGATGCGGTGACCTGCTACCGCAACTCCAAGAACTTCGCGGCCAACTGGATCTCCGCCGGCTACTCCATCTGGTTCCTGCGGGAGGCCCGGTTCCTCAACTTCCCCCGCACCCTGCTGGGCACCAACTGCCATGTGTCGGGCACCGGCTTCCTGGTATCCGCCCGGGTCATTGAGGATAACGGCGGCTGGCCCTTCCACCTGCTCACCGAGGATATCCAGTTCTCCGTGGACTGCGCCATCCAGGGCAAGAAGATCGGCTACTGCGACAAGGCGGTGGTCTACGACGAGCAGCCCACCACCTTCCGTCAGTCCTGGGATCAGCGGCTGCGGTGGTCTAAGGGCTTCTACCAGGTGGACCGGGAGTACACCCTCCCCCTGCTGAAGGGCTGCTTCCGCCGGGGCCGCCTGGGTACCTCCTGCTACGACATGTTTGTCACCGTGGCGCCCGGCATGCTGCTCACCCTGCTGATGATCCTCTTTAACGGCGTGATCCTGGCCGCCTGCCTCACCCAGCCGGCCTATCTGGCCACCCGCATCATCCATGAGACCGTGGGCTTCATGGGCTCCGCCGTGTGGAATTTCTATGTGGGCCTGCTGTTCTACGGGCTGATCACGGTGCTGTCCGAGTGGCGTCACATCGACGCCGCGCCGGTGCAGAAGCTGGGGTATGTCCTCACCTTCCCGATCTTTATGTTTACCTACATTCCCATTTCCATTGCTGCACTGGTGCAGAAGGTGGAGTGGAAGCCCATCTACCACACCGCCACTAAGAAAATCAACGAGCTGGGATAAACAAAGAGGGGCCGCGGATACTCCCGGCCCCCCTTTGTTTTTGTCTATATGAGGCTGTACTTGCATTCCCATATCGTTTTGTGATATACTATCTCCCAATCATGCAGCCATGCAATTTTAGGAGGAATAAAACAATTATGGACACCATCCCCCCCTTATCCCTGCCCATCCTGCTGGACGGAGCCACCGGCTCCGAGCTGTATAAGCGGGGCATGCCCGCCGGCGCGTGCACGGAGCAGTGGGTGCTCGGCCACCCGGAGGCCCTGCTGGAGCTCCAGAGGGGTTATGTGGCGGCCGGCAGCCAGGTGCTGATCGCCCCCACCTTCGGGGCCAACCGGGTGCGGCTGGAGCAGCACGGTATCTTCGGGCAGGTGGCGGACTACAACCGCCGGCTGGTGGAGCTGTCCCGGCAGGCTGCCGGCGGCCGCGCTCTGGTGGCGGGGGACATGGCCCCCACGGGGCTGTTCATCGCCCCCTTCGGGGAGAGCAGCTTTGAGGAGCTGGTGGCCATCTATACCGAGCAGGCGGCTGCCCTGGCGGCGGCGGGGGTGGACCTCTTCCTCATTGAGACCACCATGACCATGCCCGAGGCCCGGGCGGCGGTACTGGCCTGCAAGAGCGTGTCGGATAGGCCGGTGTGGGTTACCTTTACCTGCGACGAGAACGGCCGTACCCTCTCGGGCACCGACGTGCTGGCCGCCCTGATCGTCATGCAGGGCATGGGAGTGGACGCCTTCGGGCTGAACTGCTCCTCCGGCCCGGCGGAGATGCTGGAGCAGATGCGCCGCCTCACCCCCTACACCACCGTCCCGCTCATTGCCAAGCCCAACGCGGGCCTGCCCGAGACGGTGGAGGGGCAGGCGGTGTACCACTGCCCGCCGGAGGAGTTCGCCTCCTACGCCGCCGGCTTCGCGGCGGCAGGCGTTCGTATCTTTGGCGGCTGCTGCGGCACTACGGCGGAGCATGTGGCCGCCCTGCGCGCCGCGGTGGAGGCGGTGGATTTCTCCGCCTTCGTCCCGCCCAGGCGGGATCCCGATGTGATTCCCTGCGCCAGTGAGAAGGAGGCCCGGTTTATTACGCCCGACATCGATGTGGGGGAGACCATCGAGTGCACCTCCGATCTGCTGGAGGATATTCTGGAGGCGGAGGAGAACGCCCCCCAGGGCGCGCTGAAGATCGCCATTTACGACGAGGACGACCTCTACACCTTTGCCGAGAACCAATACGCGGTGAAGGATGCGCTGTGCCTCTGGACCGACGTGCCCGAGCTGCTGGAGCAGGCCCTGCGGCTCTACCAGGGCCGGGCCTTCTGGGACGGCACCGGGGAGCTGGAGGCGGCCTTCCTCCAGGAGATGGCCCGGAAATACGGCCTGGTGCTGCTGTAAATCCCGTCAAGTCCCCTGTTCCAAAATCAGCGAAACCGCCAAAAAGCACGCCCTGTTTTTGGGGCGCGCTTTTTGTTTTGTGCCTTGACGGGCCAACCAAGATACGGTATCATAGGAGACATCAAGAACATAAGAACACAAGATGTAGTGCCAAGCCTGGACGGGGTGTCTTTCCCTGTGTTGGCTTTTTTCATGAAGGAAGAAGGGGGCGGACAGCCATGACACTGACAAAGATCCGCAAGCGGGACGGCCGCCTGGCCGAGTTCAACGAGGAGAAGATCGCCCGCGCCATTGAGAAGGCGTTCAACGCCACCTACAAGCCCGGACGGGGGGAGGAGGCCAGAAAGCTGGCCGACGAGGTGCTCTCCATCCTGGAGGTGGAGGGGCAGGCCCAGCCCGATGTGGAGCACATTCAGGATCTGGTGGAGCGGGTGCTCATGGACAACGGCTATGTGCAGACCGCCAAGTCCTACATCCTCTACCGGGAGGAGCGCAGCCGCGCCCGGGAGATGAACACCCGGCTGATGAAGACCTATGAGGACATCACCTTCTCCAAGGCCAAGGACTCCGACATCAAGCGGGAGAACGCCAACATCGACGGGGATACGGCCATGGGGAGCATGCTCAAGTTCGGCTCTGAGGGGGCCAAGCAGTTCTACGACATGTTTGTGCTCAACCCCGACCATGCCCGGGCACACCGGGAGGGGGACATCCACATCCACGATCTGGACTTCCTCACCCTCACCACCACCTGCTGCCAGATCGACATCAAAAAGCTGTTCGAGGGGGGCTTCTCCACCGGCCACGGCACCCTGCGGGAGCCCAACGACATCTCCTCCTACGCCGCCCTGTGCTGCATCGCCATCCAGTCCAACCAAAACGACCAGCACGGCGGCCAGAGCGTGGTCAACTTCGACTACGGCATGGCCGACGGCGTGCGCAAGACCTTCGCGCGGGTGTACCGCCAGAACCTGGCCCGGGCCCTCATGCTGCTGGAGGGCCGGGAGGACCCGGAGAGGGAGCTGAAGGCCCTTATGGCACAGCTCAAGGCCGACACCGGGCTGGTACCCACCCTGGAGGACTGGGGGGACTATGCCGCCGCCGAGCGGGCCGCGCTGGTTCCCGCCTTCGGCACGGCGGAGCAGGTGGAGAAGGCCCAGGCCTTCGCCCACCAGCGGGCGGTGAAGGAGACCGACCGGGCCACCTATCAGGCCATGGAGGCCCTGATCCACAACCTGAACACCATGCACTCCCGGGCCGGGGCCCAGACCCCCTTTTCCTCCATCAACTACGGCATGGACACCTCCCCCGAGGGGCGCATGGTGATGAAGAACGTCATGCTGGCCACCGAGGCCGGCCTGGGCGGGGGAGAGACCCCCATCTTCCCCATCCAGATCTTTCGGGTCAAGGAGGGGGTCAACTACAACCCCGGCGAGCCGAATTACGACCTGTTCCAGCTTGCCGTGCGGTGCTCTGCCAAGCGGCTGTTCCCCAATTTTTCCTTCCTCGACGCGCCCTTCAACCTGCAGTACTACAGGCCCGGCCACCCGGAGACCGAAATCGCCTATATGGGCTGCCGTACCCGGGTCATCGGCAACGTGTACGATCCCAGCCGGGAGATCTGCAACGGCCGGGGCAACCTGTCCTTCACCACCATCAACCTGCCCCGGCTGGCCATCAAGGCCAGGGGGGATCTGGACGTCTTCTTCGAGGGGTTGGACCGGATGCTGGATCTCTGCGTGGAGCAACTGCTGGAGCGCTTTGAGATCCAGTGCCGCAAGCACGTATACAACTACCCCTTCCTCATGGGCCAGGGGGTGTGGCTGGACAGCGACAAGCTGGACTGGGACGACGAGGTGCGGGAGGTGCTCAGGCACGGCACCCTCACCGTGGGCTTCATCGGCCTGGCCGAGACCCTCAAGGCCCTTGTCGGGGTCCACCACGGGGAGAGCGAGAAGGCCCAGGTGCTGGGCCTGGAGATCATCTCCCACATGCGGGCCCGCATGGACGAGGAGGCCGCCAAACGGGGCCTCAACTCCTCCCTCATCGCCACCCCCGCCGAGGGGCTGTCCGGCCGGTTCGTCAAGCTGGACCGGGCCCGTTACGGCTCCATCGAGGGGATCACCGACCGGGAGTACTACACCAACTCCTTCCACGTGCCGGTGTACTACCCCATCTCCGCCTACGATAAAATCCGGATTGAGGCCCCCTACCACGCCCTCACCAACGCCGGCCACATCAGCTATATCGAGATGGACGGCGATCCCACCGACAACCTGGAGGCCTTCGAGAAGGTCATCCGCTGCATGAAGGAGAGCGGCATCGGCTACGGCAGCGTCAACCACCCGGTGGATCGTGACCCGGTGTGCGGCTTCTCCGGCATCATCGGCGACCAGTGCCCCGGCTGCGGCCGCACCGAGGCCGACGGCGTGCCCTTTGAGCGCATCCGCCGCATCACCGGCTATCTGGTGGGAACCCTGGACCGCTTCAACAACGGCAAGCGGGCGGAGGAGCGCGACCGGGTAAAGCATTCGGTGTAATAGGGACGGGGACAAGCCTAGGGCTTGTTTGAAAAATATCAACATGCCCAATCGACGGGTCTTTTGTCCCCTGGACGGCGCAATTTTTCCTTGAAATCCGTCAGGATTCCCGCGAAAAAATTGCTTGCCAGCGGCCCAAAATCCCTCGCCGCTGGGCACATCGCCAATCTTCAAACAAGCCCTAGCGCTGCCTCGTAGGGGCCGATGCCCACATCGGCCTGCTCAACCAGTCTTGTAGAGGAGAGATACCATGTCAGACACGCCCGCCATCCGTCTCAAGCGGGGAGAGGGCCGCGCCTTCAAGGCCGGCGGCCCCTGGATTTACGACAACGAGATTGCAGAGATTCTGGGCGAACCCGCCGACGGCGGCATCGTCCGCATCGAGGACTACAACGGCTACCCCCTGGGGGTGGGCTTCCTCAACCGGGCTTCCACCATCGCGGTGCGCCTCCTGTCCCGGGACGCCGGGGCCGTCATCGACCGGGATTTCCTGGAGCGGCGGGTGCGCGCCGCCTGGCAGTACCGCAAGGATACGGTGGACACCTCCTCCTGCCGGGTGATCTTCGGGGAGGCCGATTTCCTCCCCGGCCTGGTGGTGGACAAGTTTGCCGACGTGCTGGTGGTAGAGTCCCTGGCCCTGGGCATCGACCGGCTGAAATCCACCATTCTGTCTCTGCTGGTGGATCTTTTGAAGGAGGACGGCATCTTCGTCCGGGGCATCTACGAGCGCAGCGACGCCAAGGTGCGCCTCAAGGAGGGCATGGAGCGGGTGAAGGGCTTCTTGTCCGCCCCCTTCGATCCGGTGGTGGAGATTGTGGAGAACGGCGTCCGCTATCAGGTGGACGTGGCCGAGGGGCAGAAGACCGGCTTTTTCCTGGATCAGAAGTACAACCGGCTGGCCATCCAGCCCCTGGCCCGCGGCGGCCGGGTGCTGGACTGCTTCACCCACACCGGGGCCTTCGCCCTCAACGCCGCCAAGGGCGGCGCGGCGGAGGTGCTGGGGGTGGACGCCTCGGAGCTGGGGGTGGCCCAGGCCGCGCAGAACGCCGCCCTCAACGGCATGTCCGACCGGGTGCGCTTTGCCTGCCGCGACGTGTTCGAGCTGCTGCCGGAGCTGGAGCGGAAGGGCGAGAAATTTGACCTGGTGATCCTGGACCCGCCCGCCTTCACCAAGTCCCGCGCCTCAGTGAAGAAGGCGGTCACCGGCTACCGGGAGATCAACCTGCGGGGCATTAAGCTGGTGAAAAACGGCGGCTATCTGGCCACCTGCTCCTGCTCCCACTTCATGACGCCGGAGCTGTTCACCAAGACCGTCGGGGAGGCCGCCCGGGACGCACGCCGCCGCCTGCGGCAGGTGGAGTACCGCACCCAGTCCCCCGACCATCCGGTGCTGTGGGGGGCCGACCAGTCCCTCTACCTGAAGTTCTATATCTTCCAGGTGGTGGACGACGCATAAAGCGAACAGGGCCGCCGCATCCGCGGCGGCCCTGCTGTTTGAGGGAGGAAGCGCCATGCGCATCGCCAATACCGTATCCGACTCCATCGTGGACGGCCCCGGCCTGCGGTTCACCGTCTTCACCCAGGGCTGTCCCCACCGCTGCCCTGGATGCCACAACCCGGGCACCCACGATCCAGCCGGGGGGCGGGAGGTCTCGGTGGCGGAGCTGGCGGCGGAGCTGGCGGCGGAGCTGTCCGGCAATCCGCTGACCGACG
>ENA-UPXC01005313-UPXC01005313.1-human-gut-metagenome-genome-assembly--contig:-NODE-5313-length-10734-cov-3.568922_pt1 | contig 10734 bp, 10 predicted proteins | sample MGYA00250047_ERZ773371 | MGnify/ENA primary metagenome ERZ773371 (study PRJEB29103, sample SAMN06111975) | human gut metagenome | biome: human gut; feature: ankylosing spondylitis patient; material... | reverse complement strand
TTTTCAAGCAGAAGACGGCATACGAGATTGTTGACTGTGACTGGAGTTCAGACGTGTGCTCTTCCGATCTGAAAAATGTTTGATACCCAGTGCTTCCCCGTTTGTCAAACATTTTTCTGAAAAAATTCTATTTTTAATTACTTATAGTTATATTTTATAAAATATATACAGATTAGCGGCAGCAAACATTAAAAAACCGCTCCTTTGTTCGATGCTTTGATTGTTACAACCCCGAATGCAAGGTTACAAAACAGATTCTCGACGGAAGCTGCACACGCTTTTTTCAGGCTGCATGTATGAGGGCAGCATTCTGCGTGCACCATAGGAGTAAAGGTTTCCCTGTACAAATAGAAACGAATGTGGTATAGTTTTAAATAAGCGTTTGTTGACAAGGCGCCCGTCCGCGGAGGATTTCCGCGCCAAACGGGGCGTGTCATATGGATGAAACAGGAGCCCGATGGTATATCGCGTGCTTCCTTAAATCGGGAAATTCCCGGATAAATCAAATGAACCGATAACGAAAAAGGAAAGTGATAATTACATTATGAAAGAAAAACTGAAGATCATACCCTTGGGCGGTCTGGATGAGATCGGCAAGAATATGACGGTTGTCGAGTACGGAAACGACATGATCGTAATCGACTGCGGTCTTGCATTCCCGGATGACGACATGCTGGGCGTAGACCTTGTCATTCCCGATACCACGTACTTGAAGCGCAACTACAAAAAGCTGCGCGGCTATCTCATCACCCACGGTCACGAGGACCACATCGGCGCTCTGCCCTATGTCCTGCGCGAAACCAACGCGCCGGTTTACGGCACCCGCCTGACCTGCGGCATCATCGAAACCAAACTCGCCGAGCATAAGATGCCCTCGAAGGTGCGCCTTAACCGCATCAAGGCGGGCGACACGGTCAAGCTGGGCTGCTTTACGATTGAGTTTATCCACACCAACCACTCGATTGCCGACTCGGTTGCCCTCGCCATCCGCACCCCGCTGGGCACCATCGTCCACACCGGCGACTTCAAGGTAGACCTCACGCCGGCATCGGGCAAGATGATTGATCTGGCACGCTTTGGAGAACTGGGGCAGGAAGGTGTACTGGCGCTGATGAGCGACTCGACCAACGTCGAGCGCCCCGGTTACACCCCGTCGGAGCAGACGGTCGGGGCAAGTCTGGAAAAGTTCTTTAAGAACTGTCAGCAGCGCATCATCGTAGCGACCTTTGCCTCCAACGTATCCCGTCTCCAGCAGATTCTCGACATCTCTGCCAAGTATGGACGCAAGGTTGCCGTCTGCGGACGCAGCATGGAAAAAATCACTGCGGTAGCCGGTGAGCTCGGATATCTGACCGACAAGGGCAAAGTGCTGATCGATATGAATGAAATCCGCCGCTATCCGCGCGAGCAGCTTGTCATCGTTTCGACCGGTTCACAGGGCGAGACGATGTCTGCGCTGTACCGTATGGCGTACAACAGCCACAAACAGGTGGAGGTTGTCCCCGGCGACCGCATCCTGATTGCGGCTTCCGCAATCCCGGGCAACGAAAAGTCGGTCAACAACATGGTCAACGAGTTGTACAAAAAGGGCGCCGAGGTCATTTACGACCGCAGCGCTGCCCTGCACGTTTCCGGTCATGCCTGTCAGGAGGAGCAGAAGCTCATGCTGGCGCTCTGCCGCCCCAAGTACTTTATTCCGGTACACGGTGAGCACCGCATGCTGTGCATGCATGCAAACCTCGGCGAGCAGATGGGCGTCCCGAAGAAGAATGTCATCATCGGTGAAATCGGCCGCCCGATCGAGATCAGTGAAAAATCCGCACGGCTCGGCAACATGGTGCCGTCCGGTCGTGTGCTGGTCGATGGGCTCGGGATTGGCGATGTCGGCTCGGCAGTTCTGCGCGACCGCAAGCATCTGGCGGAGGACGGTCTGCTCGTGGTCGTCATGACCATCGACGCGACCTCGGGCGTGGTCATTGCAGGTCCCGATATTGTCTCCCGCGGTTTTGTCTATGTCAAGGAAGCTGAACCGCTCATGGAAGAGCTGCGCACCACCTGCCAGATCGCGCTCGACCGCTGTCTGGACGAGGGCGTCAAGGACTGGAACGGCATCAAGCTTGCCGTCAAGGGCGCACTCAGCGACTTCCTCTTCAAAAAGACCAAGCGCAGCCCCATGATTCTGCCGATTATTATGGAAATCTAATCAAGATACAAAAAGACCTTCCGGTTTGTCCCGGAAGGTCTTTTTTTGCTCTTCTGAGCATGCTCATACCGATTTTAAGCAAGCATGCTCACAAAATCCTATTATTTTTTCACGCCGTTATATTCCAGCTTATACCCCACCCGCCGCAGCGATACAATCCGCACATCCGATTGCAAATATCGCAGTTTTTTGCGCAGAAAAGACAGATAGACCTCCACATTGTTCGCCTCTGCGTTGGAATCATATCCCCAGACACGGGTAATCATGCGCTCTTTGGCGACCACAATGCGGAAATTTGCCATCAACAGATACAGCACCTCGAATTCCTTGCGGTTGAGCTGCACGGACTGCTCCCCCCGATACAGGATATGGGTATCGAGTGCAAGCGTCAAATCTCCGTATTCCATGGTTTCCAGAACAACCGTCCCAAGCCGCCGTGACAATGCACGCACCCGCGCAAGCAGTTCTTCCTCTGCAAAGGGTTTGGCCATATAATCATCGGCGCCGCTATCCAGCCCTTTTACCCGGTCCGCAACCGTGCTGCGTGCGCTCAGCATTAGAATTGGGGTGGCATTTTTCTCCCGGCGCAGCGTGCGCGCAATCTCGAGCCCGCTGAGGTCCGGCAGCCCCACATCGAGCACAACCACATTATACGGATTGAGCCGCGCATATTCCAGACCGTCCCGCCCATTGTAAACCGCTTCCGCAATATATTTCTGCCGCTGCATCAGGCGCACAAGCGCATCTGCCAGCCGCCGGTCATCCTCAATAATCAATACGTTCATTCGATCACCCTGCCTTCTATTATATATGGAGTCCGCCAGACCTGCAAGCAGCCTGTCCACGGGAATTCTGCCGGTTTTGCAAATCCGCTTGCGTACAATCTATCCATCTGCTTTGACAAAATCTTTACGTTCCCTGCCGTATAATAGAGGGGCGGACAAAGGAGGGAGGCGCAATGCGGGTCATTTATGTGGACGTACTCGCCGGGGTCAATCTGGCAATGGATTATCTGCTTCTTGCTGCTGCGGCAAAGCTGTCCGGCACTTACTGCACCCGCGCCCGCCTGCTCGCGGGTGCAGCGCTCGGTGCGTGCTATGCAGTGGCAAGCTGCGGGGTTCCATTCCTCACCCTGCTGCCCGTCAAGGCAGCCGCCGGGTTTCTTATGGTGCGTCTTTGCTTTGGCGCGCGCAGCGCAGCCGAACTTGTCCGGCTGGCGGCGCTGTTCTATCTGGTGTCCTGTGCGGCTGCGGGCGGCGCGCTTGCGCTCGGCAAAGTCAGCGATACAACGTTCTTTGCCGGCGGCGGGTACTATATCGACATCCCGTTCCGGGTCGTCGCAGCCGCAGGCGCAGTCAGTTGGGGATTGACCGGGTTGCTGTTCCGTGGAGAAGCCAAGGCGCGCGAAGCCTGCCGCGTGCATCTGGACTTCGCCGGGCACAGCGCGGACTTTTCCCTGCTGGTGGACACCGGAAACGACCTGAGCGACCCGGTCAGCGGGCGTCCTGCGCTTGTACTCGACCGCAGAGCCGCAGCGCGCGTGCTTCCGGTTGAAGCCGCCCTGCCGCTTGCCGCGCTGCGCGCGGACAACGCCCCCGCTGTGCTCGCCGCCTTACCCGGTACATACCGGACGCAGTTTCAGCTTCTCCCCTACCGCGCAATCGGAAAGGAGGGCGGTCTGCTGCTTGCGTTCCGTCCGGAGCGTGCCGAGCGCGACGGCAAGCCATGGCAGGGACTTGCCGCCATTTCGCCGGAGCGGGTTGCAAACGGATTTTATGAAGGCTTGATCGGACTGTGAAAGGGGACAAAACAATGCTGATTGCTTGGCTTACACGGCTGCTCACAAGGCTCGGGCTGATAAAACCCGGGGGCGTCTACTACATTGGCGGAAACGAGGTGCTCCCCCCGCCGATGAAACCCGACGAAGAATCCGCCGCGCTCACCGCCCTTCAAAACGGGGAAGGCTGGGCGCGCGACAAACTGATTGAGCACAATCTGCGTCTCGTGGTCTATATTGCGCGAAAATTTGAAAATACCAGTGTGGGAACCGAGGATCTCATTTCCATCGGCACAATCGGGCTGATCAAGGCGGTCGGCACCTTCAAGCCGGACAAAAAGGTCAAGCTTGCAACCTATGCGTCCCGGTGCGTGGAAAACGAAATTTTGATGCACCTGCGCAAGGTTTCCGGACAGCGTGCAGAAGTCTCGTTCGATGAGCCGCTTAGTTCGGACTGGGACGGCAACGAGCTGCTGCTTTCCGACATCCTCGGCACCGACCCCGACAGCGTGATGCGCCCCATTGAGGACGATGTGGACCGCGAACTTGTTCGCCGCGCACTCACCCGTCTGCCGCCCCGCGAAATGCAGATCATTGCCATGCGGTTCGGTCTGGGCGGCAGGGACAGCCTGACACAGAAGGAAGTCGCCGACCAGCTCGGCATTTCGCAATCGTATATCTCGCGCTTGGAAAAGCGTATCATTGCACGCATGAAAAAGGATATCCTCAAATGGGTATAGGCAGCACGCCGGCGGTCAAACGGACTGCCGGCGTGTTCTGTTCTCTTGACGCAGTTCAAAAAATCTCGTATCATAAGATCAGTGATATTTTGGGGGAATTTTCATGTCCGAAAACAAGATGGGTTCCATGCCCGAGGGCAAGCTGCTGCTCACGTTGTCGCTGCCGGTGATGGCTTCCATGCTGATCAGCGCACTTTATAATATTGTAGACAGCATGTTTGTCGCACGCATCAGCGACGATGCGCTGAACGCAGTCTCCCTGTGTTTCCCGGTTCAGCTTTTAATGATCTCTGCTGCGACCGGCATCGGCGTGGGGCTGAATGTGCTGCTCAGCCGGGCGCTCGGAGCAAAGCAGCAGCAACGTGCGGACGCGGTCGCAATGCATGGCGTCCTGCTTTCTCTGATCTGCTGGGCGCTCTTTGCGGCGCTTGGCGCAGCGTTCAGCCGTCCGTTCCTCACTTTATTCACCGATAACCCTGCGATTCTTTCTATGGGCACCGATTATCTGCAAATCTGTACGGCTTTTTCGTGCGGCGTATTCCTGCTGTTCACGGCTGAGCGGCTGATGCAGGCAACCGGCAAGACGGTTTACCACATGGTTATCCAGTGTATCGGCGCGCTGATCAACGTCGTGCTCGACCCCATCCTGATTTTCGGTCTGTTTGGCTGTCCGGCGTTTGGCGTCGCGGGTGCTGCCGCCGCGACAGTCATCGGGCAGTGCGTCGCTATGGTCATCGGATTTTATTTGAACCTAAGACTCAACCGGGATATCCATCTGTCGGCAAAAGGCTTCCGTCCCAGCGCTGCAATCACCGCAGAAATCTGCCGGGTTGGTCTGCCAGCGGCGCTGATGCAGGGGCTGTCCACGGTGATGACCGCAGGCATGAACGCTATCCTGATGCCGCTGAGCAGCGCAGCAGTCGGATTCTTTGGCGTGTATTACAAGCTGCAAAACTTCCTTTTCATGCCGCTTTATGGTCTAACCAACACCATGGTTCCAATCATTGGCTACAACTTGGGCGCCAAACAACCCGAACGGGTACGCGGCGTTCTGCGCAGTGCGCTCTCCTTTTCTACGGTCATCATGCTTGCCGGCGCTGTACTGTTTTTCGCATTCCCCGAAGCGCTGCTGCGCCTATTCGGAGACGAGGCGTTCGCATTTTCCGGCGGCATCCATGCCATCCGCATCATTGCCCCTTCTTTTCTTGCCGCAGGAATCGTCACTGCCTTTGCCGGCGCTCTGCAAGGTCTTGGGCGAAGCTGCGACGCGCTGCTCCTGACCGCCCTGCGGCAGCTTATCATCCTGCTGCCTGCTGCTTTTCTGCTCGGACAGCACAGCATCCATACGCTGTGGTTCGCTTTCCCCATTGCAGAACTGGGCGCTTTGCCGGTTTCGATTATTCTATGGCGACGCGCCGCACGGCTCAGCCAGATGCCGTCTCAATGAATTTACAAATTGGAACTTGTTTTTTCGGGAAAAAGAGCATACAATAGGGATAAACAAAGAGATTAGAAGGTGATTCCAATGGACAACGAATTTGAACAGATCACCTGCGATATTCTTGCCGATCCTCTGTTTCAGGAAACCCGCTCCCTCGTGCACCACGGAGGCGAAAATTCCGTGTACGATCACTCGGTTGCAACTGCGCGCACCGCATATTCTCTGGCGCGCCGGTTTGGGCTGAGCGCGGAGCGCATCCGGTCGGTTACGCGGGCAGCTCTGCTTCACGATTTCTTCGGCTATGACTGGCACAGCGACTGGTTTAAAAACTACACCCGCCAGTACTCCGGCTGGCAGCGTTTTCGCCACATGCATGCGTTTATCCATGGCGATATTGCTGCCGCACGTGCGCAGGAACGCTTCGGTTTGACCGAGCGTCAGCGCGCAGCGATTGCAAGCCATATGTTTCCGCTTGCGTTTTCTATGCCGCGCTCCAGCGAAGCATGGATTATTACGCTTGCCGATAAGATTGTCGCTTCCCGCGAAATGACAATGGCAGTAGGATATTATACGGTAAATTTCTGCCGGAAGCTTTTTCCGGCCGTACAGTGATCTATCCGGCGGTCTCTTTGTGAGACCGCCTTTTGTTTTGACATTTGGAGGGCAACATGAAACTGCATGAAAAACTGGCGCTGCATCTCTCCGATACTGTTGCGGTCATCGGGGCGGGCGGCAAAACAACCGCGCTCTGGCGGCTTGCCGAGGAGCGGCGCGACGCAGGCGCGCCGGTACTGGTCACAACTTCAACCCATATTCTGATTCCCGCAGACGGCGTCTGCGATACATTTGTCTCTCCGGACACCGCAGATGCGCTGCTGCGCTGCTGCAAGCCGGCACAGAGCATCTGCGCCGGCTATCCCTGCGGGGAAGGAAAATGCACGGGGTTATCTCCCTCCCTGTTTGCTGCCGCACAGCAAGCAGCGCTGCATCCGCTCTATGAAGCGGACGGCGCGGGCAGGCTTCCCGCCAAGCTGCACAAAGAAACCGAACCGGTCATCCATCCAAATACAGACAAGATTCTTCTAGTTGCAGGACTGCGCGCGCTCGGCAAGCCGGTTTCCTCGGTTTGCCATCGATATGCGCTGTCTTCTCGGATGGCGGCGAACCCCGCGCGCAGCTTTGATACAAACGATCTCCTCGAAACCATCCGAGACGGCATCCGCGCTTGCGGCGCACCCGCCGAGCGGCTGCGCATCCTGATCAATCAGGCAGATACGCCGCATCTTTTTGAGCAGGCACGCCCCTTGGAGCAAACGCTGCGCGCAGAGGGGTACTTTGTCCGAATCGGCTGTCTCAGAAGCCCATTCTGGCCGTAAACGGGTCCGGGGCTGTGCCCCGGCGCGCTCCAGCCGCGCAGGCTGGCTGCTGTCCGCAGACAGCAGAATCTCCTCGGAAAAATCCGCGTCCGCTCGGATTTTTTCCTATTTGAGAAAACCAAAAAGCCTTCCCGTTTGGGAAGGCTTTTCAAATTTATGTTTTATTTGAAAACCGGGCATCCCCCGGTTTTCAATCGGGGATTTCGCGCGCTGCGGCGCGCGACCAGCCTGCGCGGCTGGATCGCGCCGAGACAAGTCTCGGACTCTCTTTAGAGCACCTTGGACAGGAACTCCTTCAGACGCGGATGCTGCGGATTACTAAAGAACTCACCCGGTTCGTTCTGCTCGGCAATCACGCCCTGATCCATGAACAGCACGCGCGTTGCAACCGAACGGGCAAAACCCATCTCATGGGTGACGACCACCATGGTCATGCCCTCGTCAGCAAGTTCCTTCATAATCTCAAGCACCTCGCCGACCATTTCCGGGTCAAGCGCCGAGGTCGGCTCGTCAAACAGCATCACATCGGGGTTCATGGCAAGCGCACGCGCAATGGCAATGCGCTGCTGCTGTCCGCCCGAAAGCTGTGCGGGATATGCGTCGGCTTTATCCGGCAGACCAACCCGCGCAATCAGTTCCAGTGCGCGCTTGTCTGCCTCCGCTTCGCTCATCAAGCCGAGCTTGACCGGCGCAAGCTTGATGTTCTCCTTGACCGACAGATGCGGGAACAGGTTAAACTGTTGGAACACCATGCCCATCTTCTGACGAAGCTTGTTGATATCGTTCTTCGGGTCGGTAATGTCCGTCCCCTCAAACGAAATGGTACCGCTTGTCGGCTCCTCGAGTAGGTTCAGACAGCGCAGGAAAGTGGACTTGCCCGAACCGGACGGTCCGATTACGACCACCTTTTCTCCTTTGGAAATATGTTCGTCGATGCCTTTGAGCACTTCATGGTCTCCAAAGGATTTATGCAGCCCTTTAACGTCGATCACTTGCGCGCAGCCTCCTCTCCAGAATTCCAAGCAGCTTGGTCAAAACGAGTACAATGATCAGATAAATCAGCGCCAGACAGATATATGCTACCATGGTTTCGTAGGTATTGGATACAATAATCTGCGCGCCCTTGGTCAGGTCGTTCAGACCAATCGTGGTCACGATTGAAGTCTCCTTGACCAGCGTAATCAACTCATTGCCGAGCGCCGGCAGGATGTTTTTGATCGCCTGCGGAATGATGATGTACCACATGGTTTTTCCGTAATTCAGACCAAGCGAACGCCCTGCTTCCATCTGTCCGGCACTGATCGACATAATGCCCGACCGGACAATCTCCGCAACATAGGCGCCCGAGTTGATGCCGAACGTGACGATTGCACAGATCAGCGTTTCGGTCTGTCCGCGCGGCGTCATAATGACAAAGCTCGCAATGAGCAGCTGAACCATCATCGGCGTGCCGCGGATGACCGTCAAATACAACTTGCACAGCAGATTGGCAATGTTCAAAATAATGTTCGGGCGCGCATTCGCACGGCGGGAATCGTGCGCCGAACGAATCACCGCGACCAATACGCCAAGGATGACGCCAAGGAACAAGGCGCCCAAGGTGGTCAGCGCAGTCACCTTTAAGCCGTTCGCAAAGAACTTCCAGTTATCATTCAATAGAAAAACGCGGTACAGGGAATAAAGCAGCCCCTGTATGCCTTCCGGCATCACCTGCAGCCAATCCGGCGCCTGTGCCAGCCATTCAGCCATCTGGCAATTCCTCCTTCTCTTAACGCACGAATACAGGGGCGGAAACCCGTCCCTGTATTCTAATAAAATCGTTTACATCAACCGTTCGAGGGGATATACTTGTTGATAATCTTATCGATCGTGCCGTCTTCCTTCAGTTCGCGGATTGCGGTGTTCACCTTGTCGAGCAGCTCGGTGTTCTCCTTAGAGATGCCGATTGCGTAATCCTCTACCGCAAACTCGGTTTCCAGAATCTTCAGACCCTCATTCTGTGCAACGTAGTTCTTTGCCGGCTCGTTGTCGATGACAACGCAGTCGATCTGACCGTTCTTCAGCGCTTCTACTGCAACCGGACCGCTGGTGAACTTCTGCACATTTTCCTCGCCGAAGCCGCCGTTCTCGGGTGTATCCGAGCAGTAGATGTCACCGGTCGTGCCCTGCTGTACGCCGATCAGCTTGCCGGTCATATCCTCAATGGTCTGAATCTCGGAATCCTCCGGTACAATGACAACCTGTACGCCGGTTGCATAGGAATCGGTGAAGTTTACCTTTTCCTCACGGTCCGGGGTCACGCTCAGACCTTCCATCACAATATCTGCCTGACCGGTCTGTGCCGCAGCGATTGCCGGGTCGAAGTCCATATCATTGATTTGCAGCTCCATGCCCAGCTTATCTGCAATCGCCTGCGCGATTTCCGGATCAATGCCGACGACCTTGTCGCCTTCGTAGTATTCGTACGGCGGGAACGTTGCGTTGGTTGCCATCACAAGGGTTTCACCGGAAGCACCCGAAGCCGATGCGTCGCTGCCATCAGCCGCAGGCTTATCGCCGCCGCAGGCGGTCAGTGCGCCGGTCATCATCATTGCAGCCAGCGCCAGTGCCATTTTCTTTTTCATTTCAGATTTCCTCCTCAAAAGCGCGGGAAATCCACTGTTTTCCGTGCCTTATTTTTATTATAGTATTATTATACACACTTATAAAAGAATATCAAGTGCTGCTTGGTCGAATTCTGCGAAATTTCGGCTGGTTTTTTTGGCTATTCCGAGAATTGCTTCATGCACAAATGCATATTTATGCACAAACCACTGCATAAATATAGTTTTTGCGTTTTTTCTGCATACCGCCGCTTTTCGCATTTCAGCCCGTCGCTCTTCCTCGCAGCGCGGGATACCGCGTTGATACATGATTTGTCAACCGCAGGAGACTGTGTTATAATAAACCCGTATAATACTTTCGACATGATTATCGGATCGCCGCTGCGGTTTGCCCGCGCGGAACACCGCACGGGGAGCCTCTTGTTATGCTGTTTAACTCCTACTTTTTTATTTTTGTGTTTCTGCCGCTCAGCGTTTTGGGGTATTTTGCCCTGAACCTCCTGACCCGCCCGCGGTATGCAAAGATCGGAAGAGCACACGTCTGAACTCCAGTCACAGTCAACAATCTCGTATGCCGTCTTCTGCTTGAAAAAA
>ENA-UPXC01005308-UPXC01005308.1-human-gut-metagenome-genome-assembly--contig:-NODE-5308-length-10743-cov-3.409901_pt1 | contig 10743 bp, 10 predicted proteins | sample MGYA00250047_ERZ773371 | MGnify/ENA primary metagenome ERZ773371 (study PRJEB29103, sample SAMN06111975) | human gut metagenome | biome: human gut; feature: ankylosing spondylitis patient; material... | reverse complement strand
TGGTGTTTGGTTTATATGCTGGAGCTCCCCTTTTTTTCTAGCAGAAGACGGCATACGAGATTTTTGACTGTGACTGGAGTTCAGATGTGTGCTCTTCCGATCTAGACTTCCCGCAAAGCTTCCGTTGATTGCGGTGTACAGTTATCATGCATACCGTCATTTTACATTTGCGGAAAGTCTGGTCATTAAGCAGCCGAAGAATGAGTATTCTACAGCAGAGAATATTTTATATATGCTTCGTCCAAACGGAAAGTTTACACCGTTGGAGGCGAGAGTGTTGGATGCAGCACTTGTGCTTCATGCAGAGCACGGTGGTGGTAACAACTCAACGTTTACGAATCATGTAGTTACTTCCTCCGGCACCGATACATATTCAGCAGTGGCAGCGTCCATTGCTTCCCTGAAGGGACCTCGTCATGGTGGAGCGAACCTCAAGGTTCAGCAGATGTTCGATGATCTTCGCGCAAATTGCGCCGATACGACAGATGATGAGCAGGTAAGAGCATATCTTTCCAAGGTATTAAACCGTGAGGCATTCGATAAGAGCGGTCTGATCTATGGTATGGGGCATGCCGTTTATACGATTTCCGATCCGAGAGAGGTTGTTTTGAAGTCGCTTGCCGGTATGCTTGCTGAGGAGAAGGGACTTTCTGAGGAATTTGCATTGTATGACAGAGTAGAGCATATTTCGGCAGATCTTCTGCAGAAGAACAGGCATGTGTTAAAGCCGGTTTGTGCGAATGTCGATTTCTATAGTGGATTTGTTTATACCATGCTTGGAATCCCGAGAGAGATGTTTACGCCGCTGTTTGCAATCTCACGTATTGCGGGATGGAGCGCACATCGTCTGGAGGAGTTGGTCAACAAAGGAAAGATCATTCGTCCGGCGTACAAATATGTAGGACATCACAGAAGATACAAGGAAAGAAACAAGAGAAAATAGTGATGTCCGTGATCCCGTTCAGATGGAATAGTGCTTGAGACAGAGTTTTTCCAGCAGTGATATCAACAGATACAGCCCTGTTGATATCAGGCACAGGATCACAATGGAAAGCAGTACATAATCCAGTTTAAATACCTGGCTGCCATAAATGATCAGATAACCAAGACCGGCTTTGGCAGCAACAAACTCTCCGATGATAACTCCGACCAGAGTCAGCCCGATGTCAACCTTCATGGCACTGATGATGGCCGGGACATTACCGGGGAGTATTAATTTGCACAGAATATCCTTCTTTTGTCCGCCAAGCGTCCGGATCATCTTGATCTTGCCCGGATCCATTTCCTGAAATGTATTATAGAGCGTGATCGTTGTGCTGAACACGGCGACACTGACGGCGGCAACGATGATTGTTTTCATGTTATTGCCGAGCCATACGATAAATACCGGGGCGAGAGCTGTCTTTGGAAGGCTGTTTAACACAACAAGATAAGGCTCCAATACCCTGGCAACGGTTTCGTTCCACCACAGCAGCACGGCGAGAAGGATTCCGATCACAATAACAAGGAAAAAACTGAAAAAGGTTTCCCCGAGAGTCACACCGACATGATAGAAAATGGTGTGGCTCTCTGCCATTTCAAGAAAGCAAAAAAGGATGCGGGAAGGACTGCTGAAAATAAACGAATCAATCCATTCCAGCTTTGTGGAAATTTCCCAGAGAGCAATGAAAAGAACAAAAATGAGCAGGCGCAGACCGAGAATGATTCTCTTTTGCCGGGCTGCCTGACGGATAAATGCAAGCTGACGATCACTCATCATGATTCAACTCCTTCCAAACCAGATTGAAATAGTCTTTAAATTCGGGAGAACTGCGGGAAAGAAATGGTGTCCGTTCTCCGGGACAGCTCAGTTTTACGGGAATCTCCTTTTTGACGGTGGCAGGACGGGCGGAGAGGATGATAATACGGTCTGCCATACTGATCGCTTCCGAGATATCGTGGGTGATCAGAAGTGCGGTCTTTTTTTCATGTTTTAAAATATCCCACACATCATCGGAAACGGACAATCTTGTCTGATAATCCAGAGCTGAGAAGGGTTCGTCTAAAAGGAGCAGATCCGGCTCCGTCATCAGCGTGCGGATCAGGGCTGCCCGCTGGCGCATGCCGCCGGAAAGCTGGTTGGGCTTGGCGTTGCGGAAACCGTCAAGTTGATAATTGGTGAGCATGGTGTCTATTTTTTTGGACAGATCCAAGGATGACTGACGGGCGATTTCAGGACCGAGTGCAATGTTTTTGTAGGTTGTACGCCATTCTAACAGATGATCCTTCTGGAGCATGTAGCCGGTTTTTTTGTGATCACCCAGCACAATTTCGCCGCTGTCCGGTTCCAGAAGATGGCAGATCAGGGAAAGCAGCGTTGATTTGCCACAGCCGCTTGGACCGACGATCGCAACAAATTCGCCCTGCTCAATGGAAAAATTGACATGATCCAGTACAAGCGTTTCTCCCTGCAGTGTGTGATAGGCATAGGAGAGATTGTTTACTTCCAACAGGTGTTTCATATCCGCCCTCACAGAGACATTTATTTACGATAATATATTCAATAAAAAAAATAATGTGAAATCCGTGATAATGCATATTTTTAATTCCGGGTGAAATAATAGTACAGAACAATGAAAAGGAAAGGTATGGTATTGATATGAGAAAAAAGATATTGTTACTGGGAACTGTAATGACCTTGACTGCATTCTGCCTGGCAGGATGTGGCGCCAACAATTCCGTGACCGATCAGGCAACAGCATCTCCGGCGGCAGAGGATGATATGGATCGTACCAATGAACCGGCGGTTTCTCCGAATGGCGATGACAACAGTGCTGTGGATGATCTGGGAGACGGAGTGGAGGATGCTGTAGATGATGCCGGAAACGCTGTCAATGATGTGATCGACGGTGCCGAGGATGCTGTGGATGATGTCGGTGATGCGTTGGACGGCGATGACAGCACGAACAATACGGACAACAATCAGAAAAACAATAAGAATACGAAAAATAATCAGAAAAAGAACACGAACAAAAATACAACAAAAAACAGATAATGGGATCCGGGGATCAAGGGCAGGGGACGGAAATTTTTATGCTTCCGTTCCCTCCTCGTTTACATATAAACGGCATGTCTGATTCTGGTAAACGGTATCCTTGACAAAGGTAAAACCGAGCTTCCCGGCAAGCCGGACCGATGCTTTATTATCCGGCGCGATCACAGCGGTGATACGGTCAAATTCCAGCTCTTCGCGGGCATATTCCAGAATTTTCTGACAGGCTTCCGTAGCGTATCCGCATGACTGGTAACGTATGTCCAGAAAATAGGACAGCATGATCTCACTTTCTTCATCGATGCTCTGACATTCCAGACCTGCCTGACCAATCAGGGTGCCTGAGTCCTTCTTGAAAATCCCCCATAATCCGAAGCCGTAAAAGCCGTAGACCATCTGGATATATGACACAAAACGGGCATATTCCACATCGCGGTTGGTGGTGATGTGGGACAGATATGGATGAATCTCCTTCTGGTGGCAGATGGTAAAATAGTCATCGAAATCCGCAGCAGTCAGCTCACGTATGATGAGTCGTTTTGTTTCCAGTGAAAGCATAATAAATGAAGTCCTCCCGATTGTTGGATTTTGTAAGATACATTCTTTAGAGTATATCATATTTTTTGTGAAGGGGGATAGGATTTGGCGCTATTTTTTGGTATAATTGATTTATTATTTTCAGGAGGTTGACAAAATACTATGGCACAGATAAAACCTTTTCAGGCAGTAAGACCAACGGAGGAGTTTGCAGACAGAGTTGCGGCACTTCCTTATGATGTATATAACCGCGAGGAGGCAACGAAGGAAGTACAGAGAGAACCCCTTTCTTTTCTGAAGATCGACCGGGCGGAGACACAGTTTCCGGCGGATGTGGATACCTATGATGACCGAGTATATGATAAGGCAGCCAAGTTGCTTGATGAGATGGAGAAGGACGGTGTATATATTTCGGATAACGAGCAGGCATATTATATCTACCGGCTGACGATGAACGGCAGAGCACAGACCGGAATTGTAGCTTGTGCAGGCGTTGATGATTATCTTAACAATGTGATCAAGAAGCATGAGAATACCAGAGAGGAGAAGGAGCAGGATCGTATTCGTCATGTCGACACGCTGAGTGCGCAGACAGGACCGATCTTTCTGGCATACCGTTCCAGAAGTGAGATCAATGAGGTGGTAAGCCGGGTGATGGAGACACAGAAGCCGCTGTATGATTTTACGGCAGTGGACGGAATCTCTCATACAGTGTGGAAGATTGCGGATCATAAACAGGTTGCACAGATTCAGGATACCTTTGCATCCATTAACGAGATCTATATTGCAGACGGACACCACAGAGCCGCTTCTGCAGTGAAGGTGGGACTCAAGCGCAGAGAGGAGCATCCGGGATACAATGGAACAGAGGAGTTCAATTATTTCCTGTCTGTACTTTTCCCAGACGACCAGCTGATGATCATGGATTATAACCGTGTGGTACGCGATCTGAACGGTTTATCCACAGAAGCATTTCTCGAGGAGACCGGTAAGGTATTCAAGGTGGCGAAGCTTGGGGAGACTGCGAAGCATCCGGTGCATAAGGGACAGTTTACGATGTATCTGGATGGACAGTGGTATAGTCTGGATGCATCTGAGGAGATGCTTAAGGAGACTGATGCGGTGAAGTCACTGGATGTGTCTCTTTTGCAGAATTATCTGTTAGAGCCGGTGCTTGGTATTCATGATCCGCGAACGGATGCAAGGATCGATTTTGTCGGTGGTATCCGTGGACTGGAGGAATTGGAGCGACGTGCGCAGAGCGATATGAAGGTGGCGTTTGCAATGTATCCGACATCTATCGCTGAGTTGTTTGCTGTGGCGGATGCAGGACTTTTGATGCCGCCGAAATCGACCTGGTTTGAGCCAAAGCTTCGCAGTGGATTATTTATTCATAAGATTTAGGGGATAGTTATGGATCGTTTTTTTGAGAGTAAACCTGTAGTATACATGTCTAAATTTTTTGACATGGTTCTTTTGAATGTGATATTTGTGATCAGCTGTATTCCGATCGTTACGATCGGAGCGGCATGTACGGCACTTTATTATACCTGTGTAAAGGTGATACGGCGTGACCGCAGTAAGCTCTGGAAGGAGTATAAGCAGAGCTTTGTGGACAATTTTAAGACATCGGTCGGGATATGGATTCCACTTGTCCTGACGGAGACGGCACTTGCGGTTGTGACCTACCGGCTGCTTTCACAGGGACATACCAGTATGTCGGCAGCAATGATCGGAATTTGTATGGCATTCTTTCTGTTTATACTTGCGATCATGATTTATTCGTTTGCAGTTCTGTCCCGTTTTACGGTCAGTGCAAAGGAAGCGATCAGGAATGCAACCGTGATCTCAATCCATCATGGCGGAGAGACGATCTATATGCTGGTCATGACACTCGGACTTGCCACAATGTTTGTTGTGGGCTGGAAGTTCATGCCATTGATCCTGCTGATCATGCCATCGGTGTATACACTGCTGATCTCATATTTTATGGAAAAGGTTTTGATTCAATATACTCCAGAGGAGGAACAGAATGCTTCGGACGAGGACGAGGCAGTTTCTGAGGACATGCTTTATACCGAGGAACATAAGGAGAAGCCTTGGTATCTGGAGGGAGGAGATAAGGATGAATAAAAGGTTATACGATTTAATGGATTGGGAGGCAATCGAGGGGATTGTCTATTCGGAGGAGGATCACCCGGAGAATATTCTGGGACCGCATAAGATACGTGGCGGATTTCTGGTACAGACCTTTATACCGGGAGCACAAGAGGTTACGCTTCAACTCAGAAAGAGCGGTAAGACGATCGCAATGGAGCTGGCGGATGAGGCAGGCTTTTTCGCGGCGATCCTTCCGGAGAAGAAGCCGGTGTCATATTTTTATAATGTTGTGTACGATAATGGGGACAGTGAACAAAGAGAAGATCCATACCTTTATCCGGACCTTCTTGGCGCCAACGAATTAAAGCGTTTTGAAAGCGGGATCCATTATTCTGTTTATGATTATCTGGGTTCCCATACGATGGCAGTGTATGGCTGCGGAAGTCAGGCTGAGCCGGAGTGGGATGTGCGCACTGTGAAGAAGGACGGCGTGTTCGGTACTCATTTTGCAGTGTGGGCACCGAATGCCATGCGTGTCAGTGTTGTGGGGGATTTTAATCATTGGGACGGCAGAGTGCACCCGATGTGCCGCATCGGCGATTCCGGCGTATTTGCCCTGTTTATTCCGGGAGTGGATCAGGGAGCGGTCTACAAATACGAGATCAAGGTTAATTATAAGACCCTTTTACTAAAGACAGATCCGTACGGAACATATTGTGAAGAGCGTCCGGCGAATGCAAGTATTGTCTGCAATACGACGGGTTACAAATGGAAAGACAAGAAGTGGATGGATGCCCGTAAGAAGGACAGCTTTGAGAACGAGGCAGTATCTATTTACGAAGTTCATCTTGGTTCCTGGATGAAAAAGGAATGGGATGGAGAGGGTGAGCTGACCTGTGATAAGGAGTTTTATAATTATCGTGAGCTTGCACCGCTTTTAGCAAATTATGTCAAGAAAATGCACTATACACATGTGGAGCTTATGCCGGTGATGGAGCATCCGCTGGATGAATCCTGGGGATATCAGGTGACGGATTATTATGCGGTGACATCGCGCTATGGCAGTCCGGAGGACTTTATGTATTTCATCGATCATCTGCATCAGCAGGGAATCGGCGTGATCCTGGACTGGGTTCCGGCACATTTTCCGAAGGATGAGAATGGTCTGGCAAGATTTGACGGAACCTGTCTGTATGAGCATCTGGATCCAAGGCAGGGAGAGCATCCGCACTGGGGCACACTGATCTACAATTACGGACGCCCGCAGGTGGCGAATTTTCTGATTGCAAATGCATTGTTCTGGGTGAAACGTTATCATGCAGATGGTATCCGCATGGATGCGGTTGCTTCGATGCTTTATCTGGACTATGGCAAGAAGGATGGCGAATGGGTTGCCAACATGTATGGCAGTAATGAAAATCTTGAGGCGATCGAGCTTCTTAAAAATCTCAGTGAGATCTTTAAAAAGGAATGTCCGGGAGCATGGCTGATCGCAGAAGAATCTACCGCATGGCCGCAGGTGACAACGAGAGCGTCCGAGGGCGGACTCGGCTTTGATATGAAGTGGAATATGGGCTGGATGAATGATTTCATTGCCTATATGCAGACAGATCCTTTGTTTCGTAAGGGACGCCATGGCATGCTGACCTTCAGTATGATCTATGCGTACAGCGAGAAGTTTATTCTGGTGCTGTCACACGATGAGGTGGTTCATTTGAAGGGGTCTATGCTTGCCAAGATGCCGGGAGATGAGGATCAGAAGTTTGCCAATCTCAGGGCAGCGTACGGCTTTATGATGATGCATCCCGGCAAAAAGTTATTATTTATGGGACAGGAGTTCGGACAGACCACGGAATGGAATGAAAAGCAGAGTCTTCCATGGGATGAGGCGGAGAAGCCGGAGCACAGAAAGCTTCAGAAGTTTGTTGCCGGGTTAAATGAATTTTATCAGGCACATCCGGCATTGTATGAGATGGATTATGACGAGGACGGCTTTGAGTGGCTCAGCAGCATGGATGCGGATCATAGCATCATCACGTTTATGCGGTACAGTGCGCAGAAAAAGGAACGGTTGTTAGTGGTATGCAATTTCACGCCGGTATTATATGAGAATTTCAAGGTAGGTGTGCCGGAAGCCGGCAAATATAAAGAGATCTTCAACAGCGATGCAGAGGTCTATGGAGGATCCGGACACGGCAATCCGAGACAGAAACGTGCCAAGAAGGTCGCATGGGATGGAAAGGATTACTCCATTTCCATTGAGGTGCCGCCGCTTGGTGTCTGTGTATTTCGTTATATTGAGTCGTAATTAAATAGAGAGAAGTGGACAATGATGACAGGAACAAGGATATATTCCAAAATGATGCTTTTGGCGGCATCGGCAACGCCAATGCCAACAGACAGTGCAGTGCCGGATGTGCAGGAGATTGTGGATCAGATGAATTCCAATGCCTCGGCGGAGGAGAAAACAAGCTTTCTTCTGGAATATCTGATGGCACAGAGAGAACCGTTGTTAAATTTCGGTAAGACATTACTGATCGCATTGATTGTATTTCTGATCGGTAAAAGGATCATCGCACTGCTGTTAAAGCTGTTGAACCGCTGGATGGAACGCAGTCATGTGGAGGTCAGTGTGCATAAGTTTATTATGTCGCTTGGCAGGGTGCTCCTCTATATTTTACTGATCTTTTGCGTGGCAGGCATTCTTGGTGTCGGCACCAGCTCGATCATTGCAATCATCGGATCGGCAGGTCTGGCGGTTGGTCTTGCTCTGCAGGGAAGCTTATCGAATCTGGCAGGTGGCATTCTGATCCTTCTGATGAAGCCGTTCCTCGTTGGTGATTATATTGTTGCAGGTGGCGTGGAGGGAACTGTTCGCAATATTGATATTTTCTATACACGGATTGTTACAACAGACAATAAAGTGATCGTAATCCCGAATGGAACGTTGTCAAATGGGAATATTATCAATACCTCGCAGGAGGAATACCGTCTTTTGATTCTGGATTTTATGGTGGGATATGATGCGCAGATCAGTAAGGTACGCGAAGTTGTGTTAAATCTCATGGAGAGGGATGAGGGTGTCTGCAAGGATCGTCCGCAGAGTGTGAACATTGATAAGCTCAATCCCGGACGTGTCAGGCTTCAGGCCAAGGCATGGGTAACGAATAAGGACTACTGGGACGTTCGCTACCGGATGCTGGAGGCGATCAAGGAAGAGCTTCCGAAGCAGGGGATTTCTCTGTTTTAGCAGGTGCTTTGTAAAAAGCAGGTAAAGATAGGGGCAATTCGGAAAATGTGCCTTGTCGAAATATGAGAGAACATGGTATACTTATATTTAGTGTAAGGGTATCAGATAGAAACTATAGATTGGTGTGATTGTATTGGTTAAGATATATCGTACGGATGACAGAAAGATCCACGAAGAGGAAGAACTGACCGAGGGTGTATGGGTACAGATGGTTAATCCTTCCGAAGGAGAGGGCGAAGAATATGCCAGAAAGCTGGATGTTGATATTACAGACCTGTTGGCAGCGTTGGATGAGGAAGAGAGCTCGCGTATTGAACTGGAGGATGGATATACCCTGATTCTGGTGGATATCCCAACGACGGAGATCCGCATGGACAAGGAGGCATACACGACCATTCCTCTGGGCATCATTCTGACGAAGGATGCGATCATTACGGTGTGTACCGAGGATACACCTGTGCTTCAGTCCTTTGTGCTCGGCAGAGTTAAGGAGTTTAGTACCAAGAAGCGTCTGCGTTTTGTGTATCAGATCCTGTTTCGGATCGCAACGCTGTATCAGAGTGCACTGCGCATTATAGACAAGAAGCGGACTGAGATCGAGGAACGGATTGACGGTGATACCGAGGACATCGATCTGATCGATCTGCATGCACTTGAGTCAACGCTTGTATACTTTGCAACCTCGCTTCGTGCGAACGCAGTTGTGTTGGATCGTCTGACCAGATATAAGAGACTGGAGCAGTATCCGGAGGATAAGGAGCTGCTTGATGATATCATTGTCGAGAACCAGCAGGCGATCGAGATGACGGGAATCTATCGAGATATTATAAACGGAACAAGAGAGCTGTTATCTTCTGTGATCGATAACCGGCTGAATAACGTCATGAAGTATTTGACATCGATCACGTTAGTGATGGCAGTGCCAACCATTATCTCCGGTTTCTTCGGAATGAACGTAAGAGTTCCGCTGGCACTGGCAACACATGCGTTTTTGATTATATCACTTGCCACAACGTGGATCTGTGGAGTAATCTTTGTTGTTCTGAAAAAGAATCGCATATTATGATCGGGTGATCCGATGAATTGTTTCATTCACCTTGGCGTAGATCCGTTCCGGATCCTCGTCAAGGTGAAATTTTTCGTTTTCGTATAAAATTTTCCCTGCAACCATAGTTAATTTCACGTTTTGTTTGCTGCCGCTGTAGACGATATTCTTGGAAATTTCATTGACCGGCTGCATATTTGGCTGATGAAGGTCGAGCATGATCAGATCTGCCTGCTTGCCCGGGGCAAGACTGTCGCAGTCCGGCAGACACATTGCCTGCGCACCGTTAGAAGCCGCCATTCGTAAAACGACATCGGCATCCATCGCAGAGGCGTCCTGATCATGCACCTTCTGCAAAGCGGTCGTAAGAAACATTTCCCGGAACATATCCAGACAGTTATTACTTGCCGGTCCATCCGTTCCGATGGCAAGCCGGATTCCGTTGCGAAGCATGCGTGTCAGAGGTGCGATACCGCTGGCGAGCTTGAGGTTGGAGGAAGGATTGGTGATGACCCAGAGTCCCCCGGAAAGACAGATGTCAAGATCTTCCTCAGTCATGTGTACGCAGTGAAATCCACCGCCGCCATGCTCAAACATACCAAGACGGTTCAGATACACGGTTGGTGTCGCACCATGACGTTTGATACAGTCAGCCACTTCGGAAGCTGTTTCGGAGCTGTGTGTATAAACCGGAGCACTGTATCTCTGACTTAAAGCAGCAATTTCCCGCAAAAGCTTCTCGTCGGTTGTGTATTCTGCATGAAAACCAAGCTGGAAGGA
>ENA-UPXC01005295-UPXC01005295.1-human-gut-metagenome-genome-assembly--contig:-NODE-5295-length-10772-cov-3.635531_pt1 | contig 10772 bp, 8 predicted proteins | sample MGYA00250047_ERZ773371 | MGnify/ENA primary metagenome ERZ773371 (study PRJEB29103, sample SAMN06111975) | human gut metagenome | biome: human gut; feature: ankylosing spondylitis patient; material... | reverse complement strand
AACGGCCGCCCGGTCCCGGGATCCGGCAAGAGCGCATCCCGTCCAGTCGAGGATGTCCCGTCGTATCAGGTCGAGTGCCTCGGGAGGAATGCTGTCATACGAGAGGTCTGCCGCGAACTCAGCGCAGGCGGCTGACGGGCTGAAGTGATCCATCGTTTTTTCCTCAAACTTGTCTTGATCGCTGAAACGTAGTGTAGTGTGAGCTCTGATCCGCGGTACAGCCAAGAGTTACCCGGGAGAAAAAGGACTTCCTGAAAGTGCCCGTTTCATTTTCTGAAATAAGGGCACAGTGTGTTGCATTAATATGTCGGGAATAGGGGAAAGAAAGATATCTTTTAATTTTTCCGTATACCAGCAGTAACCATGATCCCCAGGGGAGAGAAAAACAAGTGAAAGAATCCGGTGAAGTCACGCGGGAAGAGCTGATGCTTTTCACCGCGCTTTGGGAGAAGCGTTCACTCACCGCAGCGGCTGAACAGCTTGGGATTCATCTTCCGAAGGCTTCGCGCCTTCTGAAGTCTCTCCGGGAGTCTTTTTCGGATGACCTCTTTATCCGCATCGGGAACACGATGGAGCCGACAAGAAAGGCGTCCGCGCTTCTTCCTCGAGTTGCGGCGTCACTCGCCTCGCTGGAGCGGCTGTTTGCTGAAAATACGTTTGATCCGGCAAAGCTTCGCCGCACTTTCATCGTGATTGCGAACAGTCAGCCGCTTTCACGTTTTGGCCCCGTGCTGCTCGCGGATCTCAGCCGGGCGTCACCGGGGAGCCGTGTTGTGTTTCAGCAGCCCGGAAGCGGGTGGAGTGCGAGACTGTCGGACGGCAGCGCCGATGCCGCGGTGTCGCCTGAAGGCAATATCCCGAACGGTTTTATGGAGCTGAACGCCTCGCGCTGCCAGTACCAGATCGCGATGCGGCCCGATCATCCGCTCCTCAGACTGCCTGAAATCACGGCTTCTGATCTCGCGGAATATCCGGAATGCATTGTGGAGGCGTCCCGCTTCCGGGGAAAGCGGTTTCTCGAGGATGGCAGGGCGTCCGATAAAACGGTCGTGATACCGGATGGACTCGCGGCCCCGGGTTTCCTTCTCGCGTCTGACGCCTGGATGGTGTCCTGCACTCTCGTGATCCGGGATCTCTTCAAGCCCCGGTATGGGCTCGCTGCCATTCCTTTCCCGAAGGATTTCAGGCCCTTCTCAGAACCCCCGCTTCTTAAGATTGTGTGGCATCCGAGAACGGCTTCTGACCCCGCAGAGCAGTGGTTCCGGGGGCTGCTCGAAAATGCCGTGAAGAGTGCCTGCGGAAACGCAACCGCGTGACGCTTAAATTGCTCCTTTCACTTTTTGAAAGGAGCGATTACGGGATTCCCATCTGCCGGCGGGGTATTTCTCAATACTGTTTTTCCTGATTCATTCTCAGAATAATTACCTATGTGGAATTAATCAGGCGGATCTGATAGGAATAAAGAACTAGATCCAAAAAAGCGGTTCCCGGGAGCCGAGTTCCCGTAAGCTTGAAAACTTGAACCTGAAAAATTCCCCCGATGCTGGATGAGAGTCCGGTTTTCGGCCACACACATGCAAGGAGAATGAGATATGGATAAAACCGTTATCGCAACCCCGGATGCGCCAGCCGCAATCGGTCCCTATTCTCAGGGGATCGCCGGAAACGGACTCGTCTTCGTGTCCGGGCAGCTCCCGGTTGACCCGAAAACGGGTGCGATGCCTGAGACGATTGAAGCTCAGGCACGGCAGTCCCTCACCAATCTGAAAGCCATTATTGAAGCCTCGGGCAGCTCGCTCGACAAGGTCGTGAAGACCACGTGCTTTCTCGCTGACATCGCGGATTTTGCCGCTTTCAATGCCGTATACGCGGAGTTCTTCCCGAAAGACGCTCCCGCACGTTCCTGTTTCCAGGTCGCGGCCATACCGAAGAACGCGAAGCTGGAAGTTGAAGCTATCGCTCTGAAGTAAGCCGCTTCTTCACTGGTCCCGGGGCCGGTGACACGAAGCTCCAGGAGAGAGAAATTCTTTCGGAGCTTTTTTCATGTTGAGTCTCATCATCGCCGCGGTCACAATCGCGATCGTGGTTTACCTGCTCGTCAAGGGCTATTACCCGCAGGCAGCGCTTTTTATCGGCGGCCTGATTCTTCTCACCTGCACCTGGGTTTTCGGTCTGGGAACGCTGCTTCCCGCGAAGACGACCACCCACTTCGGCGGGTTTGATGTCTTCAAGGTCTTCAGTGACGGTTTCGCGTCCCGAATCGGCGGTCTCGGCCTGATGCTGATGGCGATCGGCGGTTTCTCCCGCTATATGGAGCATGTCGGCGCATCAAGCGCGCTTTTCCGTGTCTTCGAGAAACCGCTGAAGCATATTCATAATCCGTACCTGCTTCTCGGCGCGGCCTTCATCGTTGAACAGATCATGGTGATCTTCGTGCCGTCGCACGCCGGTCTTGGTCTCCTTCTGATGTGCACGCTGTCCCCGATCCTCGTGCGTTCGGGCGTCAGCCCGCTCTCGGCGCTTGGCGTGATCGGTTGCTGCCAGTTCCTTGACGTGGGGCCGGGTTCCGGCAACGCGAACATGGCGGCACAGGTCGCCGGTATGGATGTCTCGGAATACTTCGTCTACTACCAGCTTCCGCTTTTCATCGCGCTCGTTGTGATCCTCACCTTCGTTCATATGTTCGTGCAGGCCTGGTGGGACAAACGCGAAGGCTGGAAATTTGACCCGAAGAATGTCCAGACGTTTGCCGGTACAAAACCCGCGGTTGATGTGAAAGAAGCCCCGAAGATCTACGCGATTCTGCCGGTGATTCCGCTTTTCCTCATCATCTTCTTCTCGAAGGTGGCGGGAAGCGCGATCCGCATGGATGTCGTGACCGCCATGGTGATTTCCACCGTGATCGCGATCATCTGCGAACTGATCCGGTACCGGAATCTGAAGGAAGTGCTCGCGACCTTCAAGCTTTTCTTTGAAGGCATGGGAAAGATTCTCGTGAGTGTCGTCTCGCTGATCGTCTGCGGTGAATTCTTCGCGCAGGGTCTGATCAAGTCGGGCGCCATGGGAACCCTTATTACGGCAGCTGACCAGGCAGGTTTCGGCCTTGCCGCGATGGTGATCGTGGGCGGCCTGATTCTCTGGCTCATGGCTTTCATCATGGGGTCCGGAAACGCGGCGTTCTTCTCGTTCGCCCCGCTGGTTCCTCCGATCGCGAAGACGCTCGGCGTCTCCACCGTTTCCCTTATTTTCCCGCTTCAGGTGCTGGTGTCCTTCGGCCGCGTTTCCTCCCCGATTACGGCAGCCCTGATCGCTATTTCCGGTATCGCCGGTGTTTCCTCCTTCCAGGTGGCAAAGCGGACCTGCATCCCGATGTTCGTTGCAACGATCGTGAGCTACGCCGCGTACTTCCTCTTCTGGTATCACCCCTGATCCCGAGCGCTGCGCCTGAGGGGCTCAGGTCCCCTCAGCGCGGCCGATGAACCTGTTTTCTGATATTGAATTTTTGGAGCAATGACTATGACGCTCAAGCATAACTTTGACGAAATTGTTGACCGCCGCGGAACGAACAGCTCGAAGTGGCTCAAGTATCCGGCTGACGTTCTTCCGATGTGGATCGCGGACTCGGATTTCCGCTGCGCGCAGCCGATCGTGGATGAAATGAAGCGTCTCGCGGAGCACGGGGTCTACGGCTACCCGTATGTGCAGGAAGGTTCATTTGAGCGGGCCACTGTCCGCTGGTGCCATGTTCGCTATGACTGGGATTTTGAGGAGAGCATGGTGGACTTTGTGCCTTCCACTGGCACAGCCCTCGCGGTCGCGGTGAAGGCGTTCTGCGAACCGGGTGACAAGGTTCTGATGCAGACGCCGATTTATCCTCCGTTCACTGCCGTCACGCAGAAGAATGGCTGCACCGCGTCCAATAATCCGCTCATTTTCCGCGATGGAAAGTGGGAAATTGATTTTGAGGATTTTGAGCGCCGTGCCGCGGATCCGAAGTGCAAGCTTTTCCTCCTCTGCAACCCGCATAACCCGACTGGAAAGGTCTTTACGGCTGAAGAACTCACGAAGATCGCCGACATCTGCGGCCGCCACGGTGTTGTGGTGTTCGCGGACGAAGTGCATTCGGATTTCGTGCACGCGCCGAACCGTCATCAGGTCTTCGCAAAGCTCTCTGAAGCGGCGAAGAACATGTGCGTCACGGCGGTGAATCCGGCAAAGACCTTTAATATTGCCGGCCTCCGGACGTCCTCCGTTGTCACGATGAATCCGGAGCTTCAGGCCCGGTATCAGGCGGCGCTCGCTTCCTGCAAGCTGGGCCGCGAGGGCTTCGGCATCGCGGGCTACGTGAAAGCCTTTACGGAATGCGACTATTACGCCGATCAGCTGCTTCCCTATATCCAGGGGAATCTGCACTATGTGCTCGACTACATCCATGAGCATTTCCCGCAGATCGGCGCCTATATGCCCGAGGGAACGTTCTTCCTCTGGCTTGACTGCCGGAAGCTGCCGTTCAAGACCCAGGCTGAGCTTGACCGGTTCTTTGTTGAAAAGGTGAAGCTCGGACTGAATCCGGGTGATACGTTCGGTGTTGAGGGTGAGCGGTTCCTCCGCATGAATGTCGCCTGCCCGAGAGCGTACTGCGAAGAAGCCATGCGTCGCATGAGCGCGGCGTTCGCTGAGCTCTGAGAAACACGGTTTTTCTAAGCAATACTGCTCAGGCCCCCGATTTTCGGGGACTTTTTTTTGATTCTGTGTGCGGTATTACCCGAGGAAAGAAGGAAATCCTCTTTTGATTCGCCCATAATGGATTCAACAGAAAGACGGCGCCCGGAGGCGCTGCGAATTGAAACCGTTTATAAGAAAGAGAGGAACAGCATTATGCAGAAGCGAGTTTTTCTGAAGACGATCGTTGCGGCCGCCGCCGCGGCCGCTGCGGGCGGCTTCGCCACGGGCTGCACGAAGAAGCCGGCTGAAATCAAGGTCGGCGCTACGGCAGGCCCTCACGCTGAAGTGGTTCAGGCTGCCGCGAAGGCCGCCGAGAAGGACGGCCTGAAGGTTCAGGTGGTCGAATTCACGGATTACCTCGGCCCCGATAAGGCCCTGGCTGAAAAGGCGCTCGACCTGAATGTGTATCAGCATGAGCCGTTCCTCAAGAACTTCAACGCGAATCAGAAGACTGATCTCGTTGCGGTGGCTCCCGCCATCCTGATGCGGATGGGCATTTACTCGAACCGCGTGAAGAACGTGAATGAGCTGAAGGACGGTGCCACGGTCGGTATCCCGAACGATCCGACGAACGGCGGCCGCGGTCTGCAGCTCCTTGAGAAGGCCGGCCTTATCAAGCTGAAGGAAGGCGCGGGCTTCAAGGCGACGCTGGCTGACGTGGTGGATAATCCGAAGCATCTGCAGTTCAAGGAGCTCGAAGCCGCTCAGCTGCCGCGTTCGATTGACGACCTGGACGCCGCTACCATCACGATGAACTACGTGATGTCCGCAGGTCTTGATCCTGCGAAGCAGGGCATCTTCCTTGAAGACAAGGATGCGCCGCTCGCTCTGATGGTGATCGCTGCCCGTCCGGACAACAAGGATTCGGAAGCGGTTCAGAAGTTCGTGAAGGCTTATCACTCGGATGAAGTGAAGAAGTTCATCGCCGATAAGTACAAGGGCACCATTGTCCCGGGCTGGTCCTAAAGTCCAGAGCCGGTAAGGCAGGAAAGACCGCGGAACTGAATATTCCGCGGTTTTTCTTTATCCGGATTTTTTGCCGGTGAAGGTGAAAAGCGCGAGCGAAGCGAAGATCAGCGCGATTCCTGCGTAGGCGGGAAGAGACAGGCGTTCGCCGAGTACGGCCGCCGCAAGCAGCGCCGCAACCACCGGTTCCAGAAGCGAAATAGCAATAGCGGTGCTTGCCCGGACCCGTTCGAGCCCGTATCCGAAACAGATATAGCCGATAAACATCGGAACCACGGCCATATAAAGGCCAACAGCAGCATTCTGAACCGAGTGCAGGAAGGGAGATCCTGTCGCGAGGAGAACCGGAAGAAGGAGCAGGGCGCCGATTCCGAATTCCGCGCCCATTGCGGCTCGGGACGGAATGCCGGAGAGCATCAGGCGCCGCGCCGCGTAAGAGTAATAGGCGTACGTAAAGGCGGCGGCGAGCGCAGCCAAAACGCCCGCCACCGGGTGCAGGGCGGTTCCCGAAGCGGTTTCGGCTCCGGACTCCAGTGTGATGAGAAGGATTCCGATGATTCCAGCCGCAACGCCGGCTCCCCACCGGACACCAGGCGCTTTTCCTTCCGCTGCCCATTCAATCGCGCCTGAGAAAAGCGGGGCGGCGCCGATCGAAATCACGGTACCGAGAGTGACACCGGCAAGTCTCATTGAGCCATAAAACGCGATCGGGTAGAGAGCGACAGAGAGTCCGGCTGAGAGAAGGAGCGCGGAGTGCCGCTTAAGCAGAGCGCGGTTCCGGCGGATCAGGGGGAGACCGCGGAGCGCCTGCAGGAGCCCTCCCCCTCCCATCGCCGCCGCAGCGATCGCGGCGGCAGACACTTCAGGAGCAAAAGCGGCCGCGGTCCCCGTCGTGCCCCAGAGAAGGGACGCGGCAAGAACGCCGAGAATTCCGAGAAAGTGAGTGCTGCTTTGGATAGGCATTCCGCAGGAAAAAGAAAATGAACCAAAACTCCTATTCTAGTAAGGGTCAGGCAGGATGAAAAATCAGTCTGCGGGAACTGCGCATTAAGTACCTATTTTTTATCGGAATTACTCCCGGGTTTTATCCTTGAATCGTCTGAAAAGCCCGGAATCCGGGCATCTTCGATGTACCACGTTTTTGGTATAAAAGAATTTATTTGAAAAAATAAATTGGACAAAAAGAAAAATCCACGTATAATTCAAATCCTGTTCCGGAGTTGTAGCTCAGCTTGGTTAGAGCGACGGCCTGTCACGCCGTAGGTCGAGGGTTCGAGCCCCTTCAACTCCGCCACAAAATTCCGAAAAGGCGAACTTTACAAAAGTTCGCCTTTTTTTCTTATCTTCGGAAGGCGTCAGGCCTCGCCGGCCTTCCATCGCTGGGGAATCAAGGATCCATGCTTCAGGGTTTCCGCAAACATAAGCGCTGGATGATGGCGCTGATCATCGGCCCGATTTCGATCGCCTTCGTGGCGACAGGCATCTATAGCTATTCCCGCTCGAACGAAGGGGACAAGGCGCTCGCTGAAGTCGGCGGCTCCAAGATCACCCCTGAAGAGTTCGATCAGACGAAGCGCCAAGAGCTGCAGCAGCTCCAGCAGCAGATGGGAAGCAATTTCAAGTCCAGTATTCTTGATAATCAGCAGGCCCGCGCCGCGCTGCTTGACCGGCTCCTTACTGAACACGCTCTCGCGGCTGAAGTCGCGAAAGAAGGTATTCTCGTCTCCCGCGAGCAGGCTATCAACGTGATCAAAACGGCCTCTGGCTTCCAGGTGAATGGCAAGTTTGATCCCGAGCTCTATAAGCGCTACCTCGCGAGCCAGGGTAAGACTGACGAAGGCTTCGTGCAGGAACTTCAGCAGGACCTCGCCCGCCAAATGCTCCTGAATAACATTGTGCGCACGACGATCGTCTCCAAGTCTTCAGTGAATCAGCTGAATCAGCTGCTCCGTGAGCGCCGCGAAGTGCGTCTGTTCCAGATTCCTGCGGCCCGCTTTATCCAGACGGTTCAGGTCTCTGACGCGCAGGCCAAGGCTTACTACGACAGCCACAAGGCTGATTTCATGAACCCCGAGCACGAGAAGGTGGAGTACGTGGTGCTCACGCCGGATCAGTTCGTGAACACGAAGCCGACTGAAGAAGACATCAAGACTTATTACGAGCAGAACGCGAAGCAGTTCGCCGCACCTGAGGAGCGCGAAGCCCGCCACATTCTGATTGGCTTCGGAAGCGACGAGAAGGCCGCTGAAAAGAAGGCTGAGGCGATTGTTGCCCAGCTGAAGGCTCATCCGGATCAGTTCGCCGCTGTCGCGAAGAAGGAATCGATCGACCCGGGCAGCGCCGAGAAGGGCGGTGACCTCGGCTGGTTCGGCAAAGGGACAATGGTTCCTGCATTTGAAGCCGCGGTTTTCAGTGCGAAGAAGGGCGATATTGTCGGCCCGATCCGCACGGAATACGGCTTCCACATCATTCAGGTTCAGGATGTCCGCGGCGGCAAGGTTCCTCCGCTCGCTGAAGTCCGCTCGAAGATCGAAGCCCAGTACGGCCGTCAGATGGCTCAGAAGAAGTACGCTGAGGCGGCCGACGGTTTCTCGAACATGGTTTACGAGAACAGCAGCTCGCTTGACCCGGTGATCAAGAAGTACAACCTGAAGCCCGTGATCGTTGAAAACGTCACGAAGGCCGGTCTTGGCAACACGCCTGACGCTCAGTATCTGAATGAGCACATGATTGAGCTTCTGTTCTCGAATGACTGCGTGAACGAGAAGCGTAATACCCAGGCGATCGAAGTGAAGCCGAACGTTCTCGTGTCTGCCCGTGTGCTTGAGCACACGGCTGCGGCCCAGATCCCGTTTGATCAGGTGAAGGCTCAGATCATCGCGAAGCTGAAGGCGGACGCCGCTGTGGCAGCCGCCAAGGCTGAGGGCGAGAAGAAGCTTGCCGCGCTCCGCGCGAAGCCGGATGATGCTGGCTTTACGGCCGCCGCCTGGGTTTCCCGTCAGCAGCCGATGGGGCAGCCTCCGGAACTCGTTTCCGCTGAACTCCGTATCCCGGCCTCGAAGCTTCCGGCTTATGTTGGCACAACGATTAACGGTGTCGGTTATGTGATTGCCCATGTGACCGCGTCTGACACCCCGAAGGTGACGGATGACGAACTGAAGGACGCCAAGGCCGAACTCGCGAAGCTGCATGGCGGGGCGGATATGGATGCCTATATCGGCGGTCTGAAGGGAGTTCTCAAGGCCAAGGTGCTGAATAAGGATTACGTCTACCCGGCGAAGAAGGGCTCCGCTCCGGCTTCGTCCCCGGCTGCGAAGTAATTCCTGAAGGGATAGCCGGAACCGCAGGCTGCGGCTCCGGCCCCAATAAAAAATACGCTTCAGATGAAGCGCATTTTTTTATGCATCCGCCTGGGGCTGCCAGGCGGGTGGGTACCTCTATATCAGTGACGGACTTTGCCGATCATCTCAACCGGAGCGGGAGCAAGCTGTCCCGGCTGCAGAGCGATCGTGCCAACCGAGGAAAGCGGATCGCTTCCGGCCTCTGCCCAGCGGAGCTTCGCGCGGCGAAGCATGCCGAGAGCGGTCGCCGCGCGGCTCGAGAGCTCATCCGCGAGCACCGGCATAGTGGCGCACTGAGCTGCGGCCCCGTGGAGCCAGACCGCGCCGAGCACGGCGGTCGTGAGGTCATAACCCTGAGCGATAAAGGAACCGATCATGCCGGAAAGAACGTCACCAGTGCCGGCGGTCGCGAGCGCCGCGGAGCCGGTCGGGTTCACCCAGGCGTGGCCGGACCGGAGGGACACCACAGTGCCAGTCCCCTTCAGCACAATCGCGGCTCCGGTCTGGAGGGCCAGTTCGCGCGCCCAGAAAATGCGGTTGCTCTGAACCTCTTCCACCTTGTTGCGAAGGAGTTTCGCGGCTTCAAGCGGATGAGGCGTGAGAACCGTCATGGCGCGGCGGGTGAGGAGCTCTTCCTGAAGCTCAGGCTTCTCAGCGAGGATCGTGAGGGCATCGGCGTCAAGCACGAGCGGGGTATCTTCACAGTGAATGGCGTCAAGCAGACGCTTCACGGATTTTTCCCCTGTACCCATGCCCGGGCCGACCACAAGCGCGGAGAAGGACGCAAGGTCAAGCGGCGACTCGGCAATCATGAGTTCCGGGCATCCCGGGTCAACCGCCGGAGCGTCTGAGGCGAGAAACTCGGTTTTCACGCGGCCTGCGCCAAGGCGCAGCGCAGCGCGTGAGGCGAGGATCGCGGCGCCGATCTTTCCGTCATCACCGCCCACAATGGCGGCGGTTCCCCAGGTCCCCTTGTGGCAGAAGTGGGGCCGGGGTTCAAGAATGTGGCCGTAATCCGCTTCATCAATCAGTCCCTGAAGCGGAAGCGGGATCGAGACATCGAGTTCGGAGAGGCAGACGTGACCCGCGGCGTCACGGCCTTCATTCATAAAGAGACCGGCGTGAGCGGAGAGAAGGGCGATCGTCATATCCGAGCGGCAGCCCTGAATACGGCCGTTCCAGTTACCGGTTTCCGCGTTCAGTCCCGTCGGAACATCAATCGACACCTTGAGGGAGTTCTGCACGTTGTACCAGATCGTGGCGTCAAGGATTTCGCCGCGGATCGGGCGGTCGCCGCCGATCCCGAGCATCGCGTCCACCACGATATCGGCTTTCCCGAGGGAATCCGGCTCACGGACGGTCTTGCCGCCCACAGCCTGCCAGGCCGCGAAAGCGCGCTTCGCGTCCTCAGCCTTCGGTTCATCCCCGCCGACCAGCACACAGATCACGTCGTGGCCCCGGGCCTTGAGGCAGCGGGCAGCCGTGAAGCCGTCCCCGCCGTTATTCCCCGTGCCGCAGAGGATCGTGACGCGTCCCTTCGGAGGAAGCTCGCGCTCGAGGCGCGACGCGATGTCCTGACCCGCGCGCTCCATCAGCGTGCCGGATTCAAGAACAGAGGCCTGGCGCCGCTCAACATCCCGAAGGTCGTCGAGTGTCAGTAGGGAAATGGACATGCTTTTTATCTCCTTAATCAAATGGGTGCTGCATCCGGCCGTGGGGCGCTGCGCTTACGCGTCTGAT
>ENA-UPXC01005285-UPXC01005285.1-human-gut-metagenome-genome-assembly--contig:-NODE-5285-length-10785-cov-18.261674_pt1 | contig 10785 bp, 10 predicted proteins | sample MGYA00250047_ERZ773371 | MGnify/ENA primary metagenome ERZ773371 (study PRJEB29103, sample SAMN06111975) | human gut metagenome | biome: human gut; feature: ankylosing spondylitis patient; material... | reverse complement strand
ACCATCATCAACTGGAACGAGGCGGAGAACCTTGCCAGCGTCTACACCTTCAACGCCAGCTTGAAGCGCAGGCTGGCTGATTTCAGCCGGAAGTACCCACTGTTGTGCCGGTTGGAGCGCAGCACGCCGGAGGGCAGCGTGACCTATGTGCTGGACAAGTCCCGGCTGTCGATCCGGCTGGTGCCTCCGTACAGCGAAGAACGGAAAGCCGCCGCAAGGGAGTACGCAAAGGAGCATGGCTTTCAGGTGGTGGTAACGGAAGAAAAAATCGCCTAAAATCGGGGTGTTTACGGGAAAAATGACGGGTCTGCACCCGATGTTTTGACCGGCAATCCCCGCAGGCGTATTCCGTATCCACTCCCCGCCTATGGGCGCAAATGTGTGGATACGGAGCCGGTGAAACTGGCAAACACCGTTCCTGCGGTGGAAGCCAGCTTCGCCGGTGCGGAAGTACAGAGGGCGGCCAGCCCTTTGTGGCGGGGTGCAGGGGCGGCAGCGCACTGCTGGGGTCAAGGGGCAACGCCCATTGGCAGGTTAAGGGCGGCAGCCATTATCGGGTCAAGGACGAAGTGCCTTGGCAGGTTGAGGGCAGCCGCCCCATCGGGTCAAGGGTGAAACGCCTTGCCCAGGGAAAGTTGATGCCTGCGTCAACTTGTATTGGGTATTACCTGACGCAAAATTCGCAGGATTTGCGGCTTCGCCGCCCCTTCCCCGGCCCCAGAACATCTTCGCAGGAAGGAGGAAATCTGTTTGAAACTGACACGACACAATGGACGCTCCGGCAAGCATGGCACCTATAATCCCCGCCACAATGACCGCCGGTTCGATGTGGAGAACAGCGAACACATTGACGCAGAACGGGCAAGGCAAAATGTCTACTGGGACTGCTACCGGGGCTTTACCACCCATGAGTTCCGGGAGAACCCGGAGCAGCCGGATTTCAGCTTTGAGGAAATCGAGCGGATGTATTACTACGAGCATTACGGCGGCTATGTGGAAGCTCAGAACGCCCGGAATGAGAAAACCCGGCACACCGAGCGCAACCGCACTGTGGAGGACTTGCTGAAAAACAACAAGACCTGCCCGGAGGAAAGTATCTACCAGATCGGCACGATGGGAGAATCCGTCTCGCCGGATACGCTCTTTTCCATCGTCAATGAGTTTTATCAGGAATTTGAGCGCCGCTTCGGTTCCCATATCCACATCCTGGACTGGGCGCTCCATCTGGACGAGGGGACGCCCCACATCCATGAGCGGCACGTCTTTGACTGTGAGAACCGCTATGGGGAACTGTGCCCCCAGCAGGAAAAGGCGCTGGAAGAACTTGGCATCCCTCTCCCCAACCCGGAGAAGCCCAAAGGCCGGAACAACAACCGCAAGCAGACCTTTGATGCGGTCTGCCGGACGATCCTGTTTGACATCGCCAGACGGCATGGGCTGCATCTGGATCAGGAGCCGTCCTACGGCGGGCGGGACTATCTGGAAAAACAGGATTATATCCTGATGAAGCAGAAGGAGCAGCTTGCGGCGCAGGAGCAGAAGCTGGAAGAACTGACGCTCAAAATCGAGGACGTGGAGACGCTGTTAGATGATGTTTCCGATGCGGCCTATGACAAGGCGGTGGAGGTGGTGACCGATACCGTCCGGCAGGAGACACACAAAGAAGATATTCGTCTGATCGAGGAAACGAAAAAGTGGGTGCTTTCGCCGGAGCGGAAGGCCCCGAAGAAGGAGCGTGACTACGCTGCCGCCCGTCTGGATGGAGTGATTACCAAAATCAAACGGGTCATGCAGAACGCCCTGGCAAAAATCCAGAAAACTCTCATGCAGCCGGAGGTCAAGAAGGCCGGTAAGGAGCAGATTAAGGAGAAGGCCAGAGAATCCATCCGGGAGAAGCTGGCGAAAGGCAGGCTGAACGCTGACCGAGATAACCGGGAACGCTGGGAACGTGAGGGGCGGATTGCTCCGAAAAAGAAACACGATATGGAGTTATGAGGCACCTGATTTTCTGCGGAAACGGGTGCTTTTTTCTCTGCCTGGAGGTGAGAAAATCGAATATATTTGAAGCGGTGAAGGAGTCTGTCACCACAAGGCAGGCTGCGGAATATTACGGGGTGCAGGTTGGCAGGAATGGCATGGCCTGCTGTCCCTTCCATGATGACAAACATCCCAGTATGAAGATTGACCATCGGTTCCACTGCTTTGGCTGTCAGGCAGATGGGGATGTGATTGATTTTACCGCCCGTCTGTTTAGTCTGAGCAGTAAGGAGGCGGCGCTGAAGCTGGCGGAGGATTTCTCTGTCCACTATGACGCCAAAGGCCATGACCCGCCCCGCAGGAGGCCGGTCAAGCGAAAAATCAGCGAGGAACTGCGTTACCGGCAGGCGGAGCAGAAATGTTTCCGGGTGCTGTGCAATTACCTGCATCTGCTGGAACGCTGGGAGAAGGAATACGCCCCGCAGACGCCGGATGAAGCGTGGAATCCGCTGTTCGTGGAGGCCCTGCAAAAGAAACCGTACACGGAATATCTGCTGGATATTCTCTTGTCCGGCAGCATGGAGGAACGTGCTTCCGTGGTCGCTGAGTATGGAAAAGAGGTGAGGAAGATTGAGCAGCGAATATCAGAGTTTACCGCTAGCCACCCGGCAGGCCGCCATGAGCGCAGCCGAAGCCTTAGCGCCGGAGCGGAGCGTTGATGAGGTGCGGGAAAGCCTGTCCGTCACCGAGAAGGGCCAGCCCGCCAACACCATCGGCAACTGCCGGACGGTGTTCTGCCATGACCCTCTCCTGCGTGGGGCGATCCGCCTGAACCTTTTGACTGACCGGGTGGACATTGTACAGGATTTAGGCTGGCGCAGGAATACCAGTGCCCTGACGGATACGGACGTGAAATATCTGCTTCTCTATTTTGAGCAGACCTATGGCCTGACCAGTGAGAAAAAGATGACGGCGGCGCTCTCCATCGTGGCGAATGAGAACTGCTACCATCCCATACAGGACGTGCTAAACGGCCTTGTCTGGGACGGGACGCCCCGCATCCGCTCCTGTCTCCATCATTTCTTAGGTGCGGACGAGAGCGACTATGTGGAGGAAATGCTGAAACACTTTTTGCTGGGGGCTATCCGGCGGGTATTCCGCCCCGGCTCCAAATATGAGGAAATGCTCTGTCTGGTGGGCGGTCAGGGGGCTGGCAAGTCCAGCTTCTTCCGCTTGCTGGCGATCCGGGACGAGTGGTTCAGTGACGACCTGAAAAAACTGGACGATGACAGGGTGTATCTGAAGCTGCAAGGACACTGGATTATCGAAATGTCGGAGATGCTGGCTACCAGCAGCGCCAAAAGCATTGAAGAAATCCGCTCCTTTATCAGCCGCCAGAAGGAAACCTACCGGACGCCCTACGAGGCCCAGCCCAAAGACCGGCTGCGGCAGTGTGTGTTCGGCGGTTCGTCCAACACACTGGACTTCCTGCCCCTTGACCGGGCCGGAAATCGGCGCTTTTTGCCGATCATGATTTACCCGGAGAATGCAGAGGTTCACATTTTGGAGGACGAGGACGCCTCCAGAGCCTATCTTTTACAGGTCTGGGCGGAGGCCATGACGATTTACCGCAGCGGCCACTACTCTATGAAGTTCAGCAAGTCCATCCAGCGCCAGCTGGTGGAGGTGCAGAAGGATTTCATGCCGGAGGACACCGAGGCCGGACAGATACAGGGCTTTCTGGAACACTACACCGGCAGCATGGTCTGCTCCAAACAGCTGTTCAAGGAGGCGCTGGGCCACACCTACGATGAGCCGAAGCGGTGGCAGCTGCACAATATCAACGAGATCATGAACACGGTGGTGACGGGCTGGAAACCATTCTCCAATCCCCGGATGTTCACCGGATATGGCAGGCAGAGGGGCTGGGAACGGGACGTTTCCGGCAACGAACTGCCCGGCAACGAAGATGGATTTGTGGAGCTGACCGAGGAAGAATGCTGCCAGCTGGAACTGCCGAAGGAGTGGATCGCATAAAATTAGCGGTCTGTTGCCGGGATGGTTGCCACTTGGTTGCCGGGTTTGTTGCCGGGGATTCTCCGGTCTGGATACGGAAAAAGCCTGTAAATAAGGTATTTTCTAATATCTATCTCTATCTCCGGCAACGAAAACAACGAGATTTTTCAAGAAAATTGATAAAGTAAGATTTGCAGGTCAGACGGTAGTTTACAGGTTTTCAGAGGTTCGTTGCCGGACTTCGTTGCCAGTGCTGCCGTCTGGCCTGCTACTCTATGGAGGTAGCCTATGGAAAAAAGCAAACAGCAGAAAAATAAAGTCCGTTTTGTGGTGGTGCGGGAGTTCTCCGGGGAGAAGTCCATGCGGGAAGCCTTTGAGCAGCTGATCGAGCGCCAGACCTGCGAACACTTCGAGGAATGGCTGGAACAGCGGGAAATGGCCGAAAACGCTGCGTAAAAACGGTTGATTCAGGGGCAGGGACATGGTACTATAATGGTATCGTGTCCCTGTTCATAGAAGGAGAACGCTATGAGCAGGAAAAAACAAGTCTATGAGAAAATCACCGCTCTCTACTGCCGCATCTCTCTGGATGACGGCGGCGACAACGAGAGTATGAGCATCAGCAACCAGAAAATCATGCTTCGGGACTTTGCTGAAAAGCATGGAATGTTCCAGTATGAATATTATGTGGATGACGGCTATACGGGCCGCAATTTCAACCGCCCTGCCTTCCAGCGCATGATCGCTGACATTGAGGCGGGGAAGATCGGCTGCGTCATCACCAAAGACCTATCCAGGCTTGGTAGGAACTATATTGAAGCTGGCAGCTATATCGAAATCTTTTTCCCCAAACACAATGTACGCTATATCGCCATCACGGACGGCGTGGACAGCCTGACCCGTCAGGAGATGGACATTACGCCCTTTAAGAATATCCTGAACGATATGTACAGCCGGGATATTTCTAAAAAGGTGCTGGCAGGCATCACCACCCGCTCCCGGCAGGGGAAGTTCTGCGGAGGGACGCCGCCCTTCGGCCTGATGCGTGACCCGGAGGACAAGGGGCATCTCATCATTGACCCTGAGACAGCGCCAATCATCCGCAAAATCTATGACTATGCCCTTGACGGGCTGGGCTGCATGAGGATTTCCAAACGTCTGATGGAAGAAAAAATCCCAATCACCCATGTCAAAGCCAACACGGAGTTTGACGCCAACTATTATTTCTGGGGCGGAGCCAGAATCAGTCACATCCTGAGAAATCCATTCTATAAGGGCGCACATTTGGTCTTTCGGACGCATCAGAAAGGCATCCGCTCCAACACCTATGACATTATTCCCCGTGACCAGTGGGAAGTGATCGAGGGCTGCCATGAGGCCATTGTGACGCCGGAGGAATGGGAACAGGTGCAGGAACTCATTGACCGCAGGCCGACTATTCAGGGGAATTCCTGCCCCTTTTATAATCTGTTCCACGGTCTGGTCTACTGCGCCACCTGCGGGAAGTCCATGCAGGTGCGGTATGAGAAAGTGGGCCGAACCGGGAAGAACCGCTTCACCGGCGAAATGCGGGAGCCGATTGACAAGGCGTACTATATCTGCCAGACCTACAACCGCATGGGCTGCAAGGTCTGTTCCAGCCACAAGATCGAGGCCAGGGATTTATACAATCTGGTGCTGAAAGACATTCAGGAACTGGCGGCGCAGGCTATGAAGGATGCCGATGCGTTCTACCAGCGGCTCAGCCGCCGGATGGAGCACCGGTATCTGGTGGACGCCTCCCAGACAGAAAAGGAACGCCTGCGGCTGGAAGCCCGAAATCAGGAAATTGACGGGATGTTCCTGAGCCTGTACACCGATAAGGCCAAAGGCATCCTGACCGAGCAGCGGTTTGTGAAGCTGACGGCGGCGCTGGAACAGGAGCAGGAATCCAACCAGAAACGCCTGCATGACCTGGCAATGATGCAAGGTCGTGCCGATGCGCAAGAAAGCGAAGTCCGCACTTTTATCAAGGAAATCCGGCGCTATGCCGCCATCGAGGAACTGGACGAGGCGGTGCTGAACCGGCTCATTAGCCGGATTCTGATTGGAGAAATCAAGAAGATTGATGGTCAGAGGACACAGGAGGTTAAGATTATTTACAATTTTGTTGGGGAAATGTCAAGGTAGAATTTAGACGCTAAATACTTTTAATTTATATCAAAAGTGATACAACAATTTTCTTTTAATGCTATCAGGCAATAAAGTTATTCCTTTGGCCAGAGTAAAAGGGATAACTTTATTTTGCTAAAGCATACTAAAAAGGGCGCGTTGCAGAAAATTATCCGCAACACGCCCTCTTCTATAAGTCCTTATGTCAAAATCAAATTATTGGTAATCTTGAATATTGGGATAAGCGGCACCGTTATTATGCGCGTAAGCTGCTTCAAAGTAGTCGAGGCTTTCAAAAGTAATGCCCTGATAGTTTCCGACATTCAACACATCAAAAGTTAGATTCAGAACATCACCAGCGGAATATTGGTCAAGAAGATTTCCTGCAAATTTCCATCCTATGTTTTCCTCATAAGTATCCTCGGTAAAATAAAATGTAGTCGCATCCTCAGTCGCATCATAACTAATGTCAATAATTATATCAGAGAAATGAACTTGATCTCCAGCATTAAAGTCTTTGAGATAATCTACAGTTTTTCCATCAGCAGGATTAATAAATTGAGCATTAAGTTGTGTCATATCAACAACCTCTGGAGGAAGAGAATTAAGTCTGTAAGATTCTGCAACAGAGAATTGATAAACTCTGTTATTATCCCCAAAGTAAAATCCATCTTCCGTCATAGGAACACTTGAACGAGCATTGGCATTGTAATAATGGGCATAATACAACTGCCATTTGTATGTCTCAGTTGAAACAAACTGTGCTTTCCATGTACCAGAACTGTCTCCTGCTTTCTTTGTATAAAACATATACTGATTTGTACCAGTAGTTGCTTGACTTACCGTATCACCAGAGGCATCTGACAAGATGAGTGCAATCTGTGTAAAAATATCGACAAAGATAATCCTATGTCCATGCATACGGATAGAACCAACGCTGTTATCTACTTCTGGACGAAAATAAACCTCAGGCCCCATATCACCCGTGTTATATTCTATGCTAGGTGAAACAAGATAGGCCCAACTACTATCCTTTTCACTCTGTCCATCGAGATCGATAAGCTTTTCCACATAATCTGAAAGGATAATCCAGCCAATCTTCCACCAATTCACTTTGCTTGCTTCAGCAGAAGAACTGATATTCTCGTTGTCGGCATAAGCAAAAGTAGTGTTAGAAAAACTTATGCACATAACCAAGGAAAGAGTAAGTGCAACAATCTTACGTGTTAGCTTTTTCATTAAAAGCCCCCCTTCTCTTATAAAACCAAAACAATAATGCAAATGATGGATGCAATAAAAAAGAATACTCCAGCAACCCGCATCAAACCAAGATATAAATCTGTAGGTTCACCGCCTTTTACAGAAAAGAAGTGTTCAATTTTCCATAAAAGTTCCGGCTTAAAAATCATAAAAAAACTTAATAGAAGCAAAAGGATAAGCCATATGTTATCTATGTATAACACTTCCTTTCTGCTAATACTGAAAATTCAAATAAAAAAGCGCATAAGTAGACAAATAATCATGCCTAACTTATGCGCAAATAGAAACAATTTTAATTCTAAGCCTCCAAAGCTGGCAGCGCCGGTAAAAATGCTCCATTATTAAGTTAGGCAACTTAACCTTAAAACAAATCATCGGTCTTACCTCCCAACAATATAAATTTCGACTTTTCACTTTTATTTTATCACCTAAAGCAGAACTTGTCAATGAATTTGTCTAAAATAAGTCGATTTTCTTTTTTGATTATGTGCATTTTTAACTAATAGAAAGAAAGTTGTATTGAGGGCGATTGGTGTTCCTTATTCCATATGTCGGAACTGTATGAAGTGAAAATAGTTTATCCGTTGAAGAGTCACTCCACAGGTTATGCTTGATTCTTTCAAAGTTATGTTTCTATAATATGCATCCGTACTGTCATATTATAATTCACATTATTGGATAATATAAATTGACAAGTATAAGATAAACAGACAAGGAGTCGCTGCCACCCGTAAAACGGGTGGCTCGGGACGCAGGCTTTAAGCCCACTCTACTTGGCCGCGCCTCAAGGCGCTAGCTTTCTCTTTTAGGCTATACTAAAGTTTTTATTTCCCTGGTACAACCGGGGATTTTTTTGCTTCAAGCCGCCAATTAGAACGGCAGCCACAAAGATTTTTCTTTGCGGCTGCCGTTTTCTTGAATTCATCACTTGACAATGTGGCAAAGAGCTGATGAGCCAAGACGAGCTGGCAGTTATGGATGGCGGCAAGTGCATCTTGCAGTTGCGCGGTGTGCGTCCGTTTCTTTCAGACAAGTATGACATTACCAGACACCCTAATTTCAAATACACAGCTGATGCAGACAAGCGAAATACCTTTGATATTGAAGCATTTTTGTCTGCCAGACTAAAACTCAAGCCTGATGAGGTCTGCGATGTATATGAAGTAGACACGGAGGGCGTGTAATACGGTTCCGCTGAGAAAGGAGTGATCGTATCTATTTGCCGCAACTGCCTCTGTTGAGGCCATTGGCGTACAAAGCGGACAATCGCAAGAAAAATAATGAAAAAGGAGGACAGCCGGAATCATGCTCTCATAGATCGAGGGCAGATTGTTCCGGCTTTTGTGCGCTTATGAAACAAACCTAACTAATCATTCAAATGATTCCGGCTAATATTATTTATGGCATTTTTTGAACAGGCAATTACCGTTCTTCAGACTCTCGTTATCGCTCTGGGCGCTGGTCTTGGTATCTGGGGTGTCATCAACCTGTTGGAAGGTTACGGCAACGACAACCCTGGCGCCAATGCTCATGTGCGATAAAGTAATACACATATTTACAGACAGTAGCCCTCTACTCTGAAATTTTGTTGCATTAGTGTAGTTTTTGAGCGAATGTTATTTGTGGTTGACAGATTTCCAACCATTATTGGTAGAATGACAGTCTATGATTTTGTTATAATCAAGACACGATAAAAAACAAAGGAGCTTTAGAGTATGAATTTTAATGAAAAACTGATTTCTTTGAGAAAATCCAAAGGGCTGTCACAAGAAGAACTGGGGGCAGAATTGAATGTGTCAAGGCAAACAATTTCAAAATGGGAAAGCTGCCAGTCTTATCCCGATTTTCAACGGCTGGTATTGTTGAGTGATTTCTTCGGCTTGACATTAGATGAACTTGTTAAGGACATTGATGTGCAGGAAGTACGGGAAAAAAACTTAAATAGTGAACGGCTAAATTCCATATACAGTGATGTGGAAAATGCAAAAAAAATCATTAAATGGGGAATTATTATCGGATGTAGCATTGCCGTTATTCTTCTGATGGTTGTGATTGTTTTGATTTTTCGCTTTGTATATTGATAGCTATATTTCAAGAAAGGGTATGTGGTATGAGCAAAGAATGTTTGTTACAAGTGCAAAATGTAACGAAAAGATATGGAGATAAAATCGCTTTGAATGATTTTTCTATGGATATTTGTCCGGGTGAAATCGTTGCATTGATTGGAGAGAATGGAGCTGGAAAAACAACACTATTGAATATTATTTGCGGATATATTAGACCCAGTGCTGGACAGGTACAATATAAAGGGGAGAACATCATTGAAAAACCGTTGACAATACGAGAATTTGGCATTTTGATTGAGCCACAATTTTTAGATTATATTTCGGCGGAGGAAAATCTGCGATTGCTTTCACAACTGGTTAATCGGAAACAGGACACACGAATAGAGGAACTGTTGGAAAAGACAGAACTTTATAGCAGCCGTAAGAAGAAAGTCAAAGAATTTTCTTTTGGTATGAAACAACGGCTCGGTCTTTGCCAATGTTTACTTACAGAAGTCGGTTTCATTATTTTAGATGAGCCCTTTGTCGGTCTTGATCCAATCGGTAAGGAGATTTTCAAACAGACTATTATGGATATGGCGTATAAACAGAATGTACCCGTATTGTTTTCAAGCCATGATTTAGATGATGTAGATCAAATTTGTGACAGATTGGTTATGATTTCAAAAGGCAACAAGCAGTTAGACCAGCCACTTGAGCATAAGCAAACTTATACTGTAAAGATAGAACGCATGATTTCTGATGATATAAAGCAGTTGCTTTTAGAAAAATGCAGCGATTTGCATTTCGTTGAGGATAAGATTATGTTTCAGGAGGAAACGCTTATTATAGATATCCAAAAGATATTACTACAAAAAGGACATTATATATGTGGCTTCTCTGTCCAGAAAAATAACCTCAAAAGCCTGTTTGGAATGGAGGGATAAGAATGAGCACTCTTACAACCATCACTAAGATAGAATTAAAAAAGCTATTCAAAAGAAAAGATTCGTGGCTCATGTTTACAATTTTGCTTGTGCCAATTTTATATTCTGTAGGCTTGAGTTTGTATTGCTGATATGATAAAATTATTTCAACAAGCTTAGAAATTATATATATCGTATTAGGAGGTATAATGTATGGCGAAAAAGGTATATTTAGTAATTCTAATTTTTATGGTTTTAACATTATTGAGTGGCATTCCACACCTGATAGAAGGAATTTATGCGAGAGGTATGGCAGAAGTAAATTATGGTATCGTTGGCTTTCCCATACTTATAGGTATATGGAGTTTCTATAAATACAGAAAAGCGAAATAAGTAGTAAAAAATGGGGA